>Ga0070675_100002832_pt1 | contig 13070 bp, 12 predicted proteins | sample KBSM43metaG_FD_65343 | JGI IMG/M metagenome (GOLD analysis project Ga0070675, IMG submission 65343) | Miscanthus rhizosphere microbial communities from Kellogg Biological Station, Michigan, USA - KBS M4-3 metaG | ecosystem: Host-associated > Plants > Roots > Rhizosphere > Soil ...
CGCTTTCGTTCGACTGATACGCGAGCCATTTGCCGTCAGTCGAGAAGCGGCTGCTCATCTGCGCGGTGGTCGGCGTAGCCAGCAGCGCGCGTTGCGATCGATCGTCGGGCGGGAACGCCCAGATGTCGTAGTCGGACGCGCCGGTGAGCGTGATGTAGCTGACGAGGCGCGCGGCCGGCGACCACGATTCGGGTGCGCGCGCGGTTTCGGCAATGAGCTCGGGCGTGCCGCTGCCGTCCGAGGCCTGCCAGAACAGCTGGAACCCCTTCGGTCCGGCAAAGAGGAGGCGGCTGCCGTCGGGCGACCACATCGGAAAGCGCCCGGCGCCAAACCGTTTGGCCGCCGCGAGGTTCGCCAGGTCCGCGATCCACACGGAGCCGTCGAACGTATCGAAGGCGACGCGCCGCCCGTCGGGTGAGAGGCGTGGCGCAAAGGTGCCCGGCGGCAGGGCCCCGATGCGCGTCATGGTGCCCTGCCGGTCGACCCATGTGAGCTGGAATACCGGCGGTCCCTGCTGCGCGGCGGCGGCCGCGGTTGTGATCGCTGCGGCGGCCGCCAGTGCTCCGATGGTGCGTCGCGTCATGGGCTGCTCCCGGCTCGACGCGATTAGACGCCTTCACCACGGCAATGGTTCCGACCGAGGCGATGCATTGAGGGCGGCCGGGTCGTCCGACCCGGCCGTGTCGTTCCCTGGGGCGGGTCTAAAGACCCGCGGCCACGTCCAGACGCAGACTCGCGGCCACGTTCACACTCGACCCGACGGCCACGTTCCGGTCAATTGCCGCGGCCTGCACCGCCTGCACCGCCAGCACCGCCCGCCCCGCCGGCGCGCGGGGGCGCTGGCGGCAGTGTGCCGCCTTCGGCGAGGATCTTCATGTTCTGCAGCGCGGTCGTGAAGGTGGCGGTCCGCCGCGCCCGGTCGGCCGCTTTGGCCGCGTCGTCGGCCAGCATCGAGTTGTCGTAGACCAGCGTGTAGATCAGCTTCGACGTCGTCGCCGTGACCGGCCGCGCTTCGAGCGTGCCGTGATAGAGGTCGTACGGGCGTCCCGCCCGCACGGGCTGCGTGTAGGTGTACGACAGTTCTGTCTTGGCGACGAGCACCTCGTTGGCCACCGATCGCACCGCCCCGAACTCGCCATCGGTGCCCTGCGTGATCGTGCAGGGGATGCGGAACCATTCGCCGATGTCGCAGTACTTGCCGATGCGCTTCCACACCTCGGCGGCCGGGCGATCGACCGTGATTTCCATCGGGATCGATACGTACGTGGGCTTGGCCACCACGGTCACGTCGGCCGTGGCCGGCGCGGCCGGCGGTGTCTGGGCGCCGGCGGCCGCCGCGCACCCGAGTGCGATCACGCCGAAGGCGAGGCCGCGGGCAAATCGATTCGTCATGCGTGTGTCTCCAGTCAATGTGCCGCCGACATTACCGTGGACCGCGGGCCGTTGTCACGCCGGCTCCGCCGCGCCGGTGTCAAAACAGACCGAGCTGACCTTTGCGCGGGCGGCGCGACGCAAGGGCGTCGTCGAGCACGGTCCGGCCGCCCAGCGATCGCGAAATCGCCCGCTCGTGCGCGATGACTGCCTCGACGTCGGCCGATGGACGCGCGCGGTGTTCGATGGCGCGGGTGAACGCGTCGAGGCGGCGAAACCCGTCGAGCCGGTCTGTATGTCCGAGCCGGGCCGCGTCGAGGGCGCGCCGCAGCACGGCGATCGACTCGTCGTAAATCGTCAGCGGCACCGGGAAGGGATGTCCGTCCTTGCCGCCATGCGCGAACGAAAAGCGCGCCGGATCGCCGAACCGCGCCGGCGCGCCGTGCACGACCTCGGCGACGAGTGCCAGCGACTGCAGCGTGCGCGGGCCGAGCTGCTCGAGCAACAGGAACGACGCGAAATCGCGCAGCTCGCGCTCGTAGGCGAGGGCGAGGACGGCGCCGAGCCGGCGCTCGTGGACGTCGGCGCGGCGGACCGCGTGCCGGAACGGCATCTCGAGGCGCCGGACCTCCGCGAGTGTGGCGGCCGGGTCGGTTCGCGCGATGGTCAGGAGCGCCTGCTGGGCCGGACCGGCGCGGCCGTCCACCAGGTTGCGGATCGTCCCGGCTGGTTCGCCCACGATGGCCGTGTGCGGGTCGGCGACGAAGTCGCGGACGCTGGCGGAGTGCCAGTGATAGCGGCGGGCCACGCCGCTCCTCTCGTTCATGCCCTGCTGCACCACCGCCCAGTCGCCGTCCGGTGTCACGACGAAGGCGTGCAGGTAAATCTGGAAGCCGTCGTCCACGGCGTTGTTGTCGATCCGTGCCGTCAGGCGGCTGGTTCGCACGAGCGCGTCGCCGTCGGCGCCAATCCGCTCCGCGACGTCACGCAGTTCCTGCGGCGTGTTCCGCGAATGACGGCCGCGGCCGCCGCAGATGTAGATGCCCAGCTCGTCCGCGCGAGGATTCAAACCGCGCTTCAGCGCCCCCATCACCGAGGTGGTGATGCCCGACGAGTGCCAATCCATCCCCATCACGGTGCCGAGCGCCTGGAACCAGAAGGGATCGCTGAGGCGGGAGAGGAGCGCGGGCCGGCCGTAGTGCACGAGCACGCTCTCGGCGATGGCGGTGCCGAGCGTCTCCATCCGCGTGGCGAGCCACGCTGGCACGCGACCGCCGTGCAGCGGCAAATCGGCGACGCCCGAGCGCTTCACGCCAACATTCTGCCACTCGATCGGCGCCACGGTACCGGACCGGATCGCCAGCCGGTGGATCAGCTGCGGCGGAGGCTCCGAGCCAGATTGGCGAAACCGATCCCGAGCCCCAAGAGGAGGCCGGCAGCGAGGAGCCACGGCGCCGAACCGAGCCAGCGGTCGAGCGCGTAGCCCGCACCTCCGAAGAGCAGGATCGCACCGACCAGCGCGTACGAGGCGGCGATGCGCGGTTCGCTTCGCGCCAGCGTCTGCTGGAGCTCACGATTGGCCGCCGAGAGATTCGATTGTGTGCGTGCCATGGGGCCCTCCCACGAGTGTCCGGCAGGCGCCCCGCGCGACGCGGTGTGCACCGGCGATCGTTGACGGCGCCGTGCCCGGGCGGATATAGTTGTAATTGCAACTATATCGCGGAAAGGATCGGCAACGCACATGTTCGAAACGTTCGCGGCGCTCAGCACCATTTCGATGATCGTGATCTTCGTCGTGCTGTATCAGATCGACAGGAAGGGACGCCAGGAGGACGCCGAGAAGACGGCGGGCACGCCTGACTCGCAGATCTAGCATGGCCGTGTCCGCCAGGGCAGGGGCAGCAATCCCGGCCGACACCGTGGCGCGCGAGATTCCCCTCGACCACGTGTTGCGGTTCATGCGCCTGATCTGGGCCGTCGATCACGAGCTCGAGCGGGTGTCGAAGCGGATGGAAGACCGCATTGGCCTGACGATTCCCCAGCGCCTGTCGCTGCTGCTCATCGGCCAGAACCCCGGGATCCTGGCCAGTGAACTGGCGGAGGTCCTGCATCTGCACCGCGGCACCCTGTCGGGCATCCTGCGCCGGCTCGAGCACGCCGGGTACATCGAGCGCACCGTCGACGCGCGCGACGCGCGCCGTGCGGGTCTGACGCTGACGCGCTCAGGGCAGGCCATGAACCGGCGGCGCGCCGGGACGTTCGAGGACGCGGTGCGGCGCATGCTGGAGTCGGTGGGCGGAGCCGAGCGTTCCGCGGCCGAACACGTCCTGTCTCGCCTCGGCGCCGAGTTGCGCGCCGTCGGCGACGCCACCGCGTAAGCGCTACTGCACGCTCAGCAGTTCGATGTCGAAGACCAGCGAAGCGTTGGGCGGAATGGGACCGCTGCCGGTGGAGCCGTAGGCGAGGTCCGGTGGAATCGTCAGCCGCCGCTGCCCGCCCACCCGCATGCCGGGCACTCCCTGATCCCAGCCGCGAATCACCCGCCCGGCTCCCAGAGTGAACGAGAACGACGTGCCCGAATCGAACTGAGTGCCTTTCTGCTCGGGCCTTGCCGGGTCGAACAGCCAGCCGGTGTAGCTGACAGTCAGGACCCGGCCGTTGCTCGCCGCCGTGCCGGTGCCGACGCGCAGGTCGGTCTGGGTGAACTCCGCGCGGGGTAGGGACTGGGACTGGGACTGGGACGGGGCCGAGGGCGTTTCCGAGCCGCAGCCGCTCGCAATCAGGAGCGTAGCCGCACAAACGAACCATTTGAGACGGGACATCTCACAAGGATCGCATGGAGCCGGGCCGGAGCGCCATGGGACGGCCCCGGGGGCGCCCGTGGCGGCCGACGCCGACGGTAAGATGTGGCTGGCCGCAGCCGATACGGCAGCCTTATGCGAGACGACTCCCGCCATCAACTGTTCTTGACAGGCCTGACACGCCGAGGCGTGCTCCGCGGCGCCGGACAGGCGTTCGCCGCGGCGGCGGTGTCGCCCATCGCCGGCCCGGCCTTGCTCTTCGGGCAGATCGACGCCGGACGCACGGCGGCAGACCGTCCCGTGAGCGAGTTGATGACGCGCCTCAGCACCTACATGAGCGAGGCACGCGATCGAGCGCTGCCCGACGAGGTGGTCGAGCGCGCCAGGCGTCACATCCTCGACACGATTGCCGCGATGGTGTCGGGGACGGAGCTGGTCCCCGGCCAGGCCGCCCTGCGCTTCGCGCGCAGCTACGGCGGCCCTCCGGTGGCGACCGTGGTAGGCGATCGCGTGGTGTGCGGGCCGATCGAGGCGGCGATGGTCAACGGCACGCTGGCACACGCCGACGAAACCGACGACACCCTCGCGCCTGGACCGTGGCATCCGGGCTGCAATGTGGTCCCCGCGGCGCTCGCGCTCGGCGAGCAGTTCGGCGCCAGCGGCGCCCGTGTCGTGCGCGCCGTCGTGCTCGGCTACGACGTAGGCACGCGCGTGATGGCCGCCATCCAGCCCGGATTGCAGACGGGCCTCAAGCTTCCGTACGGGATTGGCGGTGTCTTCGGCGCCGCAGCCGCCGGCGGCGCCCTGGCCGGCTTCGATCCGCAGAAGATGCGGTGGGCGCTCTCGTACGCCGCGCAACAGAGCTCCGGGCTGGAAACCTTCCCGCGCGATCCCGATCACATCGAAAAAGGATTCATCTTCGGCGGCATGCCCGCGCGCAGCGGCGTCACCGCGGTCCTGCTCGTGCACAACGGCTGGACCGCCGTCCACGATGCTATGGTCGGGCCCGAGAGCTTCGTCACCGCCCATGCGCCGGCGGGGAAGGCGGAGTTGCTGGTGGATCGGATCGGTGAGCGCTACGAGATCACGCGGGCGAACATCAAGCGCTGGACGGTCGGGTTTCCCATTCACGCGCCGCTCGACGCGATCGAGGCGCTGCTGAAGCGGCAGCCGATCGATCCCGAGCGGGTGCAGGAGCTCGTCGTCCGGTACCAGCCCGGATCGATTACCGACAACAGCGGACCGTCGGACATCAACGTGCAGCACGCTCTGGCGGTGATGCTCATCGACCGGCGGCTGACCTTCAAGTCGATACACGACGCGGACCGGATGCGCGATCCCGCCGTCGTGCGCTTGCGCGGCAAGATGCGTCTGGTCGCGGCGCAGCCCGGCGGCCCGGCGCCGCCGCTCCTGCAGTTCACGATGGCCGACGGCAGCCGCATCGTCCAGGACGGCGTCGGCCCGGTGCTGGGCACGGCCGCCAATCCGTTGTCGCGCGAGCAGCTCGTGGCCAAATGCCGGTCGCTGATGACCCCGGTGCTCGGAGCAGCACAGACCGGACGGCTCATCGATCGCGTCATGACGCTCGACACGATGCCCGACGTGCGTGCGCTGCGGCCGCTCCTGCAGCACGCGCGACGCCAGGGGCCGCCGCGGCTTTCGGAGTATCCCGATGCAGGATGAAGGTCGGGTGGGTCATGTGGGCCGGGTCACTCGTCGGGTGGGTGTCGCACTCGCCGCTCTCGTGTTGGCCGCGAGCGCATCGGCACAAACCCGTCGTGCGATCGCGGGTGCCTCGAATCGATGCTCGACGCGTACGTCGACGCCGTCGGGGCCCGGGCACCGGCGCGCGTCCCGGTGGCGGCAGGCGTCGTCTTCACCGAGAACGGGCAGCGGCTCGAGATTGGCGACGGGCTCTGGCACACGGCCACCGGCCGCGGCCGCTACGCGCTGCGGCTGGCCGACGTCGAGGCCGGGCGGGCGGTGCTGATGGGCACGATCCGCGAGGCCGACACCCCCGCCATCCTCGTCGTGCGTCTCAAGGTTCGCGACCGTCGCATCACCGAAGTCGAGACGCTGGTCATCCGCAACGAGACCGCCGCGAAAAGTCTCGACACCATCGGCACGCCGCGCGCGGTATGGACGCAGGCGGTGCCCGTCGCGGAGCGGCATTCACGTTCCGAACTGGTGCGCATCGCCAACATGTATTTCTCCGGCATCGAGCGCAACGACGGCAAGGGCAGTATCCGATAGCCGACAGCTGTGCGCGGCTCGAGAACGGCGCCGTCACCGCGGGCGACCCCGCGCTGGTGCTCGGCACGGCAGCCGCGGCTTCGTCACCGGCAGCGGCGACCGGTGCGGCGCGCCCGCGTCTCGGATGCCGGCAGCAGTTCGAGACCGGCGTGTTCCACTACGTGACCCGGATCCGCGACCGGCGGTTCGTGCTGGTGGATCCCGAGCGCGGCCTCACGTTCGCGTTCGCCTTCTTCGACAACGCCGCCGGCGACGCGCGGTTCGGCACGCTGGCCGATGGCCGCAAGGTCGTCTCGGGCGCGAGCGTGCCGTGGACGTGGCAGATCGTGGAGGTGTTCAGGATCGAGAAGGGGCTGATCGGCCCCGTGGAGTCCGTGCTCCACCCCGTGCCCTATGGCATGGGATCGGGCTGGAGCACGTGGCAGGAGGCGATGTCGAGCGAACCACACTAGGGCGGGTGGGGCAGGTAGGGCGGGTGGGGCGGGTAGGTAAGAACCCTTGCCGGCTGATTCGCCCGGTTGTCTGGCAAGCGTTCTTACCCACCTGACCCACCTGACCCACCCGACCTCTTACGTCGGTGGCAGCGAGGCCAGGTACGCCGAGATGTTCAGGATGTCGGCGTCGGTGAGTCCGGCCGCGGGCCGCTTCATCAGCGGCGCGTCGGGGCCGCTCCGGTCGCCGTCCTTGAACAGGTGCAACTGGCGGGCGAGGTAAATCGGGTGCAGGCCGGCAAGACGCGGCACGTTGGCCAGGCCCTTCATGCCCTCGCCGTGGCAGATGTTGCACGCCACGGTCTTGCCGCCGCCACCGTTCACGAGCGCGCGGCCTTTCGAGAGGCTCCCCGGCGGCACGTAGGCAACGAAACCCGAACGCGGGTCGCGCAGGCGCGCCTTCGTCTGGTCCTCCGGCAGCATGATGATGCGGGCGCCAATCGGCTCCATGCCGCTGTTGTTGGGATCGACGAACCGCATGCGCCCCTGACCGACGAACGTCCTGGGCACCATCGCGGCCTCGACGACGCGCACCCATTTGCCACGGGGCAGCGACGCGAACCACTCCGCCGCCTGGCGGATTTCCTCGTCCGACAGCTCTTTCGAGATGCCGTTCATCCGCGCGTAATCCTTGCGCGTGCCCGCTTTGAAGTCGTTCATCTGCTGCACGAAGTAGTCGGCGGTGAAGCCGGTGAGATCGGCCGACTCGGGGTGGCCGAAGCCGGACATCAGATGGCACGCGCCGCAGGCCAGGGCGCCGGCGTGCCCTTTCTGCACGATGCCGGGCGCCGGTTTGTGCGCCTCGGGTATCCAGTCGGGCGGATTCAGCAGGTCGTCGATCTCCTGCGGCGTGTACTGCTTCGTGCTGCCCTCCACCGATTTCGGCCCGGGCGGCTCGGGCGGAAGTGTTCCCGCCTGCACGGGAAACGCCCACGCCGGCTCGCGTGCCGGCACGGAGGGGAGGACCGTGGGCGTACCCGGCGCTGGCTGTTGCTGCGCAACCGCCGCGACCGTCAGCGTCATCACCATCAGAACGGGTCCGGACCAACGAGCCTTCATCGTGTGCCTCCCTCGACCGGCGTCACGCCGGTGTGCCAGATACTGTCGTGCGGCCGGGCTATCCGCGGTACTCCAGAACGTTGAGCCCGGCGTTCCAGTCGCTGACGTAGATCAGACCGTCGCGCGTCACGAACAGGTCGGCGCTCTTGGCCGCCTTCGCCACGTTCGGCCGCGGGTCGATGACCTTGGCTGGCGGCGGTGGGATCCACGACGCGATCTCGCGCGGCGTGAACTGGTTCGCGATATCGAACACACGCACGCCGGCGTTGTTGTAAGTGGCGAAAATCGTGGTCTCGCTCTGGAAGCCCGCCGGCCGGTTCTCGTACAGGTTGTGCGGCCCGAACGTGCCGAGGCCGCAGAAGTCGCGTCCGGTGGGTGTCGGCAGCGTCGCAATCGGCACCGGGTTCTCCGGGGCGCGCACGTCCACGATGAAGGTGTGAAAGGTGCCCTTGGCGCAGCGCTCCGCGTTGGCCTCGTCCGCCACGACCACGAGTTGGCGCCCGGGAAGCGGCAGCGGCGTGTGCGTGCCGCCCGGATACGGCGGGGACCAGTTGAGATGGGCGAGCAGCTTCGGCCTGGCGCGGTCGCTCAGGTCGTGGATCGTAAAGCCCGCGTCGCGCCATGCGCCATAGCCGAAGTTGCCGGCGACGATCATGTGGTGGAGCGCGGCGCGCTTGCCCTTGGGCATGACCGGCGTTTCACCGCCCGCGCGGTGCATGCCCGGCAGCCACCACCGCGAGACGATCTCGGGCTTCGTGATCGTCTGCAGATCGACGATGCACAGAATGTGGTCGGTGAACCCGTCGAAGTGCGCGGCCACGTAGGCGTAGCGTCCGCCTGTCCACCACAGGCGATTGATGCCGAGCCCGGGCATCTCGAGAAAGGCGATCTCGCGCATCTCGCCGGGTGTCGAGATGTCGTGGATGCTCAGCCCCGAGCGGAACTTCTTGCGGTTGGTGATGCTGTCGGCGAGTGTGTTTTCGAAGTAGCCGCGCAGGTCGTCGTACGACTGCATCGCGACGATGTTGGCGCCGTTGGCGAGCAGCAACAGGTCGTCGGACACCTGCAGGTGATGCGTCCGCGTGTTGGTGCCGGCGGTGAAGAACCCGACGGGCTTGAGGCGGCGCGGGTCGGCGGCGTCGAGGATGGTGACGCCGTCGCTGAACATGTGACCGACGTAGACGTGGCCGCGGTTCAGCATCACCTGCACGCCGTCGGGCCGGCCGCCCTGATCGCTGTAGGAAAGGTGGCGGATGCCGCGACCGATGCCGGCGGCTGGCACCTCGGGGTCCGCCGCACCTACCAGCGTGCCCGCCGGCACACACGACGCGCCCAGGGCGAGGAGGTGCTTGAGGCAGTCGCGACGCGTCGCCGGCATGCGGGGGTATTGTGCGCCAAAGCGCGGCTGGAGGGATGGTGCGCTTTGCAAATCCGGGCTGCCAAGCGTTCCGGGTGCGCCACGGACGGGACCACGCAAACCGGGACCGTTGACTGCGCCGCTGGCCGTTTCTGTTTGTGTTTTTGCGCCGTCGCGCCGTCGAGCTTCCGCTCCAGCGTGTCTGTGGCCTACTCCTTGCTCCAGTAGGCGGCATGGGTACCCCTCGATCGCGTCGATCCGGCTGTGTGCTGGCGGTTCTCGCAGCGCTGGCTCTAGCCGGATGCGGGCGCGATCTCACGCCGAAGATCACCACCGAGATCCAGCAACGGACCGCGGCCGCGCCTCCGTCGCCGCTGTCGGCGGCCGTGTGGACCGACGTGCAGCGGTTCTACGCGCAGCGGATGCACGCGCCGCGCTGGGTGCTGGACGGCGAAGAGGCGCAGATCGAGGCCGCCCTGCGCGTGGTGGCGCGGGCACCGGATCATGGCCTCGTGGCAGCCGACTACGGTGAGGCGAATCTTCCGCGCCCGTTGCCGTCGAAGCCGTCGATCCAGGAGTCGCTCGGCGAGGACGTGCTCAAGATCGCGCGGCTCGATCTCCAGATCACGACCGCGCTGCTGGCGCTCGGGCGCGACGTCGCGCTCGGCCGCACCAGCCCCGCGGCCATCGATCCGCGCTGGAAGGCGGCCCGACCGGTACCGGACCTTGCCGCCAGCCTTGCCGCCGCGGCCAACGCGGGGCGTCTCGACGGATGGCTCGACACCGTGCGCCCGGTGCACCCCGAGTACGCGGCGCTCCAAACGGCGCTCGCAGCGCTCCGCACGCAACTCGGCAACGACGGCGGCGACGCGCGCGTCCAGCGCCTGGTTCTGAATCTCGAACGCTGGCGATGGCTGCCGGATGATCTCGGCGCCCGCCACATCCTCGTCAACATTCCGGCGTTCCAGATGGCCGTCCGCGAGGGAGGCCGACCCGCACTCGAGATGAAGGTGGTGGTCGGGACACCGGAGCGCGTCACGCCGGTGTTCAGCGGCCGGATGGATACCATCGTCTTCAGCCCGTACTGGAACGTGCCCGACAGCATCGCCGAGGGCGAAACCGCACCGAGCGCGGCACGCGACCCGCGATTCCTGGCCCGCAACAACATCGAGATTCTCCGGCGCGGGCCTGACGGCGTGAGCACCGTCAATCCCGAGTCGGTGGATTGGGGCGATTCCGACGCGATCAAGGCGCTGGCGTTCCGGCAGAAACCGGGGGCGAGCAACGCGCTCGGCCACGTGAAGTTCCTCTTTCCCAACCCGTATGAGGTCTACCTGCACGACACCCCCGCTGACGCGCTGTTTGCGCGCACCCGCCGTGCCTTCAGCCACGGCTGCGTCCGGCTGGAGAAACCGGAGGCACTGGCGTCGTATCTGCTGCGCGATGACCCGAATTGGGATGCGGAACGCATCGAGACGGCCATGCATCAGGACGAGGAGCGCCACGTGGCCATGAAGGAGAAGCTGCCGGTGCACATCGTCTACTTCACGGCGTGGCCCGACGGCGCCGGCGGGGTCCAGACGTTCCCGGACGTGTACGGGTACGACACGAAGCAGAGCGCTAGCCCGGCCACACGCGGGCACGCGAAGGCGTCAAGCTCGGCCGACTAGGTTGGCGGTCGGCCGCGTGGCGGCTACACTTGAACGGTGTTCCCCCGCACGTGCCTGGTGGTCGGGCTGCTCGCTCTCGCTGTGGCTGCCGTTGGCGCGAAGTCGTCGACGGCCCGTCCTTCACCGACGGTAAGAGCGTCCACCTCAGTCTCCGTTGCCGCGTTGTCCGCCGCCACATGGCCGTCGGCGCGCCTCGGCAGTCTGACCCGCGACGTGTTCGACCTGGCACTCGGCGCCGCGTCGTGCGCCGTGCGCTCGGGTGACGTCGCCGATCTCGCCACGCTCACGGTGATCGACTACTCGCGGCCGTCCACGGAAAAGCGGCTGTGGGTGTTCGATCTCCGCGCACAGACGCTGCTCTTCGAGGAGATCGTCGCACACGGCCGGGGGAGCGGCAAGAACTTGGCGAGGGCGTTCTCGAATCGGCCCGAGAGCCATCAGTCCAGCCTGGGTCTCTTCCGCACCGAAGACACGTATATGGGCGAGAACGGCTACTCGCTGCGGCTGCGCGGGCTCGATGGCGGGTTCAACGACCAGGCCTTCGCGCGCGCCATCGTGATGCACGGAGCGCCGTACGTCAGCGGCGCCGTCGCGCGCGCCCAGGGGCGTCTCGGCCGCAGCTGGGGATGCCCGGCCCTGCGCGAGGGCATCGCCCGGGAGGTGATCGACACCGTCAAGGGGCGCGGCCTGATCTTCGCGTATTACCCCGACCCGGGCTGGCTGGCCGCATCGAAGTACCTCCGCGACTGTGGCGGCGCCCCCGCCGAGCCTGGGGCCCCCTCGCTCGCCGCCGGCCTGTAACCTTTCGCCCTCGTCACGGTATTCCCAGACAATCGAGCGCGGCCCGAACGGGTCCGCCGTTCGTTCCGTCTAAGTCGGCGTGACCGCGCCACCGGAGGATTCGTGATTCGGAGACTGGTCCCTGCGGCCTCTCTCGCTGCCGGACTGCTCGTGAGTACCCCCGGCGAGGGCGCGGCGCAGCAGCAGTCGAAGCCCCGCGACCTGCAGGCCCATCTCGTGACCACTCCTCCCAAGCTGGATGGCGTTCTCGACGACGAGGCGTGGGCCCGCGAGCCGGAAGCGCTCGATCCCTGGATGTCGTACAACCCGCTGCGCGGGGAGGCCGAGCAGCAGCACACGCAGGTGTGGGTGGCCTACGACAGCAAGGCGATCTATTTCGCCTTCAAAGCCCTCGACGCCGAGCCCGACAAGATTCGCACCACGATCAGCCGCCGCGACAACGTGTGGAGCGACGACTGGGTAGGCGTGAGCCTCGATTCGAGCCGAGCCGGACAGATTGCGTACCACATGTTCGTCAACCCGAGCGGCATCCAGATGGATGCGCTGCAGAGCAGCAACGAGGACGCGGCTGTGGACTGGGTGTGGCAGAGCGCCGGCAAAGTGGACGCCGACGGCTACACGGTGGAACTCCGTCTGCCCCTCGAGAGCATCCGCTTCCGCGGCGGGGCCGACGTGCGGATGGGCGTGCTGTTCTATCGCCGCAACAGCCGCATGGGCACGTCGTGGTCGTGGCCGGCGATGCCGCCGGGGGAATGGGTCTTCGAGAACCACGCGCAGCTGTCGTTCGGCGAGCTGCACCAGCCGCGCCTCCTCGAGGTGATCCCGAGCGCCACCCTGTCGCGCAACGACACGCGCGTGGCGGGCCAGCCATGGCAGGCGTCGCGCCGCAAGGCCGACTTCGGCGCCAGCATCAAATACGGCATCACCTCCACGGTCACCCTCGACGCCACCGTCAACCCGGACTTCAGCCAGGTGGAGAGCGATGCGTTCGAGGTCGAGGTCAACAACCGCTTCCCGATCTTCTTCAGCGAGAAGCGGCCGTTCTTCATGGAGGGCCTCGGCCTGTTCAACCTGGCAGGCACCAACGGCGATGCGACCATGCGCACCGCGGTCCACACCCGTCGGATCGTGGACCCGACCGCGGGCGTGAAGCTGACCGGCACGACTGGCCGCTACACCTACGGCACGCTCATCTCTCCCGATGCGTCGGTCGGACCCGACGCGCACAAGGTCTATGGGATTGGCCGCGCGGTGCGCAACTTCGGCG
>Ga0070675_100002835_pt1 | contig 13065 bp, 9 predicted proteins | sample KBSM43metaG_FD_65343 | JGI IMG/M metagenome (GOLD analysis project Ga0070675, IMG submission 65343) | Miscanthus rhizosphere microbial communities from Kellogg Biological Station, Michigan, USA - KBS M4-3 metaG | ecosystem: Host-associated > Plants > Roots > Rhizosphere > Soil ...
ATCGTCTGGGGCGAAGAGGACGCCGGGCGGAAGCCCACCTCGGAGCCGCACGCGCAGACGAGCATCCGCGCGACAGTCGCGCCGGTGCCGTACGGCGAGGTGGCGCGCACGGCGTATCGATCTCGTATGTAGGGGCCGCCTTCAGGCGGCCCTGGGCCGGCTGAAGCCGGCCCCTACGCCAAGTGTTTCTTCAAGAACGCCATCGTCCGCTGCCACGCGGTGTCGGCGGCAGTGGCATCGTACTGAATCGGGATCGGCATGTTCAGCGCCGTCTCATTCGCAAACGCGTGCTGCGCCTGATAGCGGAAGAACTCATGCGGCACCTTCGCGGCCGTCAGCTTCTCGTCGAGCGCGTCGGCTTGCGCTATCGGAAAGAACGCGTCCTCGATCGCGAAGTGGCCCTGCACCGGCATGTGGATCTTGGTCCCGTCCACATACTCGAGCGGCGGCACGCCGTACCACACCACCGCCGCGTCGGCCTCGGGCGCGTTCATCGAGCTCAGCACGGTGAGCGCGCCGCCCATGCAGAACCCGGTGACGGCGGCTTTCGCGCTGGTCTTCTTGAGGTACTGCACGGCGCCGCGAATGTCCTGCGCGGCGGCGTCGCCGAAGTCGAGGCCGCCCATCAGGTGCTCGGCTTCCTTCACGTCCAGGCTCATCTTGCCGCGATAGAGATCCGGCACGATCACGCGGTAGCCGGCGGCGCTCAGGCGATCGGCCACGCCGCGAATCTGATCGTTGACGCCCCACCACTCCTGGATCACGACCACGCCGGGCGCGCCGGCGCCGGCCGCGGGCTCGACGTAGTAGCCCGAACAGGTCTTGCCATCGGGGCGCGGGTAAGTGACGGTCTGGCTCACGAGTGGCTCCTCGAAAACTGGCGGAACGCTGGAGTGTATCACCCGCCCTGCTACATCCCTACCCGCCTTGCCTGCCTTACCCGCCCTACTGGCGCGTAGCGCCAGCCCTTGACGCGCGGAACAGATCGTCGGCGGTGCTCAGGATCGTCCACCGCAGCCGCAGCGGATAGTTCTTCTCGCTCGCCAGGAACGCGCGCACGGTGGCGGCCACCTCGGGCGAGCTGTGGCCCCACAGCGTCCGCTCCATCCACCGCGTCGGGAAGAAGATGTCGCCGGTGCGCTGAATCTCCCGGAGCATCTCGAGCGCCGGCTGGACGAAGCGCTGTCCGTGCCCGGCCCGCAGCGGGTGATTCAGGTACTGCAGGCTGTCCTGCACCCACACCTCGCGCCGGCGGTTCTCCAGCACCCGGAACCGCTCGAACGACCGCTCGCGCTCCGCGGGATCGGCCGAGAGCGCCGGTATCACGAACGCCAGCCGGTCCCGGCGATCCGGGTTCTGCGTGCGCGCGAGCTGCGCGTCGAGGATCTCCTTCCAGCGCGGCACTTCGCGCACCGCGAGCTCCATCGCCAGCGTGATCTCGTCGGGCTCGGCCAGCGTGAGGCCGGGCACGCGTTCCTCGCGACGCCACACCCGCTCGAGCCACGCCACGCCGTCGGCCGTGACGACCGTGTCTCGATACGCGTTGAACCAGGCCGACTTCTGGCTCTGCGTCGTGGCGGCGGCCAGACCGGCGCGCAGCACGGTTTCGAGCCGTCCGGCACGCGCCTGCCGGGCCTCGGGCGAGAGGAACCGCCAGTAGGCGCGCGCGGTGTAGCCCAGGATCCGCTCCACGTTCTGCTCGTCGGTCTCGGCCGGCAGGGCGCGGAGGGCGGCGTCGAACAACACGGGTGGCGCGATCGCGCCTTCGAGAAGGTTGTCCCACAAGGTCACCCAGGCGCTGCCACGCAGGAGCGGATCCGGCAGGCGCTCGATGTGATCGACCAGGTAGGTGCGGCTCGCGTCGTCGAGCACGAAGAGCCCGTAGCCGAGCCCGCCGCCGTTGGCCAGCACAAAGCTCGGACGCGGATGGCCCTGCACGCCGGGGACCCCCGCGGTGGCGCTGCGCATGTCCACGGGCACGTGCGTGACCCCGGCCTCGTCGCCAATCGACACGACGAGCCGTTGCGGCCACACCAGACCGCGGCCCATCGGATCCCGTGACGAGAGGGTGATCGACTGCACGCGTCCGTCGGCCCCGGTGCGGACCCGGGTGACGATCGACGGCCGGCCCCGCTCTTCGACCCAGGCGCGGCTCCACGCCGCCAGATCGCGCGGCGTGCGCGTGTCGAGCGTCCGCACCAGGTCGAGCCACGTGGCGTTGCCGAACTGATAGGCCTTCAGGTAGTCGCGCAGGCCATCGCGGAAGGCGCCGGCGCCCATGATCATCTCGAGCTGGCGCATGACGATCGGCGCCTTGTCGTAGATGATCGGGCCGTACATCTGGCCGGCCTGATCGAGGTTGTCGAGCACCTGACGAATGGCGTTGGTGCCGGCCGTGCGATCGGTGCCGTACGCGGACGGATAGTGCCCCAGCAGAAAGCGCAGCTCGTGGTTCACGGAGGGGAACGACGGGTTGACGATCTTGTCCGCCATGAAGTTGGCGAACACCTCCTTCATCCACACGTCGTTGAACCAGCGCATGGTGACGAGGTCGCCGAACCACATGTGCGACGTCTCGTGCGCGATCACATTCGCCCGATTGAGCACCTGGTTCTGCGTCGCCGATTCGTCGAGCAGCAGAGCGGACGCGTTGTAGAAGATGGCGCCCGCGTGCTCCATCCCGCTGAACGTGAACGAGGGGATCGCGACGATGTCGAACTTCCCGAACGCGTACGGGATGGCGGTGTAATCCTCCAGCCATTGCAGGGCCGAGGCGTGCAGGTCGAAAATGGCGTCGCGGTTGCGGGCCAGCTTGGCCGCGTCGGTCTCGCGATGGAACATCCGCATCTCGCGGCCGCCGCGTTCGGCGGTCTCCACCTGGAAACGGCCGGCAGCAAACGCGAACAGATACGTGGGTAACGGCGGTGTTTCGCCAAACGCCAGCGTGGCCGTGGCCGCGGCGCCTTCGCCCGCGGACCGGGTCGTCGCCGCGCCATTGCTCACCGCCTCCCAGCCCGCGGGCACGGTGAGGGTGAGCGAATAGCGCGCCTTCAGATCCGGCTGATCGAAGCAGGGAAACGCGAGGTGCGCCCGCGCCGGGACGAACAGCGTGTAGAGGAACTCGTCGTTGCGGTTCAGCGCGTCGTCGCCGGCGGCGAACTCCACCGCGAGTTCGTGGGCGCCGGACGCGGCGGAGGGAACGACGATGTGGCCGTTGACCACCTCGAAGGCGGTATCGCGCCCGTCGAGGCGTACGCCCCGCACCGCCTCGCGCGGCCGCGCGAAGTCGAGGACGATGCGTCCCGCGGTGTTCAGCACGAAGCGGGCCGTCACCCGCCCGGTCACTGGCTCGGTCCGCCGGCCCGGCACCTGCAGCACGAGGTCGTACCGCAGATCGCGCACCGCCGCCGCGCGCTCGCGCGCCAACGCTTCGGAGATGCCGGCCTCGGGCGCCGCCGGCGTCGAGGCCAGCAGAACGGCCACCACCGCAGACATCATGCCGTGACGATATCCCATCCGCCGGCGGCCTCCGGGCCGCGCGCCCCGAACGCCGGCAATCAAGCACTGCCTGGCGAGGCAGAGCCGGCATGCTCGTCAGTCCGAGTCGAAGCCGCGCCAGCGTCTTCGCATACAATCTCCGGCCAGTGCGAGTGTTCGGGCTCACGTTGCTGGCGCTCGCGGCGACCGTATTGCCCGGTGGGAGCCGCCCGGCCGCCCAGCAGACGGCCACCGTACGGGGCCGCGTCGTCATCGATCTTCCGCCCTCGAGCCGCCGCCCGTCATCGGCGTATCCGTCGCGCGCGGTGGCCCAGGCGCAGCTTGCGCCGCCGTCGGAAGTCGAGAACGTCGTCGTCTACCTCAGGGATGCACCGGCCGGCAGCGTGGCGCCGCGGCGCACGGCCATCCACCAGCGTGGCGAGACCTTCTTGCCGCGCGTCGTTGCGGTGCCGGTCGGCTCGACGGTGGACTTTCCGAACGACGACCCGATCTATCACAACGTCTTCTCCCTCTCGCGTGCCCGGACCTTCAACCTCGGTCGCTTCCCGCGCGGCGAGTCGCGCGCGGTCCGGTTCGACAAGTCCGGCATCGTCAAGGTGTTCTGCGACATCCACTCGCACATGGCCGCGACCGTCATCGTGTTCAACCATCCCTGGTTCACGGTGCCCGACGCCGAAGGCGGGTTCGAGCTCGACAACCTGCCGGCGGGCAGCCAGGAGGTGACGGCCTGGCACGAGCGGCTCGGCGAGACAACGATGCGCGTGCGCATCGAGGCGGGGCGGACGTCCTCGGTGGAGTTCGTGCTGCCGGTGCCCGCCCAGTGAAACAGCCACCGCGCCTTGTCACCCGGACGATGGGCGTGACGTTCATTACCGTCGCCGTGATCCTGTCGGTGGTGTTCACCGTGCTGCTGGTGGACGCCCGCGACCGCGTCCGCGCCGCCGAGACGGACAAGCTGCAAGTTGGTGAGCGGGCTTTTTCCCGCTTCGAGGCGCAACGTCAGCGCGACCAGCTGCTCGCCATCTCGGCGCTCTCGGAGAACTCCAACCTCAAGGCCGCGCTCGACACCTACTTCGCGGAGCGCGACAGCCAGACGCCGGGTCAGGATCAGCTGCTGCACGAGACGGTCGCGCGTGAGGTGAAGCGGCTGGCGGCGGTGACCGGCGCCAGCGTCGTCGCGGCCCTCGATCCCGACGGGCGGGTGTTCGCCAGCGGCGGCGCCGCGGCCGGCCGCTGGACGGCCGGCATGAAGGTGCAACAGCAGTCGGCCAGCTCGCCGAACAACGGCGTCGCGATCGTGCCGTCGGGCGCATTCCGGTTCTCGAGCGCGCCGCTGCTCGTCGGCGAGCGCGCGGTAGGCTCGCTGGTCGTGGCCACCAGCCTCGACAACGCCTACGCCCAGGACCTGGGCCGCCTGGCCGACGCCGGCATCGTCATCACGGTGAACGACGTGGTGGTGGCCGGCACGGTGGGCGAGGCGCTCACCCGGGCCGTCGTCGCGTCCACCGGCGAGCTGCGCTCGACGATGACGCTCGACGGCGAGGAGTATGCGATCCGCACCCTGATGGCGATTGGCGCCGTCCGCATCTACATGCTGTCGTCGATCGACGCGGTGGCGGCGGCGGCCACGCGCAGCGCCCTGCTCGCGCTCGGCACCATCGCTCTCTGGGCCTTCGTGCTCGCGGCGTTCGCCAGCCTGTGGCTGGCGCGCACGCTCACCGACCCGATCAACCGCGTGTCGCACGCCATCGCGACGATGACGGCCGCGCGCGACTTCAGCCGCACCGTGGAGCCCACCGGCAAGAGCCGGGAGCTCGACCAGCTCGCGGCCAGCTTCAACGAGCTGATGGGCGGGCTGACGGCGGCAGAAGCCGAGACCCGGGCGGCCTATCTCGGCACCATCCGCGCGCTCGCCGCGGCGCTCGACGCGCGCGACCCGTACACCGCCGGCCACTCCGAGCGCGTGAGCCAGACGTCGGTGGTGATTGCACGGCAGATGCAGCTGCCCGAGGCCGAGGTGGCGATCATCCGCCTTGGCGCGCTGCTCCACGACATCGGCAAGATCGGGCTGGCCGACGACATCCTACAGAAGGCCGAGCCGCTCAGCGCCGACGAGTACGACCAGATCAAGCGGCATCCCGCCCTCGGCGCCCGCATCCTGCGCCAGGTCTCGTTCCTCGAGCCGCACCTGCCGATCGTCGAGCTGCACCACGAGCGTCCCGACGGCCACGGGTACCCCTTCGGCCTGCGCGGCGACGAGATCCCGCGGGCCGCCCGCATCGTCCACGTGGCCGACGCCTTCGACGCGATGACGAGCGCGCGCGCATACCGCCCGCCGCGGCCGCCGGCGGCAGCGATGGCGGAGCTGCATCTCTACGCCGGCACCCAGTTCGACCCCGAGTGCGTGCGGGCGCTTCACGACGCTCTGCACGCCGTCCCTGCCGACCTGCGCGGGGTGCAGGATGTGGCGAGCTGATCGACGGTCGCGGCGGACCATCGCCGCCGTCTGCCTGCTCGCGGCGCTGTGGACGTCGCCGGCCGCGGCGCAGCGGCTCGCCGCGCCGCAGTGGCTCACCGTCGACACGTCGGCCGACGTGGATCGCGCGATCGACGCCGATGGCGCTACGGCGACCGGCGCCATTTTCGACGCCTACATCTCGGCGCGGCTGGGCCGCGGGCTCGAGATCGTCGCGCGGCCGTGGACGCAGCGGCAGGCCAACGGCGACTGGAACAACCAGCTGTGGCTGGGCGCGCTGCGCTACGAGCGCAAGGGCGCTGTGGGCATCCGCGTCGAGGGCGGGCTCATCACCTCTCCGGTCGGCCTGGCCAACCTGACGCTGCGGCCGCATCTCAATCCGACGGTGGCGCAGCCGTCATCACTGTTTCAGGGGCTGCCGCCGCCCGAGCCGCTGAGCCCGCGCATCACCCTTCTCGGCGCGGTATACCCGCTCGGAATCAGCTCCACGGTCTCGGGCGTGCACTGGGACGTGCGCGCGGCGGTCATCGACACGTCGCCGATGCGCGCGCGGCGCACCTTCAGCAGCAACAACCCGCCGCGCCTGACCAACGTGGTGGTGGGCGGCGGCGTCACCCCGTTTGTCGGTTTTCGCATCGGAGGATCGGTCACCCGCGGCACGTGGCGCCTTGCCGAGGAGACGCCGGTGAGCGACTCGGACCGGATGGCCACCGTGGCAACCGTCGAAACGGAGCTGTCGTTCCGGTTCACGAAGATCAGCGGCGAATGGGTGCGTGACTCGATGGAGACGACGACTGGACACGCCGTGGCCTCGGGCTGGTTCGTCCAGGGCCAGCAGACGCTGACACCACGCTGGTTCGTCGCCGCCCGCGTCGAGCGGATGACCGGACCGCCGCCGTTCGTCGCGACGTTGTCGCGCCAGACGTTTGCGGGCACGGAAGAAACGGTCGGCTTCCGGATCACCCCCGCGGTGACGCTGCGGGCCAGTTACCGTGGCCGCCGCCTGTTCGGGCAGTCCGACTTCTCGCACCAGGCGATGGCGTCGGTGGTCTGGGCGCGCCGCTGGTTCTGAGTTCGTAGTTCTGATTTCGTAGGTCTGATTTCGTAGGTCTGATTTCGTAGGGGCCGGCTTTAGCCGGCCCTGGGCCGCCTGAAGGCGGCCCCTACGTTCGGTGGCCGCCGCAGTTACCGTGGCCGCCGCCTGTTCGGGCCGTCCGACTTCTCGCACCAGGCGATGGCGTCGGTGGTCTGGACGCGCCGCTGGTTCTGAGTTCGTAGTTCTGAGTTCGTGGGGGCCGGCTTTAGCCGGCCCTGGGCCGCCTGAAGGCGGCCCCTACGCATCTACGCTGGAAAAAACACGCGCTCGACGAACCAATAGGCGCCGGCGGCTATCACGACCACCGACCCGGCCATCGCCACACGGGCGCCGACGAATGCGCTGCGCCGCCGCACCGCTTCGAGCAGCGAGGCGACCACCAGCACGATGGCGATCTGGCCGATCTCCACGCCGAGGTTGAACGAGAACAGCGACCAGCCGAGCGCCTCGCGCGGCAGGCCGAACTCGCGCAGGACGTTGGCGAAGCCGAACCCGTGCACCAGCCCGAACACCAGCGCCACCCAGGCGCGCAGGTCGCGCCCGTCGCCGCGCACCAGGTTGTCGGCGCCCACGAACACGATGCTCAGCGCGATGGCCGGCTCGATGATGCTCGCCGGCGGCGTCACGAGGTTGAGGGCCGCGAGCGACAGCGTGATGCTGTGGCCGATAGTGAAGAACGAGACGATCTTCAGGAGCGACGTCCAGCGGCCGCCGAGCAGCAGCAGGCCGACGAGGAACAGGATGTGATCCGGCCCGATCAGGATGTGGTGCACGCCCGACGCCGTGAACGTGCGCATCACCGCAAGCGCGCCCTGCGTGGTGCCGGCGTAGTAGACGTATTCGTTGCTGTCGGCGTTGAAGATCAGCTGCTGCTTCAGCGCGCCGTCCTCGTAGACGTTGATGAACGTCTGGTGCAGCGGGTCGTACGGAAAGAGGTTGGCGTCGAGAGCCAGGGCGCCGGGGTTCTCGTTCGAAATGCGGTATCTCAGGCGCAGGGCCGCGTCGTCCCGCAGCACCTCGAGGCTGGTCCACTGCAGCTCGAGGCGTCGATCGTCGCCGCGCAGCTGGAGCCGCGGCTTGAGCAGGGCGCCGAGCTGCTCCCGGGTGCGTTCGGCCACGTCGTTCTCGAGCAGCCGTTCAGGCGGGCTGATGCCGAGCTCGTGTGCCGCGTCGATGATGTGGATGACGAGCGTGCCGTCGATGCCGCCGGTACGGAAGACTATGTCGAGATAGCTGAACGGCGCCGGGTGCGCGGTGGCCGGTGTCGCTGCCGCGAGCACGGCGGCAACCAGCGCGAGCGTCCGGACGGCGCGTGAAATGCGGGCCATGAACCGGGAGATCTTAGCAGCCGCGACGCCGTCAGCGGTCCGGGCGCGAGGCTGCGAGGCCCTGATGGAACGGATCGTCATGGTCCAGGATCCACGCCTGCTCGCCGGTGGGCCAGGCCTGCGCAGCCACCTCCACCACCAGCGCCGGCCGCTCCTCCACCATCTGGCGCGACACCAGGTGACCGGTGAGCTGGGCGCCGCTGAGCCCCTCGTGCGTGAACGCCGGCGCGTCGCCCACGAGGCCCATCGCGTCGAGCACCGCCATGACTGCGGCCGTGGCGCTGCCACCGGGCGACCAGTCCACCGCGCCGTCGGCTGTCACCAGCACCGTGCGCAGGTGAGCCTCCGGATCGCGGGCCGGTCCGGAAAACACGACACCAGCCACCCCTTCGAGGGCGGGGTCGAGCGGGTGCACCACAGACGCCGTCTTGTTGAGCGCGGCGCAGATCGCCTGCCCCAGGCGCCGAAGCTCGGGCACGTGATCGACGTCGAGCGGCACGCCGGCCGCCTCGCCGTCCACGAGCGCGTAGAACTCGCCCGCGAACGCGACGTCCACCGGAACGGTCCGGGACGCTAGCGTCACGGGCATGCCCGCGGCATATACGAACGCCGGCACGCCGCGCACGACCACGCCGCCCGGGGAGGCGTTGGCCGCCGGCACGCGCACGGCCACGGCACCCGCCGGCGTGTCGAACCTGAGCGCAGGCGCGTCGAGTGAGCCCGCCGATACGAGGCCGTGCTCGATCGCGGCCACGGCTGCTGCCACGACGCCGGGCATCGCGAAGCGCGGGTAGCCCGCCGCGTCGAAGAACACGAGACCGGCGTGCGCCTCGGGCGACGACGGCTCGGTGAAGAGCACGGCGGTCATGTCGGCGTGACCGCGCGGCGCGAGCACGACGCCGCGCCGGCACCGGTCGGCGTGCCGCGCGAACCACGCCGCCTTCTGCGCCTGCGTGCGCCCGTGCGGCGAGGGCACGCCCTCGACGATGACGCGTACGGGCTGACCGCCCACGTGGTACTCGAAGCTCTTCATGCGATCGATCACCCCGCCACGCTAGCACGAGCGTCGCTGTCCACTGCCGTGGACCCCCTCCTCTCCTACGGCCGCGCCGGTTGCGTGGATTCACGCGAATTTAACGGCCGTTCGTGCTGGCCCGTCGCTTGCACAAGTGGCGGGCGTGGCCCGCAGGATGTCCCGCCTCATGCCAGCGCCACGAGTGAGGCCCGCGGGGACGGTCGATGCCGTTCAAGGGCCTCGAGGAGAGATCGAGATGCGCGCAGCTTCTTTGACACGACTGGTCATGGCCGCCGTGGCATGCTCGGCGCTCGCGCTTCCGGCGAGTGCCGCAGCGCAGTCGGCACGCGATCGCAATAACGGATGGCAGAACGATCGCGGCTGGGACAACCGCGCCGGCGGCGAGGCCTACCAGCGCGGCTTCCGCGACGGCGAGCGGCTCGGCCAGGACGACGAGCGCCGCAATCGCGCCTTCAACGTGCAGGGCCATCGCGAGTATCGCGAGGCCGACGAGGGCTACGACCGCAACGATGGCTCACGCGATCGCTATCGCGACGAGTATCGCCGCGGCTTCACCGAGGGCTATCGCGTCGCCTACCGTGACGATCGATGGAATGGGAACGAGCGGCGCGCCACCGATCGCTGGGGCACCACCGGCACGTGGAACCGAGGCGGGTATCGCGACCCCGGGCAGGCGCGCGGCTTCAGCGACGGCTATCGCAAAGGCGTCGAGGATCGCCGCGACAACCACCGGTTCGAGCCCGAGCGGTTCAAGGAAGTCAAGCAAGGCACCGCGCCAGGCTACGACGACGACTTTGGGTCGCGCGACCGCTACACGTCCAACTACCGGTCCGGATTCCGTCTCGGCTACGACGACGGCTTCCGCAGCGCCTACGCGAGCCGGTAACAGCTGACGTCCGACCGGCCGGGTATACCGGCCGGTGGGCTCAGGCGGCGAGGTGACCCATCAGGGTGGGCGCCCCGCCGCTTTACTGTTCGCGGCAGTTTCTAGTACCCTTTTGAGGTTCTTCCTCCACTTGCCGGTATCGTCTAGGGGTCAGGACACGTGGTTCTCAGCCACGGGACCGGGGTTCGAATCCCCGTACCGGTACCATCCTTCGCTCGCTTGAAGAGTGAGCGAGCTTCGGATGGCAAGCCAGCGAGCTCACATCACCGACAGGCGAAGGATGTTCACCATAGCTCGCGCTGAATTCACGCGAGCGAAGGTGGACCTCACTTCCGCCCGGTTTGCTGATACTCCGGCGCGAGCTCCCTGCAGGCCTCGACCCTGAACGGCGCATCCGCCGGCAGGACGCTGTCGGAATCCACGTACTTGTCCATGAAGTAGACGGGATCCTCGACGACGATGCCGCGGGTGAGCTCGAGCGTGGCCTGATTGAGCGTGAAGCGCTCGACGATGTGGAGCTGGTCGCTGTGAGGGAGGGTGCCGGCGATGCTGCCGGGCAGGAAGCCGACCGTATCGACGACGAGCGTGTCGCCGTCCCAGCGGCCGATCGAATGACCGCCGCGGCTCGGCGCGATCTTGGCCGGATGCGCGGTCAGGTTCATGTGCACGGTGCGCGTCAGACCGGCGCCATACTCCATCTTGATGGCAGTCGCGCTCTGTGTGATGCGGTTGATCGCGCCGTCGAACACCCAGTCGAACAGGATGCTCGTGATCTGACAGGTGAGCCGCGGGTCCTCTGACGTGGATCGCTTGCGGAGCGCCTCTTGGGCCGTGCGTCCCGCGGCGGTGAGTGTCACGGGCGGCGGGAACCAGCCGCGAGGCCCATTCGGCATCGGCAGTTTGCCGGCCCTGATTGCGGCAGCCTGGCTGATCGGCACGAGGCCGACTCGCCCGCCAGGCGGCGATGCCAGGACATGCTGCTCCTGCGCCCATTCGCCGGCGAGGTTCGGTTTCCCGTTCGGCAGCCGGAACGGTCGTTTCGTGCGATCGACGGACTTGGCGTCGCTCAACTGCTGATAGCGCTCGAGCGTCGGCTTGTCGCCAAGCGTCAACGTGTCCACGGTGCACGCCGTCGGATCGTCGCGATGCGGGCTGCCCTTCACCTTGATGGCCGCGCCCCGGACGAACATGTCCGGCGACCAGCCCGAGCGCCGGAGCGTCGTGGCCGACCGCATCTCGCATTTCATCGCGACGACCTTGCCGTCGGCTCCGACGACATCGAAATAGACATACGAATGCGGGTTGACGAAGTCGAGCCGCGTCAGCCTGCCCTCCAACTCCACCTTCTTGCTCGTGTCGTAGCGCCCGGCGCCGTGGTGCGCCCGGGCGCGTTCGACCAGCACCGGCACCATCAGCAGGGCGGCGACGAGTAGCGCGTGTGTCACTCTTGTCATCTTTGTTCCCCTCGGCGTCCCCGCCGGTCCGACCCCGCGGCGAATTGTCTCACTTTCACGCGTACAATCGCCGGAGTATCAGATCTTATGGAGCGGCAGTGAGCGAGCAGGACGAAGATTTCGCGACGATGTTCGAGGCGTCCCTCAAAGCGCGTCGACTCGAGCGGGGCCAGAAAATCGAAGGGACCATCGTCGCGTTCGGTTCGGACGTGGCCTTCGTCAGCGTCGGAGGCAAGAGCGAGGCGCAGATCGACCTTGCCGAGCTCAAGGACGACGACGGCGACATCGAGGTGTCGATCGGCGATCGCATTCACGCGGTCGTCGTCTCGACCAGTGGCGGCGTCACGCTGTCGCGCAAGGGCGTGCGCCATGCCGCAACGCAACGCGAGCTGGAGAACGCGTTCGATGACGGGCTCGCCGTGGAAGGCAAGGTCGAGAGCGCCATCAAGGGAGGCTACGAGGTGCGCATCGCGCGCGAGCGTGCCTTCTGTCCGCTCTCGCAGATCGACATCGCCCGCACCGTCGACCCCGCGATTCACGTAGGCAAGGCCTACACCTTCCGGATCCTCGAGTACAAAGACGGCGGCAAGTCCATCGTCGTCTCGCGACGGAAGCTGCTCGAAGATGAACAGCAGGCGAATGCAGCGACCGTCCGCCAGTCGATCGTGCCTGGTGCGGTGCTGCCGGGTCGCGTCGTCTCGGTGCTCGACTTCGGCGCCTTCGTCGACCTGGGCGGGGGCATTCAGGGCCTCCTTCACGTATCCGAAATGAGCTGGTCGCGCGCCACCACGCCGGGCGAGATGGTCGCGCACGGCGACCAGATCACGGTCAAGGTGCTGCGTGTCGACGAGGGCACGGGGAAGATCTCGCTCGGGCTGAAGCAGCTCCAAGACGACCCGTGGAGCAATGTGGGCGCGACCTATGGTGTAGGCCAGGTGCGGAGTGGCCGCGTGACTCGCCTGGCCGAGTTTGGCGCCTTCGTAGAGCTGGAACCTGGCATCGAAGGGCTGGCGCATGCGTCCACCTTTCCTCCAACCGGGCGGCCCGCTGAGTGGGCCAAGTCTGTTCCCGTCGGCACGACCGCTGCGTTCGAGATTCTGAGTGTCGACCTCGCGCAGAAGCGTATCGGCATCGCGCTCGCCCAGGAAGGAGCCTCACGGACCGCTGGTCCGACGACACCACAGGGTGCATTCGCGCCTGGCACGATCGTGACCGGGAAAGTGGAGCGTCACGAACGATTCGGGGTGTTCGTGTTCCTGTCGCCAGGGCGCACCGGCCTGATGCCTCTCTC
>Ga0070675_100002836_pt1 | contig 13060 bp, 10 predicted proteins | sample KBSM43metaG_FD_65343 | JGI IMG/M metagenome (GOLD analysis project Ga0070675, IMG submission 65343) | Miscanthus rhizosphere microbial communities from Kellogg Biological Station, Michigan, USA - KBS M4-3 metaG | ecosystem: Host-associated > Plants > Roots > Rhizosphere > Soil ...
GGCGCTCTCCTACGGCCGGGAGTGTATCCCGAAACTTTCGGAACAACGCCCCAGCCCGCCCCAGCCCGCCTCAGCCCGCCTCAGCCCGCCTCAGCCCGCCTCAGCGCGGTGGGGTGCAGGAGGCGCGCACGACGAGTTCGGTCGGCAGCCGCACATGGATGTCTCGTTCCACGCCCGCGATGAGGTCGATCAGCAGGGTCAGCGCCTCGGCGCCCATCTGCTGGAGCGGCTGCTTGATCGTGGTGAGGGGCGGCGAGGCCATCGCGGACTCGGGGACGTTGTCGAAACCGATGACCGACAGGTCGTCGGGAACGGTGAGGCCGAGGCCGCGCGCGGCGGTCACGGTGGCGATCGCCGAAAGGTCGTTCGAGGCGAAAACGGCCGTCGGGCGGTCGGTCCCGCTGAGCAACTCGCGTGCCGGCTTCTCTGCCGTCTCGGTGCGGTAACCGCCGACCCGCACGAGCGACTCGTCGACGCCGACTCCCGCCTCGGCCATCGCCGTGCGGAACCCGGCCTCGCGCAGCCGCGCGGACTCGAGGTCGGCACGGCCGCCGAGGAACCCGATGCGCCGATGGCCGAGTCCGAGCAGGTAATTGGTCGCCAGCATCGCGCCGGCGAAGTTGTCGGAGTCGACGGTGGGCATCCCGGACGGGCCGGTGTGCGGGTCGATCGCGACCACATGGACGCCCTGCTTGGCCTCCACCACCGTCGGGGTGACGAGGATGGCGCCGTCGATCAGCCTGCCGGCGAGCCGGGCCAGCGAGTGCCGCTCCCATCCGACCATGGATCCGCGCGCCCCCGCGGTGTAGGCGAGCAGTTCGTAGTCCGTCTGCGCCACCTTCGCGGAGGCGCCCTTGAGCAACTCCGCGGAGAACGGTTCGAACTCGGCGACCAGGATGCCCAGAACGTTGGTGCGATGGCTGCGCAGGCTCTGCGCGCCGAGGTCGGCCTCGTAGCCCAGCTGCTTGATGATCTCCTGGACCCGGTCGACCGTCGACTGTGCGACGCCCCAGCGCCCGTTGACGACCTTCGAGACGGTGGCCACCGAGACGCCGGCCGTGCGGGCGACGTCGGACATCTTCACGCGCTGGGGAAGCTCCACGCACTGGATGATAGTGCTCGGTTGGCCGCGTTTCGAAACCGTTATCGACACCGATTGACACCACGTTTCGAGACTGTAAAACTCGGCCCCAGCCGAGCGTGTCAGCGACAACTTGAGGAGACCGACATGAGAATCAAGCGCCGTTTTGGCGCTGTCTTCGCGATAGTTGCGACGGCCGCCCTTGTCGCGAGTGGGTGCTCCAGCGGCGACAGTGACGACAGCGGGTCGAAGAGCGACCTGTACGCGGGACCGGTCACCCTGGAGTGGTGGCACAACGGAAACCAGGAAGGCCCGCTGCGCACCCTCTGGCAGAAGGTCGCCGACGACTTCCACAACCTCCACCCCACCGTCACCATCAAGGTCACGCCCATCGAGACCAACGAACTTCAGCGCAACCGGCTTCCGGCCGCGCTGCTGAGCGGCAACCCGCCGGACATCTTCCAGGCCTGGGGCGGCGGGGAGATGGTCGAGCAGGTGAAGTCCGACTATCTGATGGACATCACGGCCGCCACCAAGAACGAGGTCGCCAGCATGGGGCCCACGTCCAAGATCTGGTCGGTCGACGGCAAGCAGTACGGCCTGCCGTTCTCGTTCGGTATCGAGGGTTTCTGGTACAACAAGGACATGTTCGCGAAGGCGGGCATCACCGCTCCGCCCACCACGCTCGACGAGCTGAACAGCGCGGTCACGAAGCTCAAGGCCGCAAACGCGACGCCGATCGCGGTCGGCGCCGGCGACAAGTGGCCGGCGGCGCACTGGTGGTACAACTTCGCCGTGCGTGAGTGCAAGGCCGAGACGTTGGCCAACGCGGGCTCGAAGCAGCAGTTCACCGACCCGTGCTTCGTCAAGGCCGGCGAGGACACGAAGACCTTCGTCGGAACCACCCCGTTCCAGCCGAACTTCCTCGCCACGCCGGGCCAGGAAGGCGCAACGAGCTCGGCGGGTCTGCTCGCCAACGGCAAGGCCGCCATGGAGCTCATGGGCCACTGGAACGGTGGCGTCATGCAGACCCTTACGCCTGACCAGAAGCAGCCCCCGTTCCTCGGCTGGTTCCCCTTCCCGAAGGTGTCGGGCGGGGGCGGTAGCCAGGACACGATGATGGGTGGCGGCGACGGCTTCTCGTGCTCCAAGAAGGCCCCGAAGGAGTGCGTGGAGTTCCTCAAGTACATCGTGAGCCCGGACGTGCAGAAGGCGTTCGCCGGTACCGGCTCGGGTATCCCGACCGTCAAGGGCGCCGAGGCGGGCCTCGCCGACCCGGTGCTGCAGACCATCGCGAAGGCCACGCAGTCGGCCGGTGGGACGCAGCTCTGGCTCGACACGACCTTCGGCGCGAAGGCCGGAACCGCGATGAACGACGCGATCGTCGCCATCTTCGCCGGGCAGGGCACGCCGCAAGGTGTCGTAGACGCACTGCAAAAGGCCACCGCTCGGTGACGACAACCGAACCGGGCCTCGCCGGCCGCGCGCGTGCGCGGCCGGCGAGGCCTGGGTCCGCCGACGCCACCCGGGCGGCTCGCAACCGGCGCAAGTGGTTCGAGATCATCGGGCTCAGCGGGCCGGCGGCCGTCGTCTTCACGCTGTTCGTGCTGGTACCGATCGGCTTCGCCGGCTACTACAGCCTCTACAAGTGGAGCGGCTACGGCTGGCCGGACGAGTTCATCGGACTGGACAACTACTTCGGGCCGTACGGGGCCTTCAAGGACCCGATCTTCCTCGCCGGGCTGCGCAACAACGCCTTCATCCTCGTCGGGTCGCTCCTGATACAGGGACCGCTGGCCATCGCGATCGCCCTGCTGCTCAACCGCCGGTTCCCTGGGCGGGCGGCATTCCGCATGCTGGTCTTCGTGCCGTACGTGCTCGCCGAGGTCACGGTCGGCATCATGTGGCAGCTGCTCCTGCAGCCCGACGGCGGCGTGGACGCCTTCCTGACCAGGCTGGGACTGGAGCAGTTCATCACGGGATGGCTCGCCAATCTGGAGGTCGTCCGCTGGACGATGCTGTTCATCCTGACCTGGAAGTACACGGGCTTCGCCCTGATCCTCTTCCTCGCCGGCCTGTCCAACATCCCCGACGAGCTCAACGAGGCGGCCGCGATCGACGGCGCGAGCTGGTGGCAGACCCAGCGGTACGTCACGCTGCCGCTGCTCGGCCCGACCATCCGCATCTGGATCTTCCTGTCCATGATCGGTTCCTTGCAGCAGTTCGACGTGATCTGGGTCGCCTCGGCGCCGGCGGTCCGGTCGCTCGGCGCGTCCAACACCATGGCGACCTACATGGTCGATCACGGCTTCAACCAGCGCGAGTGGGGCTACGGCAACGCGGTCGCCCTCATCCTGTTCGTCATCTCGTTCGTCGCCGCCTTGATCTTCCAACGCTTCGTGCTGCGTCGTGACATCCAGGGCGCCCAGACCCGAGGGGTGGCGTGAACATGGCCGCGACAGCCGCGCAGCCGGGCCTTCGCACCAACCGGTTGCCGTTCCGGTGGGACACCCCGGTGACCTACGTCCTGGCGCTCGCGGTCGCCGCCGTGTCGATCGCTCCGGTGCTCTACGCCATCCTCGGGGGGTTCCGCACCACCGGCCAGCTCGCCGCGGATCCCGCCGGGCTGCCGGACCCGTGGGTCTGGGACACCTACGGCAGGGTCCTGAAACAGGGCACGTTCTGGCAGAGCGTCGTCAACAGCACGATCATCGCGTTGGCCACGACGCTCGGCGTGGTGACCCTCGGCGTCTGCGCCGCCTTCGTTCTGGCGCGGTACAAGTTCCGCGGTCGGGAGGGGCTGTACGCCTTCTTCACGCTCGGGTTGCTCTTCCCGGCCGCGGCCGGGATCCTCCCCCTCTACCTGCTGTTACGCGACCTGCACCTGACGAACACCCACCTCGGTGTGATCATCCCGCAGATCGCGTTCCAGCTGCCGATCACCATCGTGATCCTGCGCCCCTTCCTCGCCGCCTTTCCCGACGAGCTGGAGGACGCCGCGTTCATCGACGGCGCGAGCCGGTTGGGGTTCTTCTGGCGCATCCTGCTGCCGCTGTCGCGGCCCGCGCTGGTGACCGTGGGTGTGCTCGCGTTCGTCGCGAGCTGGAACGCGTTCCTGCTGCCACTGCTCGTGCTCCAGAGCAACGAGCTGCACACCCTGCCATTGGGCGTGCAGAACTTCTCGGCCCAGTACAGCCAGGACACCGCGGGCATCCTGGCTTTCACGTCGCTGGCGATGATGCCAGCCATACTCTTCTTCACCCTCGCCGAACGGCAGATCGTCGGAGGCCTCCAGGGTGCGGTGAAGGGATAGTGCCGCACCGGTCCGACCCCACGAACGGTAGAGGGGAAAGCACAGCATGACCGAGGTCCCGACCAAGGCCAGCACCAGGACAGAACCCGGGGAAAGGATCCTCGGGCTCCTCGCCCAGATGACGCTGGAGGAGAAGCTCGCGCAGATCGTCGGGTTCTGGGAGAAGGAGGATGGTGAAGCGGTCGCACCGCTTCAGGGCGAGTTCGGGACCGTCACCAACCTGGACCAGGCCACCCGCCACGGTCTCGGGCACCTCACGCGCGCCTACGGCACGCGGCCGGTCGATGCCGCCGAGCGGGCCCGCTGGGTGTGGGACCTCCAGCGTCGGCTGGTCACGGGAACGAGGTTGGGCATTCCCGCCATCGTGCACGAGGAGTGCCTCACCGGGCTCTCGGCGTGGAAAGCGGCCACGTTTCCCACTCCGCTCGCCTGGGGCGCGGCGTTCGATCCGGAGCTCGTGGAGCGGATGGGCGCCTCGATCGGGGCGTCGATGCGGGCGCTGGGCATCCACCAGGGACTCGCGCCCGTGCTGGACGTCGTTCGTGATCCGCGCTGGGGACGCGTCGAGGAGTGCATCGCCGAGGACCCGTACCTCGTCGGAACGATCGGCACCTCCTATGTACGGGGCCTGCAGTCGCACGGGGTGCACGCGACGCTCAAGCACTTCGTCGGCTATTCGGCCTCCCGCGCCGGGCGCAACTTCGCGCCGGTCCACGCCGGCGTCCGCGAGGTCGCCGACGTGCTGCTGATCCCGTTCGAGATGGCGATCCTCGACGGCCAGGCCCGCTCCGTGATGCACTCGTACGCGGAGATCGACGGCGTACCGGTGGCCGCCGATCCCCGGCTGCTCACCGGGGTGCTGCGGGAACAGTGGGGCTTCGACGGACCGGTCGTCGGCGACTACTACGGGGTGGCGTTCCTGCATCTGCTGCACCACGTGGCGGGCGACCTCGGCGACGCCGCGATCCAGGCGCTGACCGCCGGGGTCGACGTCGAGTTGCCCACCGGGGACGCGTACCTGGCGCCACTGGCGGAGGCGGTCCGGGCAGGACGCGTGGACGAGGCACTCGTCGACCGCGCGGTGCTGCGGGTCCTGCGCCAGAAGGTCGAGCTCGGGCTCCTCGACGCGACGTTCGAGGAGGACCCGCCGACCGTCGTCGACCTCGACTCGCCGCACCACCGGGCCATCGCGCGCAAGCTCGCCGAGGAGTCGGTGGTGCTGCTGCGCAACGACGGCGTGCTGCCGTTGCCGGCGGCGCGCCGGATCGCCGTCATCGGCCCGAATGCGGACCGGGCGGGGGCGCTCTTCGGCTGCTATTCGTTCCTCAACCACGTGCTGCCGGGGCATCCCACCGTCGACCCGGGCATCGCCGTACCCACCGTGCTCGACGCGCTGCGTGCCGAGTTCGGTGCGGTCTCGTTCAGCGCCGGGTGTGCGGTCGACGACGCCGACCGCTCGGGGTTCGAGGCCGCGATCCAGGCGGCCACCGGCGCCGACGTCGCGGTGCTCGTCATGGGCGACCAGGCCGGGCTGTTCGGGCGGGGCACAGTCGGCGAGGGATGCGATCGCGACGACCTCGACCTGCCCGGCGTTCAGCGCGACCTCGTCGAGGCGGTCATCGCCACGGGCACGCCGACGGTGCTGGTGCTGCTCACCGGCCGGCCGTACGCGGTCGACTGGGCCATGCGCCGGTGCGCGGCCGTGGTTCAGGCGTTCTTTCCGGGCGAGGAGGGAGCCGGTGCGGTCGCGGGTGTGCTCTCGGGCCGGATCAACCCGTCCGGGCGGCTACCCGTCAGCCTTCCCCGCTCCGCCGGGGCACAGCCGTACTCGTACCTGCACGTGGCCCTCGGCGCGGGTCACGAGGTGACGAACCTCGACACGACGCCCGCGGCGACCTTCGGCTTCGGGCTGTCGTACACGACATTCGCCTACGACCATCTTGCCGTGCCGGACCAGGTACCGACGGACGGCTCGCTGCCCGTCTCGGTGCGGGTCACGAACACGGGGCCGGTAGCCGGGGACGACGTGGTGCAGCTCTACGGTCACGACGTCGTCGGCTCGGTGACGCGGCCGGTGGCGCAACTTCTCGGCTACCGGCGCGTGCACCTCGCGCCGGGGCAGTCCACCACCGTGCGGTTCCGGGTGCCCACAGCCCGGCTCGCGTTCACCGACCGCACGCACACCCGCGTGGTCGAGCCCGGCGAGATCGAGCTGTGGGTCGGCACCAGCGCGCAGCGGGAAACCCAGGCGCGGACCGTGCTGGTCGGCCACACCTGGCCGATCACCGCGGACTGCCCCAGGTGGACCACGACAGAACTGGCGGGTTAACCACCCTCCGGTTTGGGTTCGGCGGTGCTGGAGCGGACCACGAGCGACGTGGACAGTTCGACGCGGAGCATGTCGAGTTCGTCGCCGTCGATGAGCTGCAGCAGCATCCGGGTGCCCATGCCGGCCATCTCGGCCAGCGGCTGACGCACCGTGGTCAGCGGCGGGATGGCCCAGCGGGCCTCCTCCAGATCGTCGAAGCCGACGATGCTGACATCGTCGGGCACCCGCAACCCCCGCTCGTACAACGCCTCGTAGGCGCCCAGCGCCATCTGATCGGCACACACGAAGATCGCCGTCGGCGGCCGCGGCTGGCTCAACAACACCAACGTCTCCCGGTAACCCGTCGGACTGAGAAAGTCGCCGGTGCGCACAAACCCAGCCGGAATCTTCAGACCGGCCGCGTTCATCGCCGCCCGGTACCCGTCGACCCGGGCCCGGCTGCACAACACATCCGTCGGCCCACCGATCACCGCGATCCGCTTGTGCCCCAACCCGATCAGATGCTCGGTCGCCGCCACCCCACCGGCCCAGTTCGTCGCACCCACCGACGGCACCGCCGGATCCGGCGCCCCCGCCGGATCCACGATCACCACCGGAATACCCAGATTGGCCAGATGCGCCTGCTGCGCCGGCGACAACTCCGACAGCACCAGCAGCACGCCGTCGGACCGGCGCGCCGCCAGATTCTCCAACCAACGCCGATGCGGCCGGGTCCGCCTGCGCCCGTGCACCGCCGACACCACCACCCCGGTACCGGCCCGATGGGTCACCTCCTCGACGCCGGCGAGGATCTCCATCGCCCACGGGCTGCCCAGGTCGACGAACACGAGGTCGATCAGACCCACCCGATCCCGCGACCGGGCATGCGGCAGGCTGTAACCCCGCTCGCGCAACACCTCCTCGACCCGCCGCCGGGTGGCCGCAGCCACGTCCGGGCGCCCGTTGACCACCTTCGACACCGTCGGCACCGACACCCCGGCAGCAGCCGCCACCTCGGCCATCGTCGCCCGGCGATCAGTCGTCGCGTGCGGCGTACGGAGTGGGGTGGTCATGAGCTGTCCCTTCCGGGAATGAGCCGGGACCCAGTTTCGGAATGTTTCGAGTGGTGTCGGGCAGGCTACGACCGCGTTACTGCCTTGGTCAAGGCTGTTTTTTGATCGGCAGGAAGGCTACCGTGAATGGTCTGGTCCGGGTCTTCTTTCGGCGCTCTTTCGAAAGCCCGGCGAGGAGCGTCGAGGGGGACGACATGACGACTGCGACGAGCGCCGCCACCGACTCGCGTGGTGCCGCCGGTGAGGGGTTGATCCGTAACCCGGTGCTCCCCGGTTTCCACCCCGACCCGTCGATCCTGCGGGTGGGCACCGACTACTACATCGCGACGTCGACGTTCGAGTGGTACCCCGGTGTGCGGCTGCACCATTCCACCGACCTCGTGCACTGGCGACCGCTCGGGGGCGTGCTCACCGAGCGTCGGCTGCTCGACCTCACCGGCGCCGACGACTCCTGCGGAGTGTGGGCCCCCAACCTGTCCTACGTGGACGGAACGTTCCACCTCCTCTACACCGACGTGTCGAGCTTCGCCAGCGGCTACTGGGATCCGCAGAACTACCTGACCACCGCGACCGACATTGCCGGACCGTGGTCGGACCCGGTGGTCCTGCACGCCCGCGGCTTCGACTCGTCGCTGTTCCACGACGCCGACGGCACCACCTGGATGCTGTGGATGACGGCCGACTGGCGGCCCGGCCACAACCGGTTCGCCGGCATCCGGATCCAGCAGTACGACAGGGCGGCGCGCCGGCTGGTCGGCACCGAACGGCTGATCTTCACCGGGACCGCCGCCGGCCTCACCGAGGGCCCGCTCCTGTACCGGCACGCCGGTTGGTACTACCTGGTGACGGCCGAGGGTGGCACCAGCTACGAGCATCAGGTCACGGTGGCCCGGGCGCGGACACTGTTCGGCCCGTACGAGCCCGACCCGGCCGGGCCGATGCTCAGCTCGTACCACAGTCCCGAACTCGCCCTGCAGAAGGCCGGCCACGGCAGCCTGGTGCGCACGCCGCGCGGCCACTGGTACCTCGCCCATCTGGTCGGCCGGCCGTACCCGCCGCACCGGCGGTGCGTGCTCGGGCGCGAGACGGCCATCCAGGCGGTCCACTGGTCCGACGACGGCTGGCCGCGCATCGACGGCGCGGTGCCCGCCGAGGTCGTGCCCGCGCCGCCCGACGCGCGGACCGGGCCGGCGCAGGCGCCGCAGGCACCGCAGGCGCAGGCGCCGCAGACGCGGGCGCAGGCGGCGCAGGCGGCGCCGCCCGCATCGGCCGCATCGGCCGCATCGGCCGCATCGGCCGCATCGGCCGAGCGCGACGACTTCGACGCGCCGGCGCTCGGCCCGGACTGGTCGACGCTGCGCCGCCCGGCCACGCCCGACTGGGTCGACCTCACGAGCCGGCCGTCGCACCTGCGCATCCACGGTGGACAGTCGCCGGTCGGGCGGCAGCGGCCGAGCCTCGTGGCGCGGCGGGTCACCGCCCGGCACTGCGAACTGTCCACTGTGGTCGAGTTCCGGCCGGCGAACTTCCGGCAGCTGGCCGGCGTCACCGCGTACTACAACACGCGGAACTGGCACTACGCGTACCTCACCGCCGACGACGACGGCTGCACCGTGCTGGAGGTGCTCACCTGCGACGCCGGCCGGCCGGCTGCAGCGGGGCACCGCGTCGACGTCACCGGGGTCGACCGGGTCGGCCTGCGGGTGACGTTCGACGGGCCGGTCGTCCGCTTCGCGTACACGCCCGGCGGATCCGGGCCGTGGCAGGACCTCGGCGTCGAACTGGACGCGACGATCCTCTCCGACGAGTACGCCGCCCAGATCGTCGACGGTGAACCGGAGGTGTGGGGCTTCACCGGTGCCTTCGTCGGCCTGTGGGTGCAGGACATCGGGGCCGACGGCGCCTATGCCGACTTCGACGAGGCCACCTACCGCGAGCTCTGACCGGGCCGCCGCGAGAGACAGGTCAGGCGCCGAGCCAGCTCAGGTCCGGTACCGCGCCGACCTCGATGCCGCCGGCGATCCGCTCCAGGTCGGCGCGGGAGAGGTCCGGCACGATCGCGAACACGGTGAGTGTGAGCCCGGAGCCCAGCGGCACCACCACGTACGTGTGCTCACCGGGCACGCCGTTGCCGATCGGCCGCCACACCAGGCGGGCCGGCCGTCCACCGACCACAATGGACTCCCCGCCGTCCGGGGCGTCGGTGCCCCGGCCGAGTCGCGCGTAGACCCAGCGCTCCCCGCTGTCCATGCCTTCCTTCGACGCCTTGTCCGACGGCGGCACCGGGTTGGCGTCCGGCGGCCGCAGCGCGCTCACCTCGAGCTGCCACGCGGTGGCGGAGTCGCCCGCGAACTGGGCGGAGAACGGCGCCATCCCGTCCGGCAGCCAGCCGAACCGCAGCGGCATCGCCACCGTCGCCGGGTCGGGCTGCACCGAGCGGGCGATCCGCAGCAGGTCGTCCGTGGTGAGGGCCAGGCCGACGTTGTGGATGAAGACCACGGTCTGCGGCTCTATCAGCCAATGCACGTACGCCTTGCCGTCCGACGAGTCGGCGCCGGCGAGCCGGCCGGGCCTGCCGTTGATGTCGACGGGCGTGCCCTCGTCGCCGAACTGGTCCTTGCCGTCCTTCAACCCGATGGCCGCGAACTCCAGCCGCGAACCGCCGGTGTCGAACCCGGCCGGCGCGCCCGCCCGCTTCCAGATCCGCACCGGCCCGTCGTACGGGTTGCCCGGACCCACCGCCAGCTGGCGCGCCCGCTCGCGCAGACCGGCCGGCAGCCACGTCGGCTTGTACCGCATCGCGACGGCGTCGGGCATGTCGCGCGCGGGAGCCGCCGCCGGCGCCGAGACGGAGGGTGAGCCCGGTGCCGCGAGGCCGTCGGTGCCGCGGCCAGCCCCGCCGCCCGGACCGGCGTCGTCGAGCGAGAGCACCGGCACCGCGAACGCGGTCAGCGCCGCCGCGGCGACCAGTCCCCCGGCCAGCGATCCGTACCGGCGGCGGGTCCGGCGGGCGGCCCGCGCCGGCAGCGCGGCGCGCACCCGGTCGGGGTCGACGGCGCGCTCGGCCTGCCGCCGCAACGCCTGCCGCAGCAGGTCCTCGGTCGTTCCGTTCATTGCTGCTCTCCCATGGTCGCCACCAACCGGGCGGGCAGCGACCGGCGGAGGGTCGCCAGCGCCCGCGAAATCAGACTCCGTACGGTGACGGTCCGGCAGCCGAGCAGGTCCGCGATCTCGTCGTCGGGCAGGTCCTCGTAGAACCGCAGCACCACGGCGGCCCGCTGCTTGGGCGGCAGTCCCGCCACCACCCGCAGCACCGCGTCGCGCTCGTCCACGGCGGCGGCCGGGTCGGCCGCCGGCCCGGCGAGCAGATCCAACTGCTCACGGGCCAGCGGGACCACGCTCGCCGCCCGGCGCCGCCGCCAGGACAGGAACTCGTTGAGGACCATGCGCTTGACGTACCGTTCGGGAGCGTCGAGGCGGCAGATGCGCCCCCACCGTGCGCGGGCCCGCACCAGGACCTCCTGGGTGATGTCCTCGGCCAGGTGCGGATCGCAGGTCACCACCGTGGCATAGCGCAGGAGGGCGCCGAGCCGGTGGGCAACGAACTCGTCGAACGTCACGTGAACACACTTTCAGCTGTCGGACCGGTCCTTCCAGAAACGCCGCGACGGCGTCGGTTTGTGGCAGCACGGTCCGGCAACCGGATCAGAAGTACGTGCAGTACACGATCTTCGACCGCAGGCGCGAGCTGCGGAAGGGGGCGTAGAACGTGCCGGGGCAGGTATAGCTGACGTTGCCGACGCCGGACTTCCACGTGGCCCATCCGCACCCGAACTGGTCACAGACCTGGATCTCCAGGCTGATGCTCTGGCCGACCGGCGCGCCGTCGTCACAGGACTTGAACGAGTACGCGTGGATCGTCTGGTTGGTCTTGTACGTGTCGGCCTCGGTGATACACAGCGGCGGCGGCCCCGCCGACGCCGGCGCGGCCACCGGCACGAGGGCCGCCGCGAGGCTGGCGAACATCAGCACCAGACCGGCGGCCAGCCGCACCCGAAGGGAATTCATGACTCTCACTCTCCTGACGTACGGGATTCGGATCCCGGACAGGAGAGCAGGACCGCCCGACCCGCCTCCATACGCAGTTCTGCGTACCGCTCAGACCCTCCCGCGCCACATCCGGGCCAGCAGGTTCCGGGCGCCGAGGCCGAGCCGGGTCTTCGGGATCAGCAGCGCCGCGGCCCGGTTGACCCGGCGCTGCTTCGGCTCGACCAGCAGCCGGTGCGCCGCCTCGTACCGCTGGAACGCACGCTCATGCTGGGCCGGATCGTCCGCAAGCGCCTCGGCGAGCGTGTGCGCTCCGGCCATGGCGAGGCTCGACCCGTCGCCGAACAGGGACACGCACGACGCGGCGTCACCGAGCAGCGCGACCCGGCCGCGCGACCACGCCGGCAGGTGCACCAGGCTCACCGCGTCGAAGTACAGGTCGTCGGTGGCCCGCAGGCGGTCGAGCAGGTCGGGCACGCGCCAGCCGAGGCCGGCGTACGCCTCGGTCACGAGCCGCTTGTGCCGGGCGGTGTCGCGGTGGTCGAATCCGGCGACCTCGGGGCTGCGGTAGATGAACGCGATCAGCGCCTTCGACCGGGACGGGTGCACCGACACCAGCCGGCCCGGCGTGTTGTACATGAGCACCGTGTCGGGGTCGTCGGCGGGTTCGCCGAGCGGCAGCGTGGCCACGTAGACGCCAAGGTGGCGCATGAACGCGTGCTCCGGGCCGAACGCGAGGCGGCGCACGGCGGAGTGCAGCCCGTCGGCGCCGATCACCAGGTCGAAGCGGCGCGGTGCGGCGCGGTCGAACGTGACGTCGACGCCGCCGCCGTCCTGGTCCAGCGCGACGACGGTGTCGTCGAACAGGAACTCGGCGTCGTCTCTCGCCGCCCGGAACAGGGCCGCGGCGAGGTCGCCGCGCGGAAGTTCGACCTCACCGGCGTCGTCGCGGTCAGGGCCGCGGTTCGCCGCCGGCATCGCGATCCGCGCGATCTGACGGCCGGACGCCGCCAGCACGCTCATCGCCGTGGCACTCGTGGCCGCCTCGCGCAGGCTCGGCACGATCCCCATCGCCTCCGCGACCGGCAGCGCCGGGCCGCGCACGTCGACGGGGTTGCCGCTGGAGCGAACGCCCTGCGCGCGCTCGACGACCGTCGGCCGGAACCCGTACCGGGCCAGCCAGTACGCGACGGTGGGGCCGGCGACGCCGGCACCGGAGATGAGGACGCTGGGAGGGG
>Ga0070675_100002837_pt1 | contig 13059 bp, 11 predicted proteins | sample KBSM43metaG_FD_65343 | JGI IMG/M metagenome (GOLD analysis project Ga0070675, IMG submission 65343) | Miscanthus rhizosphere microbial communities from Kellogg Biological Station, Michigan, USA - KBS M4-3 metaG | ecosystem: Host-associated > Plants > Roots > Rhizosphere > Soil ...
TCGGCTGGCAATTCCTGTAACAAATCCTCGATAGGCAAGAAACAGCTGGTCATATGTCTTCTCATCGTTGGCCTGCAGGCGCTGAACGAACACAGATTCCGGGCACACGGATTCCGGCGATTGTCTAAGCATCACGAAATTCTCTTTAAGGAGTGACAGACATTGTCACAAAAAGCGCAGGTAGCGAGCCGACCCAGGGGTCATCCCAAAAACTTGGGGAATGAAAATAAGAGTAGTTTTCACCGCTACACCAGTCAACCGCCAAGAATGTCGATACCGCTAGAAGCATGCACACACGATTGTCGGTTGGCCTTTCACGAAAATTTGCGGCTCTTCGACGTCAAAGGCCGAAAGGCGCATAAACGTTGGAGAAAGAGCACGCGCCTTCAACGTTGTCGTGCGATTTCAATGATCCGTTTCAATCCGGCCCGCCGAAACGTTCCGCCTCGCTCGTTTCGACACTTTCGAGCCGCTGGAAGATGCATTGCTTAACAGATGTGGTCCGATGAGTTCCGTTCCGGGAGGATGAAACATGACGAAGCGTGTGAGTAGTGTGCACGGTCGATTGCGCTGTCTTTCGAGTCGCCTCGCGTTGGCAGGCTTGATAGCGGTACTGGTGCCTGAGCTGGTCAGTGCCCAGATCAAGGGATTTCAAGTCGAAGAAGCGACTATCGCGGACGTACACAATGCGATCAAGTCCGGTCAAACAACATGCCGCGCGGTTGTTCAGTCTTACATTGAGCGCGCCAAAGCGTACAACGGCGTATGCACGGCCCTGGTGACTGCCGACGGCGCAACCATTCCCGCGGCCACCGGCATGGTTCGCGCCGGCGCGCCAACAAAGTTCCCGACCACCACCGTTCCGGTGACGAGCTTGTTTCCGAACTATTCGGACTATACGGGCTTGCCCCTCGAACTTGGCCGCATGGAGCCGACAAAGTCGGACCCGAGTGTGCAACAGCAGGTGGGCATGCGCGTCGGCATCCCCAATGCCGGTCAGTTGAATGCACTCGAGACCCTGAACATTCGCGGTGAACGCTCGGTGACCTGCAAGGGAGACTTCGATAGAGCGCCCAGCGCAGGCCCGCTGCCGCCGGGCGCACCGGCTGTCTGCGAGGAATTCCGAAAGAAGCCCGACGCGCTGGAACGCGCGGCAGAACTCGACAAGCAATACGGATCAAAACCCGATCTTGCGAAGCTGCCCATGTACTGCGCCGTCTTTTCTCTAAAGAACTGGTATGACGCGAAGGACATCCGTGGCACTGGTGGCAATGATGTCGACTTTGCGATGGACGTTCCGAAATTCGATTCACCCGATATCGCGGATCTTCGCTCGAAAGGAGCGATCATCTACGCCATCGCGAACGCAGACAATGTCGGTGGACCCGGAGGAAATAGCCCTGCGAAGGCGAAGACCATGATGCCGTTCGGGAATCTGAAGTACGGTCAGTGGGGCGGTCAGGCTTGCAACCCTTATGACACTTCTCGTGAGCCGCGGGGCACGAGTGGAGGTTCGGGTGTTTCGGTCTCGGCAAACCTGGTGACCTGTTCGGTGTGCGAGCAGGGCTCGGCATCCTGTAAAGGGCCCGCATCCCGGAACAATATCGTCAACCTGCTGACGACGAAAGGCATCCTGATGGATGGAGGTATTGGGAGCAAGCACGCAGGCGATCGTTCCGGAATTCACTGCCGCACCGTTCGCGATGCCGTCGCTGTCCTGGACGCCGTCAAGGGTTATGAGAATGGCGACATGTTTACGGCGATTCCAAAGACGCTCATTCCGAAAGAGCCTTATTCGACGTTTCTGGTTTCCGAAAAGGACGTCAAAAACAAACCACTGAAGGGCGTGCGGGTTGCGATAGCGCGAGAGTTCATGGTGAAGCACACGAAGAATGACGTGGCGATCAGTGATCAGATCGATAAGGAGATCAAAACTGTCCTGCGCGACAAACTCGGCGCAGAACTTGTTGAGACCGTCGATCCCCTGTACGACGACGATCCGTCCGTTCCGAATTTGAAATACACCTTCCAGCAGGCTTTTGCGGAAATCCTGACGCACAATGCGCCCGAGTATTTCTGGCAGAGGACAGCGACAGGAGAATTGGAATTTGCTGTACCCGGTTGGGATGTGACCACCGTGGATTACGCCGTTGCACTCGCGATGGGCAAAGCGCCGCTCTCGGACAAGCTGACGCTGCGCCGCATCAGCCAGCGGCTCGGTAATCCAAGCAGCCCCTTTATCATGAACAAATACCTCGCCGAACGTGGAGATGCGCGGGTAAAAGACTGGGCCGCCTTCGTCGCCAACACGAAATTTGAAAATGATGAAGACCGCGCCCGCGCGGAAAATGCGATCGGCGATCAGGATGCACGCGCCGCTGCAGACTCCGTCAGCTATTTGAAGATGCAGGCGGTATTACGAATGGTGATCCTGAAAGTTATGTATGAAAACAACATCGACGTGTTTGTGAATCCGGAACAAACTACGCCGCCTTACAAGCTGGGAGGTCCGGGAGAACCCGAAATCAACGGACGCCCCCAGATCAGCTGCTGCACTGCCTTCACTGCGCTGCTGGGTGGGCCGGAGATCGAAGTTCCCGCAGGCTACACTTCGATCGTCTATGATCAGAAGTACGCGTTGACGCCGGACAAGAAGGATTACCTGGAAGTAACCGGTGATGTCGAGTCACGTCTGCCATACCCCATGCCCATCAGCATGATGTTCTGGTCCGGCCCCGGCAACGACTCCTCGGTGATTCGGGCTGCCTCCGCCTATGAAGCGGCGACCCACCACCGCGTTCCTCCTCCCCAATTCGGCCCGATAGGAAGCAAAGACTCCAACTGAGTCTGAAGTAGCCATCAGCATCGCCTGCGCTTTCGTTCCTTAATTCAATCCTGTGCCGCATGAATGCGGCACAGGATTGAAAGAGGCTATCACCTCGCTGACTCGTCCTGAAGACATCCATGCCGCCTCGAGGCGGTGCAACACGCAGGCGGCGTCGTGACTTTCCGTGGCGAATTCGCACCGGGCGGGATCCGGACGTTACGAAATCGAGATCTGGTTTGAGTAAGCGGCTCGCGGGGAGACTTATTGCCCCTCCTGGCCAGGAGGGGTGTCTCTGGCACTAAGAAAAAGACGCGTTAGCGACCTTATGGCCAGAGACGGGGTGGTGCTCAAGATCAAGAGATTTGTTGAAGTTGAACCACCACCCCGTCCGCTCCCATCAAAGGAGCTTCGCGATATTTTTCTTGTTGTCGCGTCCTGGCCAGGAGGGGCAATCGATCGCCCGCGCGTAGCGATCTAGCGCCAAAGTTGAAACTCTTTCGTCATGCCGACCACGAATCCCGCCTTGTGTTCCCAATGCGTCGTGCCGGCGGTCGCCGCCGCATCAAAGCGCATGCCGCCTGCTTTGATCTGTGCGCCGAATCGGACCTGGCCGCGTGATTCGCCGCCGGCGGACGGGAACGATGTGAAGTTGTGCCGCCCGTTCCACTCCGCCAGGACATTGACGCGCGAACTCGCCGGAATTGACGCGGCAATTCCATACGTCAGGAAATCTTGTTGAGTGGCCGCGCGAATGGGATCATCCAAAATGCCCAGACCAATGCTCCCGAAGATATAAGCAGGTCCTGCAGTTTTGCCGAACAGCAGGTTTCCAAAAAAGTTTGTACCGTCGTAACCAATGTCCTTTGTCCGGCTTGAATTCGGCAGTACGACCGTAGGCCGAAAACTAATTGCGGGGCGTTTGTGACCTTCATCGACGAGCTTGATCTTTGTGCTCATGGCAAGATCACCCCAGTCATTCCTGCTTCCGCCGCCATCAACGTCCAGATAGTACTGAATGACGCCCGTTATCTGAAACTCCGCGCGCTTTCCCAGACCGAAATGCAAACCGTTCTCCAGGATGGAGTACAGATCTCCGGTGAGGCCCGAAACCGGGAAACGCGCCTCGTGCTGATAGCTGACGCCAAGTTCCGTCACGAGCGCACTCTCGGCAATCAGTCTTGGGTCTTCGGTTAGAAGCGGTCGCTGCTGTCCTAATGAAAACGTCGCAAATAGAAGAACGAGAGCGATAGCCCGACAGGTCCGGTCAAAGTTCATAACGAAGAAGTGCAGTTCCTACAATCGCCGCCGTTTCAGAGCGGAGTATGGTGTCGCCGAGACCGACCAGGTGGAAGCCCTTGAGTTGCGCACCTTCCAACTCCGCGTCCGTCCAGCCTCCTTCCGGGCCAATCAAGCACAAGGCAGGCGATCCGGCGAGCGCCGACTTTAGCGGTCCCCCACCACGCTCTGCAAACACAATCTTCGTGGCGGCAGGAACATTCAGGACATCTTCGAACTTTTCCGGGACTTCGATAGCAGGCAGGTAGTAGCGCTTCGACTGCTTGGCCGCTTCGATCCCAATGCGGGTCCAACGGTCGGAGCGACGGCTGGACGTCGAATTCGAGCGATGGGCGATCACAGGAATAAATCGCGTGACACCAACCTCCACTGATTTTTCCAAAGCGAGCTCGAAGGCGGAAGGCTTGACGAGGCTCATCGCTAAAATGATATCCGGCCCGGCTCTTTCAACGTAGCGCTTCTCTACAACGCGAACGACCGTTTCCTTCTTGCCGACGGCAATCACTTGCGTTGTCCAAACTCCTCCCTGCCCGTTGAGAACTTCCACGGTCTCCCCGACCGCGGCGCGGCCAACTGTCAGGTGATGGTGCTCGTCACCGGAGATACGGAGGCGGTCGCCTTCAGGTTCGGGATGAGGGAGGTAAACAGACTTAAGGGCCATTGTTGCGCATCACCACAGCGCACCATTCTCCACGGGTCCTTTCCTGAAGAACAGTGAGGCCGAGCGGGACGGCCTTCTGGCGAATGTCTCGACTCTGAGAGGTGAGTATCCCGGAGAACACAACGATCCCCTGTGGCCGCATGGCGCGCTGGATGTCGGGAAGGACTTCGGAAATCGCATCAGCTGTTAGGTTGCACAGAAGGAAGCCTACGCTGTTGGTGGCGATCGCATCAATCGAGCCGCACATCAAGCCGATCGATTGAGCGGCGTTTTTTTCCAGATTCTCGCGCGCGACGGCTATCGCCACGGGATCGGTGTCGCATCCATGCACGTGACGCGCATCAAGAATTTTTGCCGCTATTGCGAGAATGCCAGAGCCTGTCCCCAAGTCTAGAACGACCTTGCGAGGTTCCATCCAGACTTCCATCGCTTCCAGCGTGAGTTGCGTCGTCTCATGCGTGCCGGTGCCGAAAGCCTGGCCCGGATCGATATAGATCGGCTCACGATCGTCGGGACAGTTCGAGTCGGACCAACTGGGAACGACGAAGAAGCGCCGTCCGAGGGGAAAGCTGGACCAGTGCTTCTTCCACTGCTCGCCCCAGTCCTGATCTTTGACCGACGACGATTGCAGGTGGGGCAGATCGAAACCTTCTCGTTCAAAGATGGGATGGAGGACAGTACGAAGGGCATCAAGCTCAGGGGGGGTCTCGAAGTACGCAACCAACCGGGTGTGCCCTTCGGCGGCGCGCTCATCTTCCCATAGGCCCGCGGCCCCAAACTCGGAAAGCTCGCCGCTGATAGCGTCCTTGAGTAGATCGGGAACGACGAGTGTGATTTCAGTCCACGGCATAGGCATTAGGACGGCTACCCATTCGCGGATGGCCACCGATTCGGCACAATTTGCTAACGGACCGTCGGTTACCCGAAGATTTCCTTCACGCGGTCCAGCAGGCGTTTCTCGATCGGCCTGTTGTCGTGCTGGAAAGTTTCGTCGAGCCGGCTCACGAGTTCCTTCTGCTCCTTCGTGAGCTTGGAGGGAATCACGACGTCGGCAGTCACATAAAGATCGCCGCGCGCCGATCCGCCTCGCTTCGTGATGCCGCGATTACGGACTCGGAAGGTTGTTCCCGATTGCGTGCCTGACGGAATCCTGAGGCGCTCGTCCTCTCCTTCCAGAGTCGGGATCAGGATTTCAGCTCCCAGCGCAGCTTGCGGAAACGACACGGGAACGTGACAGTAGAGATCGTGTTCGCGGCGTTCGAAGAACTCGTGCTCTTTGACCGCGAGAACCACGTACAGATCACCAGGAGGGCGGCCCTTGCCGGCAGCCTCGCCCTCGCCGCTCACGCGCAACTTGTCACCGGTATCGACGCCGGGGGGTATTTTCACTTCAAGAGTTCGGTCTTTGACGATACGCCGTTCACCACGGCACGTCTTGCACGGATTCTTAATGACCTGCCCCGTGCCCCTGCAGGTCGAGCAGGTGCGCGTGATGCTGAAGAAACCCTGCTGGAACCGAACCTGACCATACCCGTTGCATGTGCCACAGCTCGAGGATCCGCTGCCCTGCGCGCTGCCGCTGCCCTCGCAGTCGTTGCAGAGTTCATGACGTGGGAATTCGATCTTCTTCTTCACGCCGAATGCAGCTTCGTCGAAATTCAGCTCCAGATCGTAACGAAGGTCAGCTCCGCGCTGCGAACGGCCGCTACTTCGACGAGAACCACCGAAGAAGTCGCCAAACCCGAAGATATCTCCCAGGATATCGCTGAAATCGGAGAAGACATTCGGATCGAAGCCGTTGAATCCTCCGGCGCCTCCACCGACACCCGCGTGTCCGAAGCGGTCATATTGGGCTCTCTTCTGGGAGTCGCTCAAGATGGAGTAGGCCTCGGCAGCTTCCTTGAATTTTTCTTCAGCTTCCGCGTTGCCCGGGTTGCGGTCCGGATGGTACTGCATCGCGAGCTTACGGTAGGCGCTCTTGATTTCCTGGTCGGAAGCGCTCCTGGTTACACTCAGAATGTCGTAGTAATCACGCCTGGTGCTCAATCACAGATCTCCTACTTGCCCGCCGAAACAGCGACCATCGCCGCCCGCAAAAGCTTTCCGTTGAGTGTATATCCGCGGCGGAATTCCTCAACGACAGTGTTTTCGGGGACCTTGTCAGAAGACACCGTGCTGATGGCCTGATGAAAATTGGGATCGAACGGCTGGCCCTTCACTTCGATCACCTTCAGCCCAAAGCGCCCAAGCGTGTCCAGAAGTTGTTTGTACACCAGATCCAGGCCGCGCAACATGTCTTCGCCCGCAGTACCTTCGGACGCCGCGTTACGAATAGCCAGATCGAAGGAATCGAGAACGCCGAGAAGTTCCCGAATCAGTTCAGCCGAAGCGGACTGGATAAGCTCGCCGCGTTCCCGTTCGACTCGTTTCTTATAGTTTTCAAACTCTGCCTGCCTGCGCAGCAGCCGATCCTGGAGCGCATCCCGCTCCTCGATCAACTTTTGAATATCCGCTGCTGTGTCCGACGAAGGAGTTTCCGGCAGGAGTTCTTCCTGTTCCTCGTTTTGTTCCATTATGTGTTGATTCTCTGGCTGACCAGTCTTCCCAGGTATCCGACCGTGGAGATCACACGATCATACTCCATCCGCATCGGGCCGATAATGCCCAGAAATCCGACCGTACTGTCCTTTGCCGCGTAGGACGAAGTGACGACCGTAAACTCACGCATCGTCGGAATTCCCAACTCCGAGCCAATCGCAATCTTCACAGTGCTGGCAGAGTTGGAAGCGAGACATTCGTTCAGGATCTTCACCAACCGGCCCTTTTCCTCGAGCATTCGGAACAATTCCCGCAAAGGCCCAAGAGTCGCGAACTCCGCATGATCGAGCATGTTCACGGTTCCCTGAACGTAGACGCTTTCCGGCTCACTTTCACCTTCCAGAGTATCGTTCCAGGTGCAAAGCAGCTTCAGCATGCGATCGTAGATGGTGCGCTCCGCTTCCATCATCCGAAGCAGTTCATTTCGAATTTCGGTGAGCGTCCGATCCGAGAATCTCTCGACCAGAAATCGTCCGGCACGATCAAGCTCGGTCTGCTGGTAGTGTTCCTTCAGGCGAATGATCTTGCGCTGAACGAGACCCGAAGTCGAGACGAAGATGACCAGGATCTTTCCGTCGCTGAGATCGAGAAACTCGATGTGCTTCAACTGTGTTGTCGCAAGCGGAGGAGCGATCACAATGCCGATGTTCTTCGAGATCTCGGACAGCAGGAACGACGTCTTCGACATCAGTTCTTCAGGAGTGTCGCTGTCCTCCAGGAACTGGACTATACGCCGTTCGGCCGCTTTGTCCACCCGGGTCGATTCGGGCAGCAGATTCACGTAAAAACGAAAGGCTTTTTCAGAAGGAACCCGACCCGCAGATGTATGAGGATGAGTCAGATACCCGGCGTCTTCCAGCTCGGCCATGGTATTGCGAATCGTCGCGGGGCTGAGCGTGCCGGCCAAATGGCTGGACAACGTCTTCGACCCGACGGGTTCTCCACGGGTAATGTACGTCTGTACCAGAAGTTGAAGAATGTCCTTCTTCCGTCCTGACAGCTCATCATCCTGCCTCAGCATGGATTTTTTATAACATCCGGCTCACAACCGGGTCAATCGACTCTCGGTTGGAATTCGACACCAAAACGTGACCGGAAGCCTGAAATCAGCGCTTCCATAAGGTCCTCGATCGAGGGTCTCTCGGCAAGAAACTCGGCAATTCCCGCCATTTCGTCGTAAAGAATGCTGGAGTCAGACATTCGTGTCGCACGCGCGAGCTTCTCCCGGTCGCACTGAATCGGCATGGAGCCGTGCTGCAAAAAGCTGCGGCGCAGCCGTCGCTGGGCGCTTCCGACAATCTTGCGGCCCTTTACCGTAAGCTCGTACCTGGACGGAGAAATGAAGCAGGGCAAGTCCGCACCATTGGCCGATGCAGGGGCTCGACGCGTGTCGGGGGCCAGAACGGCGGGAACACCAAGACGATTGAATCCGACGCAAAGCGCCTCGGACACGCTTTTGTAGTTCGCGTAGATGGTATCTCCGAAGCACACGCTGTCATTGGATGCGACGCAGTAGGTAAGTTCGTCCTCATGCAGGACAGCGCGACCGCCCGTTGGACGATGAACAATGTCGACGCCATGCTCCTGGCAGAACGACATATCGACCGCCGCGTCGACTTTCTGGTTCCGCCCAAGAGAAATCGTTGGCCTCTTCCACCGATAGAGCCGGACGATGGTCCTGGGTTTTGTGGATTGTTCGACCTCGTCCAACAACGCAGAATCGATGGCCATATTGGAAGCGCCATCGAGGTCGTTGTCGAGTATTAGATCCCAGGGAGGCATAAGAAAAGTCGGGGAATTGGGGGACGGACTACTCAACCCCCAAACTCCCGGCTAGTTTCTCGGATTCTGACTAGTTTCCAAGGGGGTTTGGGGGTTGAGTAGTCCGTCCCCCAATTCCCCAGGGTCTGGCCCCGATTTGTTTTACTTCAGCTTCATCGGGAAGCCGATCTCTTCCAGTCCACCCGGCTGTGGCACAAGTGCATAGACCACCAGGCTGGAACCCGATTTCAACCGTGATTCGATCGCATTGAAGTCAGCCACGCTGTTGATTGGAGCAGGCCGTCCGCCCGTGACGATACTGGTGACGACGTAACCTTCCTTGAGTCCTGCGGCTGAAGCGATGCTTTCGGGCTGAACATCCGTGACCAGAACGCCGTTCTGCTGCGGGGGAAGCTGTCGCCTCATTTGCGCCGTCAGAGATTCAACCGTAATTCCGATGTGAGTGGAAGTCCCAGCTGCGGCGCCAGGACGGTCCGCGCGGTTCCGAGCCTCGGCAACGGGGGCGTCTCCGCTGAACAGCGAGGCACGATCCCCGATGATCACGGTTGCAGTTTGAGGTTTTCCGTCCCGAAGGAATCCGAGACGTACCGAAGATCCCACGGGCCGCTCGACAATATAGTCCTGAAGGTCGGAACTGGTGGAAATCTTCCTTCCATCCACTTCCGTAATGACATCACGCTTTTGAAGGCCCGCCTTTTCCGCAGGGCTACCGTCAACGACGGAACTTACGATGACCGCTTCGGGTCCCTTTAACCCATAAGCATCCAACGTAACCTGATCTCTGCGGCTCTCCATCTGGATACCGATGGAGCCTCTGGTGACTTTCCCGCTCTTAGTCAGCTGGTTGTACACATTGAGAGCGGCGTTGGAAGGCAGCGCGAACCCCAGTCCGGCGAAAGAGTTCGTTTCCGAGACAATAGCGGTGTTGATTCCGATGACCTCGCCGGCCATGTTCACAAGCGGGCCGCCACTGTTGCCCGGATTAATGGCCGCATCCGTCTGGAGGAACTTCTGAAGGCCTGCATTGCTTCGATCCGCCCCCAGCCTGCCGTTATCGCGTCCTTTGGCGCTGATAATTCCCGCGGTCACGGTATGGTCGAAATCGAACGGACTTCCAATCGCAAGGACCCAATCGCCGACCTTTACCGCATCGGAATTTCCAAACCTGGCCGTGGAGAGGTCGCGTTTTGCATCGATCTTGATCACCGCCAGGTCGGTTGCTTCATCCACGCCGACTACCGTCGCCGGGTGTTCCGAATTGTCGGACAGCGACACCGTAATCTCTGAGGCCCGTTCGACGACGTGATTGTTCGTCATGATGAACCCGGCCTTGTCCACGATGAAACCCGTACCGGTCCCTTCACCGGGTCGATCGTCGGGCAGTTCAAAATCGAAAGGAAGTCCCGGAAGTCCGGGAATCTGGGGAACCTGCTGGCGTCTGTTTTGATTGGCTCGGCTGGGCCTTGCAGCAACCGTCACTTTGATTTTCACGACGGCGGGATCCAGCTGAGCTGCGATCTGAGAAAAGGTGTTGGACAGCGACACCGGGTCTGGGAGGGCAATCGCGGCGGCTTTCTGTTCGAAGGTCGCTTTCACTCCACCCGACACGATGGTGCCGATGATGACCCCGAAGCCCAGGGTCAGGGCAACCATGCCGAGAAAAAGCAATCGCTTGTTATTCATTACTCAAACTCCTCGTAAAGCTTACTAATATGGGCTCTGGGTGCAAATTATCTGCGGCACCCGAATGGTTTTTGACGCACTACCCAGGATTTTGTTTCGCACCTGCAGGTTGCGGTTGGAGCTTGATGAGACGCTCCGCCGCAGCTGCCAGCGTGGTGTCCTTCTTGCAGAACGTAAACCGGATCAAGTCTTTCCCCGCAGCGGAATTTCTGAAGAAGCTGCTGCCTGGAACCGCTGCCACCCCAATATCTTTCACCAAAAACCGCGTGAATTCCACATCATTGGACAATCCCTGTCGTTCGCGAAGGGGACGGATGTTGCACATGATGTAGTAAGCGCCACCGGGAACGAACGGCTCGAGTCCGGCGGCATCCAACACGTTCAGAAGACGATCGCGCCGCGCCTGGTAGTGCGAGGCGAGTTCCCCGTAGTAAGAATCCGGCAGCTGCAGAGCCGTGACGCCAGCCTCCTGCAGCGGAGCGGGCGCACCTACGGTCATGAAATCGTGCATCTTGCGAATCGCTCCGTTGATGCTCTCCGGCGCGATGATGTACCCGACCCGCCAGCCGGTCACGCTGTAGGTCTTGGACATCCCGTTGACAACGATCGTGCGTTCCCGCATGCCGTCGAGCGTCACCGGAGAGATGTGCTTTGCGCCGTCATAGATGATGTGCTCGTAGATCTCATCGGTGATGGCCAGCACGTCCCACTTCATGCAGAGTCGCGCAACGATATCGAGCTCCGCACGGGAGAAGATCTTGCCAGTCGGATTGTTCGGTGTATTGACAATGATGGCTTTGGTCTTGTTGTTGAAGGCGGCCGCAAGTTCCGCTTCATCGAACGACCAGTCCGGCGGTCGCAACTGCACGTATCGGGGCGTGGCCCCCGAAATGATCGCGTCCGGCCCGTAGTTTTCATAGAACGGTTCGAAGACGATCACCTCGTCTCCGGGATTGATCACCGCCAGAAGCACGTCGATCATGCCCTCCGTGGAGCCGCAACAAACGGTGATTTCGCGCTCGGGATCGACATCGATGCCCAGATACCGTTTCGTCTTATCCGCAATGGCATCGCGAAACTTTTTGGCGCCCCAGGTAATCGCATACTGATTGACGTCCGCAAAGATCGCATCGGCTGCTGCTTTCTTCAGAACCTCGGGCGCGGCGAAATCCGGAAAGCCCTGCGACAGGTTGATCGCCCCATGCTGGAGGGCGAGCCGAGTCATTTCGCGAATGACCGATTCGGTGAACTGCGTGGCCTTGTGTGAGATGGGTTTGCCGAACATGAGTGCCGTGTCAGGACGCCGGCGCCGGCGCGCGATTCTGAAGCCTTATCCCAAACGACTCAATCGCCCGGGAAAGAGCGCCGGAAAGAAAATCCAGAGACTCCGGTTTCAATGGCTGGCGCGCACAAACTGCGGCGACGATTCTGTCTCGAACGACGATCGTTTTGAAGTAGGCGTCGGGATCGATAGTGTCCTTCGATACGACACTTGGGAATGCCATCCGGCCTCGCGTTTTCCAGAGCGCCAGACCATCCGGTTTTACGACATACACGGCGAGATTCGGGGCGAACGGCTCGGCGCGATCCAGGAAGTGACCCAGGATCTCGGCCTGGGTGTCGCTCTCCGACATTTGACGTTGAGCGTCGGCATAGGTGCGCCAGACATTGAGCTCCTCCTGAAGCCGGGCTCTTTCCTCTTCCCACTGTTTCGTGGCGGCCCCCATCCGTTCATCAAACTCGGCCTGCAGCCGTGTCGTTGTCTGCTGGAGTGTCTGGTCGAACTGTGCCCGGAGCTCCGATGTGACCAGGAGGCGCGCCTGAGCCGACGAATGTTCGCGCTCGTGCTCCACGACCTTCGCAGACGCGCTTTCAGCCTCTCGAAGGGCGGCGTCCAGCCGTTTGCGAAATTCTTCTTCTAGTTGCTGGCGCGTGGTTTCCAGTATCCGGGTGAGTTCAGTAGTGAGTGCGGAATCCGTCGAATCGACTGCCTTTGCCTGACCGTCAGCGTGTAGATCCATGGCGAGGCACAATTATACTGCGTTGACAGAATCCCAACCTATTCCTATATAGATAAGGACATACCTGAAAGGGGGGCGCACCGGTTTCGACGGGAACGAAGAAGGAAGAGAGGCATACCGAGGCCCATGCCCTCGTAAAAACGTGGAAACAATCAACTGCTGAATATCAACCAGCACTAGCCGCTTAATAA
>Ga0070675_100002838_pt1 | contig 13057 bp, 10 predicted proteins | sample KBSM43metaG_FD_65343 | JGI IMG/M metagenome (GOLD analysis project Ga0070675, IMG submission 65343) | Miscanthus rhizosphere microbial communities from Kellogg Biological Station, Michigan, USA - KBS M4-3 metaG | ecosystem: Host-associated > Plants > Roots > Rhizosphere > Soil ...
GGGCAGGTGGTCGAGCCGCGCTGACGCGGCTCGCGCGACGGACACAGGGGCTCGACATCATAACGCTCACTGCTGATGACATCGAGCGACTCTTGCCGATGGCGGAGGCCATCGAAGTCGCCGCCGATGCCCTGCGGGCGATATCCGCGTGTCAGGGTCAATATCCGCCACGAATGCGCGTCGAGCTGGCCCACGGCGACGCATTGGTGATGCCCGGCTACGATGGACAGCGGCACTTCGGCGTCAAGGTCGTGACGGTGCACCCCGGAAATGCGGCCCGCGCAAAGCCCGGGACACGCGCCTCGTACCTGCTGATCGACGCCGACGACGGGGAACCCGCACTACTGTGCGATGGCACCGCGCTAACTGCCCTTCGTACCGGCGCCGCCAGCGGACTCGCTACGCGCCGCCTGGCGCTGGCGGACGCGGCCGTGCTCACGATGTTCGGCGCGGGCGGCCAAGCGCGTGCGCAAGTCGAAGCTGTCTGTGCGGCGCGGAAGATCACGGACGTTCACGTCGTGAGCCGAGACGCCGAACGCGCCGATGCGTTCGTCGCCTCGCTTCGCGCGGGATTTCCACACCTGCGAGTCGATCGCGCGAAGGCCGAAGAAGCCGTAACGCGCGCGCAGGTCATCGTCACGGCGACGAATTCGAGCAGTCCGGTGCTCATGGCCGATTGGGTTCGTCCGGGAAGCCACATCAACGCCATCGGTTCGTACACGCCCGACATGTGCGAGCTCGACCCCGCTCTTCTGGCGCATGCGACCGTCTTCGTCGACCAACGCGCGGCGGCGCTCGACGGGGCAGGCGAGATCGGTGCCGCCATTCGCATGGGCCTGATCAAGAGCGATGCGCTGGTCGAGCTCGGTCAAGCACGCGAAAAGGAGCGACGGACGAACCACGAGATCACCGTGTTCAAGACCGTTGGCCATGCCGCGCTCGACCTTTTTACGGCACTGGAGTTGCTGCGTCGCGCGACTCGGGAATGAAGAACGCCTTTATCAGCGCCAGCGGAACAGGCCGGCATCGAAGTTCGGAGGGCGGCCCTCCATCAGGTCCGCGACCATCTCGCCGATCACTGGAGCGAACTTGAAGCCATGACCGGAGCATGCGCTCGTGACCCACACTTGCGGGTGCGCGGGATGGCGATCGATCAGGAAGTGCTCGTCGCGAGTATTGGTGTAAAGGCAGACCACTGCCCGGCGCAGGGGACCGTCGGCCTCAGGCGCAAAACGCCGCGTGGCGGCCCGAACCGATTCCACGTCGGTGGACCCGACACCGCGGAAGACCGTGTCGGCGGTCGTCGGCGCGCCATCGTGATGGAAGCCGAGCTTGATGCCATTGCCGAGGTCCGGAAAGCCGTAGAAGAAGCGGTTCCCGTCGTACTGCCAGATGTGGATCGGGCAGCGATCCGGCGCAAACGCTTCGTTTCCCGCCCCATCGAACCAGAACACCACCTGGCGCTCGATTCGCAGCTTCGATTGGAGCTCTGGCACCAGCGAGCCGACCCAGGCCCCGGCCGCGATGACCAGATTTCGCGCGCAGTAGTCCGCGTGCATTGTCTGCACGCAGACACGCTCGCCGTCCATGCGCCATGCCTCGGCGGGCTCGTCGAAGTGCAGATCCGCACCGTGACTCTGCGCGCGCGACACGAGGGCATCGATGCATGCCTCGGTCTGCAGGATGCCCGCGCGCGGCTCCCAGACCGCGACCATCCCCGGCTCGGGGGACAGCGCGGGAAAGCGGTCCGCAACGTCGGCTGCAGTCAGCATCTCGTGACGCAGTCCATGCTGATCGGCGCTGCGGCGCGCTCCGATGACCAGTGCGCTGTCCGGCCGGCCGATCATCAGGCCGCCGGTCTCCCGCAAAAGAGGCTTGCCGCTTACTTCTTCGAGCTCGCGCCACAGCTCGTAGGCGCGGCGCACCATCGGAACATAGGCGGGATGCTCGAAGTAGGCCTCGCGGATGATGCGAGATTCGCCGTGCGACGACCCGAAGGCGTGCGGCGGCGCATACCGGTCGAGCCCGACGACGCGCATGCCACGACGCGCGGCCTCGCACGCGATCGCGCTCCCTGTCACGCCGAGACCGAGAACGATTACGTCGAGCATGAGCTCACGCTACTTTCGTAACTATTGCCCTGCTCGCCTGAATTCCCCGAGGATCTCTTCCATGACCCACGCGGTGCGAGCCGCGGTCACGCCCGTCGAAGGCGCGCGGCTGCCCCCGTTCAGCTCCGCCACGATTGCCTCGATCATCGGCTGATGCACGTGCGGAGGGTCGCCCGCCGCGATCTCCTCGACGGTGTCGCCCCGATGAAGCCGGATAGGCGCGGGACGGAAGGTCGAGAATGTGATGCGACCCCTCGCGCCGACGATCTCGGTGTGCTCCTCGTCGACGTCCGCCCCGTAGCACCAGGCGCCGCTTGCGTGCACACCCGATGCAAAGCGTAGGCTCGCCGTCACGAGGTCTTCGGGCTTGTAGGCGCGTGCTTGATTCGCGGCGAAGGCGCGAACCGTCTCGACAGGCCCGAACAGAAAATCGAGGAAGTCGAGGGTGTGGCATACCGCCTCGAAGAAAAACCCTCCGCCCGAGAGCGCCGGATCGACACGCCATGGCACGGCGCCATCGGACGTTGCCGCAGGCGGTCGTTGCAACAAGCGCGTAATCACGATGCGGACCGGGCCTATTGCGCCGCTTTCGACGAGGTCACGCACCTTCAGGAAGCGCGGCAGCGCCCGGCGATAGTAGCCGACCCACAACGGCACGCCGGCGCCGCGACATGCATCGATCATCGCCACGCACTGCGAGTGGGTCATCGCCATCGGCTTCTCGACGTACACGGGCTTGCCCGCGGCCGCGCAACGCAGCGTGTACTCGCAATGACTGTCGGTAAGCGTTGCGATGTACACGGCATCGATGTCTGTCGCATGGATGATCGCGTCCGCGTCGTCGTGCCAGCGCGGCACGCCGTGCCGTCGTGCGTAATCGGCGGCCAGCGCGCCGTTGCGCCGCATTACGGCGACCAGCGTCGAGTTCTCGGCCTTGTAGAAGCCGGGACCGCTCTTGACCTCGGTCACGTCGCCGCAACCGATCATGCCCCATCGGACCTGCTTCATGCACTCCCCCGCATACATCTCGCCGAATCGTAACGCCTCGGCGCGAAAACCGCGAGTGCGCCACCGCCCCCGATTGGTCGCTATTATTCGCGCCATGACCGTACGAGCCGTCATCCTGGACCTGCTGCGCGCCTTCGGGATCACGACGATCTTCGGCAACCCAGGCTCGACCGAGCTCGCGTTGTTCCGAGACTTCCCTGGGGACTTTCGTTACATCCTCGGCTTGCAGGAAGCCGTCGTCGTGGGCATGGCCGACGGCTACGCGCAGGCGACGCACAACGCCGCGTTCGTCAACCTCCATTCCGCCGTCGGCGTGGGTCACGCGATGGGCAACATCTTCACCGCGTACCGGAATCGCACGCCGCTCGTCATCACCGCGGGTCAACAGGCGCGCTCCATCCTTCCCTATGAGCCATTTCTGTACTCTTCCCAGGCAACCGAGCTGCCCAAGCCCTACGTGAAATGGAGCTGCGAGCCGGCGCGGGCCGAGGATGTGCCGGCCGCGATCGCGCGCGCCTATTACGTCGCGATGCAGCCGCCGCGCGGGCCGGTGCTCGTCTCCGTTCCAGCGGACGACTGGGCCAAGCCCTGCGAGCGCCTCGAGGCACGCGTCGTGAGCAACGAGCTCCGACCCGAGCCGCGCGTGCTCGCGGCGATCGGTGACGCGCTCGACGCCTCGAAGCGTCCGGCGTTCGTCGTGGGATCCGCGGTGGACCGCGACCGCGCCTGGCAGGAAGTCGTGCGACTCGCCGAGCGGCACAACGCCTCAGTCTGGGTGGCGCCGATGTCGGGCCGGTGCAGCTTCCCCGAGGATCACGCGTTGTTCGCGGGCTTCCTTCCCCCGATGCGCGAGAAGATCGTGCAGCGCCTCGCCGGGAACGATCTCGTTTTCGCGATCGGCGCGCCGGTCTTCACGTATCACGTCGAAGGCTTCGGCCCGCACCTTCCCGCGGATGCGCAACTCGTACAACTGATCGACGATCCGCACGCCGCGGCGTGGGCGGCTGCGGGCACGTCCGCCGTCGGGAGCGTCCGGCTCGGTGTGCTCGATCTCCTCGCGCGCGAGTCGCCTCCGCCGCGCGAGCGTCCGGAGCCCCGCGCGCACGTGTCTCGGATCGAGCCGTCGTCGCCGATGACCGTTGCCTACGTCATGCAGACGCTCGCCGAGCTTCGCGATCCGGCCTCGATCGTGGTCGAGGAGGCACCGAGCTCGCGCGCCGCGATGCAGGCGCACCTGCCCTTCGTGCGCAGCGAGACGTTCTACACGATGGATAGCGGCGGCCTCGGGTACTCGATGCCCGCGGCGGTCGGGATCGCGCTCGCCAAGCCGCACGCGAAGATCATCGCACTGATCGGCGACGGTTCGGCCATGTACTCGATCCAGGCGCTGTGGACCGCGGCACAGCTCGCACTGCCGATCACGTTCGTCATCCTCAAGAATCGGCGCTACGCCGCACTGCAGGACTTCGCGCCGGCGTTCGGCTTCGGCCCCGGCGAGCGGCTGCCCGGCACCGAGCTGCCCGATATCGATTTCGTTGCGCTGGCGCGTGGCCAGGGATGCACCGGTTCAAGCGTGAGCCGGCCGGAGGAACTGCACGACGCGCTCGCGAATGCGCTGAAGGCGAGCGTTCCGACATTGCTGGAAGTCGATGTGGCCTGATCTGAGGAGGAGTCGTCATGAGGATCGCAGCAGCAGCAAGTCGTGCCGCGCTTGCGTTGGTCACCGTCTGCGCGTTGTGTGTGCCTGCGAGCGCGCAGACGTGGCCCGACAAACCGATCAAGCTGATCGTGAACTTCCCGCCCGGCGGCGTGGCCGATACGCTCGCGCGCAGCATCGGACCCGGTCTTTCCGAGGCGCTCAAGCAGCCGGTCGTGATCGAGAATCGCCCGGGCGCGAACGGGTCGATCGGTGCGGACGCGGTCGCCAAGTCGCCCGCCGACGGCTACACGTTCCTCGTCACGTCGGGGGGCGCGATGACCGTCGACCCGTTCCTCTACTCCAGTCTTCCGTACGACACGCAAAAGGATTTGGCGCCGGTCGCATCGCTGGCCATCGTTCGCGTGTTTCTGGTGGTCCACCCTTCCGTGCCCGCGAAGTCGATGAACGAGCTCGTCGCCTACGGACGGGGCAACCCGGGCACGCTGTCGTACGGATCGGCGGGCAGCGGCAGCTCGCCTCACCTCGCAGGCGAGATGTTCGCACGCGAAGCGAAGCTTAAGGCCGTGCACGTTCCCTACAAAGGGGCCGCGCCGGCGCTCAACGATCTGCTGGGCGGACAGGTGCAGTTCATGTTCGACCCCGGTCCCGCCTTGCAGCACGTTGCCGCGGGCAAACTCGTCGTGCTCGGCGTCGCCAGCTCGAAACGCGCGTCGCGCTATCCCGATATCGCCACGCTCGCGGAGCTCGGCGTGAACGTCGACGCCGACACGACGTTCGGACTGTACGCGCCGGCCGGCGTGAGGCTCTCGATCATCGAAACGATGAACCGGGAGGTCAACCGCGCCCTCGGGTCGCCGGCGTTGGTCGACACCATCGCCAAGCTCGGCGGCGATGTCTTGCCGCTGACGATCAACGAATTCGTCGTCCGCCAAAACGCCGATCGTGCGCGCTACGGCGCGTTCATCAAGGAGGCGGGGATCAAGGTCGAGTAGTGGCAACGCCAGTATTCGTCGTCTGGAGGCTTCGCTAGCTTGGCACGCTTCGAGCGGGTTGACGGGATATCCGCTACCATTCCGCGGTCGACGGTGAGGAACCTCGCGCACCAGAGAGAAACAGGGGGAGATGTGGCGATGAAGACGGCAAGGACCGGGTTCTGGCTGGCGGCGCTCCTGACCGCGCTCGCGTGGACCAGCGCGGCGCGCGCACAGGTGGAAATCGAGTATTGGCAATACACGTTCGCCCAGCGCGTGCAGGCGGTCGACGAGCTCATCAAGAAGTTCGAAGCCGCGAACCCAGGGATCAAGGTCAAGCACACCCATGTCCCGTACGACGACTTCCGGGTCAAGATCGCCGCTGCGATTCCGGCCGGTCAGGGACCGGACGTCGTGCAGCTCTTCTACGGCTGGCTGCAGGACTATCTCAAGGCGGGACTTCTCCAGCCGCTGCCTGCGAGCGACTTCAGCGCGATCGAGGTGGAGCGGGAGTTCTTCCCGATCGTGCAGCAGATGAAGGTGGACGGCAAATACTACGCGCTGCCGACGGCGGTGCGCTCGCTCGCGCTGTTCTGGAACAAGACGCTGTTCAAGGAAGCCGGTCTCGATCCGAACAAGCCCCCCGCCACGCTCGATGAGCTCGTGGATTACGCGAAGAAGCTCACGAAGCGTAACCCGAATGGCGATCTCATCCAGGAAGGCCTCACGATCGACATGGGCGGCCAGGACCATCACTGGCTGCGCGAAGTCCTGATCAGGCAGTTCGGTGGCGCTCCATATTCCGCCGACAGGAAGACGGTTGCGTACAACAGCGCCGCCGGCATCGCCGCCACGCAATGGTACGTCGACCTCGTCGACAAGCAGAAGGTGGGACAGATCGGCTTTCTCACCGACGGCGTCACCGCATTCCGCTCGGGCAAGGCCGCGATGACCATCGACGGCTCGTTTCGCCTGGGCGCGCTCGATAACCAGAAGGGCCTCGACTACGGCGTCACCGAGCTGCCGGCGCGCAACGGCATCAAGTCCAACTTCGCGTCGTACTGGGTCAACGGCATCACCACCAAGGCAACGGGCGCCAAGCTCGATGCCTCCGTGAAGTTCCTCAAGTTCCTCACCACGCCCGACGCGATGGAGCTTTGGATGAACACCGTCGGCGAGCTGCCCGCGCGCAGGAGCGTTGCGGAGAAGGACGCCAACCGCAATCACGCGAAGTACGGTCCGTTCATCCGCGGCCTCGGCTACTCGCAGGCGACCGACTTTGTGAACGAGAGCGCCCAGCGCAAGGTGTACATGGATATGGTCGACAAGGTCGCGCTCAAGAACGTGCCGGTGAAGGACGCGGTGGCGCAGGCAGCCGCCGAGGAACAGAAGCTGCTCGACGCCTTCTACAAGAAGTAAGTGGCAGGGCGTCTCACCGATCTCACGATCGGGCAGAAGCGCGCGATCTGGGCGTGGGGCTTCCTCGCGCTGCCCATCGCCTTCTACGTCGCGATCCGCTTCTACCCGACGCTGGAGGCGTTTCGCGCATCGTTCACCAACTGGAACATCGTCGGCCGCATGGAGTACGTCGGCCTCGCCAACTATGCGAGGCTCGCGCAGGACCCTGCGTTCTGGAAGGTGATCGGCAACACGTTCGCGTATCTCGGCCTCGGCGTGCCGATCAGCATGCTGGTCTCGTTCGTGATCGCGTACTACCTCGATCGCGTGCACTTCGGCCACGGGCTCCTGCGCGCGCTCTACTTCGTGCCGCACCTGACCACTGCCGTGGCGATGGCGTGGGTGTGGCGCTGGTTCTATCAGCCACCGCCGGTCGGGGCGTTCAACGTGTGGCTCACCTCGCTGGGACTCGCCCAGATGCCGTTCCTGCGCTCGACGACGCAGGCGCTTCCCGCCGTGCTGGCGCCGGCGATCTGGGCCGGCATCGGATTCCAGATCGTGATCTTCCTCGCGGGCCTGAAGGCAATCCCGCGCAACTACTATGAAGCCGCGGAGATCGACGGCGCCGGCGCCTGGCGGGTGCTGTTCGAGGTCACGCTCCCGCTGCTGCGTCCGACCATCGTGTTCCTCGTGGTCACGAGCTCGATCGCCTACCTGCGCATCTTCGACTACGTCTACGCCATGACCAACGGCCAGGGCGGGCCGCTGGACGCGACCAAGCCCCTCGTGCTCAAGATCTTCGAGACCGCATTCACGCACTTCGAGATGGGCTACGCCGCGACGCAGACGGTCGTGCTGTTCGCGATCCTGCTCGCGATCTCGCTCGTCCAGCTCAAGCTGCTGCGCAGCCGATGACGAGAACCTCGCCCGGACGTGTCGTGGCGTGGACGCTGCTGCTTCTCGGCGGCATCGTCATGGTGATGCCGTTCGCGTACATGCTCTCCGGTTCTTTCAAGCTCAACAGCGAGATCTACGAGCTCTCGCTGCTGCCGCGCGAGCCGACGCTCGACAACTATCGCCGGCTGTTCGAGAAGTCTGAATTTGTCCGGTGGTTCGGCAACTCGCTCCTGATCGGCACGCTCACGACGGCCAGCGTGCTCTTCTTCGACAGCCTCGTCGGATACACGCTTGCCAAGTTCCGCTTTCGCGGGCGTTACGTCGTGTTCGTCGCGATCCTGACCACGCTCATGATCCCGACGGAGATGCTGGTCCTGCCCTGGTACGCGATGGCCCGGAATTTCCACTGGCTCGACACGTATTGGGGCATCGCGTTCCCGGGCCTCATGACGGGGTTCGGGACCTTCCTCATGAAACAGTTCTTCGAGGACGTGCCCGACGAGCTCCTCGACGCCGCAAGGCTCGACGGGCTCAACGAATTCCAGGTGTGGTGGCAGGTCGCGATGCCGCTCGTGGTACCGGCGCTGTCGGCGCTCGCGATTTTCACGTTCCTTGGCAACTGGACTGCCTTCCTGTGGCCGCTCATCGCCATCACGGATCGCAATCTCTACACCCTGCCCGTCGGCCTCGCCACGTTCTCGGGCGAGTACCAGACGGAATGGGAAATGGTGATGACCGGCGCCGCAGTGGCGACCATCCCCACCATCCTCGTGTTCCTGCTCCTCCAGCGTTACATTATCCGCGGCATCTCGATGGCGGGTCTCAAAGCATGAGCGCGAAGGGCCGCTCCCGAGCGCGAATCAGCCCTGAAGCGCGAAAGCGTGGAGGGTAATCCATTGACCAAGGAAAAGTTTCCTGCGCGCGTCTACAAGGACACGGTGTTGGCACCGCTGTTCGAAGGCGTGAAGCGCCATCATTGGCGGTACCAGATGGAAATCAACCAGGCGAGTGCAGTGCTTCTCGCCGAGTGCAGGCTCCTGACGGACGCCGAGGCGAGCGTGATACTACGCGCGCTCGACGACATCCTGCGCACGATCGACCTCGACACGCTCACTTACACGGGCGAGCACGAGGACTTCTTCTACTACGTCGAGAGCGAGCTCATCCGGCGCCTGGGCGTCGACATCGCCGGCAAGCTGCATACCGGCCGCAGCCGCAACGACATCGACCACACCGTGTTCAAGCTCGCGCTCAAGGAACGGCTGGCTTCGCTCTTTGCGGCGCATGCGGCAACGATCGAGGCACTGTTGTCCGTCGCGAAGCGCGAGCGCGACACGATCGTGGTCGCCTATACCCACGGGCAGCCCGCGCAGCCCACCACCTACGGCCATTATCTCGCCGCGTTCGTCGAGTTGTCGCTGCGCGACATGGAGCGGCTGGTGCAGGCCGCGAAGACGGTGGACTTGTGCAGCATGGGCGCGGCGGCGATCACGACGTCGGGCTTCGGACTCGACCGCGCGCGCATGGCGGGCCTCCTCGGCTTCGCAGAGGCACAAGAAAATTCCTATGGCGCCATCGCCGCCGCGGACTACGCGACGGGAGTGTATTCGGCGCTGAAGCTGCTTTTCGTCCATGCCGGGCGCTTCGTGCAGGACCTCAACGCGTGGACCGGGTTCGAGATCGGGCACCTGCGCGTTCCCGACGCGTTCGTGCAGGTGAGCTCGATCATGCCGCAGAAGCGCAACCCAGTGCCTGTGGAGCACCTGCGCCTCATGGCGTCGCTCGGCTCCGCGCGCTGCGAGGCCGTGCTGACGGCCGTGCACAACACGCCGTTCACCGACATGAACGATTCCGAGGGAGAAGTGCAGATCGCGGGTTACGAGGCGTTCGACACCGCCCACCGGATGCTCGCGCTGCTGGGCGGGCTGCTCGCGGTCGTTACGATCGACGGTGAGCGAGTGCGCCGTCACATCGACGAGAGCGGCATCACGCTCGCGGAGCTTGCCGATTCGCTCGTGCGTACCGAGTCGATCTCGTTCCGCCAGGCGCACGAGGTGGCGAGCCGCCTCGCCCGCCGCATGATCGACGGGGGAACGACGGTCTCGACCCTCCGGTTCTCGACGTTCGAAGAGATCTTCGCTTCGGCGATTGGCCGCCCCCCCAAGCTGGGCGAGGCGGATTTCCGGCGCTTCACGACACCCGAGCACTTCATCGCGATGCGCACGATGCAGGGCGGACCGGCGCCCGCCGCACTCGCCGCGAGCTTCGCGCGCTACCGCAGCGAGATCGAGGAGAAGCGCAAGGTGATCGACGCATTCGGCGCTCGCAGGCGCGACTCGCAATCGCTTCTCGCACGAGAAGTCGCCCGCCGCATCGCGGGACCCTGACCGCACGCATGGCGCAACTGTCGCTGAAAGGCCTGACGAAGCGGTTCGGGGAGGTCGAAGCCGTATGCGGCGTAGACCTCGACGTCGCGCACGAGGAGTTCGTTGTGCTGGTCGGGCCGTCGGGCTGCGGCAAGTCGACCATCTTGCGCATGATAGCGGGGCTCGAGGAGGCGACCGCCGGGGAGATCCGCATCGGCGAGCGCCTCGTCAACAATGTCGCGCCGAGGGACCGCGACATCGCGATGGTGTTTCAGAACTACGCGCTCTATCCGCACAAGACCGTTCACGGCAACATCGCGTTCGCGCTTCGCGCGAAGGGTCTGCCCAAGGCCGACGTGGAGCAACGCGTCGCGCAGGCGGCTGCGGTGCTTGGACTTACGGACCTCCTCGCGCGCAAGCCCGGCGAACTATCGGGTGGCCAGCGCCAGCGCGTGGCGATGGGCCGCGCGATCGTGCGCGATCCGGCGGTCTTCCTGTTCGACGAGCCGCTGTCGAACCTCGACGCCGAACTGCGGACCCGGCTGCGCAGCGAGATCAAGAAGCTGCACCGCAGGCTTCGCGCGACGGTCGTCTACGTCACGCACGACCAGGTCGAGGCCATGACGCTCGCCGACCGCATCGTCATCCTGAACAAGGGAAAGGTCGAGCAGGTGGGTTCGCCGACGGAAGTCTATGGCACGCCCGCCAACCTGTTCGTGGCGGGCTTCATCGGCAGCCCCGCGATGAACATGATCCCGGCAGAGGTGGCGGGGAATGCGGAATACATCGTCGCGGCCGGCGCATCGCTGCCGATAAGCGCAGGACATCGGATCGCAGGCGCGGCGGGGATGAAGGCAACGTTCGGCATCCGGCCCGAGGACATCGCGCTGCTTCCGCCGGGCACCCATGCGCCGGCCGTCGTCGACGCGCAGGTCACGATGGTCGAGCCCCTGGGCGCCGAGTTCCTCCTCTCGTTCGCGCTGAACGGGCACGAGATCACGGCGAAGATCGCCGGCCGCACACTGCCCGCGATCGGCGAACGCCTGCGCTTCGCCTTCGACATGCGCCATGCACATGTCTTCGACGGTGCTACGGGCAATCGACGCGGCGTCGACGCAGATCGACTAGAGGTAACCGGCGCGGCGCGCTGAGCGTGAACTACCCGATCAGGGTGTCCGCGCGCAACATGAATGCCTTCGGAATCGTGAGGCCTATGGCCTTTGCAGTCTTGAGATTGATCGCCAATTCGTACTTCGTCGGCTGTTCGATCGGCATGTCTCCCGGCAGTTTTCCCTGCAGAATCGCGTGCACGAACTTGACAGCCTGGCGAACCGAGGCCGGCCCGTCCGCACCAAACGACATCAATCCACCAATATCCGCAAACGAACGCGATGTGGAAGCCGCGGGTATTTGGTGCTTGATGGCCAGATCGACCACGGGTTGTATCGACAGGCTTCCCTGCACGACCAGCGCCTGCGCCCCGCCTTTCGCGAAGGTCCCGAATGCGCTTTCGAGATCCTCGGGTCCGCGAACCATGATGACGGGCTGAATCTTTATTCCCGTCTTGCCGCCGGCGAGCGAGACCTCGTCGAGCATAGCCTTCGCATATACCGGATTCGTCGCATGGCCCAGCACGCCGATGCGTTCCGCAGACGGCAAGATGTCCCGGAAGAGCTCCACGCTCTTGCCATTCGATTGAGCGGCCATCAGAGACAGCCCGGTTATGTTTCCACCGGGGCGGGCCAGGCTCGGGACTATGCCCGTCTCGACTGGGTCGCCGGCAAGGATCACGATTGGAATATCTCGCGTTGCCTGCTTCGCAGCCAGCGCGCAAGGAACGTAGAGTGCGACGATCACGTCGACTTTGAGCGCAACCAGTTCGGCTGCGAGTCCAGGGAGCCGTTCCGGCCGCCCTTGGGCAGAGCGTAATGTGAATGCAACGTTCTGTCCTTCCACGTAACCAAGCTGACGCATGCCTTCGCGCAGCTCCTTCGTGAACGACTCGCCGTCTGCTACCCCCAGGTAGAGTGCGCCTATCTGCGCCACCTTGGATCGTTGCGCCCGCACCGCAAGCGGCCAAGTGGACGCCGCGCTAGCGAATAGCTGGACCAGTTTGCGCCTGCGGACGTTGAACATGCCCCCTCCTTCAGCTTGCACCAGCGGCTTCAGATGCGTGAATGGCGAACGGCGCCATCAGCTTGCGCTGACGCCTCCGTCGACGGCGATGATCTGGCCGGTGATGAAGGCGCCGGCGTCCGATGCAAGCAGCGCAACGACGCCCTTGAGATCTTCCGGTCCGCCGACACGCTGAAGCGGTGCGCGTTTCGCAGCGTCGTCGCCGATCATCTCCAGAACGCCTCGCGTCATTTTCGTCGGGAAGAAGCCGGGCGCGATCGCGTTCACACTGATGTTGTGACGCCCCCATTCGACGGCGAGCGCCCGTGTGAAGTTGACGACCCCGCCCTTGCTCGTGTTGTACGAGAGCGTCGCCGGCCGCCGGTCGTCGAGGGTACCCCCGCCGAGGCCCAGGATCGACGCCACGTTGACGATTTTCCCCTGCCGACGCGGCACCATCGAGCGCCGTCCCACTTCCTGCGTGACGACGAACATCGCGGTCAGGTTGAGGTTGATCACTTTCTGCCATGC
>Ga0070675_100002848_pt1 | contig 13041 bp, 13 predicted proteins | sample KBSM43metaG_FD_65343 | JGI IMG/M metagenome (GOLD analysis project Ga0070675, IMG submission 65343) | Miscanthus rhizosphere microbial communities from Kellogg Biological Station, Michigan, USA - KBS M4-3 metaG | ecosystem: Host-associated > Plants > Roots > Rhizosphere > Soil ...
ATTATATACTCGTTGCCCAGGGTGATGGCGCTTCTGTAATACCGTTTATAATGCACGACTTCCGGTTTGACCATGTTTTTTATACAGGCAGTACGCAAGTAGGCACCATCATATATGAAATGGCTGCAAAAAAATTGACGCCGGTTACGCTTGAATTAGGCGGCAAAAGCCCATGCATCGTTGAAAGTGATGCCGATATAAAAGTTGCAGCAAAACGAATTGCAATTACCAAATTCTCTAATGCCGGGCAAATGTGTATAGCACCTGATTATGTGATGGTGCATCAAAGCGTGAAAGAGCAATTTTTACATCATCTAAAGGAAGCTGCTGAGAATTTTTATAATGCGGAATCGACCCGTGACTATTATTCTAAAATTATAAATCCTAGACAATTTGATCGGTTGGTTAGCTATACAAATTCGGGAACAATTTTTTATGGGGGGCACTATGATGCAGAAAGTTTATTTTTTGAACCTACTATAGTAACAGACGTGCCTTTAGATGCCCTAATGATGAGAGAAGAAATTTTTGGTCCAATACTACCAGTATTTTCCTGGCAGCACGAGGAAGAAGTTTATAAAATGATTGAGCAGCATAACAATCCACTGGCGCTGTATGTCTTTACATCCAGCAACGCCAGGGAAAAAAAATGGACTCGTTCAATTGCTTTTGGCGGCGGTTGTATTAACAATGCAAGCTGGCATTTTACCAATCATCATTTACCGTTTGGTGGCATAGGAAACAGTGGTATGGGAAATTATCATGGTAAATTTTCTTTCGAAACGTTCAGCCATAAAAAGGCAATCATGAAAACACCCACCTGGTTTGATCCAGCATTAAAATATCCTCCGTTTAAAGGAAAGCTGAATTTGTTTAAGAAGATTATAAGGTGACAAACCTTTAAGCCTAACGTCAAACTAATTCTTCCAGATTTGATGTGTTGCTGTGTGTTCTTTTTCCCAAACTAAAGTTGACGATTGATTGGCCCTTACCGAACGAACCAGCACGGCATTTTTTTGAACGATCTTTCTTCTTCTTTTTTCATTTCCTTTTTCATTACGCATTTCCATAACACATAGTTTTCTAAACAGATTTGAAAATCATGCCAAACTTTTATGCAGTAATAATTTATAAAATGGATTTGTCGGTGTCTCTGCAGTCTCGGAGTTGCGCTTGGTAGCATTTTTAGTACAATTCTGTTGGAGTCACCATTTATTAAGCTTTTCAAAAAAATGGAACTCTCAAAACCTATTCTGAACCTGTCGTGGATTCTTGCTCAATATATATCTGTTGTACAAGTGTGCGACGCAAGGGACGGTGGATAGAATTACCAAAGCTGGCTTCATAACATTAGTCTTCCTATTTTTGACGCTCATTTATTGCCATGAAAATTCATAAGGAAGGATTTACCAGTCTCGTTATTGCTTTTATTTTATTCGCAGTCATTAATCTTGCCGCTTATTTTTTTCTCAGTGGATATTCTGCTTTAATAGCCTGGTTAGTTTTTGTTGTAAGTTTTGCGCTCCTTATTTTTCTTTTTTCTTTTTTTAGAATACCCAACAGGGTATATACAACCGGTGAAGATTCTGTTATAGCCCCTTGTGATGGAACAGTGGTGGTTATTGAGGAAGTGGAGGCCGACGAATATTTTAAAGACAGGCGTTTGCAACTTTCTATTTTTATGAGCCCGTTGAATGTGCATGTAAATCGTAACCCGGTTAGCGGCGCTGTTACTTATAGTCAATACCATAAAGGCAAATACCTTGTTGCATGGCATCCAAAATCTTCCACAGAAAACGAACGCCATTCTGTAGCTTATAAAGCTGGAGGCAAAGAACTTTTGGTAAAACAAATTGCCGGTGCATTGGCAAAAAGAATTGTAAATTATTTAAAACCAGGCGATGAGGTTGTACAGGGAAGCGAAATGGGGTTTATAAAGTTTGGTTCAAGGGTAGATTTATTATTGCCTCTTGATGCCAGGATTGAGGTAAAGATTAACCAAAAAGTAAAAGGTGGAATTACCGTGTTGGCAAGGTGGTAAGAAGGGAAGCTCATGCATTTTTTTTGCGAAAATTTGCTGTAACTTTCTGTAAACACCCAACCAATGAAGAAAATTGTACTATTTGCCGCAGCCGGAATGCTTGCAACAGCTACTTTAGTTTATGCCACAGTTGAGAAAAAAGCTCCTGTAAAGGAAACAACAAAAAAGGAAGTAGTTAAAAAAGAAGTGAAGGCTAAGAAAAAATCTTGTAATCGCAGCTATCATTGCATTTTATAACTGCCGCAACAATCGAAAACAGAAGCCTTCCTTTTGAAGGCTTTTTTAGTTACAATATTTGTTGTAATTCCTTCAATGTTTTTATGGTGTAAGTAGGTTGAAAATTCTGTTTGCTGTTGTTATAGTTTACATGCACCTGGTCCATACCCACATTCATTGCACCAAGAATATCTACATCCAAGGTATCACCTATCATAATACTTTCGTAAACCTTTGCTTTGGTTTTGGTTAAAGCGTATTCGAAAATTTCCTTTTGTGGTTTCAAACTATTTGAACCTTCTGAAGTAACTATTTCTTTAAAGAAAATACTAAGGCCCGAGTGTTGCAGCTTTGCATGCTGTGTTTTTTCAAACCCATTAGTAATTAAGTGTAGTTGGTAGCCTTTTTCGGTCAGGTGATGCAAAACTTCTTTAGTATCAGGAAAAAGGATAGTGCGGGTTGGTAGCAGTTGCAGAAAAAGTTCACTAAGCTGCCTTGTAAGATCTTCGTCAGCAATTTGAAAATCGAGCAGCGTGAGCCACATTCTTTTTATACGCAATTCATCCTGTCTTATCTGCCCATTCCTATAACGTGCCCAGAGCTTTTCATTATGGTCCAGGTAGTTTTTGTGAAATTGGTCAAAATCGTGAATCCCTTTATCTACCAGCTTTAGGTCAAAATGTAATTGTTGCAATGTGGCCTTGGCATTGGCATCAAAATCCCACAGAGTATGATCGAGGTCAAAAAACAGGTGTTTGTATTTCATGAAAGCCTTTCTGAAAATGAAGTTAATTTGTATCCATTATAGCGACTAAATTAATCCAACATCATGAATGCTGTTATAACAGGTGCTTCAAGAGGAATGGGTAAAGCCGTAGCCCAGATATTTGCTTTGCATGGCTACAATCTTTTTTTATGCTCACAAAGTGAAAAAAATTTATTGCAGACTGTTGAAGAATTAAAAACCAACCATCCAAATATTAGGATAGACGCAAAAGCTTTTGACCTGGGTAAGAAACAATCAGCGCAAATATTTGGCGAATGGGTGGCGAGCAATGCAGATACTATTGATGTATTAGTTAATAATGCGGGCACATTTATACAAGGAAATGTCTCCAATGAGCCCGACGGCGTACTGGAACAAATGCTTGAGGTAAATTTATATAGTGCCTATTATACTACCAGGGCCTTGCTGCCAAAGATGATGGAAGAGAAAAACGGTCACATATTTACCATGTGTTCCATTGCATCTCTTGCTGCTTATCCTAACGGCGGTGCCTACAGTATCAGCAAATATGCATTGTTGGGGTTTACTAAAAACTTAAGACGGGAGCTAATGCCCTACAATATTAAAGTAACAGCTATTATACCCGGCGCCGTTTATACGGATTCATGGAAAGATAGTGGCGTAGCTGAAAGCAGGATAATGGAAGCAGAAGATATTGCTATGATGATTTATGCCACCAGCAGGCTTTCGCCACAAGCCACCGTAGAAGAAATTTTGATGAGGCCACAGTTAGGAGATTTGTAAAAGGGCACTGCCCCCTCCCCCGGTGGGGGAACTTAGGTCGCACAAACTTTTTAAAAAAGATTATTTACTAAGAAGGAAGTTGATTTATATGTTACCAGCTTAAGTAATCCTATTTAACTTTTGTTGCGTCGCACATTTCAACGCTTAGTTCTTATTCAACAATATTATTAACGTAAAGTTTCTTCCTTTATCAAAAATGACTGCAGGAGCCCTTTAGGGGATGGGGGCGATTCCCCCACCAGGAGACAAGGGGCTCTCAGTATATTTATAGCCTACTCCTCTAACCGAATGAAAATACCTGGGATTTCGGCTGTCTTCTTCAAAGTATTTCCGAAAGTTAAGTATGAAATTGTCAATAGTGCGGGTAGTTGGGTAAACATTATAGCCCCATACAGATTGAAGAATTTTTTCTCGTGGCACTACATCGTTTTTGTTTTCGATCAGCAATTTCAAAAGCATTGCTTCTTTTTTGCTCAATTCAATTTTTTCCCCACTTGATGTAATAGCTTGTTGTGCCTTAAAGTCGATCGCATGCCCACCAAAACTATAAGTTTCATCTACCGAGGATTTGTCTTGCAGTTTTTTGCTTTTGCTAATTAGTTTTTGCACACGCAATAAAAGCTCCTCCAGGTTAAAAGGCTTGGTCATATAATCGTCGGCACCTTTTCTAAGCCCCAATACCTTATCGGCCCCCGTGTTTTTGGCACTTAAAATCAGGATGGGTACTTCGTCATTGGTTAGGCGAATATTTTGGGTAACTGAAATTCCATCCATTTCGGGCAACATCACATCCAGTATAATAAGATTGAAGTATTCATTCTGCACTGCTTTCATTGCAGCGGCTCCATCATAGGCAGAAGTGACTTCATAACCCTCCAGCTCTAAATTTAACTTTAGTGCTTCGTGAAGATTTTCTTCATCCTCCACCAAAAGAATAGAAGGTTTTGCGGTTTGCTCCATTTTAGAATTGTACAGTAAAAATACTTCCCTGTGGCTGATTGTCGGTCACAAAGATGTCAGCATGATGATCCGCCGCAATTTTTTTACAGAGGTATAAACCGAGGCCTGTGCCCTGGGTTTTTCTTGTTTGTTCATTACCGATGCGGTAAAATTTTTGGAAAATATTCTTCTTCTCTTCTTCACTTATTCCCGGGCCTTCATCTATAACCTGCAACGTTACGCCGTCATTTTTTTTCAGTTTGCAGGTAATAGCAGTTTGCCTGTCGGAGTATTTATTTGCGTTTTCTAACAGATTGCTCACTAGTAATTTTAATAATATTGGATCGGCGTTGAGATCAGCATCCTGGTCTATGTCGGTTAAGATTTTTCTATCAGGATAACGATTTTTGAACTGCTGTACCACATCGCAAACAAGATCAGAAAAGTCCATCTCCTCTTTTGAAGAGGGGTAAGAACCAGCATCTATTTGCGAAAGCACCAGTATGTTATTGATCAAAGTATCGAGCCGCATGGTTTCCTGAAGTGACGACTGTAAGAGTTTTCTTTTTTTGTCCTGGTCTAAAGAATGGCGTAGGAGTGTTTCTAAATTTAGACGGGAAGCCGAAATAGGCGTTTTTAATTCGTGGGTAACAGCCATCATAAAGTTTTGTTGTTGTTGCTGCACCCGGAACTGTCGGCGGACCAAACGATAAATAAAGGCGGCGCCTAGTATAATCAATAAAAGAAAAGTAGCGCCTTCTCCTGTATATTTTACCGTATTTCGCTTTCGTTGGTTTTCAATATCATCCAGGGCGGTGTTAAACTGGGGAGATGTTTTATCAAAACTATTGTTGGTTATTTCTTTTCTTTTTAATTCGAACATGGCAGTATTCTGCCGTTCCAATAATACAAACCACCAAACTAATACTGCAATAATGTAGAGAAGCAATACCCAGAAGAAAATGGTGGCCCTTCGTAATTTTTTATTTACATCGGCCATAGCTTATGGTTTTTTTTCAATGCGTAAACCAACATCCATAATATGTTTCAATGGATCTTCCCGCATAATCTGCTGAATGGTAAAAACATATTGGCCAGGTTTGCTCAAACGAATAGGGCTGGAAGTTAACGGTAGACGATGATCATAAATATCATCCATGCCGGAGCCTAGCCAACCCTCAGTATTGGTTGCGAGCAATTTTTCAATTTGAAATTTTTGAACGGTGTTATCGGGACCTTTGATATATAGGTTAAGCCAAATGTTGTTATAATTATATTTATCATTATGTCTTAAAATTAAAAACAACTGGTAATTAGCCAGGGTGTCTTTAATTTCAAAACGAAAGCGTGGTAAAAAATTACTTGACCATTCATGGTTCGGGACGGGAACTATTTTTTCGTATAAATCAATAGTAGTGCAGGAGAACAGAATAAGAAGAGAGGAAATAAAAACTAAGGATCTTTTTTTCAAACGACTTTTTTTACAAATTTATATTTCAGTGAAGCTTTATAGCACATTCAAAACCTGTTCTTTTGCTTTTTCCAGTTCATCTTTCATAAGAACCACAGATTTTTGAATGACGGCATCATAGGCTTTGGCCCCTGTAGTATTTATTTCGCGGCCAATTTCCTGGAGAATGAAGGACAATTTTTTGCCCTTAGATTCCTCTACCTCTTTCAAAACCGTTACAAAATAATCGCAGTGGTTTTTTAAACGCACCTGCTCTTCTGTAATGTCAATCTTTTCAATATAATAAATCAACTCCTGCTCTAACCTGTTATTGTCATAATTTTCTTTCCCAACATTATCTTCTAATAAACGGGTGATCCCCTCTCTTATTTTTTGCTGGCGTAAAGGCTCCAGCTTGATGATCTCTTTTTGCTGGCCGAGGATATTTTTGATTCTCAGTTGTAAGTCACTCATTAAAGACTTTCCTTCATCGATCCTATGATTATTCAAATTATCAATAGCCAGTTGCATGGCTTCTTCAAATTGTTTCCATTCCGAATCGGTTAAAGTTTCACTTGTAGGAGTGATCACCTCGGGTAACTTAATCAGTGTTCCTAAAATATCGTTAGTGCTCAAACCAAGCTCTTTTGACAGTGCAGCGAGGGGTTTGTAATAAGCTTTTGCCAGGTCTGTATTGATGGTAACCGGTTTTGCATTTCCTGTTTCTTTTAGATTGATCATACAATCAACTGAACCGCGGGCTAATTTTTCTGATAATATTTTACGTATGTCGAATTCAAAAGGTTTTAAAAATGCAGGCATCTTTAATTGCAGTTCAAACTGCTTTCCATTCAAAGATTTTATATCAATTAAAAAGGTTTTATCGCCTACAGCTTGTTCTGCTCTTCCAAATCCTGTCATTGATTTCAACATGGAGAAATATTTTGATGTGGGTAAAGGTATCTGAATTCTATTTTAAAAGAGTAGCAGAATAGACCTCGAAAAAACAAAAATAAAAAGCCCCGCAAGTGCGGGGCTAATATGTAGATGGGTTAGTAAGTAAGGGAAAAATAAATTTCCCATCACAATATTAAAAATAATTTTCGCGAACTAAAAAATTTTAACCCACTTTTTATTAACATTTTTTGGCGGAGTGATTTTTTAAGTCCTTGTTGTAACAACAATTCAGATGAATAAAGTGACTGATAGAAAGAATTTTCATCCAGGTTTTTTTTATGATTGTTGCCCGCGTTTTGCGAATATAGTTTTTCGAAAACGATAATCTCTTTGATAAAAAAGTGGAACAATCTTCTGCTCTTACCTTTACCAAAATTTATTTATGCGTTTCGAAAGACCTATACCTGTTACTGAAATAGCACAATTGATAAATGCAGAAATTATTGGTGAGGACGAAGGTGAAGCAACTGGGCTCAATGAGATCCATAAGGTAGAAGAAGGCGATATAGTATTTGTTGACCATCCTAAATATTATAAAAAGTGTATTCAATCAGCAGCTAGTTTTATTATTATAAACCAGCGAACAGAGTTTCCTCCACATAAAGCTCTTCTTTTGGTAGATGATCCCTTTGAGGCTTATCTTAAGATTATTAACCATTATCATCCGTTTCAGCCGATTACTAAATCAATGAGTGAAACAGCAATTGTTGGAGAAGGAACCATTGTGATGCCCGGTGCAGTAATCGGTAATCATGTAACTATCGGGAAGCACTCTATAATATATCCTAATGTTGTTATCATGGATCACTGCATAATTGGTGATAATGTAATTATCCAGGCAGGAAGTATAATAGGAAGCGATGGTTTTTACTATAATAAGAAAACGGACCGGGAAGTGCATTATAAAAAAATGATTAATTGTGGAAGGGTGCTTATAGAAGATCATGTGGAGATAGGAGCTGGTTGTACTATTGACCGGGGAGTGAGTAGTGATACTATCATAGGCGCCGGCACTAAACTGGATAATATGGTACACATTGGGCACGATACAGTGGTGGGAAAAAATTGTTTATTCGCTGCGCAGGTGGCAATAGCCGGAGCTACCAATATAGAAGATGGTGTCATTCTTTGGGGACAGGTTGGCGTAAGTAAAACTTTGACCATAGGCAGAAATGCAGAAATATTCGCGCAGAGTGGTGTCGGGTCTGATTTGGAAGCAGGAAAGAAATATTGGGGATCACCGGTTGAAGATGCCATGAGTAAGAAGAAAGAATTAATATGGGTGAAAAGGATTCCGCTTTTGTGGGAAAAGGTTATGGGAAGACAAAGTTCATAACCTGGAAATTTAAATATTTTGCTCATGGATTTTGCTTCTATCTATTCTTATAAAAGAGTTGGGTCTGATAAAACAGCATCGGGATCTCGTTCCGGTTTTCAAAGAGATTATGACCGCCTGATTTTCTCGTCTGCTTTCAGGCGGCTTCAAAATAAGACACAGGTTTTTCCTTTACCCGATTTAGCTTTTGTACATAACCGTTTAACTCATTCGCTTGAAGTTGCCAGCGTAGGAAGATCTTTAGGGAAAATGGTAGGAGAGCAAATTGCCCTTCCATTCAAAAATAATAATGAAGATGCCTACGAATTTTACAAATACGAACTGGCGAATGTAATTGCAGCAGCATGCCTTGCACATGATATTGGCAATCCCGCTTTTGGCCATTCCGGCGAAAAAGCTATTTCAGCCTATTTCCATGACAACGCAAACCAAAAGATCGATGGAAAAGAATTGCAATCTTTTTTCTCAGAAAAGGAATGGAGTGATGTTTGTGATTTCGAGGGAAATGCAAATGCCCTTCGAATATTAACCCATAGTTTTCGTGGCAGGTTTAAAGGTGGTTTCGGCTTAACTTATACAACCATCGCTTCTATTTTAAAATATCCCTGTGAATCTGTAACAATCGACAAAAGATACAAGCACCGGAAAAAATTTGGGTTCTTTCAGGCAGAAAAAGAAACGGTTCGGGCTATCGGAAGTGAATTAAATATGGTATTAGAATCGAATGAACCGCTGATTTATAAACGACATCCTTTTGTTTACCTGGTAGAAGCAGCTGATGATATTTGTTATCGCATCATAGATATGGAGGACGGACATCGGCTTGGTATTGTGTCTAAGGAAGAAATTGTTTCTTTATTTGTAGATGTCATCCGGTCTGTAAACCGCCCTGAAGAAAATTGGGAAAAAGCATATAAGTATTATAACGACATAGAAGACAAAAATGAAAGCATTGCTTTTTTGAGGGCCAAGGTGATCAATGTACTCACCCTGCAGTCTGTAGATTTATTTTTAGATAACAAGAATTTTATTTTAGATGGAACCTTTAATGATACGCTAATCGACAGCATTGAAAGAAATTGCGAACCATTAAAAGAGATTGCAAAACTTTCCCTGGAAAAAATATACCAGCACGACATCGTCATGCAAATTGAGATTGCGGGATATAATGTGCTTTCAGAATTAATGCAACTATTTATCCCCGCTCTTTTAAAAGAAAACCCTTCTCATAAAGAACAAATGGTGCTCAGGCTTGTTCCTTACCAGTTTACCGAATTCGAGGATACAGACTCAGGATATGAAAAAGTGATGAGCACTCTTGATTTTTTATCCGGTATGACAGATATCTATGCCACTGAGTTATATAGACGGTTAAAAGGAATTGTAATTCCGCAGCACGGGTAAATATTCCTTTTACAGTTGATATAATAATCATCGATCCATGAGTTTACACGCCTACCCGTTCAACCACCTGGCTTAACACAATATGTCTAAAAATTATTTAAGATTGGCCGACACCTGGCAGTTGCCTTTTTTATTCATTTTTCTTATCTTCAATTTTCATCAAAGAAAAGGAGGTATTCATGACGTCTACAGAATATTCATGGAAACCTTCGGTTAGTATCGCCTAACCGGGTTGCTCCATCAAAATATCTGATAGCGCTTAAAAAGCGTAAAAGGCCACTATTTATTTAGTGGCTTTTTGTTTTGCCATCAAACACAGTTTAAATTTTCATAAAAGCGGCAGAACTTTGTGGGCATTAAAACTTTTTATTCAAGTGAAGATTCCAAACTTCTATTACGATGCCGAACTGCTGCAGCCATCATTATAAGAATGGAAAGATGTTTCGCAGGCTTATTAAATTACTCGGGCTTAGGAAGGGTGAATGAAAAAATACTCCCCTCCCCTACTTTACTTTCTATATGCATTTGTCCACCATTGCGGCTTAGAAACTCTTTACACAACATTAAGCCGAGGCCTGTGCCCGACTCACTGGCTGTACCTTTCGTTGTGTAAAAATCATTTTCATTTATTTTTTCCAAGGCTTCCGAACTAAGCCCGGTACCAGAATCCTGAACATAGATTTCTACAAAAGACGACATTTCGTTTGTGCCTACAGAGATGCGGCCTTTTTCAGGGGTAAATTTAATAGCATTGGAAAGCAGGTTGCGCAGTACAAGGTTAATCATGTCCTTATCTGCAGATACAAATACAGGAGTCGTTATTCTTGGCTCGATGTATATTTTTTTCGCTTCTGCCTGCAAACGTAATAACTGCGTTACTTCTTTAATCAATTTGGTTACGTCGATCGTACCCGTTTTAACAGCTTCCGCCTGCATTTGACTTTTAGCCCATTGCAGCAAATTCTCCATCAGGCCTACGGTATAATTAAGATCTTTTACTACTTCCGGTAGCATCTTTTTGAGCTCATCCCCCGGCACATCATATTTTTGTGTATCGTTAAAAAGATTGCGCAAAGCATACATAGGAGCCTTAAGATCATGCGCTATAACAGAAAATAATTTGCTTTTTAGGGAGTTTAACTCGCTCAGTTCAGCAGCTTGTGTTTTTAGAAGCGTCGCTTTTTCTGCAATCTCAATATTTCGTTGCTGAATTTCCAGGTTTACCTTATGGAGCGACCTGTTCTTATCTAAAATCCTTAACTGGTAACTGGCATTTTCCTTTTTTATAAGATAGAGACCATAAAAAATAAATGCAATGGCCAGTAATTGGTTAAACATATACATCGGGCTGTCCAAAACTCCCAGGTGGTATCTAAAATGTTTTAAAACCACGGCCAGTATGAAAAAGTTAATCATCGACCAGGCTACACTGAAAAGCATATAGCCCATATCCTTTAAAAAAAATACCGACAGAATACCATAAAAAATAAAGGAGAGTTCTACTCCATTATTTATGCCGTTCATGTACACAATACAGGTTAAAAAAGGATAAAGAATGAAATATGAAAGAAGAGCCGCTTCTAATTTGCGAATATGATTAAGGTATAAAATAAGAACACTGGTAACGGCTGGTAAACAAGCCGTCAACCATATACTAAAAGAAAGGCTGTTATTACGCAGATAGCCAAACATAGGGATAATGAGACCTGTAAGCAGTTGCAAAAAGTTAAGCTGATTGAAGATGCCAAGCTTCCGCTTTTCATAATCATCCATTGTGTTTAGAAAACCGATGGTTTTAATTCTTTCTAAAACCTGAAGGTTTTTATTCCAAAAATGTTTGATAACGTGGAGGGGTTCAGGGGACTTTAATTTGTCCTGGCTCTGAGGCCATCTTTGGAGGATTTCCATTAGGATAAAATTTGGATAGTAAGGCTTGTAAAACAAAATAGTAACATTTATTGGTACTCTCAAGCCTACGTCGTAAATAAATGGCTTTTAAAGAATGAAGTGTTTATGTTGACCACGATAGTCCAACATAGTTATAAATAAATGAATTTGAATACCGGAGGAAGAGCAAATAACTGATAAGTCGTTAAGCTTAAGTATAGGTGGCCCGAACAAAACAGGTGCAAAACCTTGAAAATAGCCGCATAAAACGTAATTTACTGCAAGCATTATCATTTAAAAATTTGCCAATGAAAAAAGTGTCTGATATTTTAGCCCGTAAAGGCTCGCATATTATTTCTATTCTGCCTAATGCAACAGTTCTCGAGGCTTTAAAAATAATGGCTGACCAAAACATTGGATCAGTGATGGTGATGGAAGGCAATGTTTTCTTAGGGGTTATAACGGAACGGGATTATTGCCGGAAAGTGGTGCTAAATGGTCGATCCTCTACAGATACTCAGGTAGGTGAAATTATGTCTACCGGTTTTCCTCGCATTGTACCTAGTGATACTATTGAATATTGCATGCAGGCATTATCTGAGAGCAACATACGCTACTTGCCGGTGTTTAACGCCGATGAGGTTTGCGGCATTATTTCTATTAATGATGTAGTAAGGGAAACTATTAGTTCGCAACAGGAAACTATAACCCACCTGAAGGATTATCTGCACACCAACATGTAGGTAAGAATTTTGCATTGGATAAACTAATTAAAAATTATTTTTCAATAAAAAGTAAGAGGAGTTTATGCGCACAGTTGATGATATAATAGGCAGCAAACCTAATCCCGATAATATTATTAGTCCCGATGCCCTAGTAATAGAGGCATTGGAAATGTTGAACACGGTAAACCTTAGTTATCTGATTGTTATGGAAGGCAACGAATACCAGGGCATTTTTTGTGAGAGGGATTATAGCCGCAATGTTATTTTAAAAGGCCGCTCCAGCAGTTCAACTAAAATTAAAGAAGTAATGACCACTGATTTACCTGTGGTACATACGAGTGATACGGTCGAACATTGTATGCATGTGATGAACATAAATAAAGCACGTTACCTCGTTGCTTTCGGACCTGATAATGAGTTTGAGGGTGTTATTACCATTCACGATCTTTTGCGCCAGGTAATTGCCAATAAGGAATTGGTCTTTGATACATCCGTGGCGGAACAATTGATTAATAATGATGAAAGAGGTGACGTATACTAATAAATAGAAAAAGC
>Ga0070675_100002849_pt1 | contig 13040 bp, 7 predicted proteins | sample KBSM43metaG_FD_65343 | JGI IMG/M metagenome (GOLD analysis project Ga0070675, IMG submission 65343) | Miscanthus rhizosphere microbial communities from Kellogg Biological Station, Michigan, USA - KBS M4-3 metaG | ecosystem: Host-associated > Plants > Roots > Rhizosphere > Soil ...
CCCACGCCGCGATGAGCTGCTGGCGCAGCATGCGGAAGCCCTCGGTCGCGACCGCCGCCAGCAGTGCGCGCTTGTCGGCGAAGTGCCTGTACAGGGCCGTACGCGAGACGCCCAGCCGGGCACCGATTTCGCGCAGCGTCAGCCCGTCGATGCCATCCGCACGGATGGTGGCGAGCGCCTCATCGAGGAGTCCCCGGCGCAGGTTGCCGTGATGGTAAGGACGGTCCGGCTTGCGTGCGGCCCGCGTCGATCGCGCCATTCCGCCTCATCTTAGACGACAGTGTTGACATCGTCAACATTATCCGGTATCTATATGTTGACAGTGGTTACATTGAAGGAGCCGCTCATGGAATCGACCCCGCACGCCGTCCGACCCTCCTCCGGGTCCCGTCTCGCCGCCCTCCTCGATCGCCTGTGGCATGGGAGCCCGCCGCTGACCGCGGCCGGCCTGCTGATGGTGCTCGTGGCCGGCGCGTCGGTGGTGGGCCTGTTCGTGGATCCGCGTGTCATCACGGGCGCGCCCGCCTGGCTCAAGCCCTTCAAGTTCGCCGTCTCCACCGCGATCTACAGCCTCACGCTCGCCTGGATCTTCGGCTGGCTGTCCGATTGGCCGCGCGTCCGTCGCGCGGTGGGCTGGGTCACCGCCATCGTGTTCGTGGTGGAAGTGGCCATCATCGACGTCCAGGCGTGGCGCGGCACGACCAGCCACTTCAACGTCTCGACGCGGTTGGACATGGCCCTCTTCTCCGTCATGGGGACCGCGATCGTGCTGCAGACGTTGATCAGCGTCGGGGTCGCGATCGCCCTGTGGCGGCAGCACTTCACCGACAGCACGCTCGGCTGGGCCCTGCGCCTGGGCATGACGCTCACCATCGCCGGCGCGTTCACCGGGGCGCTGATGACCCGCCCGACCGCCGGGCAGCTCGCGGTCGCCCGCGCCGGAGGCCCGATGCCGGTGGTCGGCGCCCACACCGTGGGCGGCCCCGACGGCGGTCCCGGCCTGCCGGTCACCGGGTGGAGCCGCGAGCACGGCGATGTGCGCGTGCCTCACTTCGTCGGCCTGCACGCGATACAGGCGCTCGCGCTCATCGCCGTGGCGCTGCGGCGGTGGCGCCGGCCGGAGGCCGTGCGCATCAAGGCGGTGCTTGTCGCCGCCTCCAGCTATGCGGCGTTGTTTCTCCTGCTGCTGTGGGGGGCGCTGCGCGGAGACAGCCTCGCGGCGCCCGATGCGACGGCGCTGGTCGCGATCGCCATCTGGGCGCTGGTCAGCATGCTCGCCCTCGTCAGGATCGGCTCTCGGGCTGTCTCCGAGCGCGCCGGAGGCGTGATCGTCAGCTAGCCAAGCCGCTGCAGCCTCAGGCGAGCGCCTGCTGCACCACCTCACCGTGCACATCCGTCAGGCGGAAATGCCGGCCCTGATATTTGTAGGTCAGCCTGGTGTGGTCGATGCCCAGACAACGCAGGATGGTCGCGTTCAGATCGTGCACGTGCACGGGATCCTTCGTCACGTTGTACGAGTAGTCGTCCGTCTCGCCGATGGTGAGGCCAGACTTGATGCCGCCGCCCGCCATCCAGGTGACGAAACAGCGGGGATGATGATCGCGCCCGTACTGCTCGCGCGTCATTTTGCCCTGGCAGTACACGGTGCGGCCGAACTCGCCGGTCCACACGACCAGCGTGTCCTCCAGCAGCCCCCGCTCCTTCAGATCGGTGATGAGCCCGAAGCAGGCCTGATCGGTCGCCGCGCATTGATCGGCGATCCCCCGGGCCAGACCGCCATGGTGGTCCCATCCCCGGTGATACAGCTGGATGAAACGCACACCCCGCTCGGCGAACCGCCGCGCCATCAGGCAGTTTGACGCGAACGAGCCCCGCCTCCTCGCCTCCTCGCCGTAGAGCTCGAAGGTGCGGGCGGGCTCTTTCGACAGATCGGCCAGTTCCGGGACCGACGTCTGCATCTGGAACGCCATCTCGTACTGCGCGATCCGCGTATTGATCTCGGGATCGTGGAACTCTTCGACCCGCAGCTGATTCAGCTTGTCGAGGTCCTCGATGAAGCGCTGGCGCTGGGCGCGCTGGAATCCTTCGGGATCGGTGAGATAGAGCACCGGATCGCCGCCGCCGCGCAGCTTGACGCCTTGATACCGCGTCGGCAGGAAGCCCGTTCCCCAGAAGCGATCCGACAGCGGCTGGCCGCCGTTGCCCGAGCGGTTCTGCGACACCATCACGACAAAGCCGGGCAGATCCTTGTTCTCGCTCCCCAGACCGTACGCCACCCACGAGCCCAGGCTCGGCCGGCCCGCGAGCTGGAAGCCGGTCTGCGCGAACGTGACCGCGGGATCGTGATTGATCTGCTCCGTGTACATCGACTTGATGAAGCAGAGGTCGTCCACGATCTTCGCCGTGTGCGGCAGGAGCTCGCTGACCCAGGTGCCCGTCTTGCCGTACTGCGCGAACTTGAAGCCCGAGGGGATCACCGGGAACTTGGCCTGGGTCGCCGTCATGGCGGTGAGCCGCTGGCCCTTGCGGATGGAGTCCGGGAGGTCGTCGCCGCTCCACTTCTCGAGCTGCGGCTTGTAGTCGAACATCTCGAGCTGCGACGGCCCGCCCGATTGAAAGAGATAGATGATGCGCTTGGCCTTCGCCGGGAAATGCGGCAGTCCTGCCAGCCCCCCGGTCTCCGACGCGTCGGCAAAGAGCGTCTCCGGACCGAGCAGCTGCGCCAGGGCGGCGACACCAATGCCGGTGCTCACGCGGCCGAAGAAGTGGCGCCGTGTCATCAGCTGGGCGTACGCGATTCGCGGATCCATGTGCGGCTCCCCCGTTATCCCTTGGTGATGGTCTCGTCGAGATTCAGGATGAAGCTGCTGAGCGTCGCATAGGCGGCCAGCTCCGTCGGGTTCAGTGTCTCGTCGCGACGGCGCTCGCCCTGGGCGAGGTACTTCACCGCGTCGCCGGGCCTGGCCACGAAGGCGTCGCGCTGGAACGTGAAGAACTTGAGGAGCAGGTCGCGCTCGTTGGCGTTCGGCAGCCGTCCAGTCGCGAGCCGGAACGCATAGGCGATGCGCTCCTCGGGCCTCACGCCACCCGCTTTCATCACGCGCTCCGCCATCATCCGCGCGGCCTCGAGGAACTGCACGTCGTTCATCAGGTTCAAGGCCTGCAGCGGCGTGTTGGTGACGTTCTGGCGCACGACGTGCGCCTCGCGGCTCGAGGCGTCGAAGTTGGCCATGCTCGGCGGCGGCATGGTCCGCCGCCAGAACGTGTAGAGGCTGCGGCGGTACAGGTTGTCGCCGTGCTCCTGCACGTAGGTCTCGTCGGCCAGCTCTTCCCACAGACCGGGTGGCTGATACGGCTTCACCGACGGGCCGCCCACCTTGTTCACGAGCAGGCCGGCCATCGCGAGCGCCTGGTCGCGCACCGTTTGCGCCGCCAGCCGCGTCCGCGGCCCGCGCGCCAGCAGCCGGTTCTCCGGATCCTTCTGGATCAGGTCCTGCGGCGCCTTGGAGGTCTGGCGATAGGTCGCGCTCATGACGATCGTCTTCTGTATCGCCTTGATGTCCCAGCGGGTGCGCGTGAACTCAGTGGCGAGCCAATCCAGCAGGTCCTGGTTGGACGGCGCCTCGCCTTGCGATCCGAAGTCTTCGACCGTCTTGACGATGCCGGTGCCGAAGTACATCTGCCAGAAGCGGTTCACCGTCACCCGCGCCAGCAGCGGATGCGACGGGTTCACGAGCCACGTGGCGAGCCCCAGCCGGTTGGCGGCGTACTTCGCGTTGTCCTCCGCCGAGGCAATCGCCGACGGCAGGATCGGCGTCACCTTCTCGCCGGGACGGTCGTACGAGCCGCGAACGAGCAGATGCGATTCGCGCGGCTTCGCCATCTCCTCCATCACCATCACCGTGGGGATGGTGTCGTAGAACGCGTTCCGCCTGGCGCGCGCATCGAGCACCCGTGTCCAGGCCGCCTTCACGGTGGCGGGCGCGTCGTGCTCGAGGAAGTAGTCGCGAATTTTGGCCGTCTCCGCCGGCGAGCGGTCGGCCTCCGGCCTCGCCGCGATGTCGTTCAGCGACGCGGCGCTCGCCAGGACCCCGACTTCTGACGGCGTCAGTGCCCGGCCGTAGACGAAGACGTTGTCGATGTTGCCCTTGAACCGGTTGTCCGGCCCGCCGCCGGCGCCAATCCGCAGCGGCTGCGGGCGGGGCCCCCGGCGATTGTTGAGGTCGTCCACCGCGATGTCGTACGGCACTTCCTTGCCGTCGACGTAGAGCTTGACGCCTTCAGCCAGCCGTACGCCGTCGGACGTCACCGCCACGTGGTGCCACTCGTTGAGCGGAAGGCTCTGCTTCGTCTGGATGCGGATGGCTTCGTCCACCCACTTGTTGACGTTGTTGTATTCGAGCTTGCCGTCCTTCAAGTTGAGGGCGTGGCCCTGCGGCTCGACGACGTCGAAGCCCTTGGTGACGATGGCTCCGGTGGGCGCCGTCGGATAGATCCAGGCGGCCATCGAGTAGGCGTCTTCGTAGTAGCCGTGCAGCTCGAAGCCGGTCAGGTCGGTGCCCTGGATGAACCGCTTGCCATCGAAGGCGGCAGCCTCGCCGACCTTGCCGGCGACGAACTGCGCCGCCCCGCCCTGCGCCGTCGCCTCGGCCGCGGGCTTGCCGTCGCGCGTCACCGCCACGGGCGCCTTCAGATCGCCGTCGAGCGGGTAGTGCGCGACGAGACCCAATGACGGCTGCCAGTGGACCGGCTGCGCAGGCAGCGCCTGCTCCCATGCCTTCTGCGCGCGGGCCAGCTCCGGTTCGAGCTCCGCGAACGCCGCCTCCGCCGACGCGAGCTGGGCGTCGAGCCGCTTCAACTCGGCCGCCTGCTCCGGCACGGGCGCCTTCATCATCGGCGCCGAGTTGCCGATGCGGCGGCCCTTGCCGTTTTCGGCGATGTTGTTGAAGTACGAGAACAGCTGGTAGTAGTCCTTGTGCGGAATCGGGTCGTACTTGTGGCTGTGGCAGCGCGCGCAGCCCACGGTCATGCCCATGAACACCGTGCCCGTCGTGTCCACGCGATCGACGACGTATTCCACCTGGTATTCCTCGGGAATGATGCCGCCCTCCGAGTTGGTCCGGTGGTTGCGATTGAATGCGGTGGCGATCTTCTGATCCAGCGTCGGATTCGGCACCAGGTCGCCGGCCAGTTGCTCGACCGTGAACCGATCGAAGGGCATGTTGCGGTTGAACGCCTCGATTACCCAGTCGCGCCAGCGCCACATGTAGCGTTCGCCGTCACTCTGATACCCGCTGCTGTCGGCATAGCGCGCCGCATCGAGCCAGGTGAAGGCCATCCGCTCGCCGTAGGCCGGGGAGGCGAGCAGGCGATCGACGACCTTCTCGTACGCAGCCGGCGTCTTGTCGGCCAGGAACGCGTCGATCTCCGCAATCGACGGCGGCAGGCCGGTGAGATCGAGCGAGACGCGGCGAATGAGCGTGGCCCGGTCGGCTTCCGGCGATGGTGTGAGCCCGTCGCGCTCGAGACGGGCCAGCACGAACGCGTCGATCGGGTTCCGCACCCACTTCGCGTCCTTCACCGCCGGGACCGCGGGGCGCACGGGCGGAATGAACGCCCAGTGCTTCTGCCACGCCGCGCCCTGCGTGATCCACTTCCGCAGCACCTCGACGTCGCGCGCGCTCAATGCGTCGCCCCGCTGCGGCATCCGCACCTTGGGGTCCGCGGCCGTCACCCGCGCGATCAGCTGGCTGTGCTCAGGGTCCCCCGGCACGATCGCAAAGCGGTCTGCCCGCAGCGCCTTCTTGGCCCCCTCCTCGGTATCGAACCGCAGCGTCGCCATCTGCGTGCCGGGCCCGTGGCACGCATAGCACTTGTCCGACAGGATCGGCCGCACGTCGCGGTTGAATTCGATCACCGGAGGGATCGGCGCGGCCGTCACGTTGGCCGCCGGCGCGGCTGACGCCTGTGGCGCCGCCTTCACGCCGGGCATCCATGCCATCGTTGCGGCCGCGACTGCCAGCAGTCCCAACCCGCCCGCCACCGTGCCCGATCGAGGAGCTAATGCCATCGGATACACCTTGCAGCTCAGACGACGAATCGACGGCCAACGTCACGGACCGTGGGACCCGGTCCCGGGTCCTACCTAGATAACACGGAGGCGCCGGCAAGACGCTACCTCGTGTGAGGGAGTGCGCAAAAGGAACCGCGATGATAAAACGCAGCCCTCACCACGGACGACGCTGGTAACGGCGGCGATCCGCAGGGCCCTCGGGGGAACCAGGAACCACACATCGAAAGACTGGAGCCACCGAACATGCGCCGAATCGCCTCTGCCGTCTTGTTGACGGCGCTCCTGCTGCTTCCAGCGATGAGCTCTGCCCAATCCGCCTCCGGCCGCGCGGCCCTCACCGGCGTGGTCAAGGACGCTTCCGGCGGCGTCCTGCCGGGCGTGACGGTCGAAGCCACGAGCGCGTCGCTCATCGAAAAGACGCGCCAGCAGGTCACCGACGCTGCCGGACGCTACCGCATCGTCGACCTGCCGGCCGGCGCATACGCGCTGACCTTCACGCTGCCAGGCTTCAGCACCGTGAAACGGGACGCCATCCAGCTCGAGGGCGCCTTCACCGCGGCGATCAACGTCGAAATGGTGGTCGGCCAGGTGAGCGAAGTGGTGACCGTCAGCGGCCAGACGCCGATTGTCGACATTCAAAGTGCGTCGCAGGAAACCGTCATCAACCGCGACGCGCTGACGCAGCTGCCGATCGCGCGCGATTGGTTCAGCGTGGCCGCACTGGTGCCGCAAATGGTCACGACCGGGACGCAGGACATCGGCGGGCTCACCGGCACGCGCGCCATCGTGATGAATTTCTCGGACAACGGCGGGCGGGGCACCGAGGGCCGGCTGCAGGTGGACGGCCTCTCCACCGGCGGCAACCGCACCAACGGGACCGGATCGGGCGTCTTCCTGCCGGACATCACCAACGCCCAGGAAGTGATCATCATCGCGTCCGGCGGCCTCGGGGCGGCCGAAGCCGGCGGTCCGATCATCAACGTGATTCCCCGCTCGGGGGGCAACACGCCCGCCGGCTCCTTCTACTACAACTTCTCCAACGACGCGCTGCAGGGCAACAACATCAACGACGATCTCAAGGCGCAGAACCCGGCACTCGCCAGCGCCGCCGGCAGCATTCTCAAGACGCAGGACATCAACGTCGCCTATGGCGGCCCGATCAAGCGGGACCGGATCTGGTACTTCGGCGGCCTCCGGCACACCATCCTCGACAAGGGCATCCAGAGCTTCTTCTACAACAAGAATCAGGGCGTCAACATCGCGTCCGGCACGCTCAACGGCATCACGTTCAACGTGCCGGCGCCGTACGAGCCCGACGTGAGCCGCCCGGCGCTCGACGACACGCGGCAGAAGGAAGGCAACATCCGCATCACCTACCAGATGACGCAGCGTAACAAGCTGACGGGGGCGTATACGCAGCAGTACCGGCTGATCGACTACAAAGGCGGAGCGCCGCCGGCAGGCACCACGTTCGTCTCCCCCGAGTCCACGCCGACCGCGAACGGACGGCCGCAGCGGCTGGGGCAGGTTACCTGGCAGAACGTGTGGTCGAACCGGCTCCTCTTCGAAGCGAGCGGCTCCAAGTACACGCTCGCCTCGGGCGGCCTGCTGCGCGACGACAACGACACGTCCATTCTGCGCGTGACCGACGCCGCGGCCAATATTCCCGTACTGTCGACCACGCCCGTGAACATCACCTATGGTTCGCAGAGCTCGCTCGCGAACTCGTTCTCGTACAGCAAGAACTCCTACCACGTGGAACGCTGGCGCGCCTCGGCGGCATATGTGCGCGGCGCCCACACCCTCCGTGTCGGTCACGACGGCACCTACTTCGGACACTTCAACCGCGCCTTCACCAACGACGCCGGGCTCGCCTATGGGTTGCGCGGCGGTGTCGCCCAATCGGTCACGGTGACCGCGATGAGCGGATTCAGCACGCCTGGCCCGGCGAAGGGCTGGGTGCAGAACCTCGCGTTCTACGGCGAGGATCAATGGACCCTCGGCCGCTTGACGCTGCAGGGGGCAGCGCGGTTCGACTACGCGACGAGCGGCCATCCCGAGCAGGTCTACGGCCCGAGCAACGTCGCGGTCAACCTGCAGCCCACGCAGATCGTGTTTCCGGCCGGCGAGAGCGTGTGGGGATTCAAAGACATCACGCCACGGATGGGCGCGGCCCTCGATCTCTTCGGCAACGGCAAGACCGCCCTGAAGTTCAACCTGGGCAAGTACGTCGCGGCGACCGAACTGACCGGCATCTGGTCGCAGAACAACCCGACGGTGACGGCGCTCACCAACCAGTACACGCGCAACTGGATCGACAGCAACGGCAACTGGGCCGTGGACTGCGACCTCACGAACGGGGCGCTGCAAGGCGCGGTCGGCACCCAGCCGTTTGGCGCGGCGGCCGGCACGGTCACACCCGGGAATGCCTCGATCGATCAGTGTCAGGCACCGACCGGGGGGATCCCCGTCTTCGGCAGCGGGCTCAACACCACGACCCCGGACCCGGGCCTCCTGGGCGGCTGGGGGACACGTCCCAACGACTGGCAGATCGGCCTCGCCGTGCAGCACGAGATCGTCCCGCGGGTGTCGGCCGAAGTCGGTTATCGCCGACGCTGGCTGGGCAATTTCAGCTTCACGAACAACTTCGGCACCGGCGCCGGGTGCGGTCCCGGCCAGCGGGACTGCATCACCCCCGCGAACTACACGCGCTACTCGATCGTGGCGCCCCTCGATCCACGGTTGCCCGGAGGCGGCGGTTATCTGGTCGAAGGCCTCTACGACATCAACGACGCCGCGCTCGGCACGCAGAACTACATCAGTCTGGCGGATGAGGCGCACCGGGCCACGTCGGTGTACGAAGGGCTCGACTTCAACTTCACGGTGCGGATGAGCAACGGCCTGCAGTTCCGCGGCGGCTGGGTGAACTCCCACACGGTGGACGACACCTGCCGTCAGATCGTGGACAATCCCGAAGGGCTGCGCGGCTGTCACCTCGCGCGGCCGTGGATCTATCAGGCCCGCGGCTCGGCGTCCTACATCACCCCGGATTCGTTCGGCTGGTTCAAGAGCATCAACGTCTCGGGCACGTTCAACAGCATTCCAGCCGTGATCGCGGCCGCGAACTACCAGGTCGCCAACACCGCGATCCGAGACGGCTACTGCGTCGGCAGCGTCTGCTCGACGCCGCTCGGCCGCCTGCCGACGGGTGGTCAGGCTACGGGCGTCACGACGAAGAACCTGGTCGATCTCGGGCAGCCCGAGTACATCGACCAGCAGATCAACGCCGACTTTCACGTCGGCCGCATCGTCCGGTTCGGAAAAACCCGGGCGAACCTCGGCGTGGACATCTACAACTTCCTCAACTTCTCGTCAGTGTTGTCGAGGAACTTCACCTTGATCTACCCGAACGTGCCCGCATCGGCGGCGTTCCAGCAACCGGTGACCGTGGAGGCGGCCCGCTTCCTGAAGTTCACCGTGCAGTACGACTTCTGATACAGCGTCGGGCGCGAACACGGGCGGAACATCATCCGAGCCACACGGCTCGCGCAGTCAGGACCAGCCCCGCCCAGACGACGACGGCTCCGATGGCTCGCGCGACGCGCTCGCCGGCCGGTGCGAGGCGTTCGGCGGTGATGGCTGCCGTCACGGCAGCCATCACGCGAAGATCCATGATCCCGATCACCAGGAGAATCACCATCGGAGCGGCGCACGAGTAGCTGCAGTGGAGGCCGATCCGCAGGCCGTGCCGCCACGCGGTGCCGGCGTCGTCCGGGAGCAGCGTCCGCGCGAGCCCGGGCGCATCCCGGCAGCAGGCCAGGTGGCGCGCCTTCCACGCCGTGAGCTGCAGAGAGCCGGCGATCAGCACGACCACACCGACGCTAATCGGTACGGCGCGCGCCAGCGCCGGATCCCGCATCTCGAGCGCCGCCAGCCCGACGCCCAGCGGAAAAGCGGCCGCTCCGAACGCGGTCCAGACGAGGAAGTACCCCGCTCCCACGAGTACGGTGAGTCGACCGAGCCGCGTCTCGTCCGTCCTGGCGACGGCCTGGCGGTAGCGCGTCAGCATCGGGACCAACGACGGCAGCATCATCGCCGCCGTCATCACGACCCACATGCCGAGGAACGACGCCGCGGCGCCGAGCCATGTCTGTCCGGGCATCCGCATCCACGTCATCGACATCGTCCAGCCGCCGGGCATCGGCATCTCTCCCATCCCCGACATGGAGGCGCACCAGACGATCGTCAGCGCCGTGCTGCCGGCACAGAGCAAGGCCGAGACGCCCAGTAACGCCCGCTGTGAAGCTCGCTCGGAAGCCATGGCGACTGCGCTCAGCCCCGCGTGTACTCGTCGTGGCGGCGCCACCAGACGCCGGTCTCGTTGCGCCCCTTGGGTGCGCGGTCGAGCCACTGGTACATGCCCCAGAGGCCGTCCAGTCCGCGGGCGTAGGAGGAGTACGTGTGGTAGATCGCGCCGTCCTCGAGCGCGAACGCGCTGATACCCGGCCGCTCCCGGATGTACGTGGGTACGTCAGTGCCGGTCATGGCCGCAATCTGGGCGACCGGCCCGTCGCCGTTTCCCGTCGCCCCCGGCCGCAGCGTCCACGCCTTCTCGCGCCGGTAGTTGTATTCGACGCTGCCCTCGCGCTGTTGCTGCTCGCTGAACCAGACGTTGAAGTCGGCGTTGAACTCGCTCTCGAACGAGGATGCCCACGGAAACGTCCACCCCATCCGCCGCTTGTACGCCTGCAGCTTCGCCAGTGGCGCCCGCGACACCGCCGCGAATGCGACGTCGTGGTTGTCCAGGTGGACGAACACGCCGTTGAACCCGTCCGCGATCGACGAGCAGGACGGGCACCCGGCCGTGTAGTCGGACCCGAACATGAAGTGGTAGACGAGGAGCTGCGAGCGCCCGTGGAAGAGATCGGCCAGCGACACGCTCCCCTCGTCGATCTCGAATCGATACTCCTTGTCGATCCGCACCCACGGCATCTCCTGCCGGCGCCGCGCCAGCTCGTCGCTGCGGTGCGTCAGTTCCTTCTCCGCCTCGAGCAGCCCGAGCCGTGCGGCGAGCCATTCGTGACGCGTTCCGATCATGTGCTTTGTCATCGCGCTTCTCCTTGATTGCTGTCTGGGACCGGCCTGGTCGCTGCCGGTCATGAGATAGATTGAGCGCGAGGGATCGAAGGGTGGGAGTGACAAGTGTGACGGGATTTCGATGGACTCGCTGATCACTGCCGCGGCGCGTGCCCTCGCCGCGGGTGATCCCCTCGGCGCCTTGAAGCGGGTGGCCCTGCGCGACGACGCGCCGGCTCTCGCGCTTCGTGGCATCGCCATGGCGCAGCTCGGCGATCTGGTTCGAGCGAAGGCGCTCCTGCGAAGGGCCGGGCGTGCCTTCGGTCCGAAAGAGACCGTCGCCCGCGCGCGGTGCGTCGTCGCCGAGGCCGAAATCGCCCTCGCCTCGCGCGACCTCGGCTGGCCAGAGAAGGCGCTCGAGGCGGCGCGGGCAACGCTCGAGGAACACGGCGATCGGGTCAATGCCGCGCACGCCAGATATCTCCAGGTCCGGCGTCTCCTGCTGATCGGGCGCCTCGACGAAGCGGAGCAGGCGCTCGCCGATCTGGACCCCGCGCCGTTCCCTCCCGCGTCGCGGACCGCGCACGAGCTCGTGGTGGCGGGGATCGCGATGCGCCGCCTCACGACGAAAGCGGCGCGCACTGCGCTCGCGCGGGCCGAGCGTGCCGCGCGCCAGGCAGGGATCCCGTCGCTGACGGCGGAGGTCGCGAGCGCGGTCGACATCCTGAACACGCCCGCGGCGCGCCGGATTGAACATGGCGAGGAGCGACTCCTCCGGCTCGAGGAGGTCGAAGCGTTGCTGGCGTCGAACGCATTCGTGGTGGACGCGTGCCGTCACGTCGTGCGTGACAACGGCACCGTGGTGTCGCTGGCAAAGCGTCCGGTGCTGTTCGCGCTCGCCCGCGCGCTGGGCGAAGCGTGGCCGGGAGACGTCGCGAGGGACACGCTCGTGGCGCGCGTATTCGGATCGAAGGTGGCCGATGAATCGCATCGCGCGCGGTTGCGGGTCGAGGCCGGGCGGCTTCGCCGGGCGCTTCGGACGCTGGCCGACGTGAGCGCGACGAAGCGAGGGTTCGCGCTGGCACCGCGCCGCGCACGCGAGATCGTCGTGCTGGCGCGGCCCGTCGAAGCAGAGCATGCGGCGGTGCTCGCCTTCCTCGCCGACGGTGAATCGTGGTCGAGCTCGGCCCTTGGGCTTGCGCTGGGAACGAGCCAGCGCACCGTGCAGCGGGCGCTCGACTCGCTGGCAGCAGCGGGCACGGTGCAGTCGTTCGGCCGCGGGCGGGCCCGGCGTTGGATCACCCCGCCCATGCCGGGATTCACGACGACTTTGTTACTCCCTGCGCCCCTGCCGATTTCCTAAGATGGAAGCCATGCGTCGATCAACCGCCGAGATCGTGCGTGAATACGGACCCTTTTCAGGCATCGACCACGTGCACGGAGTCACGTACGACGGCCAGAAGGTCTGGTTTGCGGGGGGCGACACGCTGAACGCCTTCGACCCTGCGAGCGGGAAGCAGTTGCGCTCGATCGATGTGGCCGCCCATGCAGGCACGGCCTTCGACGGCCAGCATCTGTTTCAGCTCGCCGAGGATCGCATCCAGAAGATCGACCCGGCGACCGGCCGTGTGCTCGCCACCATCCCCGCGCCCGGCGGCGGCGGCGACTCGGGGCTCACGTGGGCCGAAGGAACGCTCTGGGTGGGGCATTACCGGGACCGGAAGATCCATCAAATCGATCCGCACACCGGGGCGATTCTTCGCACGATCGAGTCCAACCGCTTCGTCACCGGGGTCACCTGGATCGACGGTGAGCTCTGGCACGGCACCTGGGAAGGTGACGAGAGCGATTTGAGGCGGGTCGATCCTCGAACGGGAGAGGTGCTGGAGCG
>Ga0070675_100002851_pt1 | contig 13033 bp, 10 predicted proteins | sample KBSM43metaG_FD_65343 | JGI IMG/M metagenome (GOLD analysis project Ga0070675, IMG submission 65343) | Miscanthus rhizosphere microbial communities from Kellogg Biological Station, Michigan, USA - KBS M4-3 metaG | ecosystem: Host-associated > Plants > Roots > Rhizosphere > Soil ...
GGCTTCGATTACCGCCTGGAGACCGTCGCGCCCGGGCGCGCGGCCTTCCGGATTCGCTTCGTGGATCGGGAGTCGCAGATCTTGAGCGAGTCCTCTACTCGTATGTGATCTGTCGCAGAACCGATGTGCGTTGGGGCTCGAGTTGCAGCGGAAGGTGGCCGAAGTTTTACCGGCCCCGGGGCCGGTAAGAACCTGTCCATGTGCGTCGACAGCGTCGACGACCGGCTCCGAGGAAGAGATGGCGCCTTCGAATCCCACCCAGTGAGAATCTCCTCGCTGGCTTGAGGGCCGATGTCCGTAGTAGATCGAGTCCTCGAATCAGCGGGGACTTTTGCCGCTTGCCCGGCTTCCAGTGCTTCGCTATGTTGCTCCGTCCCTCCGCGATCGGCCTCGTGCCGGAACGCGGAGTCTCACCGCCCGGCTGGGCCCTCAAGTGCTTCTCTGGCAAGGCTTGCCCGTCGGTCGGTACACCGACACAACCCCCTCCGAGACCCAATCGAAGGAGCTCGTCGATGAGTCGACCGCTGATCCCGGGCGCTGCCCTCAAGGCCCGCTTTCTCCCCGCCCTTCTCGGCCTGCTCGCGAGCGTGGCCCTGCTCGCGCTCACCAGCGCCGGCGCCTTCGCCAGCGAGCTCGACCTGCAGCTCCCATCACTCGACCCGGGCCAGCGGCAGCTGCTGTTCTACGGTCTCGGCGTGTGCGTGGTCGGCATGCTGTTCGGCCTGTGGATGTTCAACCAGGTCAAGGCCATGCCCGCCCACCGGTCGATGCTCGACGTCTCGACGATCATCTACGAGACCTGCAAGACCTACCTGCTCCAGCAGGGACGGCTGCTGCTCGTGCTCGAGGCCTTCATCGCCGCGTGCATCGTCTATTACTTCGGCGTGCTGCAGCACCTCGACGCCATGCGCGTGATCACGATCCTCGCGTTCTCGGTCGTCGGCATCCTTGGCAGCTACGGCGTGGCTTGGTTCGGGATCCGCATGAACACGCTGGCCAACAGCCGCACCGCCTTCGCCTCGCTGCGCGGCAAGCCGCTCCAGGTCTACGAGATCCCGCTCCAGGCGGGAATGAGCATCGGCGTCCTCCTGATCTGCGTCGAGCTGATCATGATGCTCGCCATCCTGCTGTTCGTCTCGCCGGAGAACGCGGGCGCCTGCTTCCTGGGCTTCGCGATCGGTGAGTCGCTGGGCGCCTCGGCGCTGCGCATCGCGGGCGGCATCTTCACCAAGATCGCCGACATCGGCTCCGACCTGATGAAGGTGGTGTTCAAGATCAAGGAGGACGATCCGCGGAACCCCGGGGTGATCGCCGACTGCACCGGCGACAATGCGGGCGACTCGGTGGGTCCCACCGCCGACGGCTTCGAGACCTACGGCGTGACCGGTGTGGCGTTGATCTCGTTCATCGCGCTGGCGGTGATGCCGGAGCACAAGGCCGCGTTCCTGGTGTGGATCTTCGTCATGCGCATCCTGATGATCCTCACCTCGATGAGCTCGTACCTGGTGAACGCGGCCATGTCGCGTGGCCAGAATGCCGGCAAGGACAAGATCAACTTCGAGCAGCCGCTCACCAACCTGGTGTGGATCACCTCGCTGCTCTCGATCGTGGTCACCTACGCGGCGTCCAAGTGGCTGTTGCCGGAGGCCACGTTCGGGAACGGCATGTGGTGGAAGCTCTCCACCATCATCTCGTGCGGCACGCTGGCCGCGGCCCTCATTCCCGAGTTCACCAAGGTCTTCACCAGCTCGCACTCCCGCCATGTCGCCGAGGTCGTAGCCGCCTCGAAGGAGGGCGGCGCCTCGCTCACCATTCTGTCCGGCATGGTGGCCGGCAACTTCTCGGTGTTCTGGAAGGCCCTGACGCTCGCGGTTCTGCTGCTGATCTCTTACCTGATGTCGCAGCAGGGATTGGCCGCGTTCATGGCGTACCCGGCGGTGTTCGCGTTCGGCCTGGTGGCGTTCGGGCTGCTCGGCATGGGACCGGTGACGATCGCGGTCGACTCCTATGGACCTGTGACCGACAACGCCCAGTCGATCTTCGAGCTCTCGCAGATCGAGCAGGTGCCCAACGTCTCCGCTGAAGTGGAGAAGCAGTTCGGCTTCAGACCCGATTTCGCCAAGGGCAAGCACTACCTCGAGGACAACGACGGGGCGGGGAACACTTTCAAGGCCACCGCCAAGCCGGTGCTGATCGCCACCGCCGTCGCCGGGGCGACCACCATGGTGTTCTCGATCATCCTGGTGCTGACCAAGCACTATCAGGAGCTGGGCCAGACCTTCACGCTCGACCTGCTCGACCCGTTCGTGCTGCTCGGTCTCCTGATGGGCGGGGCCACGGTCTACTGGTTCACCGGCGCCTCGATGCAGGCGGTGACCACCGGAGCTTACCGCGCGGTCGAGTTCATCAAGCGCAACATCAACCTCGAGTCGGTCGAAAAGGCCAGCGTCGAGGCGTCGAAGACGGTGGTGCGGATCTGCACCCAGTACGCTCAGGCGGGCATGTTCAACATCTTCATCGTGATCTTCTCGCTCACCATCGCCTACGCCTTCTTCAACCCGGTCTTCTTCATCGCCTACCTGGTCTCGATCGCGGTCGTCGGCCTGTTCCAGGCCATCTACATGGCGAATGCCGGCGGCGCGTGGGACAACGCCAAGAAGGTGGTCGAGGTCGAGCTGAACATGAAGGGCACGCCGCTCCACGACGCGACGATCGTGGGCGACACGGTGGGCGATCCCTACAAGGACACCTCGTCCGTGGCGCTCAACCCGATCATCAAGTTCACCACCCTGTTCGGCCTGCTGGCGGTCGAGATGGGCGTGGCGAACCCAGGGATCGCCGGCATCCTGGCGGCGATCTTCATGGTGATCGCGCTGTTCTTCGTGTACCGCAGCTTCTACGGCATGCGGATCGGCGGCAGCGCCGCCAAGGAGAGCCACGGCGCTCCGGTCAGCGTTCCCAGCCGATCCGGCGCGGCCGGCAAGTAATCGATTTCGTTCGAAAGAGGCGCGAGCCAGGTCCGGCTCGCGCCTTTTTACTTGCCGATCGGAGCGGTCGCGGCCGATGAGCCCAGCTTCTCGAGCGCCGCTTGAAGCGCTTCGACGTTGGTCACCTTGTCGGCCAGGATGCCGTCGGGTCCGACCACGTAGAACACACCCACCACCGACTCCTGATAGAGCCGAGCGACCGGGTCCTCCGACGTGAAGCCGCCGTTGAAAGACGTCGGCCAGTTCGCTTTGAACTCGGCTCGGAAGCGCAGCGCATCGGCGCGGTTGGTGTCCATGCCGATCCCGAGCAGGTCCCACCTCGGGCCCTGCGGGTGCGCGAGCAGTCGCTCCAGCTCCAAGGCCTGGCCGCGGCACGTGGCGCACCAAGACCCCCAGAAGTAGACCACGGTCGGCCTTCCCCGGTGCGCGGAGAGGCGCTCGAGCCGGCCGTTCATGTCTACGAAGCTGAAGTCGGGCGCCGGCTTTCCGCGCGCGGGCGCCTCGACGGCACGCGCGGCGCCGAGATCGCGCACCGTGATCCGCCTGCCTTCAATGCTCACCGAATCCACGGAGAGCGAGCGGCCGAGCATCGAGAATGGAATGGCGAAAGGACCGAAGTCGGTCCCCATCGGATCGATGGTGAAGGAGCGATCGCTCTCGACGTCGACGAACACACCGTCGCCATGACCGCGGGTGTAGAGCCCGTCCGCGTTGGCGTCGAAGAGCAACGCAGGACGCGAGGCCCCTCCGATCTCGATTTCGCCCAGCATCCCGTAGACGTCTTGGATCCGGTACCCGGGCGCCACGGTCTCCGCGTCAGGCGGATCGATCACGATGCGCACCAGCCGCTCGATTGCGACCTTCTTGTCCTGAGCGCGCACGGACCAGCGAAGCGGAGTCAGGAACGACCGCGCGGCCGGGTCGCTTGGATAGGCCGACAGCGGCGGCGGGGCGTCGTCCGTGAGGTCGCCGTCGATGTTGGCGTCGGCCCATGCCTGGATGACAACCCCCGCCTGGACCAGAACGGCGAACGGCACCGCGTGCTCACGCGAGGTCGGCGCATCACCGGGAAGCTGGCGAAAGATTTCGCCGAAGAAGAGCCGTTTGGCGACGGCAGTATCCGCCTCGGGAGCGCGGCGCACGGAGGACGGTTTCACGGGCTGGAGCGATCCGGAATAGCTCTCGAGATTGACTACGCTGCGCCTGAAGGACACGGCCTGCGCAGGAGTGGTGGATGGAGCTCCCGCAGCGATGGGGGTGGTCAAGGCGAGCGCGAGAACGGTCATAGCGATTCGATATGGAGCTCCGAGCATGATGCCTCCGTGGCCCGGGAGGCGCACGAAGCGCTTCCCGGGCCCGCGCTGGCGCGGCCTTACGAGACGGGTTGAGTCCGTGAGCTATGAGAAGGAATCAGCCCGGAATTCCGACGCACATGCGCAACGCCGGGTTCACTCCCTGGCAGGAGCAGCAGTATGCCGGCGAAGCGCAGTCGTAGCCGACGGGCATGTAGGCGCAATTCATGAAGACGTCGCATGGACAGCGCGGCACCATCGGGACTCGGGTCTGAACGTCGGGGCTCAAGAAAGGATCGGCCGCAAGAATCACGGTCGCGGCGGGCGCCGGTTTTGCGGCAGGCTTGTCCGCGGCGAAAGCGAGCGCGCTACAACACAGCAGAACTCCGATTCCCAGGACCAACAGAGCAAGTTTCCGCATGACTTTTCCTCCCTCCCGATCGGCTTGCGAACGGGGGATGGCGGAAGGTGGACGATCGCGATTCACCGTGTGGTGGACCGCGTGGACACGTGAGCGACGGCATCACGGAGTGGGGTCTGTGATGCAGAACCTCCAGTGTCTCTACTCGCCCTATGCGAAATTCTGGACCAAGAGGGTCAAAGAATTTGAAGGGACCTTCAGAGGCTGTTTCCGATGCATACGCGCAAAGCGGGATTGACTCCGGCGCAGTGGCAACAATTGGCCGGCGAGGCGCAATCCAACCCCTTGGGCTGGCTCGCGCAATTCACCAGGATGTCGCAGGGGCAGTGGGATCCAGTCGGGAACTGGGTGGTGACGGTGGCGGATGCAAGGAATGGATCCGTTCCCAGGACCCTGATCGCGCTGGCGGAGGACGACAAGCCCGCCGAGGACGAAGCGGGTCTTCCAGCCAGGACGAGGCACACAAGCAGGAGACCGAAGAGCAAACGCATGAGTTCCTCCTTCCTCTAAGGCCCGTGGGCCCTGAAAACTCGATCCGAGGCGACGCAGAGACTTGCCTCTACCCGCTCTATGCGAGATCTCGGGAGGAAGTGGCCAAGAGAATTAGCGATCGAGTCTGCGTGCGGGTCGTAGGCCCATCCGCTCCACGGTCGACGCGGAAAACCAGATCCGCCAGGCGACCCGGAGGCGCCTGCAATCCGTGTCATAGGCGCCGCCGCGGGACACGAATTGCGGATCGTCGGGCTCGGAAATCCTGCGGCTGCCTTCCCGGTCGATGACGGGCGCTGAATAAGCGCTGTCGGAGTACTGGTCGCGGCACCATTCGTAGACGTTGCCCTGCACGTCGAAGAGGCCGAACCGGTTGGGTCGATAGTTTCCGACCGGAGCCGTCTTTGCATAGCCGTCGTCCCAGCGCGCGTACACCCAGTCCTTCCGGTCCGCGCGCCGCGACGCCAGGTCCGCGATGTTGGCGAACCCTTGGGCGGCTTCGGGTTCGCCCCACGACGCGGGAGTCATCGTGCCCGCGCGCGCCGCGTACTCCCATTGCGCCTCGGTCGGTAACGTCAATCCGAGAAGCGAGGCCGCACGCATGGCATTGCCGTGATTCACATGCTCCACCGGATGCCTGAGCGAGTGAACGTAGCGCATGCCAGCAAGTCGGGTTCCCGGCGCGCATTCGCTGGGATTCTCATGGGTGAGACGAAGCCATTGGCCCTGAGTCATCTCGAACTTGGAAATGAAGAATGGATCGAGCTCGACCATCTGAACCGGGCCTTCGTCTTCTCGAGAGTGGGGATCGAGGTTGTCCGCCCCTGCCGGCAAACGATGCCGGTCGGGAGTTGCGCCCATGAAAAAGCGCCCGCCGGGGATGAGCACCAGGACGATCCCGGTCGAATCGGTCATTTGCACATGACCCGCGGCATCGCGTGAAGCCGGGTACCCGGACTCGAGGTGAGCAAACTCCCAGAGGCCGCTTTGCGGATCGCGGCCGATGGGGATCAAGCCGAGCTGAGGTGTGATCCGGAGGCCGCCGTACTGCGGGCAAGCCGTGGGATCGGCGATCGACGCGATGGCATCGTCCCATTCGCTCCGTCGCGAATCGATGCTCGCAATCTGCACGTGGCGCGCGAAGGCCAGGCGAGTTCGCACGTCGGCCAGTGTCCCGAAGGAGCTCACGAACTTCTCCAGTTTCGGCAGGTATTCCGTGAGGATCTCCTCGTCCAGCTGATCCGCCACGCCCTTGACGGCCGCCCCGTGACCACGCAGCTCGGCGAAACGCTTGCGATGATCCGGCAGTCGGCGAACGACGGCCGACTCCGCCATCTCGATCCAGGCCAGGAGCTGTGGAATCTGGTCCGGCCGTCCGGGGACGATCTCGTCGGCCTGCCCTATGAGACGCTCGAGTTGATAGGCATCGGCGCTGAGCTGGATGTGCTCGCGCTGAGCCTCGAGCAGCCTGCGTGCCCGGCGGTTCTCCAGGTAGAGCCCCATGCTGATGATGAACCCGATCAGCAACGCCATCATGGTGATCGCCGTGGCAAGAATCAGCCCGCGATGACGTTTCGCGAGCTTCGCGAGACGATATCGTGCGCCGCCGGGGCCGGCGATCACGGATTCATCGCGCAGGTGCCGTTCCAGATCCCCCGCAAGCTCGGACGCCGATGCGTAACGCCTCACTCGATCGAACTCGATCGCCTTGGCCACGATCCAGTCGAGGTCTCCTCGCAATTCCCTCACGAGCGCGGTCGGGTCCGCTCCGCGGCGGAGCGCGAATTCCGATGTCTGAGCACCGAGGCTCGCGAAACGGCGGCTCGCGAGCATGCACTCCTCCCCCTTCCAGATGCGCTCCAGTCCCACGAGTGTTCCGATGGACCCGCTCGGTGTGGGGGCCGGCCGAACACCGGTGAGCAGCTCGTGCAGCACGACCCCCAGCGAATAGATGTCGCTGCGCGTATCGACGTCGAGCTGATCCGCTCTCGCCTGCTCGGGGCTCATGTACTCCAGACTACCGATCAGGAGACCTTTTTGCGTGACCGTGGAATCACCGCTTCGAAGCCGATTGACGAACTTCGCGAGTCCGAAGTCGATCAGCTTGGGCGCCGGCGTCCTCCCGTCGGTCTGGATGAGAACGTTGGAAGGCTTGAGGTCACGGTGAATGATCCCATTCTGATGCGCGTGCTGGACGGCATGGCACACGGCCACGAACAATTCGAGCCGTTCGCGCACGGATAAGCGGGAGTTATCGCAGTAATCCAGCAGTCCTTGGCCGACGACGTGCTCCATCGCGAAGAAGAGGCGCCCATCGCCCGTCGTGCCTGCCTCGTAGACGCGGGCAATGTTCGGATGGTTCATGAGCGCGAGCGCCTGGATCTCCGATGAAAAGCGCGCCACGTCCTCCTTGGCCTGGCGCCCAATCTTGACGATCTTCAGGGCCACGCGACGTCGTATGGGAGCCAGCTGCTCGGCCAGGAACACCACCGCCATTCCGCCTTCACCGAGGAGCTCGAGGATTCGGTAGTGCGCGTTCGATGAAGCAATCTCATCACCGGCTCGGCGGTCGGCTGCCAGCCAGCCGGATGCCATGCCCGCAAGGAACGTCTGATCGCGGTCGGCTTCCTCGTGCTGCTCGAGCAATTCGCGGATCAGTCCTCGAAGCCCGGATTCCTCCGGCAGTCGCTGCGAGAGGAATGACTCACGTTTTTCGCGTGAGATCGCGAGCGCTTCATGGAAGACGGCTTCGGCCAGCGTCTCTGCGCTTGCCGACGCGTCGCGAAGCGACTCTGCGGAACGTTCCGAGGTGCTCGGCGGATCAGTCGGGTTCATGCCTCAACGTCCGGCGCAGCCATGCGCGTGCGAAGGTCCAGTCGTGCTTGACGGTTCCCGGAGATACGTCGAGTAGCGAGGACGTCTCCTCCACCGAGAATCCCGCGAAGTAGCGGAGCTTCACGACCTGAGCCTTGCGAGGATAGTGACGTTCCAGCCGATCGAGCCCTTGGTCGAGCGCCACCATCTCTTCGGCGGGTCCGATCCCTTCGACCTGTTCATCGAAGGGCACGCGCGTGAGACCGCCGCCATGTCGCATGGCCAGACGCCGGCGTGCGCGCTCGACCAGGATGCGACGAATGGCTTCGGCGGCGACGAAATAGAAATGGGATGGGCTCTCCCACGCGCCCGATCCGTCGCGCAGGAGTCGCAGGTAGACCTCGTGCACGAGGTCGGATGGGGTGAGACTCTGCCGGGATCGATCGTGGCGCAGCCGCCGCTCGGCGAGCTTTCGCAACGTGACGTAAACCTGAGGGAATATCGTTTGCGTCGAGGAGGCGTTGCTCATGGGCGCTTCAAGAGGCAGGGGGAATTCTCTCGGCCATTCAGCATCGAGCTACCCTCACGCACGAAGGGTCTCGGCGCCCGGCGCGCCTCGTCACGCCAAACACTGCGCCCGTCGCGCCGATTGCCGCAATGGAAATCCGCTCTGGATGCGGTTCCCAAAGGTCTTGACGGCGGACTCGCCGGGGAGTCTATTCGTCCACCTCCTGGCGACTCGAAGCGACCGGTTCGTGAAGGCGTCTTGTGTGACGCTCCTCGCCGAGGGAGGTGCTCGAAGCCGGTGTCCGCCGCCCTAGCGGCCCGGCTTCACGAACGGCGCCACGACCATCCAGGCCGAGGCGCCGTTTCGGTTTTGCGGCGAACGTCTTGCCGCCCACGTATCGTCCGGCTACGCTGCGAGCCCCTTCCATGAGGAGAGTCCCATGAGCGTGATCGAACGCAGCATTCTCGAAGTGGAGCCCGGCTTCCGCTCCCAAGACGTGGCGCTCTTCATGGCGTCGCTCGACGATCAGCACGCGCTGTTGATCCGGGACCTCGAAGGCATCACGGTCGCCGAGCTCGAATGGCAGGCGAAGCCGGGCCAGAACACGATCGGCATGCTGCTCGCCCACATCGCGCTGGTCGAGGTGTTCTGGACGCAGGTCGGTCCGGAGCGCAGGAGCCGGGAGCAGTGGGACGTCGAAGGCGTTCTCGGTCTCGACCTGGCCAACGGCGACGGCATGCCGGCACCGCCCGACGCGCGCCCGCCCGCGCATTTGGCCGGCAAGACGTTCGACTATTACCGGGATCTGCTCGTCAAGGCTCGGGCTTACGCGAACCGCGTCGCCATGGGCATCGAAGACGGCGTGCTGAGTCCGGTGTTCCAGCGCACGCGCCGCAACGGGACCGTCGAGGAGATCAACGTCCGCTGGGTGCTCTACCACATGCTCGAGCACTTCTCGGGACACTACGGCCAGATCCTGCTGCTCCGTCACCAGTATCGCGACGCGGCGAAATAGTCCGATGGCGGAAATCGTCTATCGGACGCTCGAGGTTCCCTCGGGCTATGCCTCACCGGTCATCGCTCGCTACCTCTGGCAGCTCGACGACCAGAATCGCCGATTGCTCGCCGCCACCACCGATCTGACACCCGACGCGCTGCAATGGCAGCCGGCGCCGGGCTTCAACACGATGGGCATGCTGTTCGCACACGTGGCGCTCAACGAGGTCCACATGGCGCACGTGATGATCGAGGGACGCACGGCCAGCGACGTGCCCGGCATCCTGGACGGCCTGGGGCCAGACGACGACGGCATGCCGCTGCCCGAGGAAGGCAAGCCGCCGGCGGTGTTCGCCAACAAGAGCATGGAGGACTTCGTTGACTTGTTGAAACGAGCGCGCGAAGAGACGCGCCGGATCGCGCGCCCGCTGACCGACGCCGACCTCGATCGCCGCGTGACCCGCCATCCTCCCGACGGCAGCACCAGGATCTACAACGTCGACTGGACCCTCTACCATTTCGTCGAGCACCTCGCGGGTCACCACGCGCAGATCCTTCAGCTCAAGCACCTCTACCAGCACCGCCACGCCCACGCATGAGCGTGAGTGTCGGCCTTTTCATGGCCGGCAGCTTCGCCGACCTGATCCTCGACGCGGTGGGCCGTGAGTACCCGAGCCACATCGTGCACTGGATGGATTCGGACGCCGATGCGCGGCCCCCGCGTGAGCTGACGCCGGCGTTCTACGGCAGCTTCGACTGGCATTCGTGCGTCCACGGACACTGGGCACTCGCACGGCTCGCGCGGCTACACCCGCGCGAAACCTTCGCCTTGCGCGCTCGCGTCGCGCTCTCAGGCACGCTCAGCTCTGAAAACGTCGCCGGGGAATGCGCCTACCTGAGTGTCCCAGAGCGCGCGGGGTTCGAGCGCCCTTATGGTCTCGCGTGGCTGCTTCAGCTCGCCGCCGAGCTGCGCGAGTGGCGCGACCCCGAAGCCGACGCCTGGAGCACGGTGCTCTCGCCGCTCGAGGACATTGCCCGCCGGCACCTCGCGGCGTGGCTCCCCAAGCTGCCGTGGCCGGTACGGAGCGGCGTTCATGCTCAAACGGCGCTCTCTCTTGGCCTGGTTCTAGACTGGGCGCGGAGTACCGGTGACCGCGAGATGGAAGCGATGATCGAGCGCCGGGCGCGCGAGTGGTTCATGGCGGACGTGGACGCACCGATCGCGTACGAACCTTCCGGAAACGACTTCCTCTCTCCCGTCCTGGGTGAGGCGGACTTGATGCGCCGCGTCCTCCCCTCCGAGGAGTTCACGGCTTGGCTAGGGGCGTTCCTGCCCGACCTCGAGAGCCATGCCGCACGACGTTGGCTCACTCCGGTCACAAGCCCGGACTCGAGCGACGGCCAATTGAGCCACTTGAACGGGCTCAACCTGAGCCGGGCTTGGATGCTGGAAGGCATCGCCTCGGCGCTGCCGGCATCGGACGATCGGAGGGCACGGCTCAAAATGCGTGCTCGCCGTCACGCTGTTTACGGTCTCAATGCCGTGAGTCGGGATCATTACGCAGGCGCGCACTGGCTCGGAAGCTATGCGGTCTACCTGCTGACCAAGCGAGGGATTCGTGAGGCGAAGTCTTAATGGTCTGATCTTGTGGCTGGCGCTGGTCGTGGCGCCGGCCATGCTTGCGAGCCTTGCGCTGGCCGATCCCTCCGACACGCCACCGGGTCCGGAAGCGCTAGCTAGGCTCCAGCGTCGATTTCCCGAAGGCCGGACCGCGCGCGTCCGTGGCCTGCAGGGTGAGCGCCTCCTCCCCTCACCCGCGTTCACCTCCGAAGGGGTACGCGCAGTCGACCAGGACGGGGCGGTCACACTGACGAGCTGGTCGCAGATCGAAGGAATCGACGCCCGCGGTGGATCGCCGGGTAAGGGAGCGATGATCGGGGGGATCCTCGGGTTCGCCTTCGGCGTGGGCACGGGATTCGCCGTGGCGCTGGGCGAAGAGAGCGACCACGCGTTGGGCTCATGGATCGGATGGAGCTTCCTCTGGACGGGTGTTGGCGCGATGGGAGGCGCTGCGGTGGGATCGGCGGTTCCCGGGGGATGGACGCGGGTCTACCCGGAAACTCCGACCGGCAGCGCCTGGGGACTCCAGAAGAAGTAGCAACACGAAAGGCCGGCTCCGAAGAGCCGGCCTTTGCGCGTGAACCGATCCCCTATCGCTATGGAACCGGCAGCTTCACCGCCTGATTCGCCGGCACCGGCCGGCCATCGGGCGTGCGGTATCCGATCGGCCCGAGCTTGAGCGCCATCAGCTGCTTGTCGATGACCTTGCGGTCGCCGACGGCGATCACCTTCATCTTGTCGGGCTGGATGTGCGTCTTGGTCGCCTCGAACACGTCTGCCGCGCTCATCGCCTCGATGCGCTTCGGCAGCTCCTGGTAGTAGTCAGGCGGCAAATCGAAGAGATACAGGTCGCCGATCGTGGCCACCGTGCTCTGCGTGGTCTGGAAGTAGGCAGGCAGCGAGCGCGAGATCGATTCCTTGGCGAGCCGCAGCTCCTCCTCCGAAACCTGCTTCTCGAGCATGCCTTTCACTTCCTTCATGATCTCGCCGACCGCGGGGCCGGTGACATCGGTGCGCACCTGGCTTCCCACCTGGATCGGACCTTCCTTGCTGTTCTCGTACACCGAGGAGAACGCGCCATACGAGAAGCCATGCTGCTCGCGCAGGTTCATGTTGATACGGCTCGAGAACAGGCCGCCGAGCACTTGGTTCATCACGTTCAAGCGCTCGAAGTCCGGGTTCGACCGCGCCACGCCCACCTGCGCCACCATGACCGAGGTCTGCGGGGTGTTGGGCTTGTCGACCACCAGCACCTTCTCGGGCGCCGACGCGACCGCGGCCTCGACCTGCGGCATCGCCGGACGGCCTTCGCTCGACCACTTGCCGAACGCTTCATTGGCGAGCTTCCGGGCCTCGGCTTCAGTCAGGTCACCGGCCAGCACGAGCGCCGCGTTCTTGGGTGAGAACGCCGCCTGGTACAGCTTGTCGATGTCCTCCCGAGTCGCCGACTTGAGGCCGGGCTCGGTGCCGATCGACATGTGACCGTAAGGATTCGCCGAACCGTAGAGGTCGGTCCACATCACCGTCGCGGCGATGCGGAACGGTGAGTCACGGTCCTGCAGCAGCGAGGTGAGCCGATCGTTGCGAACGCGCTCGACTTCCTTCTCGGGGAAGCTCGGCGACAGCACCATCTCGGACAGGATGTCGAGCGCCTTGGTCGAGTTCTGCTTCAGCGAGCGGATCGACAGCGTGCTGCCGTCGCGACCGGTGCCGGAGCCGTAGCTGGCGCCCAGCGCCTCGAGATCGCGCGCGATGGTGAGCGCGTCACGCTTCGAAGTGCCTTCGTCGAGCATCGACACCATGAATCCCGCCAGCCCCGGGCGATCCATCGGATCGGCGGAGCTGCCCGCGCGCACCACCATCTCGGCCGAGACGACCGGCAGCGCGTGGTTCTCGACCAGGTAG
>Ga0070675_100002856_pt1 | contig 13026 bp, 13 predicted proteins | sample KBSM43metaG_FD_65343 | JGI IMG/M metagenome (GOLD analysis project Ga0070675, IMG submission 65343) | Miscanthus rhizosphere microbial communities from Kellogg Biological Station, Michigan, USA - KBS M4-3 metaG | ecosystem: Host-associated > Plants > Roots > Rhizosphere > Soil ...
GGACCCGGCGGCTGCGGTATCCTTTCCCCCGCTCTCATTGATCAGTGAGCCGTGAGCCCAAGCCTTGGACGTTGGTGGGTCCGCCTGAAGGCGGACACTACAGCATTGGGCATTGAGCATTGGGCATTGATGTTCCCTGGGGAGGTTTCATGTCCGCGCCACACCAGCTATCCGCGGCCCGCCGGCGCCGCCCGGCCACGACGAGCGCATTGATGACCGGCGCGCTCGCCGTCCTGGTCCTCGGGTCGATGGAGGCGCAGGCGCCACGCACGGTGCAGAGCGGTGTCTACGCCGACGCCCAGGCCGCCCGCGGCCAGGCGATCTACACGAAGCAGTGTGCGTCGTGTCATGGCGACGCGCTGAAGGGCGCGCAGGCGCCGCCGCTCGTCGGTGACGTCTTCGTGGACAACTGGCGCACGCAGCCGCTGTCGGCGCTCGCGAGCAAGATCCGCATCACCATGCCACTCGATGCGCCGGGCACCCTGACCCCGCCGCAGGCCGCCGACGTCGTCGCGCACATCCTCAAGACCAGCGGCTTTCCCGCAGGCCGCACCGAGCTCGCGGCGAGCGAGGACGCGCTGAAGCAGATCGGCTGGCCGGCAGCGGCGCCCGGCACGGCACCGGTGGCCACGACCGCGCAGGGTCGCGTCTATCCGCCGCTCGGCAACATGGCGCAACTGATGCGCGGCCTCTTCTTTCCCAACTCGAACCTGATCTTCACCGTGCAGACGCACGATCCGGCGGCGCCGGCGCCGAAGCGCACGAACAGCGCCGATCAGGGTTTCTCGTGGGTCGACTGGGGTGCCGGCATCTATGGCGGGTGGGAGCTCGTCGACAACGCCGCGATCGCGCTCGCCGATGCGTCGCCGCTGATGCTGACGCCGGGCATCCGCTGCGAGAACGGCCGCACCGCGCCGGTGACCGACGCGGCGTGGATCAAGTACACCGAGGAGATGATCGCGGTGTCGCGCAACCTGTACAAGCTGTCGCAGACGCGAAACCAGGAAGCCGTCTCGGATGCGACCGGCGATCTCGCCGACGCCTGCGCCAACTGTCATTCCGCGTATCGCGACGTATTCGCCGGGCGCGGACGTGGTGCTGCACCCAATCCGGCCGATCCGTCGAACAAGGCCAACCGCTGCATGCCGCGTAAGTAGCGCGCAACGGCGATCGGTCACACCGGATCGACACGGCGCAGTTCATTCGTTCACCGTCTCCACTTTTCACGCCGGCGGGACACGTATGTACATGAGTGCGTCACGGTCGTTCGCACTGGGACTGGCCTTGCTTGCCACACCCGCTCGCGTATGGGCTGCGCCAGCGCCACCCGACCAGCATCTGTCCGGGCGTGTGCTCGCGGACGACACCGCCACGCCACTCGCCAACGCGCGCATCCTGATCGGCCTGCGCCTCATCGGCCGAACCAGCAACACCGGCGAATTCGACCTCACCGTGCCGAAGGGCAAGAATCCGCTACGGGTCGAGAAGGCCGGATACCTTTCGGCGCCCATCGACGGAAGCGGCACGAAGCTCGAAGTACGGATGATCCGCGCCGCGACCCTGATCGTCCGCGTCGTCGATGAGAGCGGCGCACCGGTCGGCTTGCGCGGCATACGCCTCGCCGGCCCCTTCGGTCTGGCGCACAGAGAGACTGACGAGCGCGGCACGGACCGCATCACGGGACTGTCGGCGGGCCGCTACGTCGCAGAAGTCGAACCCTATGCCGGCCCGGCCGCCGCCGACGCCGACGATCGCACGGAGCAGACCCAGCGTAGTGTCGACGCGCGGGAAGAGACGCTCGATCGTCGCGACTCCGGCGTGAAGCTGCCAGCGGGCCAGACCGTGACCATCACGGTTGTCGATCCCTGGAAGCTGTCGCCCCCTGTACGAAAAGACAGCCGGTCCGGCTCCGTGCGCGGCCGTGTCGCCGGGCCGGACGGCACACCGGTGCGCGGTGCACACATGAGGCTGGTGGCTCCTCTCGGCCTGCAGACGACCCTCACGGATGCCGACGGGACCTATGCATTCGACAATGTCACGCCGGGAAAGTACCGGCTGTACGCCGAAGCGACAGGACTCATGCCCGTGCAATACGGCGAGGACGCTTCAGGGAATGCAGGGCAGGACGTGGACGTCGCGCCGGCCCAGCGTCTCGACAGCATGGACGTTCGGCTCTATCGAGGGGGCGCGGTCAGCGGCACCTTGCGCGACGAGCAGGGTGAGCCGTACGAGCTCACGAACGTGCAGCTCTTTGCCGTAAAGCCGGGAACGAGTGAGGCAATCACCACTCGCGCCGCAGCCGTGGCGAGCACCGACGAAGCGGGCCGATACCACATCGGCGGAGTGCGAGGTGGCACGTACTACGTCATCGCGCGTCCGCGCGTCGGCCGATCGGAAGGGCCGGTCTACTACCCGGACAAGCTGCGGTTCATGGATGCCACTCCGATCACCATTGTCGACGACCGCGAACTCACCGGCATCGACATGGTCCTCGACTCCGGACGCGGCGCGCGAGTCTCGGGCACGGTCACGGATTCGAAGGGCGCCCCGATCGCCGGCGGCTCGGTGAAGATCTATGGAACCGCATCGATCGGCGATCGCCAGGCGCAGATCGACCGCAGCGGGCGGTTCGAGTTCCTCAACGTGCCCGCCGGCGCCTACACGCTCACCGTCGGATCGCCGATCCCGTTCGACTCGCTGACCATCAACGGACTGGCGTCGAGCTCGGTGAAGTTTCAGTTTCCGACGCGCGAATCCGGCGGGACCGATGTGGCCGTCACCGGCGCGCGTGCGGTGAATGCGCCGATACAGACGTCACCGAAGGCGATGATCACCGGCCGCGTCGTGCTCGAGGACCCGTCGGCCGCCGTATCACCGTCGGCGTTCGAACTGTCGGCCGCTCGAGGCGACGTGCGAGCCCCCTTCAAGGACGACTGGACGTTCGAGCTCCGCGATATCTCGGCGACGACGCGTCTGACGTTGACCAGCGCCCCTCCCGGTTGGTGGCTCAAGTCGGTGACCGTCAAAGGAGTGAACGCCGCCGAGGTGCCGGTGGAATTCGGGCTCGCCGCGCATTCGCGCCACGGCGTCACCGCTGTCGTCTCTCGTACGGGTGCGCGGATTTCTGGTCAGGTGCAGGACGAGCGCGGTGCCGCGGTCCCGAACGCGCCGGTCGTCGTCTTTGCCGTCGACCGATCGAGGTGGGACGACCGGTCGATCCATCGGCAGCTCGTGCGCGCCGATCAAAGTGGGCGTTACCTGGTGAGCGTGCCGCCAGGCGACTATTGGATGGTGGCCGCGGACGCGCCCGAGCTGAATAGCAAAGTGCTCGAGCAGTTGGCGAAGGCCGCGGTGCGAGTCACTGCGGGCCCGAACGCCCAAGTCAATCAGGACATCCGGGCGGCGCCGAAGTGAGACTGGCAAGCGTGGGCGTCCCGCTTCAGGCGGACCTCAGCGTGGGGTCCGCCTTCAGGCGGACCGTCTGTTCGATGCCCGCTTACGATTCCGACTGCGTCGAGTGCAGCGTCAGCGTCGTGGCGTTCGCACCCGCCTGCAACGTCACCTTGTCGATGTACGGAGTGAAGCTGGACGCCTTGGCGACAACCTGGGTCAGCCCCACGGCCACCGCCGGAAACGTCGCGACGCCGTCGGCATCGGCCGTGACGGTCACGCCAGGATTGCCGTCGAGCGTGTAGATCGTGACCGCGGCGCCAGCGAGGGCGACGTTCCGGTCATTCACGACGCGAAGGCGGAGCTCAGCGCGCTGTGAAGGTTCGGCAAACGCAGGAACCTGGAACAGCGACGCGGCGACAATCATCAGGGCGGCAAATGCAGTGTGCGTTCTCATGTCACTGTTATACGGAATCCAGCGGCGGAGGCGATTAAGCCGGCGCTAACTTGTTGTTAATGATGCAAAGTTCCTGCATGCCCGCGCTTAACACGCAGCATGAGCTATCCGGGCGCTGACGGCATCGGCCTCGAGAACTCGGCACAATCCGGCCGGAACTGGCGCGTTTCGCGATTCTTTGCGCGGCGAGGGTGCGTCAGACGGGCTGGCCGCGGATCAGTCTGATCAGCAGGAAGATCACGGCAATCACCAGGAGGACGTGCAGCCAGCCTCCGAGGGTGGTGGTCGTGACCATTCCCAGCAGCCAGAGAATCACGAGCAGGACGACAAGGAACATCAACATCGGAACGCCTCTCGTGGGCGTTAGCGAAGGCGATGCCACTGCACTCGCCGCCGGGTCGGAACGGCTCAGACGGGCTATTTGGACCCAGCCTTGATGTGGCGCTCGAGCATCCGTCGCCGCACGACAGCGCCATACACGACGCCCTTCGAGTCGACGCCCACGCCTTCGGCACCGGAATGTTCAGCGATCGTCGACTCCATGTCTTCGATGAAGGCGGTGACGCGGCCGTCGCGTGCGCTGCCGATGCGGATCCCCTTCTTGATCCCGGGCAGCTCGTGCGCGCCGCTGTCCGGCCCCGACTCGGAATCGGTGACGTAGATGGTGTCGTCGCGAGTGATGTAGATGCCGCTCGGACGGCCGAACTGGCGCCACTCACCAAGGACCTTCCCTTCCGGATCGAAGATCTGAATGCGATTGTTCTCGCGATCGCCGACGAACAGCCGGCCGCGTGAATCAATCGCGATGGTGTGCGGCTCACTCAGCTCACCGGGCCCGGACCCTTTGCGCCCCCACTCCTTCACGAACTTGCCGGTGCGCGTGAACCGGACAACGCGGTTGTTCTTGCCATTCCGGTGGCTGTCGGTCACGAAGATGTCGCCGTTCAACGCAACCGCCACGTCGGTCGGCTGATCGAAGAGGTCCGGACCGGATCCTGACACGCCGGCCTTGCCGAGCTTCAGCAGGACCCTGCCCTCGGGACTGAACTTGAAGACCTGATGCCCTCTCTCGCCGTCGCCGTTGGCATCGGTGACCCAGAGGTTCCCGTCCCGATCCACGGTCGCGCCGTGCGGAAACACGAACATCCCCTCGCCCCAGCTGCGAACGAGCTGCCCGAACGCGTTGTACTTCAGGATGGGTGGTTCCGTGTGGCCGGCGCACGAGTTCTCGAAGCAGCGCTCGACGACATAGAGGGATCCATCGGGCGCCGGTTCGACGGCGGTGACCGCCGGCCACTTCATTCCCGGCGGCAACTGGCCCCAATCGCGGCTGGTCGTGTACGGCTGCGGCAGATCGTTGCTCGGCGCAGACGACGGCTGCGACACGAGCGTCTCGGTCAGGAACCGAGGCAGCAGAACACAGAGACAGAGCAGCAGAGTAATCCTGGACGACCTTCTCATCTCTCTTGATGTCATTGAGCTTTTCTTGGTGCCTCCGCGCCTCGGTGTCTCAATCTCCTCTGTGCCTCCCGGCCGTGGCGAGTTCCACGACGGCCGGTCATGGCTTCGGGGTGATCTTCACGATCGTCACACTGAAATTGTGTCCCGGCGCGACGAAGAACTGATGGACCGTGTTGGCCGGCACATAGAGCGCGTCGCCGGCGCTGAACTTGTAGCGGGTGCCACCCTCGATACTGCTCCCCCGCAATTCGTCGAGAGCGCTGGTCCGCCCGTCGACGATGCGCCCGCCGATGACAATCTCGCCGTCGCCAGTGCGAACGGTGATGAAGTCCGCCAGTTTCTGGTGGACTTCGGCCTCCGACGGCCCGTCGCGGTAGATGAGCGTGGCGGAGTCGAGCAGCCGCTCGATGCCGAGGTGACGGGCCGGATCGACGGACGACCGGATCGTCTTCTCGAAATCAGCCAGCTGCTTCGCCGTCCAGAGTACAGGTCCGGTCGGGTCGGCAGCCTGTAGAGGAACGAGGAACAGGAGGAGGGCAACCAGCAACGATCCTCGCTTCATGGGACTCACCTCCGCTCTACTTCGCCTTCGGCCAGGGGACGCCCTGATCTTGCGACGTGACCGGGGCGACTCCCTTGTATAAGAACCGCTGCAGGCGCGCACCGGTGTAGGTCTCGGTCGAATACAGGTTGCCGTGAGAATCCACAGCGAGGTTGTGTACGCCGAAGAACTGTCCCGGCTGACGGCCGCCGCCCCCGAATGACGTCAGGACCTCGAGGGTGCGCCGGTTGAGCACGCGTATCCGCTCGTTCACCCCGTCGGCGAGATAGAGATAGGTCTCCTCCGGATCGCGCGAGAACGCCAGGTCCCACACCGATCCGGACCGCAGCGTCGCCGGCTCGAAGACGGCTTCCTTGACGAAGGTGCCATCGGTGCGGAACACCTGGATGCGGTTGTTCACGCGATCGCACACGTACACGAGCCCGTCCTTCGAGACGTTCGCGCAGTGCACCGTCCGGAACTGACGGGCGGGCGGGGCGGACGGCGAATAGGCGCCGATGTCCGCATCGTCGGGCACCCCGCCGTACGCGCCCCAGTGCCGCTTGTACTTGCCCGTGTCCGCATCGAACACGATGACGCGCCGGTTGCCGTAACCATCGGCGACGAACGCCTCATTGGAGGCCGGGTCCACGAAGATCTTTGCGGCGCGCCAGAGATGCTCCGGATCGTTGCTGCCGTTGTGCACGCCCTGGCGGCCGATCTGCAGCAGGAACTGCCCTTGCGGCGTGAACTTCAGGATGTGGGTATCGGTGTCGCCGTTGCCGCCAATCCAGACGTTCCCCTTGTGATCGATCGCAATACCGTGGTTCGACTCGGGCCATTGGTATCCGGCGCCCGGCCCACCCCAGTGGCCGATCACGGTGCCGTCACGGTCGAACTCGAGTACCGGTGGCGCCGGCGTACAGCATTTGCCAATGGGGGGCGTCAGCGCCGCCGCCTTGAAGTTGTCCTCGACCGTCTGCGGGCGATGGATGATCCAGACGTGATCCTCGGCGTCGACGGCCACGCCGATGGTCGATCCGAGCACCCAGCCGTTGGGCAGCGGTTTCGGCCAGAGTGGATCGACTTCGAACGCTGGCGCGACCGTCGCCGACGCGGCCGGGCTGTCGCGACGGTCGGCGCCCTCACCCGCCGCCGGCGCTCGGTTGCACGCGGTGAGCAGCAGTGGAGACAGCGCCAGCACGACGAACAGCCGCACAGCCGTCCCGCGGGCCAGGCTGCGAGCTGCAGGTTGAAGGGAGAACGGCGCAGGCAGTCGGGCAGGCATCGAGCCGGATCTTAACCTCGATGCCGCATTTATACTCTCCGTCATGTCCCGAACGATCCGCGTCCTGTTTGGCGCCGCTCTCGCGGCTTCCGCCATCGCAGGCCCGTCATCCGCGGCCCGCGCCGCAGCGCTGCCGTGCGACCGGGCCTGTCTGCGAACGGTCCTCGACTCGTACCTGACCGCGGTGAGCAAGCACGATCCCGCCGCGGCGCCGTTGATGATCGGCTTTCGCCAGACCGAGAACGCCATCGTGGTGCGGCCGGGCACCGGGCTGTGGAAGTCGATGACCGGACTCGGATCGATGCAGCGGCGCTACTTCGATCCGGTGACCGGGCAGGCGGCCTACTTCGGCATCATCAAGGAGGGCGGCGCGCAGGCGGTAGTCACCGTGCGCGTCAAGGTGGACGACCGGAAGATCTCCGAGGCCGAGTGGATCCTCGCACGCGCCGGCGAGTTCGGACCGAACGGGCCGAACGGCAATGTCTTCAACGCCGACAGTCTCGCCATGAATCCGCCGCCCGAGCGCACCGTGCCCAAAGCGCAGCGGCTCACACGCGAATCACTGATCGCGATTACCAACAGCTACTTCGACGCGCTGACGACGCACGACGGCAACATCATGGCGCACGAGCCCGGCTGTACCCGCGTCGAGAACGGAACGGTGATGACCAACCGGCCCGGACGCAATGGCGGGCCTCCCGGAGGAGACTGCGCCTCGGGTCTCGACAATTTCAACGCCTCGATCGTCGCGGCCCGCCGTTATCCGATCGTCGACGAGGAGGCGCAGGCGGTGCTGGCGCTCGCCGTGTTCCTGCGCAAGCCGGGCTCGACGACGCGACGCAACATGTTCAGCGAATGGTTCTTCATCGACAACGCGAAGATCCATCTCGTCTACTCGGCCATGTTCTACCCGCCGCCGGAGCAGCCGGTACCGAACTGGCCACCCTACGACGGCAACTTTCCGCTGCCGGCCAGCGTGGCCGCGCCAGCGCCGAACCCCTGATAAATGGGGTCGGGAGTCATTTTTCGAGGACACTCCTGCCAAAGCCACTGCGGAAAGGCAGTGTCCTCGAAAAATGACTCCCGACCCCATTTCGACGAGGCACACCGCCATGAAACAGCTCGCGTTCGGTCTCATCACCGCGATCGCGATCGGCGCCTCGCTCGCGCACGCACAATGGCTGAAATACCCGACGCCCGGCATCCCGCGGCTGCCTGACGGCAAGGCGAATCTGAACGCACCCGCGCCGCGCATGGCGGACGGCAAACCCGACCTGTCGGGACTCTGGCGAGCCACGCGAAATCTGATCAACGACATCGCTGCAGGCACGCAGCCGGGTGAGCTGGTGATGCTCCCGGCAGCCGACGCGCTGTTGCGGGAACGCATCGCGAATTCCCAGCGTGACGATCCGAGCGCCAGCTGTATCCCCGGCGGCGTCCCGCGCACGACGTTCGTCGGCAGCTTCTATCCGTTCAGGACCATCAGCACCGCGGGCCGGTTCGTCATCCTGTACGAGGCCATCCACTCATGGCGTGAGATCTTCGCGGACGGGCGCGACCTGCCGGCCGATATGAACCCGACCTGGATGGGGTACTCAATCGGAAAATGGGAAGGCGATGAGTTCGTCGTCCTGACCGCAGGCTTCAACGATCGCGGATGGCTCGACAATCGTGGACATCCCGCCACCGAGCGCCTGCGCATCACCGAGCGATTCAGCCGCCGCGATTTCGGGCACATGGACATCCGCATCACCGTCGACGACCCCGGCGCGTATGCGAAACCGTTCACCGTGACGCTGCCGCTGCTGTTTCAGGCCGACGAGGATCTGCTGGAATACGTCTGCAACGAGAACAACCGGTACTTCGAGCGCGTACCGAAAACGCCGTCCCGTTGATCCGCGAACGGCGGTCCTCGATTATCAAGGCCACGACGGGCGCTGACGACGGGCTCGACGGACGGCTGTGGTAGGGTTTTCAGGTGAACGTCCGCCCGCACTCCGCGGTCGTGCAAGCCATCAGCAATCCGCCGATCGGCCCGACTGGCGACGTCACCATCGTGGACGTCGGGGTGAGCGGAGGCCTCGCCGACTACTGGCGCGCGTTCGGCGGATCACTGCACGCCAGCGGCTTCGATCCGCTGGTGAATGCTGTGAGAAGGCTGGCCGCATCCGAGCAGCGGCCGGGCGTGCGGTACGAGGCGGCCTACGTCGAGTGCCGTAACTTCGACGCCCTCTTTCCGGCAGACCAGCGGCAGGTGCGGGTCGATCCGTTCCCACGGGTCAGCGCCGTCCGCGCGCAGGCGCTCTTGCAGATGAATTTCGTGGCCGACAACCAGAATGCGGGCGATCCGCTGGTCTGGTCCGACCGCCATCTCACGCTCGACGAGTACTTCCCACCTGCGACCGAGCTCGATTTCCTCAAGGTGGACACGGACGGCAGTGACCTTCAGGTCCTCGTCGGCGCCGATCGCCTGCTGCGTGAGGGGGCGTTCCTCGGCGTCCTCGTCGAAGCTCAGTTCCAGGGCTGGCCGCACGACTACGCCAACACGTTCGCCAACCTCGATCGCTGGCTCCGGGCGCGCGGTTTCGCGCTCTACGACATCGACCACCATCGCTACACGCGCGCAGCGCTGCCCGGCATGTTCGCGCGCGACCTGATCGCCGAAACCCGATCGGGGCAGCTGCTGTGGGGCGACGCGCTCTACTTCCGCGACCTGGCGCATCCCGCCTATGCGGCGACATGGCAGTATGCGATCACCCGCCGCCGCCTGCTCACGCTGGCGGCGTTCTTCGACCTGTTCGCCCTGCCGGATTGTGCCGCCGAGCTCCTGCTCTCGCAGCCCGGATTGACCAGCGACGCCGAACGTTCAACCCTTCTCGATCTCCTGGTGGCATCCGCCGGTTTCCAATCTCGGTACGCGGATCACCTCCACCGGTTCGAATCGCAGCCCGAATCGTTTTTCCCGGCGCCCGTGCCGGCAACACCGGCGGTGCCGACAGCCGCTCCGCGTCGATGGCGGAGAGGCCTGGCAAGGGTCAGACGACGTCTCGGGATGTGAGGAAGGGAAAGTGCCGGGTCCAAGGGGACCCGGCCTACGTGCTAACGACAGCGCTATGCTGCGCGGATTTCGTGACTAGAAGACGCGGATGGGGATCTCCGCCGGCGCGAGCAGCAGCTTCTTCAGCTTGTCGTCCACCTTGCAGAGCGTGATCGACAGGCCGGCCATCTCGAGCGACGTGCAGTACTCACCCACGTAGCTGCGCCACACCTTGATGCCCGCTTTCTCGAGCTGCGCGTGGGCGCGGCCGTAGACGAGATAGAGCTCCGAGATCGGCGTGCCGCCGAGCCCGTTGACCATCAAGGCCACTTCCGACCCCTTCGCGTAGATGGGATCGACCGTCTTGCCGTCGGCGGTAGGCTTGCGATCCGTGAGAATGGCATCGACCATCTCGTCGACGATCTCGTTGGCACTGACCAGCGGTTTGCGGGCACGACCCGGTTCACCGTGAATGCCGACCCCCATTTCGATTTCGTTGTCCGCGAGGGTGAAGATCGGCTTCCCTTTCGCCGGCGGCGTGCACCCGGTCAGCGCCACGCCCATCGAGCGCGTCACGGCATTCACCTGCTGTCCAAGCGCAATCAGATCGTCGAGCGACGCGCCATCCTCGGACGCCGCGCCGAGCGCCTTCATCACGAAGAAGTTGCCGGCCACACCACGGCGTCCCACCGTCCACGTGCTGTTCTGCACCGCCACGTCGTCGTCGACGAACAGCGTCTTGACGGTGATGCCCTCGGCCTCGAGCATCTCGGTGGCCATCTCGAACGCCATCCGATCGCCGCTGTAGTTATTGACGATGTGAAGAATGCCCTTCGGCGAGTTGAGCAGCTTGGACGTGCCCACGACGTAGTCCATCGGCGGCGCGGCGAAGACGTCGCCCGGACAGGCGCCGTCGAGCATGCCGGGGCCGACGACCATCACGTGCGCCGGCTCGTGACCCGAGCCCGACCCCTGAATGATCGACACCTTGTTCGCCTTCGGGGCGTCGGCGCGCATGATCAGGTTGAACTCGGGGACGTACTTGACCTTACCGGGATTGGCCAGCTCGATGCCTTTCAACATCTCCGGCACGAACTGTTTCGGATCGTTGACAAACTTCTTCATCGGACGTCCTTCTCGTCGGCTAGACGGGTGTGTGTGCCCAGGTTTCCGCGAGCCGCTCGGCCATCATGGCGATGGCAATCGAGCCCGCGTCGTACGTATTGCAGCTGCGTTCGCCGGTATAGGACGCGCGCCCGCGCTTCGCGACCCACGGCTTGATCTCCTCCGTCTTGCTGCGCGCCATCACGCTCGCCGCCTTCAGCGCCTCGGCCGTGCTGCCGCCGCCGCGCGCCACCCGCGCGAACTCCTCGACGGCGGGAACGAACGCGTCGAGCAGCGTCTTGTCGCCGAGGTCCGACTGGCCGCGCTTCTTCATCCCGGTGATCGCTGCTTCGAGCATCGCGACGATGTCATCGGCGGTCAGCGTCTGCTTCTCGCCTGCGGCGATGCTGGCGCGCAGGAAGGCGGTCCCCCAGATAGCGCCGGACACGCCGCCGACGCGGCTCGCAATCGTCATCGACACGCCCTTGAGGAAGCTCCCCGGCGTCGTGCGATCCAGCGCCTCCCACTGCTCGATGACTTTGTTGAAGCCGGCGGCGAGGGAGATGCCGAAGTCGCCGTCGCCGCAGACGCCATCCAGCTCCGCGAAGTACTGTTCGTTCTGAATAGCCACGTCGGCGATCGTCCGTACGAACCGCTCCGCAGCCTCAAGGCTGGTCAAAGCCATGAATCCTGTCTCCTGATCCTGATGTCTACGAGAGCACCTTCTCGAGATCCGCCACCGTGAACACACCGTTCGGCCGCGCCTGCGAGCGATTGGCCACGACCCGGGCCTGTTCGCCGCCGGGATCGCCAAGGCTGGTCAGCACGATCATCGCCTCGGCGAAATTCTCGCCTTCGGTCAGCGGATTCGTCGTGACGACACAGCGCATGCCGGCGGCGGTTGCCGCCTGCAGCCCGTTCCGCGAATCCTCCACGACGACGCAGTGGTCGTGCGCCAGTCCCAGATGATCCGCCGCGTAGTTGTAGATATCCGGTGCCGGCTTCTTCGCCTTGACGATGTCTCCGGCGAACACCCCGGCGAATCGGCGCGCCGTCGCCGCGCCCATCACGGTTTCGAGCACCGCCTTGACCGAGTCCAGCGCCGACGTCGAGCAGACGGCGAGCGTCCAGCCGGCGTCGAGCGCCTCCTCCGCCAGCCGCTTCACGCCGGGACGGCCAGGCAGAGCGCCCGACATCACCAGTTCCTGGAAGATGGCCGTCTTGCGCTTGTGCCAGCCGGCCACCACGGCCATCCACTCGTCCTTCGACGGAGAAACCGGATAGACCGCGCGGAACGCGGCATCATTCGCGAGGTTGGCAATCCGCTCCTTGCCACCGCCGATCTTGAGCGCCTCGGCGTATTGCGGAACGGTCCACTGCCAGTTGACGCCCTGTTCGCGCCACATCTGGTTGAAGGCCACGAGATGCCCGTCGCGCTCGGTGTCGGCGAGGACACCGTCGCAGTCGAAGAGGAGCGCCCGGGTCACGCCGCCTGGCCCACGCTGCCGAACGTCGTGAGATACGCCTCCGTGCTCTTCGTCACATCGTCGCGAACCGCCCCGATCAGCTTCAGCGGATCGTACTGGGTCGGATTCTTTTCGAGGTAGGTACGGAATCCGTCGGCGTAGGTCTTCTTGAGCGACGTGGAGATGTTGACCTTCGCCGCACCCAGCGCAATGAGGCGGTGGTAGACCTCGGTCGTCAGGCCGGTCCCGCCGTGCAGCACCATCGGCATGTTGGTCTTCTCG
>Ga0070675_100002861_pt1 | contig 13006 bp, 11 predicted proteins | sample KBSM43metaG_FD_65343 | JGI IMG/M metagenome (GOLD analysis project Ga0070675, IMG submission 65343) | Miscanthus rhizosphere microbial communities from Kellogg Biological Station, Michigan, USA - KBS M4-3 metaG | ecosystem: Host-associated > Plants > Roots > Rhizosphere > Soil ...
GTGCTGCTCGACTACCTGCTGCTCCCCACTCTGGCCTACGTCGTCAGCGCCGCCGCGATGCGCGCCATCGTTCCGGCGATTCCGCAGTCGGCGTGGGTCGTGTTCTTCATCGTCGCCAACACCGCCGTCAATCTGCTGGGGATCGAGACCACCGCTCGCGTGAGCAGAATCTTTCTCGCCGGACAACTCGTGGTGATTGCGCTGTTCGTGGTGTGTGGCGTCGTCGCCGTCTCCAGCGGCGTCAACGGTGCGCACTGGAGCATGAAGCCGTTCTGGAATCCGGGCGCGTTTGACGCGAGCCTCGTGTTCAACGCGCTCTCGGTCGCCGTGCTGTCGTTCCTGGGGTTCGACGCCATCTCGACGCTCGCCGAGGAAGCGAACGGTGGCGGCCGGACAGTGGGAAAGGCGACGATGATCAGCCTTTCCCTCGCAGCGGTCTTCTTTATCGTTCAAACCTGGGTTGCCGCGCTCCTCGTGCCGGGCCGAACGGAATTTGCCGGCGACACGGAGATCAACGACGCGTTCTACACGGTCGCCGCGATCGCTGGTGGGCCGACCCTCAAGCTCGTCGCGGCCGTTGCCGTCGCGCTGTCGGCAGGGGTCGCCAACGCGCTGGTGGCGCAGGCGGCCACGGCGCGGCTGCTGTTTGCGATGGCGCGCGACGGTCAACTCCCGCGACTGCTGGCGCACGTTCATCCGGTCCGACGGGTCCCGCAACGCGCGGTGCTGTTCGTCTCCGCAGTGAGCCTGGTCCTCGGGCTGTTCTTCGTGGGACAGGTAGCCCTGTTGTCGTCGCTGGTCAACTTTGGCGCGCTATTCTCTTTTCTGATGCTGCACGTGTCGGTGGTGGCGTATTTCGTCTTCAAGCGGCGCGTGCGGCGTGTGGGCGCCCATCTGCTGTCACCGGTGATAGGGTTCGCCGTGATTGCATTCGTCCTGCTGAATGCCGACGCGAACGCCAAGGTCGGTGGCCTCGCCTGGTTGGCGATCGGCGTGGCGATCGCCATTGCTCTGCGACTCACCGGACGGTCCACCGAACTGCATCTCGAGTCGTAGCGCAACCGAGGCTATGATGCTTCCGCTGAAGCGGGTCTGAAGATCCCGCGGCCACACTGACATGAGCACACATCGTTCGGTGCAAGCCGCGAACCTGCCAGCCGCCATGGGACCGTACTCGCCCGCCATGGTGTTCGAGCGGCTGGTGTTCGTCTCGGGACAGGGTGCGCGCGTGCCGGCCACCAACGCGCTGGCTGGTCCGGACATCGAGACGCAGACGGAACAGTGCCTGCGCAATGTCGAGGCGATTCTCGTCGCGGCGGGATCGAGCCTGCAGCACGTCTTGCGCTGCGGCGTGTTCCTCATCGACATGGACGAGTTCGACCGGATGAACGGCGTTTATGACCGCGTGTTCGCCGGCCACAAGCCTGCCCGCACCACGGTCCAAGCCGCCGCGTTGCCGGCCAGGGACCTGCGCGTCGAGATCGACTGCATCGCCTATATCCCCTGAGCATCAATCGACGGCGAGATAGAATCTCGCCCGAGGTATGCCCATGAGAAGGTTTGCTCCCGCCCTTGCTGCGGCGCTCCTGGCGCTCGCCGCGTCCTGGACCACCGCGGTCACCGTGACCGCTCAGTGGGAACCGTGGCCGATGAAGAACGTGCCGCGCCTGGCCGACGGCAAGGTGGACATGAAGGGGCCGCCGCGCCGCACGCCCGACGGCAAGATCGATCTCCAAGGGTTCTGGCTGCCCACCAACCCGGTGAAGCACCTGCTGAACCTGGCAGCCGATCTGAAGCCGAGTGACGTACCGCTCCAGCCGTGGGCCGAGAAGGCCCTGCAGGAACGGATCGAGACGAACGGCAAGGATCACCCGGGCGTGCGCTGCTGGCCCTCCGGATTTCCCGAGAAGCTGAACATCCCCGACGGTCTGAAGCTGGTGCAGACGCCGGACCTGATGCTCTTCCTGCACGAGTCCCGCACCATCTACCGTCAGGTGTTCACCGACGGCCGTCCGCTGCCGAAGGACCCGCAGCCGGCGTGGCAGGGCTACTCGGTCGGCCGCTGGGACGGCGACACGTTCATCGTCGAGACGATCGGCCAGAACGGCAAGACGTGGCTCGACATGCGCGGTCTGCCGGCCACCGATGCGCTGAAGGTGACCGAGCGCTACCGCCGCCCGACGATCGGCAACATGATCATCGATGTGACGATCGACGACCCGAAGGCGTACACGAAGCCGTGGAATGTGCAGCTGTCGTGGACGCTGCAGCCAGACTGGGAGCTGATCGAGAGCATCTGCGAGGAGAACAACAAGGACGTGCCGCACATGGTGGGCAAATAGGGCCGGCGCTTCGCGCCGGTAGGACCGGTAAGGCGGGTGGTTACAGCGCGCGTCTCGCGCGCGACCCCACCCGCCGCACCCGCCCAGGGAGACTGAATGGCAGATCACTATCACGACCCGAGCGACGCGAAACTGCTGCGCGACATGCGGACGCTGGCGCCGGCGGACTTCGAGGGCTGGCTCGGCCTCAACAGCATCGTCAAGCGGGAAGACGGCGCGATCCCGAGGAAATACCGCGAGCTGATTGCGATTGCGGTGTCGTGCACGACGCAGTGCCCGTACTGCCTCGACGCGCATACGAAGGCCGCGAAAGCGGCCGGCGCCACCCGGGCCGAGGTGGCCGAGGCGGCGCTGCTCGCGGCGGCGCTGCGCGCCGGCGCGGCGGCCATGCACGGCACCCTCGCGCTCAAGCTCTTCGATCAGGCGTGAACGCGCTGCTCGTCGGCATCGGCGGGGCGGTGGGATCGGTGCTGCGCTTCTGGATCACCGGGCTGACGCAGGGCGCTGCAGCCGGGACAACGCTCGGCGTGTTCCCGGTGGGGACACTCGTCGTCAACGTGGCGGGCTGTCTGTTGATTGGTGCGCTGGCCCAGCTCTGGGAGCTGCGGTCGTCGTTCTCGGCCGAGACGCGCGCCCTGCTGATGACCGGGTTTCTGGGCGGGTTCACCACGTTCTCGGCGTTTGCCAACGAGACGATGACGGCGTGGCGATCCGGGGCGGTGCTGGTGGCGGCGGTCAACGTGGTGCTGAGCGTGAGTGCCTGCCTCGCGGGCGTTGCCGCCGGTCGCGCCGCGATGGCCGCGCTCGTGAAATAGGCGTGCGTGAGTGAACGGGAGACGGTCGTGAGTCACTATTCGCCGGCGCTGTTCAGCGAGCTGTACAGGCACATGGAATGGGCCGACGCCACGTTGTGGCGGGCGGCGCTCGCCAGCCCCGGCGCCCACTCGGACGAGATGCTGCGGAACTACCTGCACCACCTGCATCTCACGCAGCAGCTGTTCCTGGCGTTCTGGACCAGCACACCGGCCGAGCCGATCGCGCGCCGCCAGCCGGCGGAGTTCACGCTGCCGGAGCTGTGCGCATGGGCGCAGCCCTACTACCGCGACGCGCGGACGTTTCTCGAGGCCGCCACGCCCGAAGTGCTGGCGCGCCCGCTGGTCATGCCCTGGGTGGCGCAGTACGAGAAGCAGCTCGGCCGCACGTTCGAGGTCGCCAACGTGGGTGAGACGGCGTTCCAGGTGGTCAGCCACTCCACACACCACCGCGCCCAGGCCAACTCGCGGCTGCGCGCGGTGGGCGGCGAGCCGCCGCTCGTGGACTTCATCGCCTGGATCTGGTTCGGCCGTCCGGCCGCGCCCTGGGATTGATCGACCATGCGGCCCGTAGCCGGCCGCGGTGGCTTCGTCGCGCTGGCCGCGGCGTGTCTGGTGGTGCTGCTGCCACGCGTGGTGTTCGCGCAGACGCCGTCTCCAGCGCCCGCCGAGGACCGGCGCGCCTCGCGTCTCGATCGACTGGAACAGTGGACCACGGCGGTCGAGCGCCACGTGCCGGGTCGGGCCGACGACGCTCTCGGCACCTTCAGAGGGTGGAGTTCCACCGACCTGAGCGAGCTGACCGTCAGCGTCTATTCCACACTGAATCTGCTCCGCAACGGCTCCAGCCGCATCTTCATGCGGCCGCCCGGCAGCACCCGCAGACCGGTCCAGGTGTTCTACAGCCTCGGCGAGGTTCGTCGCCTCCTGGACGTGTCGAGGCGGTTCGGCGCGATCGGAGAAACCGGGGTGCTGCGCCGCGGCGCACTGCTGCACATGGACGTCATCGTGCTCGGGTCGGGCGTGGACTCCGCCAGTCGCAGCCGGAATGGCACCAGCTTCCTCCTCTTCCAGTTCTCGGACGGCCAGCTGCTCGCCACCGTGGATGCCGCGGGCCACTGGGACACCGGGCGATTCCTGCTGGACAGGAGGGAGAGGCCCGAGCGCGACGACTGGGTGCGGCGCTGGTATCGCACGGCGACCTTGTTCATGCTGGGCACGATGCAACTGCACCCGGGCATCGTCGCCCGCGGCCTCGAGCTCTTTCCTTCGGATCCGGAACTCCTGCTTCTTGCCGGCGCCTTTCACGAAACGCTGGCCTCGCCGGCCGTGCAGGAGCCGCTGCGTGCGGCCGACCTGCCGCGCGACGCCACCCCGGCCGTGAGGACCGCGCGCACCGAACTGGGGCTGGCAGAGGACCTGCTCAGACGTGTCGCCGAGGCCAGGCCCGATCTCGACGAAGCGCACTTGCGTCTCGGCAACGTGCTGGCGCGCCTCGGCCGGCACAAGGACGCGCTGACCGAGTTGCGCCAGGTCACGGTCTGGAAGAATCCGTTGCTCGAATACTACGCACGTCTCTTCATCGGCCGTTCGGCCGCGGCTCTTGGCGACGACGCGGCGGCGCGAGCCGCGTTCGACGCGGCGTCCCGCCTCTCGCCGGGCGCCCAGTCGCCGCTGCTGGCGTTGAGCCATCTGGCACACGCCCGCGGCGATCTCGACGGCGCGGCGGCGGCGCTGGCGCGGGTCTTCGCACTGCGCGACCCCGACGTGTCAGGCGGCGACCCCTGGTGGGCCTATGCCGTGTCGGCGGGGCGTGTCTTCGAGATATCGAAAACCGATCTGGCGGCTCAAGTGGGCGAGGCGCTGCCGCGATGAGGGTGACGCCGGCAGGCGCGTGCGCGGTGGCGGTGGCGGTGGCGTGCGGTGCCGCTCCGGCCGGGCAGCAGGCGACCTTCTCGAGCCGTCTCGAGGCGGTGCGCGTGGACGCGCTCGTGACCGAGCGCGGCCGGCACGTCACCGGCCTGACCGCCGCCGATTTCGAGGTCGTGGACAACGGCGTGCGGCAGTCGCTGGACCTCGTGAGCTTCGAGACGCTGCCGCTCGACGTCGTGCTCGTGTTCGACCTGAGCGCGAGCGTCAAGGGCGAGCGGCTCGAGCAGCTGCACGCGGCAGCGAAGGCGGTGCTGGGCGGCCTTACCGCGCGCGATCAGGCCGCCCTTCTCAGCTTCAACCATCGGGTCCAGCTGCAGCAGGCGCTGACGGGGGACATGCGCGCCGTCGGCGACGCCCTCGCCGTTGTGGAACCGCGCGGCGAGACGGCGCTCTTCGACGGCACCTATGCGGGACTGCTGATTGGGGCGCGTGACGCGGCGCGAACATTGGTGGTGGTATTCAGCGACGGCGTCGACACCGCCAGCTGGCTGTCGGCGTCGCAGGTGCTCGACGCCGCCAAGCGCACCGACGCGGTGGTCTACGCGCTCTCGGCGCGGGGGTCGGGGTCGGCACCGTTCCTGCGCGATCTGGCCGATCAGACCGGCGGCTCGGCGATCGAAGTGGAGTCGTTGCGCGAGCTCTCGGCGCGTCTGCTCACCATCCTCGAGGAGTTCCGGCACCGCTATCTGCTCAGCTACTCACCACAAGGCGTGACCACTGCGGGGTGGCACCGGCTCGAGGTGCGGGTAAAGGGCCGCCGCGGCGTTGCGGTGAGGGCCCGCGCCGGCTACACCGGACGGTGACCCGTCGCGCCGGGTTCACCGGTGTCCGCCTCTGCACCCCTACAATAGTCGCGTGCGCGCACTCCGTCTGGCTCTCGTGGTGCTGCCGCTTCTCGTGGCCCCGGCATGCAGCCGCCCACAGCCGCCTTCGCGCGAGCAGGAGGTGCGCGCCGGCGACGAGGCGCTCAAGCGAGCCGACTACAAGGCGGCGGCCGCCGCATACGGGAGGGCCGCTGCCGCCGGATCACCAGACGGCCGGTTGCTTGCGAAGCAGGCGTCGGCCCTTGCTGACGCGTGGAACTTCGCGGACGCAACGGATCCGGCGCGGCGCGCCGCCGAACTCCTGCCCGGCGACACCGAAGTCCAGCTGCTCGCGGCTCGTGTGCTGCTCATCGCAAGGGCCTTCGACGAGGTTGTCGATCGCATGTCGGCGCTGGTGGCGGCGGAACCCGGCAACGTCGACGCGTTCATTGCGCTTGGCAATGCCGCTGCCGGCTTGCAGCGGTCGGAAGCCGCCCTCGTGGTGCTGGCCGGCGCCAGGCATCCGCAGCAGCTCACGGCGCTCGGCGCCGCGGTGCGACCTCGAACGCGCCGCGCCGACGCACGGACCGCGGAGGCGGCGTTCGGGCAGGCAGTCGGGCTGAAGCCCGAAGCCTACGCGCCACGCCTCGCCTTCGCGAATTTCCTGTTGGCCGTCGATCGCCTCGAGGAGGGCGGCGCCGAGCTCCGGCAGCTCGCGGACACGAATCCGAATCGCCCACTTCTCAATCATGCGCTTGGGAGCCTGTATGTGCGGCTGGGCCGCCCTGCGGAGGCGGAGCCGTTCCTGACCCGAGCTGCCGTTCCCGGCTACGAAGGCCGCAGCATTGCCGTGTTCGTCCTGGCCGGCCTGCTCATGGACCAGGGCCGCGACGCCGACGCCCTGACGGTGTTGCGGACGGCCGCCATCGACAACGCGAGCGACAACGAGCTCGCGTTGCGTCTTGCCACGCTGGAGCTGCGGACGGGCCTCCGGTCCGAAGGCCTGCGACGCCTGGACGCGCTGATCGCGCGCAAGGACTTCGACGCCGCAATCGCGAAGTCGAGGGCACTGCGGCTCGAGCAGCCGGCGGCCGCGGCGGCGGCGGCGCGCGAGGCGGTCGAAGCGCGACCCTCGTCGGGTGAAGCGCGGGGGGTGCTCGCGGATGCGCTGCTGGCCGCCGGCGATCTGGAAAACGCGTTCATGCACTACGACGAAGCCACGCGTCTCGAGCCCCGCGAGTCCACCTGGGCAATCGGGCTCGCCGGCGTCGCCCTGCCGCTCGGCCGGGCCGGGGACGTCCTGCCGCGCGTGCTGGACGCGGCACGCGTGAACGGCAACGACCCCGAAGCCGCGCTGGCTCTCGTGCGAACCATGACCACGCTCAACGACTACGCTGGCGCCGAAAGGGAGCTCCAGCGGCTGCGCCCGATCGCGCCGGCGTCGGTACCGGAGCGGCTGGCGACAGGCGACCTGATGGTTGCGCAAAAGCGCTGGGGAGAGGCGCGGGCCGCCTTCGAGCGGGCGCTACAACTGGATCCCGGGTCAGTCGCCGCCAGTGGTGGTCTCATCGCCGTCGATCTCGGCGAAGGCCTGCTGCCTGCGGCGCTGCGCCGCGCGGAGTCGATGATCGCGTCGCGCCCAAACGATCCCGCGGCGTTGTGGGCCGCGGTCACGGCCTACGCAGCGAATGCCGACCCGCCCCAAACCGAAGCGATACTGCGGCGCGTGCTCGCCGCCGATCCGGGCCACGTCGAGGCGGCGCAGCGCCTGGTGACACCGGGTTTTACGCGGAACCATCCAGCCGACGCACGACGCCTGCTCGAAGGCGTGATCGCTCGGCGTCCGAAAGCGCTCTCGATGCGCCTGCTGCTCGGCAGACTCTATGTCGAGCAGGGGCAGGGGAGTCTGGCCGTGGCGCAGTTCCAGGCGATCCTGGCCGAACCGGCTCAGAAGGCGACCGATTCGATCTCGGCGAGCGCGGCGGCGCAGTTGTCGGCCTTGCGTCAGTCGCAGGCGAGCGCCGGCGGCGCGCGGACCGCGAACTAGCCAGTGCCCGCGCCTTTTCGGTTATCATCGGCCGCGGTGCAGGCGGGAGACAGGACGTCGCGGCTCGCCTGGCTGCTTCGGCGGGCGCGTGAGCCGCTCGGCGCCATTGCCAGCTTCGCCGACCCTCAGCGCCGGTTCGAAGGCACACCGCGGGCGCGCTTCTTCTCCGGGTAGCAATGGCGCGCGCCGGCCTGCGGGTGCTGTATCTCATCGACTCGCTCGGCATGGGCGGCGCCGAACTGGTGTTGCACGAAACCTGTCGTCAACTCCTCCGGCGCCAGGTCGAGGTCCGCGTTGCGGTCCTGCAGACGAAAGTCGGCAATCCGCTGCGCGAGGCGTTCGAGGCGCTCGGCATCGCGGTGCCGGACCTCGGCATCACGACGCTCCGCCAGCCCAGCGCCTACTGGAAGGTGCGCCGCGCGGTTGCCGGGGCCGCCCCCGACGTCGTGCACACGCACCTGGAGTTCGCCAACGTGCTCGGTACGCTGGCGGCGCGGCGCGCTGGCGTCCCCTGTGTGGCGACACTGCACACCATTGAGAGTCCGGCCCCTGGTTCGCGCGCCTGGCTGCGTTTCGCGGCGCAATCGCTCGTGCTCCGGCGCTGGTGCACCCGCGTGATCGCCGTTTCCGAGCGCGCCCGGACCCACTACCTCGCCGTGGGCCGCTTGCGTCCCCAAACCACGATCACGGTCTACAACGGCGTCGATCTTCGCCGCTTCGATCAGAAACCGCCCGAGACGCGGCGTGACGTCCGCAGGGAACTTGAGATCCCGGACGCCGCGCTCGTGATCGCGGCGGTGGCCGTGCAGCGGCCCGGCAAGGGCCTGGATCGCCTGATCGCGGCACTCCCCGCCATCCGGCAACGCCATCCGGATGCGATCCTGCTGCTGGTCGGTGACGGACCAGAGCGTCCCGCGCTCGAAACGATGGCCGCGAATCTCGGACTCTCCCGTTACGTCAGGTTCGCCGGCGTCCGCCACGACGTGCCGCGATTGCTGACGGCAGCCGCGGTCTTCGTGCTGCCCAGCCTGACGGAGGCGTTGCCTACGGCGCTTGCCGAGGCCATGGCGGCCGGAGTGCCGGTGATCGGTTCGGCCGTTGGCGGCATTCCGGAAATGATTCAGGATGGAGTTACCGGCATCCTCGTGCCGCCTGGCGACGTCGACGCCCTGGCCGCTGCCGTTGCCGACGTGCTCGACCAGCCGGCCCGAGTCGGCGAGTTGGTCCGGGCGGCACGTCGGCTGGTCGAGACGCGATTCGACGCCGCGGCGAACGTGGCCCGTCTGCACCGCGAGTACCTCGACGTGTGCGGCCGGAGAAACTGAGACGGGCGGTGCGCATCGTTGTGGTTGAAACAGACGGGTTCGGCGGCCTGGCGCACTTCTCCTATCAAATGGCCAATGCGCTCGCACATGCGGGTGCTGACGTGACGCTGCTGACGGCGCGCGAGTACGAACTTGCGCACCTGCCGCATGCCTGCACGCTCGACGCGTCGCTGTCCCTGTGGCGCAACGTGTCCTTCGATTCCGATCGGACAGGGACGGCCACGTGGCTGCGCCCCATTCAGCGCCGCCTGCGGCGCGGCGTGCGCGCGGTGCGCCTGCTCGCGGCGTGGCGTCGCCTGACTACGCGGTTGCTGGGCGAACGTCCGGACGTGGTGCAATTCTCCGGGATTCGGTTTCCAATTCTGGCGCCCTTCGTGGCGCGGCTGCGGCGGGCCGGCATCACGGTGACGCAGATCTGCCACGAGTTCGTGCCGCGTGAATCTGGAACGGCCAGCCGCTGGCTGGTGCGGCACTCCGCCACCGCCCTCTACTCGTCGTTCTCGCTGATCTTCTTTCTCGGCGAAGGCATCCGCGAGGAGTTTCTCCGCAGCTTCGCGGTGCCGAGGGCACGAACCGCGGTCATTCCCATGGGCGATGCCTCGCTGTTCACCCGGGTCGATCAGGGACAGGCGACGTTGCGCGAGCGGTACGACCTTGCCCCGGCCGCGCCGGTGGCCCTGTTCTTCGGCGGCCTGCGTCCGAGCAAGGGTCTCGAGGACCTCATCGCGGCGTTCCGTGGGGTCGTCGCCCGCATCCCGGCGGCGCGACTGCTCATCGTCGGCATGCCGCAGGCGTCGATCGATCCGCAGCGGTTGGTGGCGCTGGCGGCCGAGGCGGGCATCTCCGCGTCGGTGACCATCGATCCGCGCTATGTTCCCGCCGGCGATGTGGGCGCCCTCGTCAGGACCGCGAACGTGGTGGTGCTGCCCTACCGGAGCGGAACCTCGAGCGGGGCGCTGCAAGTGGCCTACGCCTTCGCCCGCCCGGCGGTCGTGACCGACGTCGGGTCGTTGGCCGAAGCCGTCGTGCCCGCGGTGACGGGTCTGGTCGTGCCGGCCGGGGATCAGGCGGCCTTGACGGACGCATTGACCGATCTGCTCGCGGATCCGGCCCGCGCCGAACAACTCGGCGTGGCCGGGAGCCGCCGTTCGGCTGACCAGCACGGATGGCCGGCGATTGCCGGCCAGATCCTGCACCTGACCGCCGGCGCCCTCCTGGCGGACCGTGCCGCGCGACCCGCCGCACGGCCATGAACCCGGCCACCACGGTCACCGGCGTGCTGGCAAGCCTCAGGGCCAGGGCCGCCGCCGGCCCGTGGCGCCGAGTGCTTGGCACGGACTGGGTGCTGCTCGCCCTCATTGTGCTGGTTTACAGTCAGTTCCCTGACCGGCTGCGTCTCTTCGACGCCGATCCGCTGGTGGCGTTCGTGGCGGTCGCTCTCACGTTGCGGAGGCTCCTGCTCGGACGCCGGAACGGCGACCTGTGGCCGCTGCTCGTCCCGACGCTGGTCTACGCGCTCATCTGCGCGCTGTCGCTCTTCTGGGCCAGCGATTCGGTCCGGGCCACGACGGCATTGGTCCGGCTCGGCAAGGATCTCGCGCTCTTCGTGCTGGTCGCCGCGGCCATCGAAGGCGTCGGCGGGCTCCGCCGTGCCGCGTGGGCGGTGGTCATCGCCGGGATCCTGACAACCGCGGCGCCGATCGCGCAGTGGTACACCGGGGACTATCAGAACGACCTGTGGGGCTTCGCGCGCGTGGAGCTGGCGCACCTGTCGGGCGAGGTCGAGGGCCCCCGTGCCACGGGCACGCTCTCCGATCCGAACTATTTCGCGCAATCGCTGCTGCCGATCGTCGCGCTCGCCTTTGGCCTGTTGTGGACCGAGCGCGGCGTGCTGGCACGCGCCGCCGCCGGGTGGGCGATTGTCGCCGCCGGCGCTTGCATCGTCCTGTCCTACTCTCGCGGGGGGTTGATTGGCACCGTGGCCGCCGGGGGTCTTCTGGTGGCCGGTTTCCGCCCATGGTGGCGGAGCGCCGCAATGCTCGCCGTGTGCGCCCTGCTCGTGACGCCGGTGGTCAGCCGGACGTATCTCGCGCGCGTGGCGAGTCTCGAAAGGGTCTCGACGCTCACGAGCCTGCCGAAGTCGTCGTCGGTGGCCACGAACGAGCACTTCGTTGACGAACCCGGCTTCAGGGGCCGCGTGTCCGAGACACTCTCGGCGTACCGGATGCTCCTCGACCATCCGTTCACCGGCGTGGGCATCGGGAACTACGAGTTCCAGTACCGGCAGTACGCTCCGGCCATCGGCCTCGAGCGGCGGCAGGAGGATCGCGAAGCCCACAGCCTGCCGCTCGAAGTCGCTGCCGAGACCGGCCTCCCGGGTCTCATCGCCTGTGCCCTGCTGCTGGCCACCATCCTCACGCGCGTCCTCGCCGCCCGCAGGACCTTGCGTGGCCGCGACGAACGCGCGCGCGACCTCGTGACTGCCGTAGGGATTGCCTTTGCCGGCTACCTCACCACCTCGCTCTTTCTTCACGACGCGTACATGCGCCAGTTCTGGATTCTCGCCGCCCTGGCGTACGCCACCGCCCGGCAGGAGCCTCGACTCGACAGCGCCCTCGCGCCGCACGGCGCGGCCGGACCGGCCGGTTCCGCACTGGTGCCGTGACCGCGACTCCAGCCGCGCCATCGCCGCACAAGCCCACGCCACTCGTGACCGTGACGGTGCGGGGACTGCTGTGGACCTACGCGTCGTTGGCGGTCACCCGCGGCGGTGTGCTGCTCACCACGATCGTGCTGGCGCGCCTCCTGACCCCGACCGATTTCGGAGTGGTGGCGTTCGCGATCGTGGCGATCGATCTGCTGTCGATCGGCAAGGACGTCGGCATGGGTGCGGCGCTCATTCAACATCAGGACGAGTCGTCGGCGGCCTTCGACACGGCGTTCACCCTCAACCTGCTGATGGCGTGCGTGCTCACCGTCGTCTGCCTCGCCCTGGCGCCGCAGATCGCGACCTGGTTCGACGAACCGGCGGTGGGGCCGCTGCTGCGGTGGATGTCGCTGACCTTTCTGTTGGATGCGGGCGGCTTCGTCCACCTGGTTCACCTGCGCCGCACGCTCGCGTTCCGCCGCAAGCTCAGCTCCGACGTCATTCGCACGATCGTCAAGGTGACGGTCTCCGTCACGGCGGCGCTGGCCGGGCTCGGGGCCGGTGCTCTGGTGGCTGGTAATCTCGCCGCCTCGTGCGCCGCCAGCGTTGCCGCCTGGTACCTGGTACCGTGGCGGCCCAGGCTGCGCATCGATCGCGACCGCGCCCGCGCGTTGCTGCGCTATGGTGGGCGGCTCGCCGGTTCCGACGCCCTCGGCGTGATCGAAGACCGGAGCGAGCAGCTCATCGTGGGTTGGATGTTGGGACCGGCCGCGCTCGGCACCTATACCGTCGCCGGCCGCGCCCCCGCGCTCATTGCGAACAATCTGCTCTGGGTGACGACCGGGGTGCTGTTCCCAGCTTACGTCACGCTGCGCGAGCACCCCGAACGGCTGCGAGAGGCGTTGCTCGACACCGTCAAGTTCTCGTCGATGCTGTACGTCCCGATCACGCTGGGCCTGGCGCTCACGGCCGGACCGCTCGTGAGTGGCGTGCTGGGCAGTCAATGGGAATCGGGCGCCATCGTGCTGCAGTTGCTCGCGCTGTCGGCGCTCCCCTCGGCGCTGACCTTCCATATGGGCGACGTGCTGAAGAGTACCG
>Ga0070675_100002862_pt1 | contig 13002 bp, 13 predicted proteins | sample KBSM43metaG_FD_65343 | JGI IMG/M metagenome (GOLD analysis project Ga0070675, IMG submission 65343) | Miscanthus rhizosphere microbial communities from Kellogg Biological Station, Michigan, USA - KBS M4-3 metaG | ecosystem: Host-associated > Plants > Roots > Rhizosphere > Soil ...
GAAGGCCTCGGCGCCGTACTTGAAGTTCACCGCCACGCGGAACGGATTGACTGGGAACGAGTTCGCCGATTGTCCACAGGGCCCGGCCGGACCCGATTCGGCGCGCGAAGCCTCTCGTGGTTGGACGCCTCAGCCGGGGTGCCGGTAATGCCGGGGGCCCGTTATGCAGGCCGTTGTCTCGAGACCGTGATCTTCATTCCAAACTTCTAGGGAACGGCTACCGCCGTCGCACTTCGTAGATGTCGATGGTCTGCCTGATCTCGCCTTCCTCGAACGGAATCCGGTCCACGATTGCCGCAGGCATCCCGCGTTCCTTGCACTGCTCCACGAACTGAGGCGCGGCGAGCCGACCGGGGTCCGCGATCATCGCGGAGCCGCGCGCTGTCAGCGTTCGGTCGATCACCGCGGCCACGAGCGATGCGTGCTCTGGCTCGTACAGGACATCCGACGCGACGACGAGATCGAATCGTCCGATGTCGTGCGGGAATCGTCGCCAGTCGGCAGCGCGCGTGTCGATGAGGACGCCCGTGTTCACGAGGACGTTCAGCGCCGTGAACCGGAGCGCTTCGTCGTAGTAGTCGGTTGACGTGACGTCGAACCCGGCGATCGCGGCCGCAACCGACACGAGCCCCGAGCCGCACCCGACCTCCAGCAACCGTCGTTCGTCCACGCGCGTCGTCAGCAACCGTTCCGCGAGCACACGTGCGGACGGCCAGACGTCAGCCCAGTATGGGAGTCGCTCATCGATCGCGAACGCAGCCTCGTCGATGAGGTCGTCGGCGTCCCGCGGATGGTGCAAGGTGACCATGCGCGGCCCGATGCGGATGTCGGTCTGAACGACGTCGAACTGCGCGTTCAGGTCGTCGAGCGTCTGCTGCACGACGGCGGCCTGTTCCGGCGACAGAGCGGGTGCTTCCAGGGATATCATCAGAGTGCGAACTGCGTCGTTAGGCCGGCGGTGTCGCCGAGCGGCAACGCGTGCAGCATCTCTCCAGCTTCTACAACGGGGTGGTCCTCGGGGACGACGAGCAACGCGTTCGCGAGGGACATCGACGTCAGGATTCCCGAACCCTGCGGCCCCGTGAGCCGAGCCGTCGCCGTTCCGTCATCGCGTGTGCTCACGATGGCGCGGAGGAAGTGCGTTAGTCGTGCGCCAATCGTGACGCGCTCCTCGAGGACGACAGACACCGGTCGTCGGAACAGCCTCGTGTGTCCGAGCATGCGACGGATGACGGGTCGCACGAACAGCTCGAACGTGACCATCGCCGACACAGGATTTCCCGGCAGGCCGATCCACGGCATGGTGCCGAGCAGGCCGAACCCCAGCGGGGCGCCCGGACGCATGCGTACGCGCCAGAACTTGATCTCGGCGCCTAACGCCGAGATGACCTCGCGCGTGTAGTCGAACTCGCCGACGGACACGCCGGCGGACGTGATCAGGAGATCGCACCCGATCGCGCGTTGGAGGTGGTCCCGCAACGATCCCGGATCGTCCGCCGCCACGCCGAGGTGCACGGGAACTCCGCCGGCGTCACGCACGAGCGCTTGCAGCGTGTAGCCGTTGGACGAGATGATCTTGCGGCCGGCGAGCACTTCGTGGAACCGGTCGACGTCGACGAGCTCGTCACCGGAGCCGAGGATGGCGACGCGCGGTCGGCGGAAGACGTCCGCGGATGATCGTCCGACGGACGCGAGAATCCCGATCTGAGCGGCGCCCAACGCCGCGCCCACATCGAGCAGGAGGTCGCCTTCCTCGAAATCTTCGCCGCGGGGACGCACGTTGCGGCGTGCATCCCGCGCGTCGCGAACGACCACGGTTTCAGTACCGCCGTCCGTGTCTTCCACGCGCACAACGGTATCCGCCGCCTCGGGAAGCGGCGCGCCAGTCATGATGCGGATGGCGCTGCCAGCGGCCACCGGCTGCGTCGCGAAGCCGCCGGCGGCGACGGTCTCGAGCACGCGCAAGCGAACGGGCCGCTCGAGCGTGACACCATCGATGTCTACGGCGCGCACGGCGTAGCCGTCCATGGCCGAGTTGGCCCATGCCGGCAGCGTCATCGGCGCGCGCACCTGCTCCGCGAGCACCCGGCCTAACGAGTCCAGGAGCGGGACGCGCTCGACCCCGAGCCGAGTGATGTGCTGGAGAATCCGGCCGCTTGCTTCCGCCACGGTCTGCATTGGCGTCAGCGCCCGGAGAGGCCGGCGAGGCGAACAGCGATCGCGTCGGCGACCTGGTCTACGTCGCGTTGCGGCGTCGTCCAGTTGTTGCACAGGAGGCTGAAGATCAGGATCCGACCGTTCGCAGTCGTGACGTACCCTGACAGCGACCGGGCCTTGTCTACGAACCCTGTCTTGGCGTGCACGTTCCCGGCCGCCGCGGTGCCCCGCATGCGATTCGCGATGGTGCCGTCCACCCCTGCGAGCGGCAGCGCGTCCCGGAACACCGCGAAGTTGGGACTGCGACGCATCGCATCCAGGACACGGACCACGGCGTCGGGCGCGATGTAGTCGTGACGCGAGAGGCCGCTGCCATCGCGAACCGCGAATGAGGTCGGCGCAATGCCCCAGCTCGTGAGCTGCCGTTCGATCACGGCGCGTCCGCTATCGGCCGTGCCGACTCCTGCCCCCTCCAGGCCGAGGGTCTTGTAGAGGATCTCGGCGATCTGATTCTGCGATGGCTTCTCGAGCGCCGGCAGAATCTCACGGAGTGGCGGCGACTTCATCACGAAGAGCGTGTCCAGCTTCGCGGTGGTATCGCGACCCGGCCGCGGGTCGAGCCCGCCCTCGACCGTGAGCGCCTGCTCGGCAAGCGTGCGGCGCAGCGCATACAGATACGCGAGTCCCGGGTCCCGGTACGCTACCTCGACGGTTGCCGAATCGCCGATGGCAATCTGCCCGCTGAGCGTGACGACGCCGCTCGCGCTATCCGCGGATGCGCTCGGCGATCGCATTCGCGGAAGCCGCATCATTCCGTCCGGCCCTCGCGTGGAGTCCGGGCGACGGACCGTCGTCACGAACGATCGCAGCGACGGGTATCCGATGTCCGGCTTCACCGTAACCGTGGCTCGCGCGCCCTCCCGCTGACCGCCTCGCACCGTGATGGTGAACATGCCTTCGTTGAAGAACAGTTCATCGACGCCGGCGGAATATCCGAAATCGAAGTCATCCCACGCCCAGCCGAAGCCGTGCCACGCGTCCGGAAACGCGTCGCCGCCGCGTTGCAGCCTGCCCGACACGTAGCGTACGTCGTGCGCTCGAAGCGAGTCGGGCACGGTGCGGAGCGCCTGCATCACGTCGCCCCGCATATGATCGCTCATCGACGGGTCTCCGCGACCTTCTACGACAAGGTCGCCCCGCAGCACGCCACCTTCGATCGGCCCGCGCGCGGAGTACACCGTGTTGAACTGGTAGTCCGGGCCGAGAAGCGTGAGCGCTACCGAGCCCGTGACGATCTTCTGGTTCGACGCCGGCATGAACAGCTTGCCCGCGTTATGCGAATAGAGCGTGTCGCCACGCTCCGGGTCCACGATCAGGATTCCCCAGTGAGCGTTGCTGAACTTGGGCTGCGCCACCATGGAGTCGATCGCGTGGCGTAATTCGGCTCGTGTGCCGGGTGATCCGCCGGAGCGACCGCGGGCAGATGCACAGCCGACCGCGCCCAGCACGCCTAACGTCGCTGCCACGGCCCGCCGAGTGTGGCCGGGACGGCGGTGCACGACCCGCGATCGAAGCTGCCTCGACGACTCCGTTCGCATCATGTCGAGACCTCTTCGAGGGTGATGAGCGCCATGCCTGGTCATACCGGATCGGCTTTCATGATGCGTCGCTCCACGAGGTCGGCAAGGGCGTCGAGCCATGCTTCGTCATCGAGTCGGATCACGGGGACACCCGCGGCCGGGAGCGGGGCGTCAGTGACGATCGCAACATAGTCGCCAGGCGCCGCCATCGTGGGGTCGAACAGCGGCGTGGCATGGGCAGCGTGACGGTAGATCTCGATCTTTGGGAGCCGTGACCGCTTGAAGCCCTCGCAGACGACGATGTCGGCATCGCTCATGTGACGAGCCGCGATCTCCTCCGGCCCTTGCTCCTCGCCCCACCGCACGATCAGCGCGAACTTGTCTGGCGCCGCCATCGCCACCCGCTCGACCTGTCCCTCGTGGTAGTGGCGATACGTGTCGGTGGTCGACGGGTCGATGTTGAACGTGTGGGACCCGTGCTTGATCGTCATGACGCGATGGCCGCGTCGGTGCAGCTCCGCGCAGAGGCGCACGGTCAGCGTTGTCTTACCGCTATGCTTCTTGCCGATCACGGCCACCATCGGTGGACGCGCCATGTGCCTCCGCGAGGATGCGCTCCTCGGGCGTGTTGACGTTCATGAAGAGAAGGGCGGGGTCCCCGAACCGTGCAACCTCCGTCGCCGGCACTCGAACGACCCTGACGTCGTCGTAGAACGCAATCACGCGTCGGTCGTCGGCCGCGATGCGTCGTTCGATCGCCACGACGCATGCCGGCGTGTAGTAGGCGCACAGCGGCTCGAGCCCGCGGCGCGAATCGCTCTCGGGCACAGCGGCGTCCGCATTCTCGCCAGCATCGCGCAGCGCGCGAAGCAGCGGGGTTGGCACGAACGGCATGTCCCACGCGACCGCGAGCACCGGCGACGCCGCGTGGACGAGCGCCGCGTGAATCCCGGCGACGCTGCCGACGTTCCGCAGCACATCCTGCTCGCAGCGAATGCCGGGAAGCCAGTCCACCGCACGTTCATCATTGGCGATGATGAGCAGGTCGTCGACCACGGGCTCGAGCGCCGCTCGGACGCGGTCGATGATCCTGACGCCGCGCACGCGCTCGAGCCCTTTCGGCAATCCGCCATAACGAGTCGAGAGCCCACCAGCGAGGATGACACCGGTGACTCTCACGTCGATTCCGATTCGGACGGCCGATTCCCGATTCCCGATTCCCGATTCCCGTGGATTTGCGGTCGCCCACTCACCGCCCGTCCAACGAGCGTCATGCGCGCGGCCTTCGCGATGTCCACCGCGATCGTCGACGGGATCGACGGCGTCGCGACTGTCGCGATACGCGCGCGCGCCGCTTTGAAGGCCAGCTCTCCCGAAATGCGGCCCGTGACGAGCAGCGTCAGGTCTTCCGGTGAACGGCCGTCGAGCACCGCCGCACCGATCACCTTGTCGACCGCGTTATGCCGGCCGATGTCCTCGGCGTGATAGAGCAAAGTCTCGCCGTCGGTCAGCGCGGCGGCGTGAATGCCTCCCGTGTCCTTGTAACGCTCACCGCGCGCGAAGAGATCCTTGAACAGGCGGCGAAGCGTCGGCGTGTCGAACTCGGGGTTCGGCGTGCGTCGGCGTGGCACATCGCTCATCGATCCGAGAATCGTCGTCACAGCGCCGCAGCCTGACGCGAGTACTCGGCGTCGCTCCGCGCGCTCCACGGTGTCGTACTTGTCGAGCGGCACCTCGACCCAGAATCCGAGCTCCGACGCACAGGGTCGCATGCGCACGATCTCGGCCTGGTTGTCGATGTAGCCCTCGCCAAACAGCCACCCCACCACCAGTTCGTCGAGTCGCTCGGGCGTGCACATCCACGTGACCGCGGGTGAGCCGTTGAGCTCGAGCCATACCGCGCTCTCTTCGACGGCGTCTAATCGATCGTCCGCCGTCGAGTCGCTTGTCTCGCCGGCAATGGTTGTATCGCTCATGCGATCGAAATCTCCCGGCGGCTCACGCCAAGGCAAGTAGCGCCGCGCGGATGTGAAAGCGGCGCGTCCTCGACGCGCCGCTCGGTGTACCTGCTTGCTCAGTGATCCTCGCCGTAGTCCGCGGACGACGCGTCACTGCCTTCTATGCCTTCCTGTGTGGGCGACGTCGGCGGGATCCACGCCGTGCCTTCCTCTATCGCGTTCCCCACGTCGGTTGTCCCGTACAGGCGCGCGTCGACATCCTCCTCCAGGTGCTCGGCCTCCGGGCTCAGTGGCACTGCGCGGTCGCCGAGGAGCAGGCCGGAGTGCTCCTCCTCGTCAGCGAGATGATCGTCGACCGCTTCGGGACTCTCCGCTCTGCGGAGTGAGTCCACCACGAGATTGTTGTGCACCGTTTCGATGCCGACGACGTCCGTGAGCACGTGCTCCGCGACGCGTCGCTCGCCCTCGGTGCCCACGCGGCCATTCAGTGCGACGACACCATCGCGAACGACGATCGAGATGTCGCGAACATCGAGCGCTCGGTGCTCCGTCAGGCGATCGCGCACGAGCCGCCGCAGCTCGTCGTCGCTCAGGTCGTCGATGTCATCGATGTCTTCGAAGTCATGCGCCATCACTCACCTCGCCGTGGCAATTTCGTGCACGGCGGCCCGGTCGGGCGGCGCCGCTAGCGGAAGAACAGGTACGATATCCCGAGCGCGAACCCGAAGTTGTTCGTCCAGTCGCTCTTCGCGGCGTTCGGCCTCAGCACGCTCGTCCCGTCGCTCGCGGTTTGGTAGTACGAATTCGGATACTTGATCTGATAGAGATGATCCGAGAGGTCGAGCCGCGCTTGGAGGTTACCGGTGGGCACCCATTTCATTCCGCCGCCGAAGGAAAATGCAAACGGGGTGCCGAAGCTCCATGCGCCGACATCGGCGCCACCCTTGAAGTCGGTAGCGACACCTGCCCCACCGTTCAGGAACGGAACGAAACGGCGGTAGCTGCGCTGCCCGGTGAGGTTGACGGAGATGCCGACTTCCGCGAGGTAGATCGGCCACGAAGCGTTCTCCTCTACGACCCGTATCGCCGCTGGACGACGCGGGTCAATGATGGTTCGCTCGGACGACACGTACGCGAAACGGGTTGTCAGCGACGCGGGACCTCCGAGCCGGAGGTCGTACCGCAGGCCGACCATCGGTCCGTCCTGCGGCGCGACACCGACAGCGTCCTTGCCGGCGTTGTAATGACCACCGAAGAGAGACAATTCCTGCTTGTACTCGAGATCGATAAACGGGCTGGCCTGCGGCGCATGTCCCACCACCTGCTGCGCCGCCAGCGGCCCCGCGATCGCAGAGCAGACGAGCGTTGTTACCGTTTTCGCCCACATCCGAACGTTCACGCGCTCACTCCGGAAGGTCTGAGGGAAGTGCCTGTCATTTCATCCGGCTGGTCGATACCCAGCATCCGGAGAATCGTTGGTCCAACGTCGCACAGCGCTCCGCCGCTACGCAGCTCCTCGTTGCCGCCACCGGGATCGACAACGAGGAAGGGCACCGGATTCGTCGTGTGTGCTGTGTGCGGGCCCCCCGTCGCCGGGTCGATCATCTGCTCACAGTTGCCGTGGTCCGCGGTGATGAGCAGTCGCGCGCCCGTGCGCTCCGCCGCGGCGACGATGCGCGTTAGGCACGCATCCACCGTCTCCACTGCCTTGAGCGTCGCGGGAATGGATCCCGTGTGGCCGACCATGTCACCGTTCGCGTAGTTGCACAGCACGAAGTCGTGCGATCGCGTGTCGATCGCGTTGCACAGGACGTCCGTGATGCCGTGCGCGCTCATCTCCGGCGCGAGATCGTACGTCGCGACCTTCTGACTTGGCACCAGAATGCGTTCTTCCCCCGCATACGGGATCTCGACGCCGCCGTTGAAGAAGTAGGTCACGTGTGCGTACTTCTCCGTCTCCGCGGTCCGCAATGACGTCCGTCCGTGCGCGGCCAGCGTTTCGGCAACGATGCGCGCCATGGACTGCGGCGGGAACGCGACTGGGACATTGAGCGTCTGGTCGTACGACGTCATCGTCGCCACTGGGATCTTCGGATGCCGGGTCGGGAAACCGCTGAAGCCGTCGTCGGTGAGCGCGCGCACCATCTGACGCATGCGGTCCGATCGGTAGTTGAAGCAGATGAGTGCATCGCCGGCGCGGAACGGTGCGATCGGCGAGCCGTCGTGCGCGACAACGACTGGCTTGATGAACTCGTCCGTCTCCCCTCGATCGTACGCATCACGGATTGCCGCCACGGGGTCCTGCACCTGGGGTCCGACACCGAGGACCGCCGCGTCATACCAGAGCTGCGTGCGCTCCCATCGCTTGTCGCGATCCATGCCGTAGTAGCGGCCGCCGAGGCTCCCCACCACCACTCTTCCAGCGGCGCGCGCGATCGTCTGCTCCATGTACCCCAGCGCCGACTTCGGCAGCGTGTCGCGTCCGTCGAGAAGCGCGTGGAGTGCCGCCCGCGGAACACGCTCGCGTTCGACCAGGTCGAATAGCGCGAACAGATGGCGGTCGACCGCATGCACGCCGCCGTCGCCCAGGAGCCCCATCAGGTGCAGCGTTCCGCCCGTCCGTCGAACGTGGGCGCAGACGTTGGTGAATGCCGGGAGCGCGAAGAAGGAGCCGTCGCGGATGGCGAGGTCGATGCGAACGAGATCCTGCATCACCACACGTCCGGCACCCAGGTTCAGGTGCCCGACCTCACTGTTTCCCATCTGGCCTTCCGGCAGTCCAACGGCTAGTCCCGACGCGTCCAGGAGCGTCCGCGGCGCGCGTGACCAGAGTCGGTCCCACGTGGGCACGTGCGCCATTCGAATTGCGTTGCCTTCCTGAGCCTCGCGGTACCCCCACCCATCGAGCACCACGAGGACGACGGGTCGGTGTTCATCATTCGCCATTCGTACGCTTGTTCTGAATTACGTTTGCCGGAAGATTTGTGCGCGCCGCGCTCGGCGGTCGCCAGTTCCGGTTGAATGTATTCGGGCACACATGGACCAACCAGCGATGCGCCCTTCTACACCCATGTCTCGTTTTGTGTCTCGCGTTGCGCGCCAAGTTGGCGCGGCAGCCGCGCTTGCCGTCGTGCTCACCACGTCGGCGCGGGCACAATCGAGGGTTGTCAGCACACCGACCGCAGTCCTCGGGTCGCCAAAGGGCGCTGCAGTCGGAAGCGTCCACCCGGGCTTGTCGGTCCGCGTTCTCGAAACGCGTGGTGCCTATGCGAAAGTGTCCATCGATGGGTTCGTCGAACGGGCGCGTCTCTCGCCAGACCGCCGCGCTTCGTCGACCCGGGTGGGAAGTCGGAGCGCCGTCGTGCGGTCGCGTGGTGCGATGTCGGCCCGCAGCGTAGCGTCGCTCGACGCGGGCACGTCCGTGATGGTCCGTACGGGAGAGGCGCCGACAGGCTGGGTGCGCATCTCGCGCGAGGGTTGGGTATTGCAGTCCGCGCTCGATCGACCACCTGCGGCGAACGTCGCGCGCGCATCGTCGCCGCCGCGCCGACCCGCCGCGAGCACTGCCGCTTCGTCTCGCAAGGCGAGCGGGGGCGAGGTCACATCGTCGCCGAGCAAGGCAGCAGTGAAGAAGCCGGCGGAGCCGTCGGCCGCACGCGTCAATTCGCCCGAGCCGAAAGCTCGGCTGGCCGGGACCTCCACGCCGACTGCCGTTGCCGTCACCAAGTCCGCAGCTGCCACCAAGTCATCGGCATCACCGCTGTCGGATTCGACGCTCGTTCCAACGTCGAACATCGCCCTGCGCGCCGCGCCCGACGCCCGTCCGCTCGCCACGGTTGCGCAAGGCACCACGCTCGTTCCACTCGCGCGTGAGCGAGGGTGGGTTCGGGTCCGGTTGGAGGGGTGGGTTCAGGAGCGCGACCTCGTGCCAGCGGATACGGCGGTGCGCACGGGCACGAGCGCAGCGGATCTTCGCGCCGACCCACAGGGAAGCCGCGGCAAGGTCGTGCGGTGGAACGTGCAGGTGCTCGCGAAGCAGAAGGCCGACGTGCTCCGCCGCGATCTCGCGCCGGACGAGGTGTACTTGCTCGCGCGCGGCCCTAACGAGGAGAACGCGCTCCTCTACCTTGTCGTCCCGGCATCACTCATGTCGAGCGCGAACGCGATGCCCGAGCTCACACAGGCGATGGTCACGGCCCGTGTTCGCACCGGGAAGAGTGAGCTCGTCGGCGTACCGATTCTGGATCTCCTGTCCATTACCCCGCGCAAGTGACGCCACCTGTAGAACGCCGCCGCCAAAGCTGGCGCGAGTTTCGGCTCGCCTATCCTGGAATCATCTCCGTTCTGCTCGTGCTGCTCATGTCGATGCTGGCGATCGACGGCTGGTTGATCTATCAACGCGTTAGGTACTCGCGGGAAACCACGCGGCTCCGCACCGGCATGACGGATCAGGAGCGGCGGAAGGCCGACATGGTCGTCGCTGCCGAAGAGAATCGCATGCGGGTCACGCTCGAGCTGATGCGCCGGCAGGCAAATCTGGACAAGGACCTCCACCTGTCGGTCGCGGTCGACAGTGGGGTCATGTACCTCGAGCGCGAAGGAGCGCTGCTTCGTGAAATGCCGGTGGATGTCGGTCCGGAAAAAAGCGTCGGCGCGGCGGCCGACACCCTCAAGATTGTCGCGCCGCGTGGATCGAGGACTGTCGAACGAGTGCTGACCGCGAAGGACAAGTGGGAAGTCCCGAAGTGGGTGTACGTCGATCGCGGGATGCCGGTACCGGAAGACCGCGCAATTGCGGGCGCTCTGGGGGCCGGTGCTATTGTGCTGTCGGGCGGCGCAGTGATCTACAGCCACCCGACAGGCGGCCCATTGAGCGATTCTTCCTATGTGCTGCCAGGAGCGATTCGCGCCCGTACGCAGGATCTGCGCGCTATCGCGCCGAACCTGTCCCCGGGCATGACGGTATATCTGTATTGATGGGCGTCTCGAACGGGAACAGAGGCAGGAATGTCTGAGCGAGATGGATTCTTCGTGAGCGGCGGGCGGGCAGCCTGGATCCTCATCGGCCTGGTAGTGCTCGTTGCGGGTGCGAGCGCGTACCTGTTCAGGTCGACGGTAAACGCGCGCTACGAGCGCGATGTCTCACGGATGGTCTTCAATGACAATCTCGATGTGCTGGACGGGATCAAGCACCGGATCGGTGCATCGACCGATACTCTCAAGAAGATCCTCGTAGACAGCACGGAATCGGCACCCGCCGACAGCTTGCCGTACATCGTCGTCAGCATCGCGGATCACCGTTTGTGGTACAAACGCGGTGACCAGATTCTGTTCACGACGCAGGTCGCGACGGGGAGCGGGAAGGTATTGGCGAAGGGCGGCGGAAATAAATGGAAATTCGAAACCCCTCGGGGGCGGCTGGTCGTCGAGAGTAAGGAGACGGAGCCGACCTGGGTGCCGCCTGACTGGCACTACGTGGAGATGGCGAAGAAGAAGAGCCTGGGCCTGGTGCACCTCGTACGCGGGCAGCCGATCAAGTTGCCAGATGGGTCAGCGATCACTGTCGAAGGAAACGAGGTCGTGCGGAAGGCGTCGGATGGCCAGGAGATCCCGTTCGATGTCGCCGAAGGGCGGGAGATCGTGGCGAACAAGAACATCATCATTCCGCCCTTCGGAACGACGCAGCGGAAGTACAGTGGGGTTCTGGGTACCAACCGCCTGAACCTAGGGGACGGTTACGCCCTCCACGGCACGGATGTACCATCAAGTATCGGCAGTTCAGTGAGTCATGGTTGCGTCCGCCTGAGAAACGAGGACATTGAGACGCTGTATCAGATGGTCCCGGTCGGCACCCCGGTGTACATCTACTGACTGCTGAGTTAGCTGTGATACGGTGATCGGGCGATTTTTGGGGTGTGCGAACGGATTCAACCTTATATAATTAGCAACGTTACAGTTCCTCCGCACGGCTGCGGAGGCTCCTTGCAAAGGGCACGTCGGCAGGGAACGCCGATACGCAAAGCCGTGAGACGACGCTTCGGCGCCGCCAGTCTGGTTACCAGGGAGGAGTTCATGTATCAAAAACGTCTGCGCGTGCTGGGCTGGCGCGTGATGGTGAGCTGCTCCGTGGGGCTTGCTTCGCTGCTCCCCGCGGCGAGCATGGCACACGCCGGCCTGCCTGTGACGGCTCCAGCACTGCCGGGCGCGGCGGTCGCGAACACGACCACCGTCCACGTCGTTGTGCCCGATTCTCTGTTCGGTCGCAGCGGGAAGCTTCGCTTCCGCCTGTTCAGCTCGACGCACGTGTTCGCGCTTCCGATTCTCGAGCGGCTCTTTGGCAACGCGCCCGATGAGGCGCGCCCCGGCGTGTATCAGGCGGCCGAAGACATCATGGGCCGCCCGTTCGCGTTCATCTCGTTGATTCCGTTCGCGTCCAAGGCTGGCGGAACCGTCGGCGACTATCGAGTCGGGTTCTGGCCTTCCGAGCGTCGGCGCAATCGAACCGAGGCGTACGAAAACCCCGAGGGCTTCATCGAGGTGACGCCTCAAAACCAGGACACGTTCGTGTCCGAGCACTTCCGCCTCCGCGACTTCCTGACCCACGACCAGGAGAACGTGTGGCCGAAGTACCTCGTGCTGCGTGAAACGCTGGTAGACAAGCTCGAGCTCGTGATCGACGACCTCGCTGGACACGGCGTGCGCGTCGAGCACATGGTCGTGATGTCTGGCTTCCGGACACCGCAGTACAACGCGCAAGGCGTTGGCCGCGGCGGTCGCGCGCGGGACAGCCGCCACCAGTTTGGCGATGCTGCGGACGTGTTCGTCGACAACGACGGCAACGGCCGCATGGATGACCTCAATCATGATCGCCGAGTCGACTCTCGCGACGCACGCGTGATCCTTCAGGCGGTCGAGAGGGTTGAACGCGCTCACCCGGAGCTTGTGGGCGGTGCTTCGGTCTACCGTGCCACCCGGGCGCACGGCCCATTCGCGCACGTTGATACGCGCGGAGCACGAGCACGCTGGGGCCGATCGTGAGCGCCGACGCCTCGCCGGGCAATCCGTCCAACCGTCGTACGCAGCGGGTCGCGTCCCGTCTCGCGTCCCTCGCGGTGTTCGGTTCCGCCGCGCTAGGCGTGGTGCAGTTCTACGAGCCGCCGCGCCAGTTCATCGAGAGCCGGGGCGACATCGCGATCGGCGATAGCCTCGGGCCACTCTCGTTCGCCTCACGTAATGCTTTCGGGCTCAGCGGCGAAGTCCGCGTATTGTTTGCACTTCCGGGCGATCAGCTAACGTATCCTGTCGAG
>Ga0070675_100002866_pt1 | contig 12996 bp, 13 predicted proteins | sample KBSM43metaG_FD_65343 | JGI IMG/M metagenome (GOLD analysis project Ga0070675, IMG submission 65343) | Miscanthus rhizosphere microbial communities from Kellogg Biological Station, Michigan, USA - KBS M4-3 metaG | ecosystem: Host-associated > Plants > Roots > Rhizosphere > Soil ...
GTGCTGGAGGGACCGGGGACCGTCGACGTCGCCGGGCTGGCCCGGGACGCGGTCGCCCGCGGCGCCGACCTGCTCGGGGTGGCCGGTGGGGACGGCACCCAGGCGCTGGTCGCCGCCGTCGCCGCCGAGCACGACGTACCGCTGCTGGTCATCTCGGCCGGCACCCGCAACCACTTCGCCCTCGACCTCGGCCTCGACCGGGAGGACCCGTCGACCTGCCTGGACGCGCTGCGGGACGGGGTGGAGATGCGGGTCGACCTCGGTGAGGTCAACGGGCGGCCGTTCGTCAACAACGTCTCCTTCGGCGCGTACGCCGCGATCGTGGAGCGCCCGGAGTACCGCGACGAGAAGCTGAAGACGACCCTCGACCTGCTGCCGGACCTGCTCACCTCGACCACCGGACCGCGGCTGGTCGCGCGCGCGGACGCGGTCACGCTGCAGGGCCCGCAGGCGCTGCTGGTCAGCAACAACCCCTACAACACCGGCGACGTCGCCGGGCTTGGCCGACGACCCCGCATCGACGGCGGCGTGCTCGGCGTGATCGGGGTACGGGCGGCGAACGCCATGGACGCCGCCCGGATGCTTCGCGGCCGCAAGGCCGCCGGCCTCACCCTGGTCGTCGCCGACGAGGTCGAGGTCGACGCGGACGTCGCGGAGGTCCCGGCCGGGGTGGACGGGGAGAGCGTCCGGCTGGCCACTCCGGTGCGGTGCCGGGTGCGGCCGGGGGCACTGCGGGTGCGCGTGCCCCGGGACCGGCCGGGGGTGCCGCCGGTGACGCCGACCCTGCAGCTGTCCGCCGTGCTCGAACTGGCCGGACCGGGGCGCCGCGACGGGCAGCTCTCCGCGGCCGTTCCGGCGGAGAGCTGACCGGGGGTGGACGCGGACGCCGGCACCCCGGATCGGGACGGCCGGCTCCCCCGGGGCACGATCGTGCTGCTGACGGCGGCCGGTGCGGTGCTCGTGATCGCCGGGCTGCACGAGATCGCGGACATCATCGCGCCGGTCTTCCTCGCGCTCGTCCTCACCGTCGCGGTGCACCCGATGGACGGCATGCTGCGCCGGTGGGGAGCGAAGCCGTGGGCCGCGCTGCTGCTCACCCTCGTCACGATCTACCTGATCCTCATCGGCCTCGCCGCCGCCGCGGCGTTCTCGCTGGCGCGGCTCGCGACCGAGCTGCCCCAGTACAAGGGGCGTGGGCAGGAGCTGATCGACAACGTCAGCCAGACGCTGTCCAACCTGGGGATCGGCAGCCAGCAGATCGACGCGGCGCTCGGCAACATCGACATCGACAAGGTCGTCTCCGAGCTGCTCAACGTCCTCGACGGGCTGCTGGCGGTGACCGGGAGCCTCGTGCTGGTCGTCACGGTGCTGTTCTTCATGGCCCTGGACGCGGTCGGCTTCACCGCCCGGCTGCGCTCGGTCGGCCGGGCCGGGCTGGCGCCCGCGCTGTCCGGGTTCGCCAGCGGCACCCGCCGCTACCTGGTCGTCTCGACGGTCTTCGGGCTCATCGTGGCGGTGCTGGACACGATCGCGCTGACGCTGATCGGCGTGCCGCTGCCGGTGGTGTGGGGGCTGTTCTCGTTCATCACGAACTACGTCCCCAACATCGGCTTCGTCATCGGGCTGATCCCGCCGGCCCTGCTCGGGCTGCTGGAGGGCGGGCCGTGGATGATGCTCGCGGTCGTCGCGGTCTACTGCGTGATCAACGTGATCATCCAGTCGGTCATCCAGCCGAAGGTCGTCGGCGACGTGGTGGGCCTGACGGCCACGCTCTCGTTCGTGTCGCTGATCTTCTGGACCTGGGTGATCGGGCCGCTCGGGGCGATCCTGGCGATCCCGCTGACCGTGCTGGCGAAAGCGGTCCTGCTGGACATGGACCCCCGGGCCCACTGGTTGTCGGTCCTCGTCTCACCCGGGTCGCCGGCCGCGTCCCCACCCGGACCTGCGCCCGCGCCGCCATCCGGTACGGCCGCGTCCCCATCCGGTCCGGCCGCGTCCCCATCGGAACCCCTGGCCGACTCCCCGCCGGGATCGCCGGTCCCGTCCCCATCGGGACCTCCGCCCGACGGGCGCCTCGCCGGCACGCCGTCCGACACCACACCGCCGGCCGGGCAACCGCCCACCCAGCCGGCCCCCGCCGACACGCCGTCCGCGGAGCCGTCGCCCAGCTGATCCGCTGCAGCACCCGCCACCGCCGCCTGCCCCGCCGCCTGCCCCGCCGGCATGACCAAGGGCGGGCGGCTCCGTCGGGATGACCGTCCGGAGCCGCCCGCCCGGGATCTGTCAGGCCGTGACGTCCTTCCAGTGCACCGTCAGCGCGTAGATGACGATGACGTCGAAGGCGATGATGAGCGTGGCCCAGATCGGGTACGCCGACAGGAAGCCGAGGTTGACCAGCGCGCTCACGCCGGCGAGCACGATCACCACGATCCGGCCCCAGCTGCGGCCCTGCAGCAGGGCGATGCCCGCGAGGATCGAGACCACGCCGATGATCAGGTGGACCCAGCCCCAGACGGTGTAGTCGACCGACACCACGAGCCCGGTCGACGGGACGAGGTAGTACTGGTCCTTGAAGATCGCGACGAGGCCCTCGATCGCCTCGAACGCACCCATCGTGATCGCGATGACGGCCGCGAACACCACCCAGCCGACCCACGCGCTCGAGGTCCGGCGGTACGTGGCCGTATCGGTGGACCGGCCCGGCGCCGACGCCGGTGGCATCTCCGACGTACTCATTCTCGACTCCTCCATCGCCTGCAGGTCCGTCGTCCCGCCCGGACCGGTCGGTCCGGACCTCGACGGCTGGCCCGGACGGTAGATCCCGATACGGGCCGGTCGCGTCGTCAGCGACGGATGAGGTGGCCGTGCTCCGCGGCAGCGCTGCCGCGTGTTCACCCGTGCGAGAGGAGGCGAGCCGGCCCGATCGCGACCACGCTCGACCCGTGGAGCGCGCAGAGGTGCAGCCGGAGCGGCCGGTGACCGGCTGGGTCGCGTGGACGTTCTTCACCGGCGGGATGCTCGTGCTCGTCGGCGTGATCCAGGTGATCACCGGGCTCGTCTCGCTGTTCCGGGACAAGGTGTACGCGGTGCGGCCCGATCGCCTGCTGGTCGACGTCGACTACGACGTCTGGGGCTGGACCCACATCGTCCTCGGCGTCCTGTTCGTCGTCCTCGGCTACGCGGTCCTGTCGGCGAAGCGGTGGGCCCGGTTCACCGCGGCGGGCCTGGCCGCGGTCAGCGCGTTCGTCAACTTCCTGTTCCTGCCGGCGTACCCGGTGTGGGCGGTGATCGTCATCGCCCTCGACCTGATCGTGATCTACGCGCTGCTCGTGCACGGCGGGGAGCTGCGGATGGGCACCGAGCACTACTGAGCCACCGGCCGGGCATCGTCCCCGACGGATGATCTCGGGTCAGCTCGATCCGGGGCCGGGCGCGCGGTGATCGCGGCTCGGCATACTGGCAGCTGACCGCAGCCAGAGGGAGGCGCCGCCATGCTGATCTCGACGATGAACGACCTGCCCGGCTCCGAGGTGACCGAGGTGCTCGGTGAGGTCTTCGGGCTCACCGTACGGTCCCGGCACGTCGGCTCCCAGGTGGGGGCCGGACTCAAGTCGCTGGTCGGCGGCGAGCTGCGCGGGCAGACCAAGATGCTGGTCGAGAGCCGCCTGCAGGCCCAGCAGCGGCTGGAGGAGGAAGCGACCGCCCGGGGCGCCGACGCCGTCCTCGCGATGCGCTTCGACGCGACCGAGATCGGCGGTGGGTGGCAGGAGATCTGCGCGTACGGCACCGCGGTGAAGACCCGCCGGCTGCCGGACCGCGGCTGACCGCGCGCCGCAGGGTAGCGCGCACCCGGCCGGGGGTACCGTTCCCGGCGTGCTGCGGGCTCTGCTGGTCGGTGCGGGCGTGCTGGCGCTCACCACTGCCTGCGCGGCGCCGGGCACGGACGGGGTGACCAGGGCCGCGGACGACTGGCTGGCCGCCGCTCGGGCGAAGGACGCCACGACGCTGTGCCGCCTGCTCACGCCCGCGGCCGCGGAGTCGGCGGTGACCGGCGACCAGACCTGCCCGCAGGCGGTCGGCGACCTCCGCCTGCCCGGCGCCGGCCCGGTCGGCCAGGTCGAGGTCTGGAGCGACCGGGCCCAGGTCAAGGCCGGGGCCGACACGCTGTTCCTGACCAAGATCGACGGCGACTGGCGGGTGAGCGCCGCCGGCTGCACGGCGAGGCATGGCCGTCCGTACGACTGCGAGGTGTCCGGCTAGGTGCGCGCGCTGTTCGTCACGCTGCTGGTCCTCCTGGTGCTGGGGTTGGCGTACTTCATCGTGCTCGGGCTGGTGCACCGGTGAAGCGGTTCCTGCGTGACAACGGGCTGTCGCTGTTCTTCGGGACGATCTTCCTGCTCGCGCTGCTCGGCCAGGCGGTCTCCGGGCTCGCGCGCTACAACCAGGACCAGCTCAGCTCCGGAGCCGAGCGGATCTCGTTCTGGGCGTACGTGACGTCCTCGAGCTTCGCCGTCGACGTGGCCGAGAACTGGCAGTCGGAGTACCTGCAGTTCTTCCTCATGATCCTGGTGACCGTCTGGCTGGTGCAGCGCGGCTCGACCGAGTCGAAGAAGCCCGACGAGGTGGGCACGGAGTCCGACGAGCAGCAGAAGGTCGGCCGGCACGCGGACGAGGACTCGCCGACCTGGGCCCGGCTCGGCGGCTGGCGGACCGCGGTCTACTCCCGGTCGCTCGCCACCGTGATGGGGCTGTTCTTCCTCGGCTCGCTGCTCGCGCAGTCGGTCGCCGGCCGGGCAGCCTACAACGCCGAGCAGCTCGGTCAGTTCTCCGACCCGGTGAGCTGGACCGGCTACGCGACCTCGGCCGACTTCTGGAACCGCACCCTGCAGAACTGGCAGTCGGAGTTCCTCGCGGTCTGCTCCGCCGTGCTGTTCTCGATCTACCTCCGGCAGCGCGGATCACCGGAGTCCAAGCCGGTTGGCGCGCCGCACGAGGCCACCGCCGAGGAGGGCTGACGGCCGAGAAGTGCGCGTCCGGTCTGGACGGTCGTCAGCCGGGCTCGCCGCGGCGCTTGCGGCGGGCCACGACGACGATGTCGACCACGGCGACGACCGCCAGCACGAGAAGGACGATCCCCAGCCAGACCGTGCCGGCGGCGAAGCTGATCGCGGCGCCGGCCGCGCAGACGACCAGCCCGAATCCGGCCAGCCAGAGCCGCAGTGTCAGCGCGCTGCGTACCGGACCGAGGTCCGGGTCATACCGGCTCATCCCGACTCCGCACTCCCCATCCCACCGTCCTACCCACCCAGACCGGACCCCACCCCCCGGACTAGCGTCAAGTGCGTGCGGCTCGGCTATCCGGACGCGCTCGTCGGGCAGGCAACCCGCGTCGCCGCGCAGCTCCGGACCGCCGTCGCCGAGCAGGAGCCGTTCGCCAGCCACTACCTCGCCTGGATCGACAGGTCGCGCAGGCCGCCGAGCTGACCCCACCGCCGACGGCGGACGCGACGCCGGCCGCCTGCTCACCGCCGCGCACGCCCTGCTGCGGCGGCCCGGCCGGCTGGTGGACGGTAGCTGACCGTCCACTGGGGACGGTCAGGGGCGGGCGGCGGCGACTGCGTCGACCAACTGCCGGACCGCTGCGTACAGGTCGAACCAGTCGTCGTGCTCGTACGGCCGGCACCTTCCGTCCCACCGGCCACAGCGTCACCATCGATACCCTCCTCGTCGACGTCGGTCCCCACGCAACCAGACCGCGGCCCTCCCCGTGGCCCGAACCGGACGAACGCCGACGGCCGCTAGCGTGCGACGCGACCGGTTCGATCGAGCGTCGGGAGGGGTGCCGCATGCACGTGCTGATCGTCGGCGCGGCCGGGATGATCGGCCGCAAGCTGACGGACCGGCTGGTGGCCGACGGCAACGTCGGCGGCCGCGAGATCGAGCGGTTGACCCTCGTCGACGTGGTCGCTCCGGCGAGTCGGGACGGGCGGGCCGAGGTGGTCTCGGCCGACCTGGCCGCGCCGGGCGGGGCCGAGCGCCTGATCGAGAACCGGCCCGACCTGATCGTCCATCTGGCGGCGGTGGTCTCCGGCGAGGCGGAATCGGACTTCGAGAAGGGCTACCGGGTGAACCTGGACGGCACCCGGGCCCTGCTCGAGGCCGTTCGGGCCGCCGACGGATACCGCCCGCGCCTGGTCTTCACGTCCTCGATCGCGGTCTACGGGCCGCCGCTGCCCGACCCCATCCCGGAGGACTTCCAGGAGACCCCGCTCACCAGCTACGGCACGCAGAAGGCGATCGGCGAGCTCCTGCTGGCCGACTACACCCGGCGCGGGTTCGTCGACGGCATCGGGCTCCGACTGCCGACGATCTGCATCCGCCCCGGCCGGCCCAACAAGGCCGCATCCGGGTTCTTCTCCAGCATCCTGCGCGAGCCGCTGGTCGGGCAGGAGGCGGTGCTGCCGGTCCCGGACACGGTCCGGCACTGGCACGCCTCGCCCCGCTCGGCGGTCGAGTTCCTGATCCGCGCGGCGACGCTCGACGGCCGGGACGTGGGCCCGCGGCGGACGCTGTCCATGCCCGGCCTCAGCGCCACCGTGGCGGAGCAGATCGAGGCGCTGCGCCGGGTCGCCGGAGACCGGGCCGTCCGGCTGATCCGCCGGGAGCCGGACGAGTCGATCATGCGCATCGTCGAGACCTGGGCCCCGGCCCTCGACGCGAGCAGGGCCAGACGCCTCGGGTTCACCGCCGAGACCTCGTTCGACCAGATCATCCGCGTGCACATCGAGGACGAGCTCGGTGGCTCGCTCTGAGCGTCACCGCGCCGGCACGGCGGCGATCGCCTCGATCGACACGAGCAGTCCGTGCGGCAGCCGGACGTTCGCCGGGGCGGACCGTGCCGGCGGCGGGTCGGGCATGTGCCGGGCGTAGACCTCGTTGAGCCGCGCGAAGTCGTCCACGTCCGCGTAGAAGATCGTCGTCTTGACCAGGTCGGCCATCGACGCGCCGGCCGCCTCCAGCACGGCGGCGAGGTTCCGCAGCGCCTGCTCGGTCTGCGCCTCGATCCCGTCTGCCGCGACACCGGTCGCCGGGTCGATCCCGGCCGTGCCGGAGCAGAACACGAAGCCACCGGCGACGATCGCCTGGCTGTACGGACCGAGCGCGGCGGGCGCCTGCTCGCTGGACACGGCCTGTCGGGTCATGGTTCACCTCTCGCGACGTAGGGACGGCCACTCCTGGTGGTCGCCGAGTGAGGATGGTCCTCCGGACGGCCGGGCCGAGGCCGGCGCGCCGCTGCGCGAGTGGCAGGCGGCCGACGACCCGGCCGTGACGTGTCGACGCGGCGCCGTCAGGCCGGAGTAGGGGGTGGCGTCGGGCGGTCGCGGTGAATGCCGAGGGTGAGCAGGTCGGCCAGGCCGAAGCCCGGGCCGGCCGCCGGGAGGTCCGGCTGCCAGTCCGGCTCCAGGCTCAGGTAGCTGGTCGGGTCGGCCCGCAGCAGGCCGATCAGGACCTCCGCCACGATCAGGCCGCCGACCGGGCCGAGCCGGTCGCCGCCGCCGCGGTGTTCGGCCTCCTTGAGGACGTAGAACCACAGCGGTGTGCCGCCCGGCCACGCCGGCTCGACCTCGTCGGCGGTCAGCGCCGGCACCCCGATGAGGCCGGCGACCGCCTCGCCGCTGGGCAGCCCGGTCGTGTCCCCGCGCAGCAGGTCCCGGACGGCGAGCGAGCGGTAGGCGGCGGTGTCCACCGCGCCGGTGACCTGCTCGGGCAGCCCGATCAGGCTGGCGGCGAGCCGGCCGTCGAGGCGCTTGGCCCGCTGCGCCGGCGGGCGACCCGGCACGTCGAAGACCTGGCTGAGATCAAGCCGGCGGTCGGCGGCGACCGGCCCGAACCCGACCAGGTCGGGGAACAGCGGCACGGCAGGACCACCCTCGGCCAGCCGGTAGGTGTGCCGGATCTGCCCGTGCCCGTACCGGTAGGCCGCGTCGGCGAACTCCAGCGGGATGTACGCCTGGTGCAGCCCCGGCGCGAACCACCGGCCGCCCTCCGCGAGCACCTGCTCGACCAGGCTCGCCCCGACCAGCCGGGGCAGGAAGTCGTGCACCACGATCCACTGGACGTGCCAGGTGAGCGTGGTCCTGGCCCGGCCGAAGAGCTCGGGCTCGGGCACCCCGTCGGCGCGCAGCAGGTCGACGATCCGGTTGTGCGCATGCAGCAGCGCGACGTGCAGGCTCAGCGAGAACAGGTGCACGTCGTTGCGAGGGTCGCCGATCAGCGCCACGCCCTGCCGGTTGCGCGGCACGTCGCCGCCGTCCGGGCCGAGCAGGAACTTCGCCGGGTCGGCGACGTCGAACAGGAACGGCGAGCCGATCGGGCCGTCCGAGTAGAGCATCTCCAGGTTGAGCTTGGGTGCACGGGCGTTGCGCAACGCCAGCGGGTCGACCCCGCCGGTCGCGATCGGCGAGCGGTCGGCGGTGATGTCGTGCGCGATCAGCTGGCCGAAGAACGGCCAGCCGGCGGCCTCGGTGGCGTCGTCGCCGTGGCCCGCCCCGCCCAGGACCGCGGCGGCGTCGCAGATCCCGCCGGTCTCGCCGGCGTGCATCAGCAGCCCGGGGTCGGTGCCCAGCGGGTCGAGGCCCGGGAACATGCGCCCGTAGCGGGACGACCCGGTGGGCCGGTCCACCGCGCGGGCCGGGCTGAGGCAGTGGTCGCGGGCGGCGGCGTGGCTGCCGTGCGGGTGTGGCCGGAGGGTGGTCACGGGCGGAGCCTATGCCGGGGCGGTGGCCGCTCCGGGCCCGTTCGGCAAATGCTTGCCGGTGCGGCCGGCGCATTCGAGACTTGCACGGTGGAAGCGGACCGGGGACTGTCGCAGAGCCAGGACCGGCCGGCAGGGGAGGTCATCCGAACCCCGGACCAGCGGCTGCGGGTGTTCGTGAGCTCCACGCTGGGCGAGCTGGCCGAGGAGCGACGGGCGGTCTCGCGGGCGATCACCGCCTTGCGGTTGACGCCGGTGATGTTCGAGCTCGGGGCACGGCCGCACCCGCCCCAGGAGCTCTACCGGGCCTACCTGGCGCAGAGCGACGTGTTCATCGGCCTGTACTGGCAGCGGTACGGCTGGGTCGGGCCGGGCATGGACATCTCCGGCCTCGAGGACGAGTTCCGGCTCTCGGAACGGTTCCCGCGGCTGCTGTACGTCAAGGAACCGGCGCCGGACCGCGAGCCACGGCTGGCCGAGATGCTGTCCCGGATCGAGGCGGAAGGTCGGGACTCGTACCGGCACTTCCGCACCGCCCGCGAGCTCGGCCGGCTGGTCCGCGACGACCTGGCCACGCTGCTGAGCGAGCGGTTCGCCGCCGGGCAGCCACACCCGGCCGCCGGCGCGCCGGCACCCCGCCCGCACGGACCGCGCCCGCTCCCGGTGGACCTGACGTCGCTGGTCGGGCGGGACCGGGACATCGACGCGGTGGCCGACCTGCTCGCCGGCCCGGACGTACGGCTGGTGACCCTCACCGGTCTCGGTGGGATCGGCAAGTCCCGGCTCGCGGTGGCGGTGGCCGACCGGCTGGCCGACGGGTACCAGGGGCGGACCGCGTTCGTGCCGCTGGCGGCGGTCACCGAACCCGAGCTGGTGCTGGCCGGGGTCGCCCGGGCGGTGGGGGTCGAGCTGGCCGGGTCGGGCTCGCCGCTGGAGGCCCTGGCCGAATACTTCGGCGACGACCGGTGGCTGCTGATCCTCGACAACCTCGAGCAGGTGGTCGAGGCGGCCGGCGACGTCGATGCCCTGCTCGTCCGCTGTCCCGGCGTGGTGGTGCTGGCCACCAGCCGTACGGTGCTCGGGCTGCGGGCGGAGCACGAGTATCCGGTGCCGCCGCTGTCGCTGCCCGCCGACCTCACCGGCGCACCGGTGGCCGAGCTGGCGGCGTCGCCGGCGGTCGCGCTCTTCGTGGACCGGGCCCGCGCGGCCCGGCCGGGCTTCGCCCTCACCGACAGCAACGCGGCGGCGGTGGCGGAGATCTGCCGGCGGCTGGACGGCCTGCCGCTGGCGATCGAGCTGGCCGCCGCCCGTATCCGGCTGCTCGACCCGAACGCCCTGCTCCGCCGGCTCGCCACGTCGCTGGACGCGCTCGGGACCGGCGCGGTCGACCTGCCCGAGCGGCAACGCACCCTGCGAGCCACGGTGGAGTGGAGCGTCGGCCTGCTCGACGACGCCGAACGGTCGCTGCTCGAGGTCGCGGCGGTGTTCGTGAACGGCTGGACGGCGCAGGCCGCCGCCGGGGTGGCCGGCCTGGACGAGGACGAGGCGCTGGACCGGTTCGACGCGCTGGCCCGACACAGCCTCATCTACCTCGACCCGGCCGCCCAGGACGGGCCGCGGCTGCGGATGCTGGAGACCATCCGCACGTTCCTGGCCGAGCGGCTGGCCGACCGGCCCGACGCCGCCGAGATCCGCCGCCGGCATGCGGACTGCTTCCGCGCGCTGGCCGAGCAGGCCGACCGGCCCCTGCGTGGTGCCGGCCAGCGCCAGTGGTGCCAGCGCCTGGACGACGACCAGGGCAACCTGGCCGCCGCCGTGGGCTGGTACCTGGACAACGACACCGGGCCGCTGCCGCACCTGTTCCGGGTTCTCTGGCTGTTCTGGTTCCTGCGGGACCATCTCGGCGAGGCCAGCTCCTGGGTCAGGCAGCTGCTGCCCGCCGCCGACTCCTTCGACCTCGCCGATCAGGTCGATCTGGTCTGGACGGCAACGGCGACCGGCCTCGAGGTGGGCGACGACCACATGGTGCTGGCGGCCTGCGACCGGCTGGCGCAGCTGCTCGACGGCATCGAGGATCCCTTCGTCCGTGCCGTGTCGCGGCTGGTGAGGGCCTGGGCGTCGAGCATCGACGGCGACTTCGAGAGCTATCTCCACGGGGCCTCGGCCTCACTGGAGGAGCTGCGTCCCCAGGACGAGCCGTTCTGGACCGCGATCGCGGCCTACACCACGGGCCTCGTGGAGATGACCATCGGTCGGTACGACGACGCCCGGCCGCACCTGACGGAGATGCGGGAGCTGGCCGAGTCCCTCGACAACGCCTGGCTCGCCGCCGTGTCCCGGGTCTACCTGGGCACGATCGCAGTGGCGCAGGGCCGGCTGGAGGAAGCGAGGGCTCCGATGGAGGAGGGATTGGAGCTGAGCCTCTCGGCGCACAGCACCCGCAGCGTGACGCTGTGCCTCGGCGCGTTCGCGCGGCTGGCGTACGTCGAGGGCGATCTCCGCCGGGCGGCGCTGCTGGCCGGGGCGGCCGACGGCCTGCGCCGGCGGGTCGGGCTGCGCCCCTGGCCGCTGCTCCGGCGGGACGAGGACGCGCTGCTCGACGAGGTCCGCGCGGCGCTGGGAGACCGCTTCGACGAGCCGTACGAGACCGGGTCCGCGCTCAGCCAGCAGGAGGCGGTGGCCGCCGTCCGGGCCCCGCACTCCGCGCCGGCCTCCTGACCCGCACACCGGGCGCTCGGCCCGCACGCTGGCCGGCGAGCCGCGCCGGCAGGCGGCCCGGCCGCGGCGGTGACCGGCTCGGCACGGGCCGCTCGCGCTCGTCAGAGGACCGGGCGGCCGCCGGTGACCGGGATGCGCGCGCCGGAGATGTAGCTGCCGTCGTCGGAGGCGAGCAGCACGTACGCCGGGGCGAGCTCGGCCGGCTGGCCCGCCCGTCCCAGCGGCGTGTCCGAGCCGAAGTTCTCGACCTTCTCCGGCGGCATGGTCGACGGGATCAGCGGCGTCCAGATCGGTCCCGGCGCCACGCTGTTGACCCGGATCCCCTGCGGCCCCAGCAGCTGCGCCAGGCTCGCGGTGAAGTTGGCGATCGCCGCCTTCGTCGCCGCGTAGGGCGCGAGCGTCGGTGAGGGCATGTCCGAGTTCACCGACGAGCTGCCGATGATCGACGAACCCGGCGGCATGTGCGGGACGGCCGCCTTGACGAGGTGGAACATCGCCTCGACGTTGGTCCGGAACGTGTAGCCCCACTCGTCGTCCGGGATGTCCTCCAGCGACTCGTGGGTCATCTGGTATGCGGCGTTGCTCACCAGCACGTCGATGCGCCCGAACTCGTCCACGGCCCGCGCGATGACGTCCCGGCAGTGCTGCGGCTCGGACAGGTCGCCACGGACGAGCACGGCGCGGCGCCCGGCCTCCTCGACGAGCTTGGCGACCTCGGCCGCGTCGTCGTCCTCGCTCAGGTAGGCGATGAGGACGTCGGCGCCTTCCCGCGCGTACGCGATGGCGACCGCCCGGCCGATCCCGCTGTCCCCGCCGGTGATCACCGCCACCTTGCCGGTGAGCTTGCCGGAGCCCCGGTAGCTGGTCTCCCCGGAGTCGGGCACCGGATCCATCTCGGACTGGATGCCGGGCGGTTCCTGCTGCTGCTTCGGCTGACCCATGCCGGGGGACTACCCGGCCCGGCGGCCGCTAGTCCTCCCGAACCCGGCTACCGGGCCTTCGCGGTCTTCCGGTTGTTCGCCTTCTTGATCGCGCTCACCAGCTCGTCCTTGGTCATCCGGGACCGGCCGCTGACGTCCAGTCGCTTCGCGAGGTCCATCAGGTGTGCCTTGGACGCGTTGGCATCCACCCCGCCGGCGGTCGACCGGGACCCGCGGGACGCCGGCGTCGACCGGGCCGCCTGCTTGTCGGACGGGCCCTTGCGGCCCTTGGGCTCCCAGTGGTCACCCACCTTCTCGAACGAGTGCTTCAGTGCGGCGAAGGCGGTGCGGTGCGCGCGCTGGCCCTCGCCGTACTCCTTCACCGCCGAGTCGTGCGCCTTGGACCAGGTCTCCTGCGCCTTCTTCGGCGAGCGTTGCAGGGTCGACGGCAGCTCCTTGCTGGCCGGCATGGCTCTCACCTCCTGGGATGCCCTTACCCCGCGACCGGCCGGGCACCACGCCTATCGTTCCCGGCGCCGGGCGGAGCGGGACGCGCGCTGCCACCGGGCGAGCGCGGTGACGGCCGCCGCGCCGGCGGCCAGC
>Ga0070675_100002868_pt1 | contig 12989 bp, 12 predicted proteins | sample KBSM43metaG_FD_65343 | JGI IMG/M metagenome (GOLD analysis project Ga0070675, IMG submission 65343) | Miscanthus rhizosphere microbial communities from Kellogg Biological Station, Michigan, USA - KBS M4-3 metaG | ecosystem: Host-associated > Plants > Roots > Rhizosphere > Soil ...
GTGGCGGCCGCGGCAGTCGCGGGCTCGATCGAAAATCCGAAAGAGGTGTTCGATGAGCTTTGATTTGGACAAGCCCATCAAAGGCCGCGTATGGAAATTCGGGGATTCGGTCGAGACGGACGCGATCAATCCCTATTACCAGTATCCGACGATGGAAGAATTGAAGCTGCACACGCTCGAAGCGTACCGGCCGGAATTCCCGCAAGAGGTGAAACCGGGCGATATCCTCGTCGCGGGGCGCAATTTCGGGTGCGGGTCGAGCCGCCCGGGACTCGTGCTGCGCGAAGTCGGCATCGCCGCCATCGTCGTCGAGTCCGTGTCGCGTTTGTTCATGCGCAACAGCATCGCGCGCGCGATGCCGATCTTCATGGCGCCGGGCATCACCGGCATCGTCGACGACGGCGAAAAGCTTGAAGTCGATTATCCGAAGGGCACAGTGCGCAATCCCGCGACGGGGGCCTCTGTTGCAATCCGCGCGTTTCCGCCGCTGATCGAGCGCATCGTCAATGCGGGCGGGCTGCTGGAGTTTGCGCGGCAGCGGTATTTGGCAGAGAAAAGCACTTAGAGTTTGTCATTCTGGCGCAAGCCGGAATCCAGATCATTTCACACTAGCCTGGATTGGGGATCGCGCTGCGCGCGTCCGGAATGACGATTAGTTTTTTGAATGCGCCGCCGCCTCGCGCCCTGCGATTCTGCCGAACACCGAACCCGCCATCAGTCCCGTGCTGCCCGGATAGTTGAAGTAATAAAGCCCGCCGACGAGTTCGCCCGCCGCATACAGACCCGGAATCGGCGCGTCTTCCATATCGAGCACGTGCGTCGCCGGATCGATCTTGAGTCCGCCGAAGGTGAACGTGATACCGCAGCCGACCGAGTACGCCTCGAACGGCGGCTTCTCGAGCACGTTGGCCCAGTTGGTTTTATCTATCGCGAGGCCGACTGTAGTGCGGCCGTCCTTGACGTTGGGATCGAACGGCACGTCGCGTTTGATCGCCGCGTTGTAGTCGCGCACGGTGTCGAGAAAATTCTGCGGATGCACGTCCTGCATTTTTTCGACGAGACCTTCCAGCGTGTCGGCCTGCACCTTGGTCGCGCCGCGCAACTTGTATTCGTCGCGCATCAAATGCTTGACCTGCTGATCGAAGATCTGCCACGCGAAGCTGCCGGGCTGCTGAAGCACGACGCGGCCGTATTTCGCATACGTGTAATTGCGAAAGTCGGCGCCTTCGTCGACGAAGCGCCTGCCGTCGGCGTTGACCATGATGCCGAACGGATAGCTGTGCCGGTAGCCCGCGTGCGGCGCATTCACGTCTCCGAAATCCGGCGCGTAGCGCTCCCATGCGACGGAATGGCAGCCCGACCACTGGCCGTAAGACTGCGCGCCGATCTCGAGCGCCATGCTGATGCCGTCGCCGGTGTTGTAGCGCGTGCCGCGCACTTTCGCCATGTCCCAGCCGGGGCCGAGATAGCGCGTGCGCATTTCGCGGTTGGCCTCGAAGCCGCCGCACGCGAGCACGACCGCCCTGGCACGGATTTCTTCAGGCACGCCGTTAGCCGTCACGCGCACGCCTTCGACGCCAGATTTTCCCTGGAGCAGCGCAGTGGCGCGCGTCTGATAGCGGACTTCGATGCCGTGCTTCTCAGCCGCCTTGTAGTGCAGTTCCATGAGTCCCGTGCCGCCGCCGTTCGCGAAAATCACGACGCCGCCGAAGAACTTGAAGCGGCCGTTGACGTTATAGGCCTGACGCCCGTAATTGGGCATGAAGCGGATGCCGCGGTCGCGCATCCAGTGCACGGTGCCGGTGCTTTCCTTGACTATGGTTTCCGCGAGATCGGGGTCGATGTAGTACTGCGTGATGCGCCCGAGGTCGTCGAGATATTGTTCCGCGCTGTATTCGCCGAAGTCCGTGCGCGCGATCTCGTCGTCGGTCAGGTCGGGCACGATCTTTTTGATGTCCGCCGCGCCATGATGAACCATGCGAAAGCCGCCGCCGGTATAAGCGCTGTTGCCGCCGCGCTTGTCCTGCGGCGCGCGCTCCAGCACGAGCACGCGGGCGCCGCTTTCGCGCGCGGACAGTGCCGCGCACATTGCGGCATTGCCTCCGCCAAGCACGATTACGTCATAGGATGGTGATGACAACTGGCAGTTCCTTTTGTTTGGCGGCTCCGCGCAAACGCGCCGGTCGACGGTGCCGGGTTCGATGTATCAGGACAGGTGCCGCTTTTGTTTTGACGCGGTGTTGAGGCGTTCGTATACTAGTGTATACACGAGAATTCAAAGTGTCCAGCCGGCCCATCTGATCCCGAGGAAACAGCGAGTGCGACCTATTCTTTATGCGGCAATTGCGCTGCCGGCGCTGCTCGGTGGTCCGGCGCACGCGCAGGATTATCCGCAAAAACCCGTGCGCTTCATCGTCGGCTTCTCACCCGGCGGCGGCAGCGACATCCTCGCGCGGCTCCTGAGCGACAAGCTCACCGAAAGCTGGGGCCGCCCGTTCGTGGTGGACAACCGCAGCGGCGCCGGCGGCACGATAGCGCTGAGCCTGACCGCCAACGCGGCGCCCGACGGTTACACGGTCATGATGATTTCGGGCAGCCAGATCACCAACGCGATGCTAATGACAAAAATGAGCATCGATGTTCTGAAAGCGTATGCGCCGGTAACGCAGGCGACCTCGCAGCCGTACATACTCGTCGTGCATCCGTCGGTGGCGGCAAAGAACGTGAAAGAACTGATCGCGCTCGCGAAATCGAAGCCGGATGCGCTCAACTATGCATCGTCGGGCACCGGCTCGTTCGCGCACCTTGGCATGGAACTGTTCAAGGTCATGACCGGCACCGAAATGGTTCACATCCCGTTCAAAGGCAGCGGTGCCGCGATGATCGATCTGCTCGGCGGCCAGGTGCAACTCGCGTTGACGAGCGCGATATCGGGCATGCCGCATCTCAAGACCGGCAAGTTGCGAGGGCTCGCGGTCACGACGCTCAAGCGCTCGCCGGTCATTCCCGAATTCCCGACGGTCGCGGAATCCGGCGTACCGGGTTACTCGGTCGACGGTTGGTATGCGGTCGTGCTGCCGGCCAGGACGCCGACCGCAATTGTGAGCAAGTTAAACCGGGAACTCGTGAGACTGCTCGACACGCCCGCGGTCGTCGAGGCGCTCGCCAGAGACGGCGCGGTGCCGGCGCCCAGCACGCCCGCGCAACTGGCCGAGACCATGCGCGCGGAACTCGCGAAATGGGACAAGGTCGTCAAGAGCGCCGGACTGAAGATCGAATGAGGTTAAAATTTCACTCGATGAGTTTGCTGGTCGCCGCGACGTTCGCATGCGAGGCGGCGGCGCAAAGTTATCCAAGCAAGCCGATACGCGTGATCGTCGGCCAGGCGCCGGGCGGGGCCACCGACATCGTGTCGCGCGCACTTGCGCAGAAGCTGACCGATGGCCTCGGGCAAACCGTCGTGATCGACAACCGCTCGGGCGCGGCGGGCAGCATCGGCAGCGCCATCGCGGCGAGCGCGCCGCCGGACGGTTATACGGCGTTGATCGTGTCGAGCACATACACGATCAATCCGAGCCTGTACAAGAAACTGCCGTTCGATCCGGTGCGCGATTTGCAGCCGGTGACGCTGATCGCTTCGTCGCCGTTTTTACTGATGGTGCATCCGTCGATTGCCGCCAAGACGCCGCGCGAGCTGATTGCACTCGCCAAAACGCGGAAGCTCACTTTCGCTTCCGGTGGCATCGGCAGCTCCGGCCATCTCGCGGCGGAGCTTTTTAGCAGCATGGCGGGCATCGAGTTGACGCACGTGCCATACAAAGGGGCCGGTCCCGCGCTGATTGATACGCTAGGCGGGCAGGTGAACATGATCATGAGCAGCATCGTCTCCGGCATGCCGTATGCGAAGTCCGGCCGCCTGCGCGCGCTCGCGATCACGACGCGCGCGCGTTCGCCGGCGTTGCCCGAGCTGCCGACGATTTCAGAGTCCGCATTGCCGGGCTATGATTTTTCCTCGTGGTATGGCTTGATGGTGCCAGCCGGCACGCCACAACCCGTCATCGGGCGATTGCATGACGAGACAGTGAAAGCTTTGAAGCTGCCCGATCTGCAGCAGCGGCTCGCGAGCGAAGGCTGCGACGCGGTCGGCAGCACGCCGGAGCAGCTCGCGGCATATATCAAAACCGAAATGGCGCGCTGGGCCAAAGTCGTGAAAGCCAGCGGCATGCAGGCCGAATAATCCGACCGGAGTCAGCAATGCAAAAAACAGCGAAAACAACAAAATCAACGCCGCTCGGCGAACTGGCGTATGCGAAGCTCCATTCGGCAATCCAGGCCGGCACGTTCGAGCCCGGACAACGCATGATGGAAACCGAGGTTGCCGATTGGCTCAAGATGAGCCGCACGCCCGCGCGCGATGCGATGCGGCGCCTCGAGAACGAAGGGCTGCTCGTGCACGAGCCGCGCCAGGGGCTGGTCATCGCGAAGCTCGATCATGCCGCGGTAATGGAGCTTTATGCGATGCGCGAAGTGCTCGAAGGCACTGCAGCGCGGCTTGCGGCGCGCCATGCATCGGACCTCGAAGTCGCGCAATTGCTCGAGCTCATTGCGATCGAAAAGAAGCTGAAAGGCAGGTACGCGGAACTCTCGGCGCACAACCAGCGCTTTCATCAGGCTCTTCGCCACGCCGCGCATAACCGCTTTCTGCTGCGCGCGCTGATCACGGTGCGCGATTCGATGGGGCTGCTCGGCAAGTCGCTGATGACGTTGCCGCAGCGCGCCGCCAATGCGCTAAAAGAGCATGAGCAGATCGTGCGCGCCATCGAGCAGCGTAATCCCGACGCCGCCGAGGAGGCTGCCCGCGCCCACGTGCTCGCAGCGCAGCGCGAACGCATCAAAGCGTTTTTGCCGTCGTGAGCCGCTGACGAGCGTGCGCTATAGGCGCGCGCGTCTAACGGGAGTCCCGCTGCAGTTATTTGTGCGGCCGGTTGAGCTCAATTCCTAACATCGCTTAAGCAATCTTGTCGGTCAACGCCGACATTGAGATGCGCTGTGTACCGATAGTATTTTCGGGAAAAGTCCCATACGGTGTGCGCTGGTTTCCCCCTCGCGTGGCAGGCCTGTCACGTGCAAATCCAGCGGAGGTTGTATGAAACTTTGGACAGTCGCATCCGCACTCATCGCAGCAGCTTTATCCGTCGTACCGGCAGCCGCAGCCACCATCCCTTTCAGTGCCATTTTGTCGCCGGCGAACGAAGTTCCTCCCACCGCATCCACAGGATCCGGAACGGCAATCCTGGATCTCGACGTCGTGGCACACACATTGCGCGTTCAAATCACATTTTCCGGCCTGGTGCCGACCGCGCCGGCAGGTTCGCCTGTGGGAACGACCGCGTCGCACATTCACTGTTGTTTGACCAGTCCGTTCGCGACCGGGGTAAACGCCGGGGTCGCCACGACGACGCCGACCTTCGCCGGCTTCCCTTTGGGTGTGTTAGCAGGGACATATGACAATACGCTCGACCTGACTTCGGCGTCCTCCTACAATCCCGCCTTCGTCACCTCACCCTTGGTCGGTGGTTCTGTCGCCAATGCCGAAGCGACACTGATCAACGGGTTGTTGAGTGGCTTGACATATCTCAACGTTCACACGAACGCGTTTCCGGGTGGCGAGATCCGGGGCTTCGTCGTCCAGGTTCCAGAACCCGAAACGTACGCGCTGCTGCTCGCCGGGCTGGCGATGATCGGCATTGCAATGCGCAAACGCCGGCGGGCGTAGGTTCGCCAGCCCGGCTTGCCCGGGAATTCTATGCCGTTGCCGGTTGAGGACTATGCGCTGATCGGCGACTGCCATACGGCTGCATTGGTCGGTCGCGACGGCTCGATCGACTGGCTTTGCCTGCCGCGCTTCGATGCGGGCGCCTGTTTCGCCGCGCTGATGGGAAACCGCGCGCACGGCCGCTGGCTGATCGCGCCTGCCGCGAACGTGCTGAGCGTGCGGCGCCAATACCGCGACGGCACGTTGATTCTCGAAACCGAATTCGAAACGCGCGAAGGCGCGGTGCGCATTATCGATTGCATGAGGCTATCGAACGAGCGCTGGGATCTCGTGCGCATCGTCGAGGGCTTGCGCGGACGCGTCGCGATGCAGCTCGAACTCATCATCCGCTTCGATTACGGTTCGATCGTGCCGTGGGTCCGGCGGCACAACCACGCGCTGCTGGCGACGGCGGGGCCGGACACGCTGGAATTGCACACGCCGGTGCCCGTGCGCGGCAAAGACATGACGTCGGTGGCGGAGTTCGCCGTCAGCGCGGGTGAGCGCATTCCGTTCTTGCTCAATTACCGCCCGTCGCACGAGCCGGCGCAGCCGGCGATCGATGCCGACGACGCAGTGGATGAAACTGCGCGTGCATGGCGCAAATGGTCGGGCCGCTGCACTTATCGGGGACGCTGGCACGCCGCCGTCGTGCGCTCGCTGATCACGCTCAAAGCGCTGACCTACGGTCCCACCGGCGGCATCGTCGCGGCGCCGACGACTTCATTGCCCGAAGAGGCGGGCGGCGTGCGCAACTGGGACTACCGGTATTGCTGGCTGCGCGATGCGACGTTCACTCTGAATTCGCTGTTGCTGGCCGGTTATCACGAGGAGGCGGAGGATTGGTGCAAGTGGCTGGTGCGCGCGGCGGCCGGCCGACCTGAAGACCTGCAGCCGCTGTATACCGTCACCGGCGAACGGCGCATCGGCGAATTCGAGCTCGACTGGCTGCCGGGTTACGACGGTGCGCGGCCGGTGCGAGTCGGCAATGCGGCGTCGCGCCAGTTGCAGCTCGACATTTACGGCGAAGTGATGGATACGCTGCACCTCGCGCGTGCCGCCAAACTCAAGCCCAACGCGGCCGCATGGAACATTCAGGTGGCATTGCTGCGCTTTCTTGAATCCGCTTGGCAGCAGCCCGACGAAGGCATCTGGGAAATTCGCGGTCCGCGCCAACATTTCACGCACTCGAAAATCATGGCGTGGGTGGCATTCGACCGCGCCGTAAAGGACATCGAGAACTTCGGCGTCGACGGGCCGCTCGCACGCTGGCGTGATATCCGCGATGCAATCCATGCCGACGTCTGCCGCAATGGGTACGACGCGTCGCGCAACACGTTCGTTCAGTATTACGGCGCGCCGCATCTCGACGCGAGCCTGCTGCTGATTGCGCCGGTCGGGTTCCTGCCGCCCGACGATCCCCGCGTGCGCGGGACTATCGATGCTATCGAGCGCGGGCTTGTCGCGGACGGGCTCGTGCTGCGCTATGCGCCGGCCAATGACGTGGACGGATTGCCGCCGGGCGGCGGAACGTTCCTGGCGTGCTCGTTCTGGCTAGCGGAAAGTCTGGCTCTTACCGGGCGGCGCGCCGAAGCTGAAGCGTGGTTCGAGCGGCTGCTTGGACTAGCCAACGACGTCGGGCTGCTGCCGGAAGAATACGACGCGCGCAACGGGCGCATGTTGGGCAATTTTCCGCAGGCCCTGACCCACATCGCGCTGATCAATACGGCGCACGTGCTGTCGATGCCGTTGCACCACGCGAAACGCGCCTGCGAGAAAGGCGAGCGCCCGGCCGCCGCCGCCCACACGCAGGGTGATACAGCGCAAGCCTGAATCAATGGCCCTGGAATACGGGCTTGCGTTTCTCCATAAATGCATCGCGACCTTCGATGTAGTCCTTGCTCGCGAAGCACGTGTCGACCATGCGGTCGCAGGTCGCGATATCGCGCTCCGATTCGTTTCTGCCCATTTCGACGACGCTCTTCTTGACCGCGGCGATCGTCAGCGGCGCGTTGTTCGCAATCGTCGTCGCGTAATTGAGCACGTAGTCTTCGAGCTCGGCCACAGGCAGCATGCGATTGATGAGTCCCATCGTCAGCGCTTCCTGCGCGGTGAACTGGCGGCCGGTGTAGAAGATCTCCATCGTGAACGACGGGCCGACGAGCGCTTCGAGCTGCTTCAAGCGCGCGTAGCGGTAGCCGACGCCGAGCTTCGCCGCCGGCACGCCGAATCTCGAGTCGTCGGAGGCGATACGCAGGTCGCACGAAACCGCGGTGCCCATGCCGCCGCCCATGCAGAAGCCGCGGATTGACGCGATCGTCGGTTTCGGGCATTCGCGCAATGCCTTGGCTGCGCGGTCGGAAGCTGCCTCGTATTCGGCCTTCGCCTCGGCGGTCGCGCGCCTTTCCTTGAATTCAGAGATGTCGGCGCCCGACACGAACGCCTTATCGCCCGCGCCTTTCAATATGACGACACGCACCGCCGGATCGCGCGCGTAATCGTTGAGCGCGTCGGCCATCGCCAGGTACATGTCCATCGACATCGCGTTGCGCTTCGCCGGGTTGTTAAAAATGATCCAGCCGATTCCGCCGTCCTTCTTGGCGATCAGCTTGTCGGTGGTGGTAGCCATGACGAATTCCTTTCGAGGTGAAAACATGGAGTGTAACTAATATAATCGGCCCCTGTCCGCGGCCTGCCGCGGTTCCATTCGAAGTTTCGACGGGGGAGAATAATGTGCGTTTAGGACTACTGGGTTTCGGCGAAGCGGGGCTGCGTTTTGCGCAGGATCTGTCGCAGGGCGGCCTGACGGACATCGTCGCTTACAGCAGGACGGGGGCGAAAGAGCCGGCCGACGGTCCGCTGCACACGCAGGCCGCCGCCGCCGGTGCAAAGCTGGTGAAGACGGTGCGCGCATTGTGCAAGGGCACTGACGTCGTTATTGCGCTCACGCCGGGCAAGTCCGCGGTGGCCGCAGCGCGCAAGACGGCGAAATATCTGAGTCCCGGGCAGATCTACGTCGACATGAGTTCGGCGGCGGTTAAAACCATGGAAGACATCGCGCAACTGCTCGAGGGCAAGGCACGCTTCATCGACGCCGCGATCATGAGCCCGGTGCCGCTGAACGGCATCAAGGGCGTAATCGGCGCGAGTGGCGCGGATGCCGCGCAATTCCGCGCGTTGCTGGCGCCGTACGGCATGAACATCAAAGTGGTCGGCGAGAAGCCCGGCGGCGCCAGCGCGATGAAGTTGATTCGCAGCGTGTGCATGAAAGGGCTTTCCGCGGTGTTGATCGAATCGCTGGAAGCGGCGCAACGGTACGGCGTGCTCGAAGCCGCCGCGGCGGACATCGCGGGATCGTTTGACGAGCGGCCGTTCGCGGAAAACATGAAGCGCTATGTGTGCGGCACCGCGGTGCACGCCGGTCGCCGCGTGCACGAAATGGCCGACGCGATGGCATTATTGAATGCGCTGGGCTCGTCCACGCGCATGACGCGCGCCACTCGCTCCAATCTCGTCGAGCTCGCCAACCTGGGATTGCGTGAAAAATTCAACGCGCGCGAGCCCGACACAGTCGCCGCGGCGATCGAGGCCTTGGTCGAGTTGAGACGCGGGTAAATTTTTGGCGTGCCGCGGCGGTCGTCGCGGCCGACCAGTTCGGCGCGCATAGCTGCATCGATCAAGTGCGGCAAATCGAAAACTGCAAGGAGCAAAAATGAGCGTTCCGGTGTTCGCGGCGGGCAACTACCGCTATATCAGGGCTTTTTTCCAGTATTCCGGCGGCGTCGCCGCCGAGCCGGGCTATGAATTCGAGCGCGCACGCTTTGCGCAGCCGCTTCCGCTCAACGATGCCTACGCGGCGGTTGAAGCGCACTTGAAAGCGCTCGGGCGGCCGACGACCGCATTTGCCGCCTGCGAATTGCGCACGCCCGAGCAGGTCACCGACCAGGGCTTCATCGATTTCAACCGTGTCTATGTGAAAACGCTCGCGCGCTGGGGCATTTATCGCGACGGCGCAGAGACGCTGAATCCGGTGGCCCGGACCAACGTGAGCCCGGTGCACGATAAGCCGCCGGTGCCCATAATGTATGCGTTCTCATATACGGTGCCCGCACGCAATCCGAGACCGACGTTCATTGTTTCGGGCGCCGGTGAAGTGGGCGCAAAAGGCAGCAGCTACGCCGAGCGCATCGTGCGGTTGAATGATACGTCGCTCACGGGCATGCGCGAGAAAGTTGCCTGCGTGATCGAGGAAATGGAGCGGCGTCTCGCGCTACTGGGTTTTTCGTGGGCAGATGCGCTTGCGACGCAGGCTTATACGGTGCAGGACATCGGCCCTCTGGTCGGCGAAATGCTCGACGCGCGCGGCGCTATGCGGGGCGGACTTAATTGGTATTACGCGCGGCCACCCGTAATCGGCCTCGAGTTCGAGATGGACGTGCGGAGCGTGGCGCGCGAAATCGTATTGTAAGTGTCCGAGCCTGGGTTGATCTGCGTCACGTCCAGTTCGCGCGGGTACGCAGGGAGTTGACGGTTTCAGCGGCCTCCTTCAGGACCTCGGCGTGATCGAGCGCGGTGAATTGCCCTGCGCGCAACAGGACGCGGCCATCGACGATTACCGTGTCCACGTTGCGCGGCTGCGCGAACCCGACGAGCGCTTCATAAGGTGTTCCGGCGGGGGCGATGTTGATGTCGCCCGCGCGCACCAAAATAATATCGGCGCGCTTGCCCGGCGTTAGCGAACCGGTGCGGTCGGCAATCCCGAGATCGATCGCGCCATCGAGTGTGGCGAGTTGAACGAGCCGCTTGGCGGTAAGCGGCACGCGCGCGCCTACGCGATGCTGATGCAGCGCGTAGAGCATGCGCATCCCGGCGAAATAGTCGAAACTGTAGCTGCTGGCATTGTCGGTGGACAGGCTGACTTTCACGCCGGCTTCGAGCAGCTCCGCGAACTGGATAAGCCCGGCGCTCGCCGGACGCCGCGCTTCGCCGACGGGCGACGTGCTGTAGCTGACGCCGCGCTCTTTCAAGATCCGCCGTTCCTCCGCGGTAGTCAGCAGCGGATGAACGAGTTGCACGTCCGGGCCGAGGAGGCCTGCGTCGTTCAAGTACATGATCGGGCTCGGGCCAGATGTGTGCAGCGTGATCGGCAAACCGAGCGCGCGCGCGGCGCCCCATTCTTTCCGAGCGATTTCGAGCGGGACGTTGCCGCGCAGTGGATTGGGATCGGAGCCGACGTTGCGTGAGTTCATGCCCAGCGTAAGCAGGCCGTCGTTGGGCATCCACTCGCGCTTTATTTTGGCGAGACCGTCGAGATCCATCGGCTGGTCGTTGGGCATGTTCTGCGCCGGTCCGTAGGAGAATCGGCCGCGCAGCCCGATGTCGCGCATGCCGCGCAGCTCGGCGTCGGCGTGCTCGGGCGAGCGGACGTTGTGCGCCCAGTTGTGGACCGTCGTGGCGCCGGCGCTCAGAGCTTCGGCGAGTCCGACGCGGACATTGCGATAGCTGTCTTCGGGCGTGTAATGCGGTCCGAGGCGGTTGGTAACCGGAAAGTAGCCGGCCTTGGGATCGTCCATGCGGATCACAGCGCGCAGCGCGCTCGTCCATAGATGCACGTGAGTGTCGATGAAGCCGGGCAGGCAGATCATGCCGCGCGCATCGATGACGGTTGTTGTCGGCGCTGCGATGTCCGATGCTACCGCGACGATCACGCCGTCGCGCACGTGCACGTCGCCGCGCACGAAATCGCCAACTGCCGAATCCATGCTCAAGGTGGTCGCGCCGCGAATCACAAACTCGCCGCGCGCGGGCAGCGCCTTCGCGGCACGCCCCGCAACCGCCTGCGCGCGCAACGTTGTCGGTGCGAGTCCTATTGTCGCGAGCGCCGCTGCCGTTTTTAGTACGGTGCGCCGGTCGATTTTGCTTTGGTGCATGCTACGCCTCCCGTTGTTACGCGTTGCACGGGAGTATCTATACGCGTCGAAGCGCAGTCAACAGAGCATCGGCGGTCGAGTGCCTCCGCACTGCTAATTCACGCGTATGCCGGCTTCGCGAACCAGCTTTCCCCACTTGATGGTTTCCGTCTTCAGATATTCCGTAAACTCATCGGGCGGCATGCCGACCGGATCGAGTCCCATCGCCAGCAAACGCTCCCGGATTTCCGCATTGGCGACGGTCCTGGCAATTTCTGCATAGAGCTTGGCGATGATTTCTTTCGACATGCCGGCCGGCCCAAACACCGCGTACCACTGGTCCACCGCGAATCCGGGGACGCCGGCCTCGGCAATGGTGGGAAGTTCGGGCACCGACGGGGACCGCTTTGCGCTCGACACTGCCAGTGCACGCAGTCGGCCCGCGCGAACATGCGGGATGGTCGAGATCGCGCTCGCTGAAGTAACCGAAACCCGCCCGGCGACGAGGTCGAGGATGCTGGGCGCCGTGCCTTTGTACGGGATATGCACGAATTGCAGCCCCGCCATCCGGTTGAGCAGCTCCATAGTCAGATGCTGGCCGCTGCCGGTGCCAGAAGAGGAAAAAAGTATTTCATCGGGATGCTTTTTGGTAAACGCGATCAAGTCTTTCACGTTCTTCACCGGCAGCGAGGGATGCACCGCCAATATGCTGGGCGACTGCACGAACAGCGAAATCGGGGCGAAGTCCTTGAGCGTGTCATAGGGGAGCTTATACAGCGCGGGCGTGATGGCGTGGCTCATTGACTGCATGAGCAGCGTGTAACCATCGGGCGCGGCGCGCGCAACGACCTCGGCGGCGATGGTGCCGCCTGCACCGGGCCGGTTCTCGGCCACAACCTGCTGACTCCACGCATCGGTGAATTTCTGCCCGAGCAGCCGCCCCGAAGTATCCACGCCGCCGCCCGGCGCAAGCGCAATGACCATACGGATCGGCTTGGCGGGATATTTCGTTGCGTCTTGCGCCCGGCAGGCACTCGCCGCCGCAATCATCAACATGGCGACGCCACATGGGATCGCGATTTTGGTCATAACTCGTTCTCCTCGTCACAGTGCGGGTACGGGCCGCGGGCGGCGGCTCTGCCGGCCCGGTGCTGCAATCATGTTGCCCTTGCGCCCGGTTGATTGCAAATCAGAACTATCTCCAGCCGTCGATAAAAAAACGGCCCCGCAGGGCCGTTTCTTTCGTCGCCGCGATACGTTAAGCG
>Ga0070675_100002874_pt1 | contig 12984 bp, 12 predicted proteins | sample KBSM43metaG_FD_65343 | JGI IMG/M metagenome (GOLD analysis project Ga0070675, IMG submission 65343) | Miscanthus rhizosphere microbial communities from Kellogg Biological Station, Michigan, USA - KBS M4-3 metaG | ecosystem: Host-associated > Plants > Roots > Rhizosphere > Soil ...
CGGTACGGACCGGGGACATAGTTAACACAAGTCCGGGCACATCGTTTACACCAGGAGGATGCCCTGGATGGAAACGAATGTAGTGAAGGAGCGACTCGCGTTCGTGCTCGACCTGGAGAGTGGCCACTGGTCGATGACCGAGCTGTGCGAGCGCTACGGCGTGAGCCGCCCCACGGGTTACAAGTGGCTCGCGCGTCATCAGGGCGGTGGCGGCAGCGGACTGGATGATCGCAGCCGTGCGCCACGGCGCTGCCCGCATCGCACCGGTGACGTGCTCGAGGCCCTGATCGTCGCCGCGCGACAAGAGTACGGGTGGGGCGCGAAGAAGCGGCTGCGCGTGCTGCGGACGCGGCATCCACATCGTGCCTGGCCGGCGCGCAGCACGACGAACGCGATTCTCGAGCGGCACGGGCTCTTGCAAAAGAACCGGCGCCGACGGAAGTGGGCGCATCCGGGTTCGATCCCGGTCGCGACGCAATGCCCCAATCAGGTCTGGCCTGCCGATTTCAAGGGTCAGTTCCGCACGGGCGACGGCCAGTACTGCTATCCGCTCACCGTGACCGATCATTTCAGCCGACGAGTCCTCGCGTGCCACGGCCTGCACTCGGTGAAGACCGAAGGCGCCAAGCCCGTCTTCCGTGCCCTGTTCCGCGAGGTGGGGTTGCCGGACGCCATCCGTACTGATAACGGCGCACCGTTCGCCTCGACGGGTATCCACGGCTTGGCCGCCTTGAATGTTTGGTGGATGCAGCTCGGTATCGTGCATCAGCGCATCACACCAGCGAGTCCGCAAGAGAACGGTACGCACGAGCGTATGCACCGCGAGCTCAAGCGAGAGACCGCCCGCCCCGCCGCGAGTAGCCTCCGGGCGCAACAGCGTCGCTTCGATGCATTCCGTCAGCGCTACAACGATGAGCGGCCCCACGAAGCCCTGGGCGACCGCACGCCGAGCACCCTCTGGCGCCCGTCGTCGCGCTCGTACCCGGAACACCGGACACACCCCGATTACCCGTCACACTTGGAGATCCGGCGCGTGAGCACCGCCGGCACATTCCGCTTGCTGTCGCGTCAGCCCTTCCTCAGCCACGCCCTCGGTGGTGAGGATATCGGCCTGGAAGAAGTCGGCGATGGCATTTGGAACATCGTCTATTACAGTACGTTGCTCGGCAAGATCGATGAACGCACGGCGCGCATTACCGGGATTCGGCCCGTCGCGTAAGGTGTAAAGGATGTTGCCGGACTCTTGTTAACGATCATCCCGTCCGTTCAAGCGTAAGTCGGGTTCGAGATCCCGTAGACTCTGCGGATGCTGCGATTCACCTCGCTGGTGCTCGTTCTCGCGACTCTGGTCCCTCTCCAGGCCGCTGATCCGACCACCCCCCTCTACTGGAGCGCGGCCAAGACCAAGGAGCTCATCAAAGAGGCCGCTTCGAAGGTGAACCCGCAGACCGGCATGTCCCCGCAACGCTTCATGGACTCGGCGTTCATGATGTACCGCGAGAAGAGCTCTGGCGCTGAAGCGCACACCGGCAGCGCGGATTTCATCATCGTCAACGACGGAACGGGCATGATCGTGATCGGCGGGAAGATCGTCAACGGCAAGCTCGATCGGCCGGGCGAGATTCGAGGCGACTCCATCGAGGGCGGCACGCCGTATCCGGTGAAAGCGGGCGACACGTTGTACGTGCCCAGGAACGCCGCGCACCAGTTTCAGGTGCAGCCTGGTCAGTACATGGTCTACACGGTCGTGAAGGTTACGCCGGTCGAGTGACCGTTCGACCGCGCGTGCGGCCAACCAGCCGCTCGTAGACGGCGCTCGTCCCCGCCACCATCTTCTCGACAGTGAAGCGGGCGCGCGCCCGGGCGAGTGCCGCGTCGCCCATGCGTGCCCGGAGCCCCGGGTCCTTCAGCAGCGCCACGAGCTTGTCGGCCATTGTGACGTGATCCCGCGGCTGGACCAGGAACCCGGTGACACCGTCGACGAGCACTTCCGGGATGCCGCCGGCCGCCGTGGCAACAGCGGCCTTCGACGCCGCCATCGCGTCCACCAGCGCGGTGCACATGCCCTCGCTCACCGAGCTCATGGCGAAGATGTCGAACCCTTTGGTGAGCTCGAGGGCGTCGCTGCGGAACCCGGCCAGGAACACGTGCCGTTCGAGGTGCTTGTCCTTGATCTGCTTTTCGAGCTTCTCGCGCAGCTCGCCGTCGCCGACGATGACGAAGCGCACGTCGGGCACCTGCTTCACGACCAGCGCCGCGGCGTCGATGAGGTGCTGCTGGCCCTTGTGGGGCACGAGCGCGGCGACGTTGCCCACGACCGGCGCGAGCGTCGGCAGGTAGAGCTCGGCGTGCACATTGGCTGCCGGCATCTTGACGATGCGCTCGACGTCCACGCCCTCGTTGACGACCGTCGTCTTCTCGCGCGGGATGCCGTCGGCGACGAGCCGGTTGCGGATGGCCTCGGAGTTGGCGATGAAGCAGTCCACCTGGCCGTACTTCCAGCGCGAGAACGAGTTGTGCGCGATGCGGAACTCGACGCGCCGCGAGGCGACGAGCGGCGGCTTGGGCGTCGGCGACGAGATCGAGAGCGCGGTCGCCGCCATCGCCACCGCGTGCGGGTCGTGCGCCTGCAGGACGTCAGGGCGGATTTGCCGGATCACGCGCGACAACCGCCAGGCCGCGGCCAGGTCGATCTCGTGCTTCGGCGCCAGGGGAATCAGGTCGAGCCCTTCCGACATGCGCTTGAACAGCGCGCCGTCGGGGTGCGCCACGAGCGCCGCCCGCTGATCGAGCAGGCGGAGCCCGAGCACCGTGTACATCACCTGACTCTGGCCGCCCCGCCAGGTGCGGGCGGTATCGATGTGCAGCGAGAACATGGGTCGGGACACTAGCCGCCGTGCGCCGGTTTGCGCTCGCGCGCGGCGGTGACCGTGCGTTGCAGCTCCCACAGCTTGGCGAACTTCAGGAACACCGAGTAGGCATTGATCATCGACAACAGCAGCCCCACCGAGCCGTCGAGCACGCCGCGGCGGAGGATGTAGTTGCGCAGGAATGCCGCCGGCGCCTGGAGCAGCAGGTCGTGGGCCCGGGCGCGGCGCCCGCGCTCGTACATCTGCCGTGCGGCGAGCGTGGAATAGGCGTTGATGCGATCGAGGTGATCGCTCAGGTCATCGTAAGAATAGTGCTGCAGCTCCTGCGAGAGCCGGCCCACGGCGCCGGTCACGGTCACTGATTCGTGCACGTAGAGCCCGCTCCAACGTGCGGCGCGGCGGTCGTAGAGGCGGGTCTGGTGGTCGGGATAGAAGTCGGTGGTGCGGATCCAGCGCCCGAGGTGAAAGGAGACTCGCGGCACCTTGTAGGCCGCCTTCGCCGGGTCCTGCAGCAGCAGCCCCTTGATCTCGTTGGCCAGCCCCGTCGTGATGCGCTCGTCGGCGTCGAGCGAGAAGATCCAGTCGTAGGTGGCGAGGCTGGCGGCGAAGTTCTTCTGGTCCACCCAGCCGGTCCAGGTGCGCGACTCGACGCGCACGCCCCTGGCGGCGGCAATCGCGGTGGTGTCGTCGGTGCTGCCGCTGTCCACGACGATGATTTCGTCGGCCCACGACGCGCTGTCGATGGCCGCGCCGATATGGGCCGCCTCGTTCTTGGTGATGATGGTCACCGTGACGCGCGGCACGGGGGAATCTTACAGGCTTCGGGCCTCGGGCTTCAGGCTTCGGACGGTGGGCGGGTCTGAAGACCCGGCCCTACGTACGGTTGGTAGTCGGCCGGGCCTGAAGACCCAGCCTTGCGTGCGGTTGGAGTGTCAGTCTGGTCTCAAGACCCGCAGCCGCCTCAGTTGACCGGTGCGCCGCCGCCGTTGACTTGCGTGCCGCCGCCGTTGAGCGGCACTTCCTGCACCGTCTCGAGGTCCACCACCGACTGCGCGTAGTCCAGGATGGCGCGGAGCTCGTTGTTGCGCGCCTGCGCCAGGTCGCGCTGGGCCTGGAACACGATGAAGCTCGTCGACGTGCCGGCCTGGAACTTGCGCTGCTCGGCCTCGAGGCGCCGCTCGGCAAACGACCGCGCCGCGCGCGTCGTCTCCACCCGTTTCTGGTTGGTCTGCACCTGCCGCGCCGCTTCGCGCACCTGGGTCGAGACCTGGAGCCGCTGGCTCTTCAACTGCGTCTGCGCCTGGTTGTATTCGATGCGGGCCCGGGCGAGGTCCGCTTCGGCGGGGCTGGTGCCGATCGGATAGCTGACGTTCAGCGACGCCGTCCACGCCGGGTAACGGTTCGCGAACAGATCGCCGACGGTGGCCGCGAAGCTGCGGCCGTTCTGGCCAATCACGTCACCCGACCCCGGGCCGAAGGGACCGACGCCGCGCACGAGCTGAAGCCCGCCGAGGCCGCTCAGGCCGTAGTCGAACTGCGCGCTGATGTCGGGCAGCGTCTGGTTGCGCAGGAAACGGATCTGGACGTCGTCGATTTCGATCGACTTGGCCGTGCGCTGCAGGTCGGTGCGCCGCTCGAGCGCGTTGCGCACAGCGGTGTCGGGATCGATGGTGATCGCCTGGAACGATGGCAAATCGACGGCTTCGATGGTCATGGTCCAGAAGCCCGGCGACGCCGGATCGAAAATCAGGGCGCGCAGGTTGTCTTCGGACGTCTTGATCTGCGCCTCGGCCACGATCACGGCCTCCTCGCGCGTAGCGACTTCCGACTCGGCCTCGACGATGTCGATCGGCGGCGTGGTGCCGATCTCGACCCGCGAGCGCGTGTTGCGCAGCGACTCCTGCGCCAGTTCGAGCGACTGCCGCTGCACCCCCAGCGACGCCGTCGCGTAGGCGAGGTTCCAGTAGGCGTTGCGCACCGTGCGCATCGTGGTGGCAATGGTCTGGCGCAGCGCCACGTCCGAGATCTCGCGGTTCTTCAGGCTGACGAGCACCTGCTGGCGCACGGAGTCGATGTCGAGGTTGCGCACGATGGGCTGCTGCACGCTGAACGAGAGCCCCGATCGCAACTGCGGCGAGAACGTCGTGAAGGTGCTGTTGGTCGTGAGCCGCGACGCGTCCCAGGAGACGCTGTAGTTGCCGCCCCAGGGCGTCTGCTGATTGACGCCCGTGGAATTGCTGAAGCTGGAGTTGGTGGTCTTGCCGCCGAGGCCGCCGGCGAGAAAGCTGTTGTTCGTCGAGTCCTGGCTGTTCTTCTGAAAGGTGTTCTGGAACGTCGGCGCCCAGGCGGCCTTGGCCTGCACGATCGAATAATCGTCGACCTGCGGGTCGTAGCGGGCGATCTGGATCCCCAGGTTGTTCTCGAGCGCCAGCTTGACCGCCTCATCGATGGTCAGCCGCCGCGTCTCGGGTGCCGCGGCCTGGGCCCCCCCGGGCTGGCTCCCAGGTGTTGCCTGGGGCAGCAGCGCTGGCGAGACTCGCAGGTCGAGGCGGGCCGTGGGCGCGGTCTGCGCGGAAACGGACGCAGGAATCCCAGGAATGGTCAGGGCACTCATCAGAAACAGGGCCGCCAGGCCCGGCAACTGGCCTGAAAAGACAAACCTCTTGCGCATAATCAGTAACTACTCCGGACTGAACTCCTAAGACGGAGCGTCTTGGGCAGATGTTCTGCAGTGCAAACCCGCGGCCGACACTGCCAGTCTTATCGGCCGGCAGATGCTGTACCCGGCAGTTGGTGCCGCCAGTCGCAAGATGGCACCAACTCGCTAGGTATACTAGCCAACCTCGCATGGCTTCTTTGACATCCGCTCAGGTTCTCGACCGTTTTCGCCGCGTCGGCGCCCTCCTCGAAGGACACTTCAAACTGTCCTCGGGCCTGCACAGTCCCGGGTATCTCCAGAGCGCGCTGGTACTGCAGCACCCGGCCGAAGCCGAGGCCCTTGGCGCCGCGCTGGCCGATCTGGTGCGTGGGCTCGAGCCCGACGTCGTGATGTCGCCGGCGCTCGGCGGTATCGTCATCGGCCAGGAGGTGGCCCGGGCGCTCCAGGTGCGGGCCCTCTTCGCGGAGCGCCAGGAGAAGACGCTGGTGCTGCGGCGTGGTTTCGCGCTGGCGCCGGGTGAGCGCGTACTGGTGATCGAGGACGTGGTGACGACCGGGGGCTCCACGCGGGAGACGATCGACGTCGCCACCGCCGCAGGCGGCGTCGTCGTGGGCGCGGGGTCGATCATCGACCGCAGCGCCGGCAACCAGGGCCTTCCGGTCCCGTATGCCTCGCTGGCGCAGGTGGCCTTTCCAACCTACCAGCCCGCGGCGTGTCCGCTGTGCGCGGCTGGATCGGCGGCGATCAAACCGGGCTCGCGCGCCTGAAGACCAGTGGCCCGTCCCCGCTGAGGAAGGACCATCTTCCGGGCGGGTGTTGGCGCGGCCGTAGTCGCGGGAGCGGTGTTCATGCGAACGCTCAAGCTGACGCTCTCCTACGACGGCACGCGGCTCGTCGGCTGGCAGCGCCAGGCCGAGGGTGACTCGGTGCAGGCGCTGCTCGAGGACGCGCTCGCGCGCTTCGAGGGCGGGCCGGTCACGGTGCACGGCGCCGGGCGCACCGATGCCGGCGTCCACGCGCTCGGCCAGGTCGCCAGCGTGCAAGTCACCTTCACCCACGAGGTCGCGACCCTGGCCCGTGCGCTCAACGCGCAGCTGCCCGAGGACGTACGGGTCGTCGCCGTGGACGAAGCCGCCGCAGGCTTTCACGCCCGCTTCGACGCGCGGTCGAAGACCTACCGCTATCTGATTCGCAACGACGCGATGGCCCGCCCGTTCGAACGGGCGTTCGTCTGGCACGTGCCGCAGCCGCTCGACCTCGGCGCAATGCAGCAGGCCGCGGCGAGCCTGATCGGGCGGCACGACTTCGCCGCGTTCCGCAGCGTCGGGACGGAGGCGCCGGATTCCATCCGGACGCTCACGGTCTCGACCGTCTCCCGGACGGCGGCGGAGGCGACGTGGCTTGGTGACGGTGGGCCCGTCCTGACGTATGAGGTGACAGGCGACGGCTTCCTTCGCCACATGGTGCGCGCAATCGTGGGCACCTTGGTCGAGGTGGGGCGCGGGTGGCGCGATCCGGCCGGGATCCAGGCCCTGATGCTCGGCAAGGACCGGCATGCGGCCGGGCCGACGGCGCCTCCGCACGGGCTCTTCCTCGTGCGGGTGGAATATGATTAAGTACTTGTCTCTTCAAGGATTCCGGCGTGCCGCTTGACGAATTGCTGGCCTGGATTGCCCCCGGCGATCCAGACGCCGCTCTGGCGCGGCAGGTTGCGTTCGACCGCCTCCCCGCGCATGTCGCGATCATCATGGACGGCAACGGCCGGTGGGCGGCCCAGCGCCATCTGCCGCGGGTCGAGGGCCACCGTGCCGGCATCGAGTCCGTGCGCGACACGGTGGAGTGCGCCGCGCGCCTCGGGATCCAGGTGCTCACGCTTTACGCCTTCTCGGTGGAGAACTGGAAGCGTCCGGTGACCGAGGTGAGCACGCTGATGATGCTCCTCAAGCGCTACCTGCGCTCGGAGCTCACGACGCTGCTCCGCAACGACATCCGCTTCCGCGTGATCGGCCGCATCGATGAGCTGGCGCCCGACATCCAGGCCGAGCTCAAGGAAGCCATCGCGCGCACGAGCGGCAACCGCGGCATGCTGTTCAACATCGCGCTCAACTACGGTGGCCGCGCCGAGATCGTCGACGCCGCGCGCCGCGCCATCGAGGCCGGTGTGCGGGCGGAGGATCTCGACGAGACGCGCTTTGCCAGCTTTCTCTACACCGCGGGACAGCCCGACCCGGACCTGATGATCAGGACCAGCGGGGAGATGCGGGTGAGCAACTACCTGCTCTGGCAGATTGCGTACGCCGAGATCTACGTCACCGACACGCTGTGGCCCGACTTCCGCCGCCGCCATCTGATCGACGCCGTGCTCGCCTACCAGAAGCGCGAGCGGCGGTACGGCGGTATCACGACGCCTGCTGCCGCGACCGCTCCATGACCGTTCCGGCCGCCGGCGCAAGGGGCCTGCGAGTGCTCCGCTGCACGGCTGAATGACTCGCCTGGTCAGCGGGGTCATCCTCGCCGCTGGTGCGGTGGCCGCCATCGTGTGGCTGCCGCTGGTGGCGCTGCGTGTCATCGTTGCCGCGATTGCCGCGGCGGCGGCGTTCGAGTACGCGGCGCTGGCGGGCGTGGCGCGTCCGGCGAGCCGCTGGCTCGTGGTGGGGATGGCCGCGCTGACGTGCTGGGCGCTCGGCATGCCGGCACGGACGAGCGTCGCCGTGGTCACGGCGGTGGTGCTCGCGTGGCTGGCCGTCGAAGTACTCGTGTTCGGGCACGACATCGGCCGCGCGGCGGTGGCCGTCGTCGGCGCCGCCTACGTCGGCGGACCACTCGGGCTGCTCGTGGCCATCCATGCCCGATCGGGGTGGACCGTCACGCTGCTGCTGATGGCCACGGTGGTGGTGAGCGACACGGCGCAGTACTACTCCGGCCGCAGCTTCGGCCGCCGCCTGCTCGCCCCGGTGATCAGCCCCAAGAAGACGGTGGAGGGCGCGCTCGGCGGCGTCGCGGGCGCGGCGCTCTTCCTCGCGCTCCTCGGCCCGCGGGTCCTGCGAGGGGAGCCGATTGTGTCGCTCGCCCTGCTCGGCGTCACGATGGCCGCAGTCGGCATCTGCGGCGATCTGTTCGAGTCCAGCCTCAAGCGCCACGCCGGCCTGAAGGACAGCTCCGCGCTCATCCCCGGCCACGGCGGCGTGCTGGACCGCATCGACGCGCTGCTCTTCGCCACGCCGATGTTCTACCTCTATCTGCGCGACCTGCCGTGAGGACGCTCGCAATCCTCGGGTCGACGGGCTCCATCGGCCGCAGCGCCCTCGCGGTGGTCGACGCTCACCCGTCGCGGCTGCGCGTGGCGGCCCTCGCCGCCGGGGACAATGCGGAGCTGCTCGCGGAGCAGGCGGCGCAGTACCGGCCTGCCGTCGTCGCGCTGGCATCGGCCGGCGCCGCCGATCGGTTCCGCGGCATGGGCTCGTACTCCGGCGCCGTGACCTGTGGCCCCGAGGGGCTGGTGGCCGTCGCCACTCATCCCGAGGTGGACATCGTGCTGTGCGCGTCGTCGGGCACGGCGGGTCTGGAGGCGGTGCTCGCGGCGATCGACGCCGGCAAGACCATCGCGCTCGCCAACAAGGAAGTGCTGGTGATGGCCGGTGCGCTGGTGATGCGCGCGGCGCGCCGCCGCGGCGTGGCCATCCTGCCGGTGGACAGCGAGCACAACGCGATCCACCAGTGTCTGCACGGCCGGCGGCCCGAAGAGATCCGCCGGTTGATCCTCACGGCCTCGGGCGGCCCGTTCCGCGACCTGTCGCCGGAGCAGTTGCGCGACGTCGGCCCCGACGCCGCCCTGCGGCACCCGACCTGGCAGATGGGGCGCAAGATCACCATCGACTCCGCGACGCTGATGAACAAGGGCCTCGAGGTGATCGAAGCGCACTGGCTGTTCGACACGCCGGGGGACCGCATCGAAGTGGTAGTGCACCCGCAGTCGATCGTCCACTCGCTGGTGGAGCTGAACGACGGCTCGGTGATCGCGCAGCTCGGTGTCACCGACATGCGGCTGCCGATCCAGTACGCGTGCTCGTATCCGGAACGCTGGGACGCAGCGCTCCCCAGCCTGGATCTCACCAAAGCGGGCCGGCTGGAGTTCCATGAGCCCGCGCACGACCGGTTTCCGTGTCTGGGCCTGGCCTACCGTGCCCTTCGCGAGGGGGGCACGGTGCCGGTGGTGCTGAACGCGGCCAACGAGGTGGCCGTGGCGTTTTTTCTCGAGGGGCGGCTCGGATTCACGTCGATTCCCACCGTGATCGAGCGAACGATGAACGCGCACCAGGCCGAATCCGTCTCCACGGTGGAACTCATCCGCCGCGTGGACACCTGGGCCCGCGCCCGCGCCGGGGCTTTTGCCGGCGAGTTAGAATTGACAGGTTGAGGTATCGGGCGTGACCACCCTTTTGTCGTTCCTCTTTGTCCTGGGCGTGCTGATCTTCGTGCACGAGCTGGGGCACTTCCTTGCGGCCCGCCGTCTGGGCATCCGGGTGCTCACGTTCTCGCTCGGATTCGGGCCGAAAATTCTCAAGACCACGCGGGGCGACACCGAGTACTGCGTCAGCGCGATTCCGCTCGGTGGCTACGTGAAGATGGCGGGCGAGAGCCCGGACGACCCGCGGTCGGGCGCCCCGGACGAATTCCTGTCGAAGACCAAGTGGGAGCGGTTCCAGGTCCTCATCATGGGCCCGGTGATGAACATCGTGCTGGCCGTGGTGGTACTGGCGATCGTGCTGGCGCAGGGCGCCGAGATGCCGGCCTATCTCGACCAGTCGCCGGTTGTGGGCGCCGTCGGGGCGAATAGTCCGGCGCAGCGCAGCGGCATCCGCGCCGGCGATCGCATTCTGACAGTCGACGGGGAGAGCATGGCCACGTGGGACGACGTGGAAATTGCGGTCAAGACCCGTCCCAACCGCTCGATGCCCATCACCGTCGATCGCGACGGACGCCCGCTGTCGTTCGACGTGCGGTCATCCGCCGAGGGCCGCTGGGAAGCGGGCGAGATCGGCATCACGCCGATCACGCGTCCGGTGGCCATGGCGCTGGAGCGCGGCGATCCCGCCGACGCGGCGGGGGTGAAGCCGGGCGACGTCATCGTGGCGGTCAACGGGACGCGCATGGCGTCCACGGAGAGTCTCACCACGATCATCCGTGCCAATGCCGAGAAGTCCATCGACCTGCTGGTCAGCCGGAAAGGCGCCGAGCGGCACATCCCGGTCGTGCCGATGCTGAAGGAAGGGCGCGGCTGGATCGGCATCACGATCGTGCCGGAAACGAAGTCGTTCAAGCCGGGGCCGCTCGAAGCGGTCCGCTTGAGCGTAGAGCAGAACGCCAAGTCGAGCGTCCTCATCCTCAAGACACTGGGTGGGCTCTTCACCGGTTCCACCTCCGTGCGCCAGTTGCAGGGACCGGTCGGCATCGCGCAGATCTCCGGAGAGTCGGCCAAGGCCGGGTTCCTGCCGCTGCTCACGCTGATGGCGGTCATCAGCCTCAACCTCGGGCTGCTGAACCTGATGCCGGTGCCGGTGCTCGACGGCGGCCACATCCTCATCATGATTCTCGAGGGCGTGGCGCGGCGCGACTTCAGCATGGCGGTCAAGGAGAAGATGCTCCTGGCCGGCTTCGTGGTGCTGATGCTGCTGATGGTCACCGTCATCTACAACGACCTCACCCGCATCCCGTCGATCAGGCAGTTGATGCCGTGGCGGAACTAGCCTGACCCCGATCGAACTCGTCGCATGACGATCTGAACCCGGTCCAACCTGTTGGGCTTGGCCTGCCCCTTGCTACCTTCCTCCCCAGGAGGCCTCTCATGACCCGCTTTTCCCGCCTCGTGACCCGCGTCGCTCCGCTTGTCGCCTGTTTGCTGGCACTTACAGCTGCCGCGTCGGCGCAGTCGAGCCGGGTCACCCAAACGGATGTGCAGAAGTTACAGGACAGCGTGTACCTGGCCGAGCGCGACATCACCCAGTTGCGCGCGCGCGACGCCGCGCGGGCATCGCAGCTGCAGGCCGAGCTCGACGAGCTCGGCGACGAGGTGATCTACCTGCGCGTGAAGCTGCGCAAGGAACGGACGCTGGCGCAGAGCGAATACAACGACGTCCAGAGCCGTATCGAAGACGTGCGCACACGGGCGCGCGGCGATGCGCGCTCCACGTCGGCCACTCCGACGCCGTCGGTGCGCCCCGCCGAGCCGCCGTCGCCGCCAGCGCCGCCCGCCGCGCCGCGGGCACCCGAACGGCCCCGGGCGACGGCGTCGCGCGGCGAGATCCCCGCGAACACCGAGCTCGACGTGCGGCTGTCCAATATCCTCAGCTCGGGCACCGCGCAGGTGGAAGATCGCTTCGAGGCGACGACGGCCGCCGACTTCATCATCGACGGACAGACGCTGGTGCCGGCCGGGTCGATCATGCGCGGCGTGGTGTCGTCGGTGCAGCCGGCCGGACGCCTGAAGCGCAAGGCGGAGATGACCGTGACGTTCGATCAGCTCACCATCAACGGCCGCAGCTATCCGATCCGCGGCACGGTGACGCAGGCGATCGAGGGCGAGGGCGTGAAGGGCGACCTGCCGCGTGCCGGGGTCGGCGCGGGCGTGGGCGCGATCATCGGCGGCATTCTCGGCGGCTTCAAGGGCGCGATGGCCGGCGTCCTCATCGGCGGCGGCGGCACGATCGCCGCGACCGAGGGCAAGGAAGTGGAGTTGCCGCAGGGCACCATCCTGCGCGTGCGCCTCGAGACTCCAGTTCCGCTGTAAGAAGACGCTTTCATAGGGGCCGGCATCAGCCGGCCCTGGGCCGCCTGAAGGCGGCCCCTACTTCTGCTTTTTTACATCCTTCATCGCCGCGTGCGCGGCGGCAATCGTGCGGGTCACGTCTCGATCGGTGTGCGCCGCCGAGAGGAACCACGCCTCGAACTGTGACGGCGGGGGATAGATTCCGCGCTTGAGCATGCCTTGGAAGAAGGCCGCGTACGCCTTGGTGTCCGACCGCAGTGCGGACTGGTAGTCGCGCACCGGCGCGTCGGTGAAGAAGGGGGTCACGAGCGACCCGAACGCGTTGACCTGCAGCGCCACGCCGGCCGCGCGCGCGGCGTCGGCAAAGCCGGCCGCGAGCCGCGTGCCGCGGCGGGCCAGATCCGTGTAGAGCTTCGGCGACAGCCGCTGCAGCGCCCATAGTCCCGCGGTCATCGCGACGGGATTGCCCGACAGCGTTCCCGCCTGATACACCGGCCCCGCCGGCGACACCATCCGCATGATGTCCGCGCGTCCGCCGTAGGCGCCCACCGGCAGGCCGCCGCCGATGATCTTGCCCAGGCAGGTGAGATCGGGCGTCACGCCGAACAGCTGCTGCGCACCGCCGGGCGCGGCGCGGAATCCCGAGATCACTTCGTCGAAGACGAGCAGGATGCCGTGGCGCGTGCAGC
>Ga0070675_100002877_pt1 | contig 12972 bp, 11 predicted proteins | sample KBSM43metaG_FD_65343 | JGI IMG/M metagenome (GOLD analysis project Ga0070675, IMG submission 65343) | Miscanthus rhizosphere microbial communities from Kellogg Biological Station, Michigan, USA - KBS M4-3 metaG | ecosystem: Host-associated > Plants > Roots > Rhizosphere > Soil ...
CTTGTGCCAGCAGGCTTCGATGGTCGCGAACGTGTTCCGACATTCGTGTGCTCCTACTGACGAAGGTGCAAACCACAGATTGATCGGCTCACCCAACGACGTTGGCGAACTACCATTGCGAATACATGCCGGAAACCGGGCTCATTCTCATGCTTGCGGCCGGGCTGGGCGCCGCGCTCATCGGGGGATACTTCACGCAGCGGCTTGGCTTATCACCGATCGTCGGTTACCTCCTGGCTGGAGTCGTCGTTGGCCCCTACACGCCCGGCTACACGGCGGATGTTCATCTCGCCGAGCAGTTCGCTGAAGTCGGCGTCATCCTCCTGATGTTCGGGGTCGGGTTGCAGTTCCATCTCGACGAACTGCTGGCCGTGCGGCGAGTGGCGATCCCAGGCGCGGTCCTGCAGAGTCTCGTCGCCACCGCGCTCGGCGCACTGACCGCGCACGTGTTCGGCTGGGGCTGGGCGGCGTCGATTGTCTTCGGCCTGTCGCTCTCCGTTGCCAGCACCGTGGTCCTGATCCGCGTGCTCTCGGACAGTCATCAGCTTCACACCACCGCGGGTCACATCGCGGTTGGATGGTTGGTCGTCGAAGACGTGTTCACGGTGATCGTTCTCGTACTGCTGCCGGCACTCGCAGGCGCGCCCACGTTCGCGTCGATTGGCATCAGCCTGGGCATCACCATCCTCAAGGTCGTTGGTCTCGGCATCATCGCCGGCGTGCTCGGCAGCCGCGTCATCCCAATGATTCTCGACCGCGTCGCCGCCACGCGATCGCGAGAACTGTTCACGCTGGCGGTGCTGGCACTCGCGCTCGGCCTTGCCGTCAGTGCCGCGCTCGTCTTCGGCGTCTCGATGGCGCTCGGGGCGTTCATTGCAGGGATGATCGTCGGCCGATCCGACTACAGCCTTCGTGCCGCGACCGATGCGCTCCCGATGCGCGACGCCTTTGCCGTGCTCTTCTTCGTCTCGGTCGGCATGCTGCTGCGACCCATGGCACTCCTCGAGCAGCCGATCCCGGTACTCGCCGCGCTCTTCATCGTCCTCGTGGGCAAACCCGCGACGGCTGCGCTCGTGACGTGGGCCATGAAATATCCGCTGCGCACGACGTTGAGCGTGTCGGTCTCACTGGCCCAGGTTGGAGAGTTCTCGTTCATGCTGGTCACCATCGGGCGGACGCTCGGCATTGTCCCGGCCGAGGCGCTCGACGTCGTCGTGGCCACGGCGATTGTTTCGATCACGCTCAACCCGCTCGCGTTTCGCAGCATCGAACCTCTGATGCGCAGGCTGGGAGGCATTCGCTTCCTTCACCCCGAGGTCGCCGAGCCGACAGACTTTGGCGCCTCGTCATCACTCGATCCCGGCGGCCGTGCGATCGTGATCGGTCATGGGCCAACGGGACGCACGGTCACGCGGCTGCTTCGCGAGAACGGCATTTCCCCCACAGTCGTCGAGCTGAACATAGACGTCGTACGCGAATTGCGCGATAAGGGTCTGTCGGCGGTCTACGGCGACGCGAGTCGCACAGACACGCTCGTCTCAGCAGGACTTCCCCACGCCGCGACGCTCATCGTCAGTGGAGCCGACACGGGCACGCCGGGCATCATCCAGTGCGCGCGATCCATCAACCCGACCACGCATATCTTTGTGCGCAGTCAGTACCTCCGAGAGGTTCCGCCGCTGCGACACGCGGGCGCCGAGCAGGTCTTTGCGGGCGAAGGCGAGGTCGCCCTCGCGATGACGGAAGCCGTGCTGCGACGCCTTGGAGCCACACCCGATCAGATCGATCGCGAGCGTGCGCGGGTCAGAGAAGAACTGATGCCCGCCGATTCAGAGGTAAGCCCCGTCTGAAGAACAAGGCCGGCCTACGCTGCAGGACTAACCGACATTCTTCAACGCTTCTCGCACGCTGAGAGTGCTCAGGCGCTCGCGATTCGCCTTCACATACCGCTTGACTTCACGCGGATCGGTCCACGCGTACTGACGAAGCGCCCAGCCAATTGCCTTGCGCATGAAGAATTGCGTATCGGCGAGGTTCGGCTCAATGCAGTCGTACAGCAGCTTCAGATCGGTCTCGCGCTTGAACCCGAGCTGACACAGGATCGCCGCGCGCCGTTTCCACATGTCCTGGTCGCGAGCCCAGCGACGCATCAACTTCGACATCGGAGACGGCTCTGCGCGCAGGACATCACCCAACTGCCGGCCGGCAATTGCATCGACGAAGTCCCACCACGCGCCGGTGACGATCATCTCTTCGAACATCGGGATCGAGTCCATCGTGCGATGCAAGGCGTACTGCCGAAGACCCGTCAGCGCGATGGCGCCGTAACGCTCCTCGCGAAACGTCGCTTCACGCCACAGTGTGAGCGCGACCTTCTGCCACTCGCGGCTCGACGACAGCGGGTGCGCGAGAAAGACCGCCTTCCAGATCGCCTTCTGCTCAGGTGACGACACACCGCGATACGGCATCGTCGACTTCATGTAAGCCTGCATTTTTGGCGCTTTGACCGGATCGGCTGCCTTCTTGAGGGCAGCGCGAACCTCGAGGATGAGCGGATGCGTCATACGGGCAGCGAAATGTTACCTTTCGGCGGTATACTCAGCCCGTTTCGGCCCTTTTGACCGACGGGTGTTCAAGCTCCAGGAGGATTCGTACATGCGCGCATTGATGGCGATAGGGTTAGCGGCGGCCCTGGCGGTGAGTGTGAAGGCTCAGACCACTGAGCTGAAGGTTGGGGACACGGCTCCCGATTTCAGCCTTCAGGCCTCCGACGGCAAGACCTACAAGCTTTCAGACTTCAAGGGGAAGAAGGCGGTCGTCGTCGCGTGGTTCCCGAAAGCGTTCACTCAGGGCTGCACGATTGAGTGCAAGTCGCTCGCGGAGAACGGCGACAAGATCAAGATGTACGACGTGGCGTACTTCATGGCCAGCGTCGACAGCGTCGAGGACAACACCAAGTTCGCGAAGGCGACGAGCGTGACGCTCCAGGGCCGTGGTGGTGGTCCGGCGACCGTGGTCGAGAAGAAGGAAGCCGACTTCCCGATGCTTGCGGATCCGACGAAGGAAGTGGCGACGAAGTACGGCGTCTTGATGCCGAACCCGCCCGGCTTTGCCAACCGCTGGACGTTCTACATCGACAAGACCGGCAAGATCGCCTACATCGAGAAGATGGTGAAACCGGCGACGTCAGCCGAAGACATGGTAGCCAAACTCGCGGAACTCAAAGTTCCGATGAATCACCACTAGATGTGTGACGGGGTCAGACCCCTTCACAGAACGACGCAAACCAGGGCGGGTCTTCGGACCCGCCTTTTTTTGTGTGCTCATCACGCCACCGCCACACGCGCGTGGATGCGCTTCGCCATGTCGCGCGCCAATGCATCGACGTCTGCCCAGTTGGTCAGTTCGTAGTCGCGGCTCGTATCCGTCGGCGCGCCCTCCTTCCTCGCGATCCGTTTCATCGTCCACCGAATGAAGAATCCGTACTCGCGATAGGCGAGGCGACCGGCAATCGACACGACGCGCACCGGCACCCATCCGCAGGCGACCGGAAACGCCTTCGCCAGATGATCTGCCGCCTCCACTTCCTTTGCGTTCTTCGACGCAGCGCTCAGGCTGACCGAGAAGAACGCCGACGCGACGCCTGTCAGTTGGGCGGCGTGCGCCTTGACGAAGCGCTCTGCCACCTTCTGATGTTTCCCGGCGTGGAGTGATGCACCAACGAACGCGCCGCGCACGTGCGTCCAATCGATATCAGCCGCATTGATTCCGGTTACGTCGATGGCGCAGCTGTCGAAGCCCAGATCGTAGAGAACGGATGCGATGCGTCTGGCGATCCGGCGTGTCTGCCCTTCGCTGGTCGCAAAGAAAACTGGAACCTCGCAGATGAGTGAACGCTTCGTAGTAGCCATGCCCTCTGTTGGGGCAAATCGCGTGCCTCGCGGATGGACCCTGCAATCGCGGCTTTAGAAGTGTCGGCGACCTTCGTGAGCGGTGTGTGGGAAATCGCCCGCAACGTCGCCGAAAATCACCCAACCGTGGCAATGGTCGGAACCGCAACGGGTCTGAGCGACCGTCCGATCGTGAGGAACGACAGGCCGGCGATCACGCAGAGCAGCCCGGCCGCCCAGAACGCGACCTGATAATCGCCGAGCATCGTCCGAATCGCGCCGGCGCCAAATGCCGCAGCCGAAGCGCCGAGTTGATGGCTCGCGCCGATCCAACCATAGATGACGCCAGTATTCTCTCGACCGAAGGCTTCGGTCGTCAGGCGAACAGTTGGAGGCACGGTGGCGATCCAGTCGAGCCCATAGAACACAGCGAAGATGATCAGGCTACTTGCGCCTTCCTGGAGCGTGAGCGGGAGGAACAGCAGCGAGATGCCGCGCAGCGTGTAGTACCCGAACAACAGATGCCGGCTCGAGTAACGATCCGTCAACCATCCCGACGCCGTCGTCCCAAGGATGTCGAAGATGCCCATCATCGCAAGCAGTCGCGCCGACTGCACTTCGTGGATGCCGTAGTCATGACACGCGGCGATGAGATGCGTGCCGATGAGACCGTTCGTGCTCGCGCCACAGACGAAGAACGTTCCCGCGAGCAACCAGAACGCTCGCGTGCGCGACGCCATCGCAAGCGCTGCGAGCGGCCTGAGCGCAGGAGGCCGAGGCACGACGAGGCCTTCCGGTCGCCCGTACGGAAGCAGGCCGAGATCCTCGGGACGATCGCGCATGAAGACCAGCACGATGACGAAGGCGACGACGGCTGCACCAGAGACGAGCCATGCCGCTGACCGCCATCCGCTCGACTCGACAAGACCTGCGAGCGATGGCAGAAAGATCAGTTGGCCGGTCGCGTTGGCGGCCGACAGCACTCCCAGGACGAGGCCACGCCGCGCGTCGAACCAGCGCGTCGCGATGAATGCCGCCAGCACGATCGACGTGACGCCGGTGCCACTGCCGACGAGCACGCCCCAGAACAGGACGAGCTGCCACTCCGTATGCATCTGCGTCGTCAATGCGACGGACATCGCGAGCAATGCCAGCGCACCGAGAATGACGCGGCGAACGCCCCAACGATCCATCAGCGATGCCGCGAATGGGCCGATGATCCCGAAGAGCGCGATGTTGATGGCGACTGCCGACGAGATGACGGCGCGGCTCCAGCCGAACTCGCTCTCGAGCGAGATCATCAGCACGCCCGGCGTCGCACGGATGCCGGCCGTGACGAGCAGGATGACGAAGGTGACGACGGCTACGACCCAGGCGTAGTGAAGCGAGCGGCGGGCCATCGCTTCACTCATAACACGACGCCTTTTGCTGCTTGTAGGTAAGACTTCTCTCCGTCATCGAAGACCGACGACGGCCGGATCGCAAAGTTGTGAGGGCTTGGCCGACGGCGCGACGGGTGCGTCGCCATTCATATATGGAGGCGTCCGGGCGCATGGGAGCTACTGGGAAAAGGACGCCAAAGGATAGCGCGGCGGGCTGAGGCGCCGTGCTAGACTGGTGAGTCGGTGGCGCATTTCGTGAGCGCCCCGGATCCAGCCAGGCCGGCGTAGCTCAGTTGGTAGAGCAGCTGATTCGTAATCAGCAGGTCACCCGTTCAAGTCGGGTCGCCGGCTCCAAATTCCCTAGCAGAATCAAACGTGGCGAGCATCGCAGGTTGCGTCGACACCTATCGGTGACTCGGACGTGGTGGATTCCCGTACTCTCGTCGCCGCCGGCGGGCGGATTCATCTCTTGGACATCGACGCGGGAGACTGGTCGCAGATCTCGGAGTGATTCACTGCAGCCTGGCTCGAGGTTCGTCAAGTGACCCTGGAGGCTCTCGGCGCAATGCTTGGAATTGTCTCGTCGAGCCCGACGAGACGGGGAACCTGATCAGTCTCCTTCCATCCGTGCTGGCATTGCGAGCAGCGGTAACTGATCGTGCGCTCGTTGCCGCTGAAGCCGACGGTGTTGGCGATGCCGTGACCGAGGCTACAGAACGGACATAGAGGCTTGAATGACGGGGATGCTGACATGGCGTGCTCCTGCCTGTCGAGGCCCCACGATACTCGCGACGGTTTTGCCGCCGATGTTCAATCGAGCACACTCCTTCGAGCAACAATGTCGTCGAGGCTGTCGACGACAAACATGACGCTCCGAAGGCACCGCCTCGAGTAGGATCGGTCGCCGATGCCTCATCGTTCCTGCCCAACGTGCGAGAAGCCGGGGCGGTTGCTGCCTGACTCGAGTGCCGACTCGGTTGTTGAATACTTCCGCTGCGATTCGTGCGCCCGGGTGTGGTCGCATCGCAAGAACGATCCGAACTCGCCAGCGAAATCCGTCACGGTTCCTCCCAAGGGCTAGGTCAGCAGCCGGTCTTCCAACAACGCTGATATGCTCGCAACATGTCAGTGCCCGTAGCCGTTCCCAACGCAAGGCCCCCCAATGGGAAATACCCCAGATCCGTGTGAAGTCGTACCGACGTGCCCGATCTGTTCATCAGGCCCGATGAAGATCGCCCGGCACATGAAGGAAATCGATATCTGCCTCTGCGAGAATTGCGGGAGCAGCCTCAGCGTTCCTCACGAAGCATGGCGCATACGCAGAGAGCGTTCGCACAAGGGATAGTCATCGTCAACCGGCGAAGGAGAACTCGTGAGACCTGCAGCGTTACTCGTCGCTGTCTTCACGATCATCGTCGGCATCCTCGGCCTCACGTCTCCTGATAGCGTGACGCTGGTTCGACGACTCTACTTCGCGACGCCGGTCGGATTGTATGTGGCCGGTGCTGTTCGCATGGCCATGGGACTCGTAGTGATCCTGTCTGCCCCGGCATCGCGTGCGCCAAAGACGCTACGCGCGTTGGGAGCTGTGATGTGCACGCAAGCACTCGTCGCAACGCTCCTCGGGCCTGAACGCGCGCGACAGGTCCTTGAATGGGAGACGATGCAGGGAACCGCGGTCCTGCGCGTCGGGGCCGCGGTGGCCCTGACGATTGGGTGCTTCCTGGTGTTTGCGATTTCAGGCCACCGCTTCAAGACCGCCCCTTCTTAGCGTTGTGTCGCTTCGTCCCTGTGCCCCTCCGAGGTATGGATTGGGGAGGCGCGCTATCCAGGACGACGAAGTCTGCAGCCTCCCACGTAAAGGGTGGCTTCTGGCGTCGCTCGGTCTTGCGTTGGTCTGTGCCCGCGACTGGCCGAGAAGACGCTCGTCGATCTTCTTGCCGTCGATCCCACAAGACCACCACGGGCAGCTCCGCGGCCTTTCGGGTGAGTCCGTCGAAACGCCGATGCGCTCCACGGCGAACGACGATACCGACAGGCTTTTGCGACGACGTGAGTGGCGCCTGTTTCTCTGCGGTCTTCGTGGTTTTGCGAGGCACGAAAGACTTATCGGCGGGGTTCGTCTGCCACTTTGCCGCTGAGTCGATCTCAGTGCACAACCGGGCTCAGGAACCGGACCACCGCGCCCAGGTCCGAATCCCAGATCGAACCGTGGATCGACTCGTCACAGGCGGGGCATCGCAACACGAACGCGGTTTCCGATGCGAGGCGCTCGTGAGAGACCTCGAGATCGATCACTCCGCACTCGCGCACGTGTGCCAACTTGAAGTCATCGAATCGATTGACTGTGTCGCGTCCGTCCATGTGCCGGTTCATCTCCTGCTGAATCTCATCTCTGTATCGGCGATTCAACGCTGAGGCTTGAGCTGATCATCAGCACCTGCTAATTCACTGAGGTTCAAGCGATTAGGGCGTTCGGTTAGGTTCGGAGCACGGACAAGCCCCCGCAATTTTATCAACCTCATCAAAAACTTCCTCGCGTGAGCCTGCAAGTACGGTAGTGTCTCAAGCTCATCTTTAGGCCTTGATGAGGTAGATGCATGGGACGCCCCCCTCGATCCTCTGATCTTCACCTGGTGCACCTGTGAACCGCTGGTGGATCGCGGCGGTACTCACGGCCTTCTTCTGCGCTGCAACGTTTGCGTTCGTCTGGTACCACTTACCTGCGGACAGATATTTCGAGTGTGGACCAGGCCGGCGCGCACGGTGTTGAGTTGTGGCTACGTTCGCAACCTGACACTCGCAAGAGCAATGATGCCGAGACCGATGAGCACTATCACCCACGCCGAGGGTTCTCGAAAAACCTGAGGACACGTGACCGATCCGATCGGCGGCGCGTCCGCGCGAGCCGCGAGAACGATCAGCGACGCCGCAAACAGGACCGACTTCATTCTCATCACGCTCACACCCACCCGCTTGCACGAGCGCCTCTTCGAGCCGCGAACTCGAACATGCTAGGCTCGCCGACATGGGTGCATGGATTGCCGTCGCGATCGGTGGGGCGCTCGGATCACTCGCCCGCCATGGAGTCAATCATGTAGTTCAGACACGATGGTTGACGCTGCGATTTCCCGCAGGCACGGTCGCTGTCAATCTCGCAGGATGCCTGGTGATCGGTCTTCTCGCTGGCCTCATCGCCAGCAACCGCCTGACGCTCGGCCTGTACTGGCGTGAGTTCATCTTCGTCGGCGTCCTTGGCGGGTTCACGACGTTCTCGACGTTCGGTCTCGACACCCTCACGCTGGCGCAGTCGCACTCCAGCACTAACGCCGTCCTGAATGTTGCCTTGCAAGTAATTGGCGGGCTGCTCGCCGTCTGGGCCGGATACGCGATAGGTCTATCGCGCGGCTGATGAACCTGCTACTCCTCGACGAGCGCGATCGCCTCGACGCGCACTGCGTGACGCTGTCCGATGCGCGCGCCGCGCACGTGCTGAACGTGCTGCGAGCGACACCCGGTCAGACCGTGCGGATCGGACTGCTCGATGGCCCGTTCGGAACGGGCACGGTCGAATCGGCAGGAGACGGCCGTGTCACGCTGCGCTGCGAGTTCGAGGCCGCGACTCCTGCACGCCCGCGCGTCGACCTGCTGCTTGCCCTGCCCCGTCCCAAAGTCCTGCGTCGTCTCTGGGCACAGCTCGCCGCGCTCGGCGTCGGGCAAATCATGCTGACCAACGCGGAACGTGTCGAGCGCCATTACTTCGACACGCATGTCATCACCGAAGCGACTTACCGTCCGCTTCTCATCGAGGGCCTGCAACAGGCGCGCGACACGCGACTGCCTGTCGTCTCGATCCATCGGCAGTTCAGAGTCCTCGTCGAGGATCATCTGGATGGACTCTTCGGCGGCGGCACCCGCCTCGTCGCCGACCCCAGTGGCACGACCTCAATCGGTGCCGCACTTGATGCACACGGGACTGAGCGCGTGCTCCTGGCGATTGGCCCGGAAGGCGGTTGGAACGCGTTCGAGCTGTCGCTCCTTGGGGCGCACGGTTTTCGGCTAGTGGGCCTGGGACGGCGCACGCTGCGAACAGACACCGCCTGCACGGCGCTCCTCGCGATTACGCATGCCTCGCTCGGGTCCGGCTGAAGGCCGGACACTACGCTGTCATCGCGCTTTGGGATTTGTGAGTTGGAATTTGGGCGTGAGGCCTTGTCAAGGCCGTGTGAATGGTATTTTAGACGTGCCGATTCATGCGAATTCTGTTCTCGATGCGCCACACCGGAGCGCTGCGCAACTTCGCGTCGACGCTCCAGGCGCTGGCCGAGCGGAATCACCAGGTCCACCTCGTCTTCGGCCACCGCGACAAAGAGGGTGACGAGCGGCTGCTCTCGAAGCTCACACACGATTTCCCCGCCATCACCGCCGACAAGATCGCGGACAAGACACCGTGGCGCTTTTGGATCGGCCTCGCGCGCGCCGCTCGCTACACCGTTGATTACGTCCGCTATCTGACCCCTGACTACGCCGGCGTCAACAGCCTCAAGGAGCGCGCCCGCGGTAAAGCGCCAGGCCTGATGCGCTGGTTCGTCGAGCTCCCGATCTTCCAGAGCCGTGCGGGCAACAGATTCCTGACCAAAGCACTCCTCGTAGTCGAGCGCGCGATCCCGATCGACCGCGCGGTCTTCAGCCTCGTCGAGCACGAACGTCCCGACGTACTCCTCGTCACACCGCTGGTGGACATCGGATCCGATCAAGTTGACTACATCAAAGCCGCGCGACGGCTCGGCGTTCGATCAGCACTCCCCGTCCTCAGCTGGGACAACCTGACGAACAAGGGGCTGATCAGAGTGCAGCCCGACAAGGTCTACGTCTGGAACGAGGCGCAGAGGGCCGAAGCGGTCGGGATGCACGACGTGGACCCTGCGCACATCGTCCTGACCGGCGCGATGGTCTACGACCAGTGGTTTGCGCGCCGCGCCAGTTCGACTCGCGAAGAGTTCTGCGCACGCGTTGGCCTCGATCCGGCGAGACCAATCCTTCTATATCTGTGTTCGTCGCCGTTCATCGCGCCTGACGAGGTCGTCTTCATCGAGCAGTGGATCACCGCGATTCGCTCGGCGCCAGACGCACGCGTCAGCACGGCTGGCATCTTGATCCGCCCGCATCCCGAGAACCGTCAGCCCTGGCACCGCTTCGACGCGATGGGACTGCAGAACGTGTCGGTCTGGCCACGCGGCGGCGCGAGTCCCGTCGATGCCGCGTCGCGCAATGACTTCTTCGACTCGATGTATCACTCGGCCGGCGCCGTCGGCATCAACACGAGCGCCCAGATCGAATGTGGCATCGTCGGCAGACCTGTCTTTTCGATTCGAACAGAAGCCTATCGGCGGACTCAGGATGGCACGCTTCACTTCCGCCATCTCACATCCGAAGGTGGAGGGTTGCTCCGGCTCGCCGACGATTTCGAGACGCACGTGCGCCAGATCGCGGCGGCGTTCGACGACCCCGAAGGCACGCGCCGGCAAGTCGACGGGTTCGTCAAGTCGTTCACGCGGCCATTCGGCCTGGATGTCGAGGCGACGCCGCGCATTGTCGAGGAAATCGAGCGGCTCGGCGCTGCACCGGCGCCTGCCCCGCGCGGTCTCCCGCTCTACGCCTATCCGCTTCGGGCACTCCTCTACCCCATCGCCGTGCTGATGGCGCTCGTCCGCAGGATGACGCGCGTCTCGCGTAAGCGCTCACGACAACTGAGACCCGTGACCGCAACCGGGACCCTGGTCCGGATGACACTCGTCGTCTTTGACTGGCTGTTCCGATTCCGGCCGATCAGACATTTCGCGAAGCAGCACATCGTGCCGCGCGCGGTCTCGCGCTTGTCAGCCGTGGATGCCCCGACCGAGGAGGCCGTCGCGGTCCCGCGCGTGCTTCAACGGATCGAGCGCAAGGACCGCCCGATCATCGTCGGCCCCTGGGTCAGCGAGGTGGGCTTCGAGCTGCTCTACTGGATCCCGTTCCTCAACTGGGTGAGGGCGCATCGTCCATTCAGCGCAGACCGGCTGGTCGTGGTGTCGCGCGGAGGATGCGCATCCTGGTATCGCGACATCGCCACGCACTACGTCGAGCTCTTCGACTACTACACGCCGGAGGAGTTCCGTCAGCGAAGCGAACAGCGGCTCACGGATGGCAAGGCGAAGCCACGGACGATGTCCGAGTTCGATCGCAACACGATCAAGCTCGTTCGGCAGGGCGCGCACCTCCCGCAGTGCGATCTGCTCCACCCGATGTACATGTACCGGCTGTTTCACAAGTTCTGGCAGAGCCGCGCATCGGTGGACACGGTCGAGAACTTCGCCGTCTTCAAGCCGCTCCCGCATCTCGAGACCAACGAGCTTGCCGGCAGGCTTCCGGATGACTTCGTAGCGGTCCGGTTCTACTTCAACGACGTCTTCCCGGACACAGAAACGAACCGTACATTCGTCGCGAGCCTGTTGAACGCGCTTGCCGAGACGACGGACGTCGTTCTGCTGAATCCGTCGATGCGGCTCGACGATCGCGTGGATGTGCCGGTCTCGGCTCGCAGTCGCATCCACGAGATCTCCGATCTGATCTCGCCACGCACGAACCTCGACATCCAGTCGAAAGTCATCGCACGTGCGCGCGCATTCGTCGGCACGCACGGAGGCCTGTCATACCTGCCGCCGCTCTACGGCGTGAAGTCGCTGTCGTTCTACTCCGCTCCGCGTCCCTCAACCGTTCGACATCTCGAGCTGGCGCGGCGCGCGTTCAACCGCATGCACCCTGGTTCGTACGTCGCACTCGACATCAACGACCTCGACACGTTGCGTGACGCGCTGGGGGAACAGCACGAAGCAGTCTCAGGGCTGGCGCGCGTACGCTTGTTCTGATCGCAAATCGCGCGTTAGACTCCTTCCGACAATGTCGCTGCTCAGTTACTCGGTCAACATCGTGCGTCGAACGCTTCGTCACGCGACGAAGAACACCAATCGCGTGCGCCGCCACTTCATCCATCGCGCCCGCTACACGAGCGCGGGACGCGCGATGCTCGCGGTCTCTGATGCGGCCACGTCCCCTCGCGATGCGATTCAGCGCAAGCGCACGGTCGTCAGCTACAACCGACGCCATCCCAATACGCAGATGGATCGGGACGAGGGCTACACGATCATCCAGCCGGGACAGCTGCCGGGGTCCGAGCCGGTCATCAGGCTGGCCCAGCAACTGTTCGAAGAGAAGAAGCGCAAGCTCGAGGCCGCCATCGGCCCCGACACCGCATTGCACGCAAAGAAGTGGGCCTTCCTCAGAAGCGTCCTGACGAATCAGGACCTGAGAGAGAACCCCGAGCTCGTTGACTTCGCGCTATCGGACGGACTCCTGAGCCTCGTCACCAACTACCTCGGCACGATCCCGCATCTCAATCGTGTCGATCTGCTCTACTCGGTCTCGCATGGCGGCGAGGAAGCGATTTCGAGCCAGATCTATCACCTGGATCCTGAAGGCCGACGGCAGGCCAAGCTGTTTCTGAATCTGCGCGACATCGGGCCAGACGAGGGCCCCTTCACCTTCATCCCGGCGGCGGCCAGCGAGCAGATCATAAAGGCGATCAAGCAGACACGATCCGCAGACAGCGAGGACGCCACGCTGGTGATGGGACGTTACCTGGACGACGAGTTGGCCAAAGT
>Ga0070675_100002880_pt1 | contig 12967 bp, 9 predicted proteins | sample KBSM43metaG_FD_65343 | JGI IMG/M metagenome (GOLD analysis project Ga0070675, IMG submission 65343) | Miscanthus rhizosphere microbial communities from Kellogg Biological Station, Michigan, USA - KBS M4-3 metaG | ecosystem: Host-associated > Plants > Roots > Rhizosphere > Soil ...
GCGCCGACGAACACGATGCTGAGCGCGATGGCCGGCTCGATGAGGCTCGGCGGCGGCGTCACCAGGTTGAGGGCCGCCAGCGACAGCGTGACACTGTGGCCGATGGTGAAGAACGAGACGATCTTCAGCAGCGCCGTCCAGCGGCCGCCGAGGAGCAGCAGGCCGACCAGGAACAGGATGTGGTCCGGGCCGATGAGAATGTGGTGCACACCCGACGCCGTGAAGGTGCGCATCACCGCCAGGGCACCCTGCGTCGTGCCGGCGTAGTAGACGTATTCCTTGCTGTCGGCGTTGAAGATCAACTGCTGCTTCAGCTCGCCGTTCTCGTAGATGTTGATGAAGGTCTGGTGCAGCGGGTCGTAGGGAAAGAGCCGCGTCAGTACCGTCAGGGCGCCGGGCGTTTCGTTGGAGATGCGGTACTTGAGCCGCAGCGCCGCGTCATCGCGCAGCACCTCGAGGCTGATCCACTGCAGATCCAGGCGGCGGTCGTCGGTGCGCAACGTCAGTCGCGGCTTGAGAATGGCCCCGAGCTGTTCCCGGGTCCGCTCGGCCACGTCGTTGTCGAGCAGCCGCTCGGGCGGAGTGATGCCGAGTTCGTGCGCTGCGTCGATCACATGCACGACGAGCGTGCCCTCGATGCCGCCGTTCCGGAACACGACGTCGAGATAGCTGAACGGCGAGGGATGCGCGGCGGCCGGGCGGGGCACCGCCAGCAGCGTGGCGACGACGGCCGCCATCAGGGCCGCGCGAATCGTCCAGGTCATGAACCGGGAGATCTTAGCAGCCGCCACGGGCTAGCCTGCCGCCACCGGCGAGCGCAGCCCCTGATGAAACGGATCGTCGTGATCGAGGATCCAGGTTTCCTCGCCGGTTGGCCACGCCCGGGCATCGACCTCCACGATCAGCGCCGGCCTGTCGTCGACCGTCGTTCGCGACGCCACACGGCCCGTCAGGAGGGCGCCGCTGAGCCCTTCGTGCGTGAACGACACGGCGTCTCCCAGCAGGCCCATCGCATCGAGCACCGCCATCACCGCGGCCGTGGCGCTGCCGCCGGGTGAACAGTCCACGGCACCGTGCGCCGTGACGAGCGCCGTCCGCAAGTGCGCGGCGTCGGCGTCGCGGGGCGGCCCGGTGAACAGCACGCCTGCCACTCCGTCGATGGTGGGGTCGGCCGGATGCACCACCGCGATCGCGCGGTTCACGGCAGCGCACACCGCCTGTCCGAGACGCCGCAGCTCGGGCACGTGCGCGTCGTCGATCGGGACGCCGGCGGCTTCGCCGTCCACGAGCGCGTAGAACTCGCCGCTGAATGCGAGGTCTACGGGCACGGTGCGGGCGGGCAGCGTTACCGGTACGCCCGCGGCGTGCACGAATGCCGGCACGCCTCGCACGCGCACGTGGCCGGTGGCGGCATCAGCTGCCCCCACGTGCGCGATCACCGCCCCGGCCGGCGTGTCGAACGCGAGCCGCGTACCGCTCCCCCCGCCATCCCCCGCGAAGATCAATCCGTGCTCTACGGCGGCGGCAGCGGCGGCCATCACGCCAGGCATCGCGAAGCGCGGACAGCCCGCGGCATCCAGGAACACGAGCCCCGCGTGCGCGTCGGCCGACGACGGTTCGGTGAGAAGCACCGCGCTCATGTCCGCGTGTCCGCGCGGCGGGAGCACGAGCCCGCGGCGATAGCGGTCTGCGTGGCGGACGAACCACGCGGACTTCTGCGTTTGTGTGCGTCCCTGCGGAGACGGCACGCCCTCGACGATGACGCGCACGGATTGGCCGCCCACGTGGTACTCCAAGCTCTTCATTCGGTCGATCACACTCGCACGCTAGCACGAGCGTGCCCTGTCTCCTGCCGTGGACCTTCCTTCTCTACGGATGGCACAGAACAGTGGATTTCACACGAAATTCCGCGCATCTCCAGGTGGCCCGCCGCTTGCAAAAGTCTCGAGCAAGACAACGGGGCCCGCGGATGGGCCCGGAGGAGAGACACCTATGCGCGCAGCATCTGTGACACCACTCTTTCTTGCCGCCGTGGCGTGCTCGGCGCTCGCGCTTCCGCCGAGTGCCGCCGCCCAGTGGCCCGATCGCGACGACCGCGGTGCGTACAGCCGCATCGGCGGCGAGGCGTATCAGCATGGCTTCCGCGATGGTGAGCGGCTCGGCGAAGAGGACGTTCGACGCGGTCGCGCATTCAACGTGCAGAACCACCGCGAGTATCGCGAAGCTGACGCCGGCTACGACCGCAACGACGGCTCGCGCGATCGCTATCGCGACGAGTTCCGGCGCGGCTTCACCGAGGGCTACCGCAACGGCTATCGCGACGATCGCAACGGACGCGACTGGAACCGCGGCGCCGTGCGCAACCCGGGCCAGGCACGCGGGTTCAGCGACGGCTATCGCAAGGGCATCGAGGATCGGCGCGAGAACCACCGCTTCGATCCGAGTCGCTTCAAGGAAGTGAAGCAGGGCACGGCACCCGGCTACAACGGCGACTTCGGCTCGCGCGAGCGTTACACCTTCAGCTATCGCGACGGGTTCCGCGACGGCTACGAAGACGCCTTCCGCGGCGGCTACGCGCGGAGGTAACAGCTGACGTCCCACCCCGGCCGGGCATACGGCCGGTTCTGGGAGACGCAGACGGCGGGGCGGCCCATCAGGGTGGGTCCCCCGCCGCTTTACTGTCGGCGGCCGTTTCTAGTACCCTTTTGAGGTTCTCTTCAGACCTGCCGGTATCGTCTAGGGGTCAGGACACGTGGTTCTCAGCCACGGGACCGGGGTTCGAATCCCCGTACCGGTACCAGAAATCCAACAGCGCCCGCCTCACTTCCGTCCGGTTTGCTGATACTCCGGCGCGAGTTCCCTGCAGGCCTCCACCTTGAACGGCGCATCCGCTGGCAGCACGCTGTCCGAATCCACGTACTTGTCCGCGAAGTAGTCCGGGTCTTCGACGACGATGCCGCGGGTGAGCTCGAGCGTGGCGGGATTCAGCGTGAAGCGCTCGACAATGTGCAGTTTGTCGCTGTGAGGAAGGGTCCCGGCGATGCTGCCGGGCAGGAAGCCGACGGTATCGACGACGAGCGTATCGCCGTCCCAGCGGCCGATCGAGTGACCGCCGCGGCTCGCCGCGATCTTGGCCGGATGCGTGGCCAGGTTCATGTGCACGGTGCGCGTGAGGCCGGCGCCGTACTCCATCTTGATGGCGGTCGCGCTCTGCGTGATGCGGTTGATCGCGCCGTCGAAAACCCAGTCGAACAGGATGCTCGTGATCTGGCAGGTGAGCCGCGGGTCCTCTGACGTGGATCGTTTGCGGAGCGCCTCCTGGGCCGCGCGTCCCGCGGCGGTCAACGTCACGGGCGGCGGGAACCAGCCGCGGGGGCCGCTCGGCATCGGCAGTTTGCCAGCCCTGATCGCGGAGGCCTGGCTGATCGGCACGAGCCCGACTCGCCCCCCGGGCGGTGACGCCAGGACATGTTGCTCCTGCGCCCATTCGCCGGCGAGGTTCGGCTTGCCGTTCGCCAATCGGAACGGTCGTTTCGTGCGATCGACGGACTTGGCGTCGCTCAGCTGCTGATAGCGCTCGAGCGTCGGCTTGTCGCCAAGCGTCAATGTGTCCACGGTGCACGCAGTCGGATCGTCGCGATGCGCGCTGCCCGTCACCTTGATGGCCGCGCCCGGCACGAACATCTCCGGCGACCAGCCCGACCGTCGGAGCGTCGTGGCCGACCGCATCTCGCATTTCATCGCGACGACCTTGCCGTCGACCCCGACGACATCGAAATAGACGTACGAATGCGGGTTGACGAAGTCGATCCGCGTCAGCCTGCCCTCGAACTCCACCTTCTTGCTTGTGTCGTAGCGGCCGGCGCCGTGGTGCGCCTGGGCGCGTTCGACGAGCACCGGCACCATCAGCAGGGCGGCGGCGAGTACCGCCTGTGTCACTCTTGTCATCTCTGTTCCCTCTCGGCGTCCGCGAACGCTCCGACGACGGGGCGAATTGTCTCACCTTTCCGGCCGACCTTCGAAGCGTCAAGGCCCGGCGGCGGCGTACAATCGCCGGAGCGTCACAGATCTGATGGAGCGGCAGTGAGCGAGCAGGACGAAGACTTCGCGACAATGTTCGAGGCGTCCGTCAAGGCGCGCCGACTCGAGCGGGGGCAGACCATCGAGGGGACCATCGTGGCGTTCGGTTCGGACGTGGCGTTCGTCAGCGTCGGAGGTAAAAGCGAGGCTCAGATCGACCTTGCGGAGCTGAAGGACGACGACGGCGACATCGAGGTAAAGATCGGCGACCGCATTCACGCCGTCGTCGTCTCGACCAGTGGCGGCGTCACGCTGTCGCGCAAGGGCGTGCGCAATGCCGCGACGCACCGCGAGCTGGAGAACGCATTCGAGGCCGGGCTCGCCGTGGAAGGCAAGGTCGAGAGCGCCATCAAGGGAGGCTACGAGGTGCGTATGGCGCGCGAGCGTGCCTTCTGTCCGCTCTCGCAGATCGACATCGTCCGCACCGCCGACCCCGCGATGCACGTCGGCAAGACCTACCCGTTTCGGCTCCTCGAGTACAAAGACGGCGGCAAGACCATCGTCGTCTCGCGGCGAAAGCTGCTCGAAGACGAGCAGCAGGCGAATGCGGCGGCGGTCCGCACGTCGATCGTCCCTGGCGCGGTGCTGCCCGGCCGCGTGGTCTCGGTGCTCGACTTCGGCGCCTTCGTCGACCTGGGTGGCGGCATTCAGGGCCTTCTTCACGTCTCCGAAATGAGCTGGTCGCGCGCCACCACGCCGGGCGAGATGGTCGCCAGCGGCGACCAGATCACGGTCAAGGTGCTGCGCGTGGACGAGGGCACCGGGAAGATTTCACTCGGATTGAAGCAGCTGCAGGGCGACCCGTGGAGCCAGGTGGGCACGACTTACGCAGTGGGCCAGGTGCGGCGCGGCCGCGTGACTCGCCTGGCGGAGTTCGGCGCCTTCGTGGAGCTCGAGCCTGGCATCGAGGGGCTGGCGCATGCGTCCACGTTCCCTCCAACCGGGCGGCCCGGTGACTGGGCCAAGTCCGTTCCCGCCGGCACCACCGCGGCGTTCGAGATCCTGAGTATCGACCCTGCGCAGAAGCGCATTGGCGTGGCGCTCGCACAGGACGGAGCCTCACGGACCACTACTGCGACGGCCCCAGAGGGCGCATTCGCGCCCGGCACGATCGTGACCGGGAAAGTGGAGCGCCACGAAAAGTTCGGGGTGTTCGTGTTCCTGTCGCCAGGGCGAACCGGCCTGATGCCGCTGTCCGAAACCGGCCTGGATCGCGACGCGGACTTGCGAAAGGCGTTTCCCGCCGGGAGCGAGGTGGAGGTGGCGGTCATCGAGGCGGATGCCAGCGGCCGCCGCATACGCGTCAGCAAGAAGGCCGTGGCGCAGCAGCGGGAGCAGGCAGAGCTATCGGAGTACTCGGCCAGGCAGGACGCCACGCCCTCGACGTCGCTCGGGTCGCTTGCCGACGCGCTGCGAGGCGCCCTCAAAGGTCGTTGAGGTCAGTTCGCGGGCGCCAACCGCTTCAACTCCTCGGTCCAGTTCAGGACGACTACGAGACTGGCAGGCGCGGCTGTCTGCGGTTCGCCGACCCTCTTGATCAGCAGCAATCTCCGGCCGTCGGGAGAGACGTCGTACGTGCGGACCGGATCGATGGGATTGGTGTAGTAACCGCTCTTGACGATCTGCGTCGGCGCCGTGGCGGCCCAGGACGAACCGTGCGACACGTTCATTCCCATCAGCGCTCCCGAAGGGAGCACGTAGATCAGCTCCTGCCCGTTTCGGGTCCACAGGGCCCTCGTGCCGCCTGTGGTGGTCACCTGCCACTTCGCGGTGCTCACATCGGGATACGGCCGCACCCAGATCTCGAATTGGCCGGAGTCGTCGGCTTCGTATGCGAGCCACCGCCCGTCGGGCGACACCACACCGTTGCGCTCTCTGGCTGGGGACTGGACGAGCGGCGTCATGCGACGGCTGCTGTCAAGGGTCATCGCGAGTATGTCATCGCGCGTCGTCGTCAGGGAGACGTCCGAGATGATCACCCGCCCGTCGGGCGCCACGTCGGTCGCACGCTGGCGGGTGCCGCTGGCCGCGAGCAGCTCGATCGGGCCGGCACCATCGGCGGACTGCCAGAACAGGTTGCGCACACCTCGCTGTTCTGAGGCGAAGATCAAATGGCTGCCGTCACGTGTCCATACTGGACTACTGTCGCCGGTCGGGTTGAACGTGCGACGAGTGAGAGCCGTGGCCGCGGAAGACAGATCCCAGGACCAGATATCGAACTCCTGGTCGGCTGAGAAGAGAGCGACCCGGGTGCCGTCGGGTGACAGCCGCGGTTGCACGTACGCGCGCGGAGGCGCGGGGATTGGCGTTTCGCGCCCATGGCGATCGACCCACACCAGAGTGTTCGGCCCTACCCTCGCCGTGACCGTCTGTCCTGATAGATACGCCAGCGTCCCGTTGCGGGCCACGACTGCGTCCGCAGCGCCGAAACTGTCGGTCACCACTCCGGAAACCACTGGAGCCGGCGTGCCCCGTGTCTGCAACGTGGCAGGATCGAACGGCACGGCCCACAGCGCGCCAGCCTGCACGTAAACCAGGTGGCCTGGGCTCGCCGTGAGTGTTGATGCACTGGCTGCCTCCGTCACGTAGCGGGCGTGGCTGCCGCCACGAAACAGCGTCGTGCGCTTCCCGGTCTCGAGATCGAGGACGGCCACTTGAGCCGCGTCGAGACCGCCGCTGAGCGCGGTGATCGTGAACAGGACAGCCCGGCCTCCGGGGAGCACCTCGGGCCACCGGTGATCCGCTTCGCCCTTCGCGGGGTCTGGCCGCGTCAGCACACGCGTTGGACCGCCCACGGTCACTGCGATGAGACCCGTGGCCACGCTGTTGGGGGCGGTCACGATTGTGTCGGCCGACGTCCACGTGGCACCGCGGGACCGGCTGTCGAGCGTGGCGATCGCGCTGGCTGGCCCGCCGGTCGTCTTGACTCGTTTCAGGACTGTTCCGGTGTCAAAGAACCCGATCCACTGGCCGTCCGGTGACATGAAGGGCGCGTCGGGCGCGCCGGTGAACACCGCGACCGGTTCGAGGGCGTCGAGCGCGCGCACGAAGAGCTGCGTACCACCGTTTCCCACGTAGACGACAGCGGAGCCGTCCGGCGAGATCGCCAGGTCGGTGCCGGTCACCGTGACGTCCGCAGGCGCCGCCGTACCGATCTGAAACCTGGACACACGACGTGCGACCGGGTCCGCGGCGCCGGGCGCGAACCAGATCGCCGTGCCCACGCCCGCCAGCGCAGCGGTCAAGACCGCTGTGGACAGGACGAGGGCCGCGCGCGGCCTGCGACGGTCGGGCGACGGCACCGGTGCCGACGCCTGCATGGCCGCCAGGTCGTCAGCGTTGTCGAGCAGGAACCGCACCGTGGAGATGTCGGCGATCCGCTTGCGTCGATCCTTGACCAGGCATTTCTCCAGCAGCAGACGGAGAGGCGTGGGCACTGCGGACGGGAGAGCGTCCCATCGCGGCTCGAGGTGCATCACGGCTCCGAGCACGTCCGCGATGTTCTCGCCGTCGAATGCACGTCGGCCCGTCAGCATCTCGCAGAGCACGGCGCCAAAGGCCCAGACGTCGCTGCGTCTGTCCGCGCCCTCCCCCTTGGCCTGTTCAGGGCTCATGTAGGCCGCCGTCCCCACGATCAGGCCCACGCCGGTGATCGTTGGCGCGTGGGTCAGCGGAGCCGGATCCTGACGCTTCGACTCCGACACGTGCGCCAGCTTGGCGAGGCCGAAGTCCAGTACCTTGACGGTGCCGTCGTCGCGCACCTTGATGTTCGCGGGCTTCAGGTCGCGGTGCACCAGGCCCCGATCGTGCGCCGCCTCGAGTGCGGCGGCGATCTGGCGCGCGATCGATAGGGTCTCGTCGATCGGAATCGGCCCCTGCTCGAGACGGTCCGCGAGCGTAGGGCCTTCGACCAGTTCGAGCACCAGCGCCTGCGCGTCGTCGACGTCCTCTGCGCCGTAAATCGCGGCGACGTTCGGATGATTGAGCGCGGCCAGCATCTCGGCTTCGCGCCGGAAGCGCGCCACGCGGTCGCGGTCGTCGACGTCAGGATGCAGCACCTTCAGCGCGACGTCTCGATGGAGACGGGTATCACGGGCGCGATAGACGTCTCCCATACCGCCAGACCCGAGCAGCGCCCCGATGACATAGGGCCCGACCTGGCGGCCACTGAGCTCGGAGGCCTGAGTGGCGAGCAGATCGGCGGCAACGGCGAGCGCAGGTGTTTCGATGAAGTCCGCGGCGGCCGCCTCGCAGGCCAGCAGCGACTCCACCTCTTCGCGCAGCGACGCGTCGCCGGAGCACCCACGATCGATGATTGCGGTGCGAGCCTCACCCCTGTGGTCCACCGCCTCGCGGTACAGCGATTCCACCTGTTGCCAGCGTTCTCGACGGTGATCGGCTTCGGTGCTCACGAACGTCCACCCGATGGTTGGAGTGCCGCGGGCGGCCGCAGCTCCCGGAGCAGCCACACCTTCGCCATCTGCCACTCCCGCATCACGGTCTTGGCCGATACGCCGAGCGTCTCGGCCGTCTCCTCATGGCTCAGCCCCCCGAAGAAGCGCAACTCGACGACCTGGCTCTTGCGCTCGTCGATGGCTGCGAGTGCCTGGAGCGCGTCGTCGAGCGCCACCAGGTCGCGACCGGGCTCGAGGGCTGGCGCGTCGCCGGCGAGCGCCACGTGTTCAGCGCCGCCACCACGTTTGCGGTACTGGCGTGCGCGCGCGAAGTCCACCAGGATGCGGCGCATCAGACGGGCGGACAGCGCGAAGAAGTGCGCACGGTCCCGCCACTGCACCTGCCGCGCGTCCACCAGGCGCAGGTAGCACTCGTTCACGAGCGCAGTCGCCTGAAGGGTATGGTTGCGACGCTCGCTCCCCATGCACACCCGCGCCAGCCGGCGCAGCTCCGCGTGCACCAGCGGCGTCAGCTCCGCGAGCGCTGCCTCGTCGCCGCCACTCCACGCCTGAAGCAACGCGGTAATCCGATGGGGGGCGGCACTCGGCGCGGGCACCATCGCAGCGGCATTGTACGCGCGCGCCGGAGGTGATCCGCGAAAGGGAACAGGCGCGTCCAGAGCGTGTCCGTTCTCGCCTCGCGTTCTCGCTTTCTGAATGGTCGGTGTTTCCAGCCCGGCCGATCACCACTTGTCCGTTTTCGACAGGCGATCGCGCATATCCCACTGAGGAGATCACGAGATGACCGCGAGCTGCCGGACACGAACCGTGGCGTGGACGATGACGGTGCTGTGGAGCCTCGTCGTGTCGGCCCAGTTGCAAACCCCGGAACGGCGTGCGACCTCTGCCCCGGGGCACGGTGACGGAGGCGTGTCCGACTTCTACCGCTGGGACCGGCATCTCCCCGGCACACCGGGCACGCCCCTTCGAGATGAACCGCTCCCCCACCACCTCCAGCTGGCGAACGCCGCAAAGGGGGTCCGCGTGCTTCACACGTCCACCGATGGGATCGATGGCAAACGCATGGTGGCCGTGTCCGGCGCGATCTACTTTCCACAGCGGCGCGTACCCGCCGGTGGCTGGCCCGTGATCGCGTGGGCGCACGGCACCACCGGCACGGCCGACGTGTGCGCTCCCTCGTGGATGGAGCGGGGACAGCGCGACACGAACTATCTCAACGCTTGGTTGGCGCAGGGATATGCCGTAGTCGCGTCCGACTATCAAGGCCTCGGCACCCCGGGCGGGCATCCGTGGATGGCCGTGCGTCCGGAAGGCTGGAGCGTGCTCGACGCCGTCCGATCGGCGCTCGCGGCGTTTCCGGAATTGGCCAACTCGATCGTGATCGTCGGGCAGTCGCAGGGGGCGCATGCCGCGCTGTCCGCAGCAGGATTGGCCAACGCCTACGCACCAGCCCTGCGAATCAGGGCAACGGTCGCGACCGGAGTGGGGGGACACCCGCGTTCGCAGTGGCCGCTGCAACGAACGAGCGTCTCTCTCTTTCTCGTACTCCACAAGTTCCAGGCGTTCGACCCAGCGTTTCAGCCGTCGGACTTCCTGACCGAGGCCGGTGAGCGGGGGTACGCCGCGGCGGCGAGCACGTGTGTGCGACCTGGCCCCACCGTTCCGTTGGAGGACGTGCTCAAGGTGTGGCCCGAACGGGCGAAGGTCGAAGCGGCGGAAGAGTGGCCAACGATGCGCTTCACTCATCCCGTGTTTGTCGGAATCGGATTGGCCGACAGCGCGGCGCCACCGCACGCTCAGTACAGCACGGCTACAGCCGCGTGCCGCGCCGGTTCGATCGTCGAGACGCACTATTACCCGGATAAAGATCACGGCGGTGCGGTGAACGCCTCGCTCGTGGATTCGGTGCCGTTCGTGACCAAGGCGTTCGCAGGAACGCCGATCGCCGGGAATTGCGCGACGCTCGAGGCGCCGCCGGTGGCCGCACCACAACCCATGCGGTAGGGTGCGGCCGCATAACCGTGGCGCGAGCCGCTCGGCGAGCGCTACGTCTTCTCGTCGCAAGCACAGGAGCATTGATGAACGCGAAGGCAACGTGGCTCGGAACGACGGCGGCGTTGGTCGTGCTCGTCGTTGGTGCAGCGGGACTCGAGACCGCGGCGCAGTCTCGGATTAGCATCAACTTCCTCATCGCGAATGTTCGCGTGTTCGACGGCGAACGTGTCCACGAGCGTTCGCAGGTGGCCATCGAAGGCGGGATCATTCGCGCGGTCGGGGGCGAGCGAACCGCGTGGCGCCATCTGCCCGTGATCGACGGGACCGGAGCGACGTTGCTGCCTGGCCTCATTGACGCGCACCTGCATGTGGGCAACCTTGAGGGGCTTCGTCAGACCAACGTTAATCAGCTTCGGCAGATGTTGCGCTTCGGTGTTACCACCGCGCTCGATATGGGAGCGGCGTCCGTCCCGGAAAGCCAGGTGTTCGACGTGCGCTCGGTCGCGCGCGTCGCGACCGACATGGCGGATCTTCGATCGGCCGGTTTCCTCGCGAGTGCGCGCCGTCCAGCGGACTCGAGCAGGCCGATTGTCTCGACGGTCGAGGAAGCCCCACAGTTCGTGGCCATGCGCCATTCCGAGGGCGCCGACTACCTGAAGCTTCAGTTCAATGGCGTTCGCAGCGCGAGTCAAGGCGAACGCAATCTCGACCTTGCGATCGCCAAAGCGCTCGTCGATGAAGCGCACGCTCGGGGCATGCTCGCCATTGCGCATATCGAGACGCTGGATGATGTCGCAGTCGCGTTGTCGGCCGGCGTCGACGGCTTGGGGCACGTCTGGCGCAGAGGCGGGGCCAACAGTGCGGAAATAGCTCGCCGCATCGCTGAGCGGGGTGTGTTCGTGAGCGCGACGTTGTCCATTCCGGATGGACAACTGGATGGGAGGGCTAGCCTCCTGGCCGATCCCCGCTTCCAGAGCGCGCTCTCGGGTGCGCTCAAGGACCAATTGGGTCGATCTCTAGTGTCCCGGGTGACCGGGGTCGCGCCCAATACCGACGAAGTGCGGACGGCTTTCGCGGTCCAACTGGCCGCCGTACGCAGCCTTCACGAAGCAGGGGCGAGACTTCTGATCGGTACCGATGCCGCCGCCAATACTCAACCCGCGGCGCACGGGATCAGCGTTCATCGCGAGCTCGAGCTGTTCGTACGCGCGGGGCTCTCACCGACTGAGGCACTCACCGCCGCAACGGCCAACGCCGCGAGCGCGTTTCGGCTTGTGGATCGCGGGCGCATCGCAACAGGCCGTAAGGCGGATCTCGTGCTGGTTCGGGGTGATCCGACGACTGATATCACGGCTACGCGCGACATACTTCGCGTTTGGCGCGACGGGGTCGAATTCGATCGCGCGCTGGGGCACTAGCCCTCAACTCGGAACCTTCGATCAGCACCGAGATCAGGTACTAGTGCGTGCGCCCTTCGCGTAGTTCCGCTTCGGCGGCGTCGAGGTAGACGCGATAGCCCGCGGGGTCGATGAACGGCTCCACCGGGTTCTTCGCGGTGGTGCTCGCGACGAACTTGCGGTACCTGCCCCACCATCGCGCATGACAGGTCACCCAGATATCGGCCGGCAGGCCGCGGAGCACGTGGATGCTTCGCTCGCGGTCTGCTGTTTGTTCGGGATACGTCGACGTTGCCAGCACTCCGAGGTCACACGCGCTCACGACGTTCAAGGTGCGGTCACCGTCGCGGACGGGAAACGACCACGAGGTGCATCCGCGCGTGTGGCCGGCGGTGACGTGCGCGGTGAGCGCAATCGGTCCCACCCGGATCGTGTCGCCATCCTTGAACCGGTGGTCGACGCGCGCCGGCGGGTAGCCGAGGACGCCGATCCAGGTGAGGGCCCTCAATGGCAGGAAGGCGTCGGGGTCGTCGCCGCCGGAGGCGAGGGAGTCGGCGCTCGCGTCGCTGGCCCACAACTGAGCACCCGACGCCTGCTGGAGCACCGACAGTCCGCCCCCGTGGTCGGGGTGCGGCTCCGAGTTCAGGAGCACCTTGACGTCCTTGATGTCGAAGCCGAGCTTGGCGATACTCGCCATGATCAAGCGTGCGGTGGTGGGATAGCCGCCGTCGAGCACGACGTGGCCCTCGGGGCCAGTGATGAGGAAAGCCGCGACGTCGGTGGCCCCCACGTAGTAGAAGTTGCCAGCGATGCGGAACGGTTCGGCGGGCCCCTGTCCGCCAACCTTTGTCGCGTTCAGCCGCCTGCCGACCAGGACCAGCACAACGACGCTCAGGAGTGCCAGCACCATTGCCAGCCGATGACGCTTGGTGAAGTTCAGCAACATGGTTCGATGATCGCTGCTGGACGCCACTCAGTCTTGATCAGCCCGTGAGCATTCCGTGAGATTTCGGTGATCGCGCGCGCGACCGGCGCATCATCTGTGTCCCTACCCTTCTTCTTGCGTTCGACGCAGCCCTT
>Ga0070675_100002881_pt1 | contig 12966 bp, 12 predicted proteins | sample KBSM43metaG_FD_65343 | JGI IMG/M metagenome (GOLD analysis project Ga0070675, IMG submission 65343) | Miscanthus rhizosphere microbial communities from Kellogg Biological Station, Michigan, USA - KBS M4-3 metaG | ecosystem: Host-associated > Plants > Roots > Rhizosphere > Soil ...
GCACCTCACCCTGTCGGGCCGCTACAACCGCACGACCGTCGAGAACCGCGACGGCATCAGGCCCGGAGGCGGGGAGGGCTCGCTCGACGGCTCGCAGGTCTTCTCCCGCTTCAATCCGGCAGCTGGGATCACCGTCAACGCCTCGCGCGCGATCAACCTCTACGCCGGCTACAACGAAGGCAGCCGGGCGCCCACGTCGGTCGAGCTCGGGTGCGCCGATCCGGAGCAGCCGTGCAAGCTGCCGAACGCGATGGCGGGCGACCCGCCGCTGGCGCAGGTGGTGACCCGCACGCTGGATGCCGGCGTGCGCGGTCAATCGGGACGGATCGCCTGGAACGCCGGATACTTCCGCGCCGCCAATCACGACGACATTCTTTTCGTGCAGTCAGAACAGACCGGCTTCGGCTACTTCAAGAACTTCGGGCGCACGCGGCGCGAAGGGCTGGAGCTCGGCGCACGGGTGCGGGCTGGCGTGGCGGAGATCGGAGCGGGATATACGCTGCTCGACGCGACGTTCCGCAGCTCCGAAGAGGTCAACGGCGAGAGCAACAGCACCAACGACGCCGCGGCGGCCGGCGGACCCGGCCTCGAGGGCAGCATCGACATCGAGCCTGGCGATCGGATGCCGCTGATCCCGCGCCACATGCTCAAGCTCTATGGCGACATCCAGGTGACGCGCGCCTTGGGTGTCGACGCCGATCTGGTGGCGTTCTCCGGCAGCCTCGCCCGCGGGAACGAGAACGGCGGTCACGAGGCGGACGGCGTCTACTACGTCGGGCCTGGCGCCACGGACGCGTACGCCGTCGTCAACCTGGGCGCGCGCTATGCTCTGACGTCGTGGCTCACACTCGTTGGCCAGGTCAACAACCTGTTCGACCGCCGCTACACGACCGCGGCGCTCCTCGGCCCGACGGCCTTCACTCCCGAGGGTGTGTTCCTCTCGCGCCCGTTCCCGCCGGTTGGAGGCGAGTTCCCGCTCACACACAGCACGCTCTTCGCGCCGGGCGCACCGGTCCGCGCCTGGTTCGGCACCCGGTTCCGCTTCTAGCCCGCGCCGCGGTGCGGTGCGGTTGCCGATGAGCGCCGCGGGCCGCCGCGTGCTCGCGGCTCGTCTCCGCAACCAGTGGCTGGATCGCGCCTCCCGCACCCCTGCGGCCGTCGTGGCGCGGCTGGGCGCGCTGCAGGCGCAGGACTTCATCGGTGCCAAGTGGGCGATTGGTCTTCGCGCAGACGGCCGCGACGACGCGGCGGTCGAAGCCGCGTTCGACGCCGGCGAGATCCTGCGCACGCACGTCATGCGCCCCACCTGGCATTTCGTGACACCGGCCGACATCCGGTGGATGCTCACGCTGACGGCGCCGCGGGTGCATCAGGTGAGCGCCTTCTACTATCGCCAGCAGGGGCTCGACGCCAGAACGCTTTCGCGCGCGCACCGGGTGCTGTCGTCGGAGCTGGCCGGTGGACGATTCCGGACGCGGACGGAGCTGGCCGCCGCGCTGGCCGCGCGGAAGATCGACGCGCGCGGTCCGCGCCTGGGGCTGCTGACGATCCACGCCGAGCTCGAGCAGGTGATGTGCAGCGGTCCGGCGCGAGGGAAGCAGCTCACCTACGCGCTGTTCGACGAGCGGGCGCCCTCGTCGGCGGCGCACACGCCCCGCGACCCGGGAGCCGAACTCGCGTCGCGCTACTTCGGCAGCCATGGGCCGGCGACGCTGCGCGACTTCGTCTGGTGGTCGGGGCTGACGGTGGCACAGGCGAAGAAGGGTGTCGAGCATGCGGCGCTCGAGGCGCGCGAGTTCGAGGGGCTCACGTATTGGGCGGCCGTTTGGGAGGCCGCGGCCCGCATGCCGCCCGCGACGTTTCTCCTGCCCAACTACGACGAGTACCTGATTGCCTACAAGGATCGCGGGCTCGTGCAGCCGCGCGGCAAGGTGATCGGCGATGGCATCATGAAGGGCCCCGACGCCTTCGCGCACCCGCTCGTGGTGGACGGTCTGCTGGCCGGCTTCTGGCGTCGCCGCGTGTCGGGTGCGAAGACGAGCGTCGAAGTCGTGGTGCGAGTGCCGTTGTCAGCGAGGCAGCGCAAAGCGGTGAACGAAGCTGCCGATCGGCTCGTGAAGTTTTCAGGGGATGGATGTTCGCTGGTCGGCCGGGTCTGAAGACCCGGCCCTACGTACGTCTTGAGCCCTGAGCCTTGAGCCCTGAGCCGTCCAGGTTTTTCACGACCCCGACTGCAGTCGCGTGTCCGTGCGGCCTCGATTCCCGGTGGCCTGTGCGTAAAAGGGCTCCCACGCCAGGCGGAAGCGATCGACCTTGGCGATCGCGGCGGGATCGGCGGTTCGGCCGCTCGACACGACGAACAGGAACGCCTGCCGGTGCAGCTTCGGCGATGTGTCGGCGGACGGCGACCGGGCGCCCATGACCTCGATCACATCGCTGATCAGCACGTCGCGCCGTGTGCCCGAGAAGGTGACGCCGACGCGCGGCGGTGAGTCGGCGGCCGCGTTGTTGGAGACGTTCACCGGACTCTCCACGTAGAACATCTTCGGCACGTCGATGTCGCGCACCAGGCCCATCGCATATCGATCGAGCAGGCTGTACTGTTCCACCGCGGCGACGGTCCTGAAGCTGCCGCCGCCGAGATCCTGAATCCGGTTGCCCTCCATCACCGACGCGTCGGAATCGAAGAAGAAGCTCCAATGCGCCGAATCGCGCCCCAGCAGCGCGTCTGATGACTCCCGGTTGTGATCGCTGAAGCGCAGGTAGGCGAGCCACCGGTGGCCCACCTCCTGGCCGATCACCGAGAGCGTGTTGTTCTCGCCGAGAAACTTCGCCGCCGGATCGTCGGGGAATTTCGCGACCGCGTCCATCTGCACCAGGCTGCTCAGCCGGCCGGCGCTGTTGAACTGACTTGAAAAATCGAACAGGTCGAGGCCGATCCCCGCGACGTCGTTGGCGACCGTGGCCTCGAACGCGAAGGCGTCTTCGGGCGTCATCACGGCGTCGGTCCAGACGACGAGCTGATCGAAGAGATCCGCGTGTGTCGAATAGAACTGTCGCGCCAGGGCGACCAGATCGAGACTGGCCCGCAGCGCGAACCGCTCGCCGATCGCGCCGGCGTTGCCGGTGATCGCTTCGGCGGACGTGGTGCTCAGATCGACCGGCGAAAGGCCGGCGCTCGATCGGCCCGGCGCGATGGCCGTGATGCCGTCCGCGGCGGTCCACGTCGGCGCCGGTGCGAACCTCATTTCAATCGTGCCGCCCGGCAAGAGCGACGCCTGGAACGTCGTCCGCCTGGGCGAGTCGAACACCGGCACGCCACACCACGTCACGGTGAAGGCATCCGACGCGGCTCGCAGGTAGACGGCACCGCCGGCCGAGGGATCGAGATCGGCGAAGAACGGGCCCACGCGCGGCGGGCCCGACAGCAGCCTGCCGATACTTCTCGCGGTGCTGGCGCGGTCCTCCTCGCCGAAGGTGATGTTGCCGTCGGAATTGATGAACGCCGTGGACTGCGGCACGCCGTAGAACGTGAACGCGAATGCCAGCGTCCGCGACGTGCTGTCATCGTCCTGCAGCGACACCGGATCGCCGATGGCCGCTTGAAACGACGCGTCGATCCGGCTGACGTCGTAGCCCCCGGCTCGTGGCGCGAAGCGAAGGCCGGTGGCCTGCAGATCGAAGGGGTTGGGCGGCGCGACGAGGCTGCCATCGTCCTGGATCACCGCGATCTCGCCCACGTCGGCGGCGGCGCGGGGCGCGGCGGCCGCGCGCGGCGCGGGGCGGCGTTCGGCGGCGCGATGCCGCCACAGGATGTCGCCCAATGTACCGCGCGGATCCACGCGCGTCGGTTGGCGCGCCTTGTCCGGCCGTGAGCCGTCGATGCTCGCCAACGACGCCGGCGATGGCGGACACGGGTTCTGTCCGGTTGTGGCGGCCGGAGGTGATGTCGATGGCGGCGGCGTCGGCGCCGTCGCACCGCCTTCGCCGCCGCAGGCGATTGCAAGCGCGGCACATGCCGCGAAGACGGCAATCGGTCTGGCGGAATGAACTATGTGACGCCTCGAGCCATCAGCCCTGAGCCCTGAGCCGTCCATGTTCACAACAACAACGCCTCGACCTGATGGCCGTGCACCTGGTCCGCGCAGGGCGACCACGCGAACACCGTGAAGCGGCGATCCTGCGACGCGACGAGCGCGATCGCGTCGCGCTGGTCGTGCACGAACTGCGCGGCCGACAGGTGGCGGGTGCCGCCCAGCTGCGCCGGCGTGACCGTGCGCGCCTCGCCGCCCACGACCGGCTCGGTCACCGTCACCATCTCCACCTGCGGCGAGCCGCGGCGCCGCGCGATCTTGGCGCCGAACGCCAGCAGCTCATAGGTGTCGGTCATCACCGCGGCGCCGTCCACGGCCGTCAGCCCGGCGATCACGTCCACCACCTCGCGCAGCGCCTGCTGGAACCGGTCCGTCTGGCGGCCCGGGCCGTTGTCGCGCAGCAGCTCGCCGAGGCCGCGATAGGGCGGCGAGATGGCATACGACATCGGCGCCACCATCGAGTCGCGCCAGGTTTCGGACGTCGAGGGCACCACGAGCAGCAGGCCGCCGCGGCCGTGCGCGCGCATCGACACCGCCAGCTGCACGAGCACGTTCATCGACCCGACCCACGAGGCCGGCGAATCGAACCCGAGCAGCGAACCGACGAGCGCCGGGCAATCGGGCAGGCTCGACGCGGTCTCGTCCACCAGCTTCACCTGGTCGCCTTCGAGCACCGCCACGTTGACGTACTTCCCGGTCTTCTCGCCACGGTGATGCTTCACGACGAGCAGCGCGGGCTCGACGATCTCGAGCACCAGGCCGAGCGCCGGGATCGACCGCGTCGTGCCCCAGGCGTACAGGTCGGCGCCGTTCGCCCACACTCCCAGGTGGATACCGGCACGCTCGACGACCGGCGCCACCTTGGCCAGCGTCTGCGACGACAGCGGCATCGGATGCTCGAACCGCATCGAGTAGGCGTTGTCGGCGGGCGGCACGTAGGCGATCGACAGCTTCGGGACGAAGCCTTCCTCGCGCCGGAGGCTGGTCCAGAACACGGTGTTGATCAGGCTCTCCAAAACCGCGACGTCGGGCACCGGCGCGGTGGCGTCTCCCGGCGCCAGCGCACGCTGGTGCCTCAGGAAGTAGTCGAGGATTCGCGGGGCGACGATCGCTGCGGCCGGGTAAGGACTGGAGGTCACGATCTGCTCCCCGAGCAGCGGCCGAGCCGCGCCACGATGTCGAACTCCTGCTTCGTCGCAGACTGCACCGACAGGCGGCTGCCTTTCTGCGTGACCATCATCGATTCGAGGGCTTTCGTGGCTTTCAACGTGCCGAGCGGCACGATGCCGGGGAAACGCTCGACGAACCCGACGTCCACCATGTACCAGGTTGGCGTCTCCGCGCTCGACGACGGGTCGTGATACTTGTGGCCGCCGGTCCACGCGAAGTGGTCGGGATAGCCGGCGCGCACGATCTCGGCGAGCCCGGTCACGCCCGACGGGTCGGCGTTCGAAGCGTAGAACAGGACGCCGTCGCCCACCTGCATTTCGTCGCGCATGAAGTTGCGGGCCTGGTAGTTGCGAACGCCCTCCCAGCTCGTCCGTCGGTCGCGCGCGAGGTCGTCGATGGTGTAGGCGGATGGCTCGCACTTCATCAGCCAGTAGCGGCGGGGCATCGTCTGTACAGCATAGCGGTACGTAGGGCGCGGCTTTAGCCGCGCCGACGCTAGCCGCGCCGGTGAAGCGGGCCTGAAGGCCCGCCCTACATCCCGGTGATACGATCCGACGAAGCGGGCGCGCATGGTCGAATGGCGCGCGGGAGATGAGGCATGACCGTCAGAAAAACGAGCACTCGCGCCGGCGCGTGGACGCTTGGCGTCGCGGCTGCCACGGCGATCGTGGCGTCGGCAATGGTGTACACCGTCCACGGCCAGAGCCGGCCAGCGTGCGACCCCGACAACGGCGGCATCAAGCTGCCGGCCGGCTTCTGCGCGCTGGTGGTCGCCGACAATCTCGGCGCCGCCCGCCACATGGCCGTGGCCGCCAACGGCGACCTCTACGTGGCGCTGATGACCAGCGGCGGGCGCGGGCAGCCGGAGACCGGCGGCGGCGCGGTGGCGCTGCGCGACGCCAATGGCGACGGCAAGTTCGAGGTCGTCGAGCGCTTTGGATCGGGCAGCACCACCGGCATCGCGATCCGCAACGGCTACGTCTATCTTGCGCACCCGCTGGCCATCGAACGCCTCAAGCTCACCACCGGCCAGTTGAAGCCCTCGGGCGCGGCCGAGACGATCGTCACCGGCTTCCCCGTCGACCGGCAGCATGAGGACAAGGGCATCGCCTTCGATGGCCGCGGCGGCCTCTACGTCAACGTTGGCGCGCCCTCGAACGCCTGCCAGGATCCAGATCGCCGGCCGGGCGTGAAGGGCGTGGATCCCTGCCCGCTGCTGCAACGCCACGCCGGCATCTGGAAGTTCGACGAGAACACGCCGAACCAGACGCAGGCCCAGGGCACGCGGTTCGCGACCGGGCTGCGGCAGATGCCCGGCATCACCTGGCACGACGGCGCGCTCTTCATTGCGATGAACAACCGCGATCAGCTCGACGTGTTCTGGCCCAGCATGTACACCGCCAAGGACAACGCCGAGCGGCCGGCGGAGCCGCTCTACCGCGCTGTGGAGGGGTCGGAGTTCGGGTGGCCTTATTGCTACACCGACTACACCACCAAGATGACGGTGCTCAATCCCGAGTACGGCGGCGACGGCACGAACGTGGGCCGCTGCGGCGCCTTCACGCCGCCGGTCGCGATCTATCCCGCGCACTGGGCGCCGTTGGACGTGAAGTTCTACACCGGCACGCAATTCCCGGCGAAGTATCGCAACGGCGCGTTCATCGCCTTCCACGGTTCGTGGAACCGCGGCCCCGAGCCGCAGGCGGGCTACAACGTCACGTTCCAGCCGATCGCGAGCGGCAAGGCCGCGGGTGCGTTCGAGGTGTTCGCGGACGGCTTTGCCGGCAAGCAGCCGCTGATGAACCCTGGTGAGGCCGTGGCGCGGCCCGATGGCCTCGCGCAGGCGCCGGACGGCTCGCTCTACATCGGTGACAGCCAGCGCGGGAAGATCTGGCGCGTTCTCTATACGGGGCGCTGACGCGCCCCGCTATGGTCAGGTGGTCAGGTAGGTAGAACGCTTGTCGCAGCCAGTCCCACCCACCTGACCACAACCCTCTTACTCACCTGACTCCCTACCCGACCCACCTGACTTACCTGACCTACCTGACCTACCTGACCCACCTGACCCACCTGACCCACCTGACCTGCCTGACCTGCCTGACCCACCCGACCTACCCGACCGTCCATGATCGTCAACGACACGGTGCAGCCGGCGCTCCTCATCACCCAGCCCGATCACGCCGCGCTCTCGGCCACGATCATGCGCGCGTGGCAGCGCGGTGGCTTGCCGGAGTCGCCGCGCCATGTCGCCGTGATGCTGGCGATTCAGGCCCACGACAACGGCTGGCAGGAAGTGGACGTCGAGCCGTGTCTCGATCCGGCCACGGGCCGCGTGCTCGACTTCGTCCGCGTGCCCGAAGACGTGCGCCACGCGGTGTGGCGCCGCGGCGTGGCCCGCCTCGGCGGCGAACCGTACGCGGCCGCGCTCGTCGCGCAGCACGCGCTGCACATCTACCGGCGCATGCGGCAGCAACCCGGCTGGCGGCAGTTCTTCGTGGACATGACCTCGGCGCGCGACCGCCATCTCGCCGCCGCGCACGAGGCCATCGAGACACTGCAGCGCGAATACGCGTTTCTCCGGCTGGCGGACCTGGCCTCGCTGAGCTTCTGCGGCGTCGACACCGCCGGTCAGGCGCAGGAGATGGGCTACGACATCCACCTTGCGGGCCGTCGGCTCGTGGTGTCGCCGGATCCCTACGCGGGCGCCACCATCCTGCTCGAGATTACGGGACGCGAGCTGGATCTCGCTTCTTTTGCGTCGCCCGCCGAGGCCCGCGCGGCGTGGCAATCGGCGCCGCGGCGAACCGTCACGGGAGTCGTCACCGGCGCCTGATGTCTTGGCCGGGTCTCGAGGCGCGTAGCGCGGCCAGCAGCGCGATGCACGCCGTGTCGGTGCGCAGCGTCCGCGACCCCAGATGCGCGGGTGTGAAGCCGTGCGTCTCGAGCAGCCGTACCTCGTAGTCGTCCCATCCCCCTTCGGGTCCGATCGCCATCAGCACTCGGGCGGCTCCGGTGGGCCAGGCGAGCGGCGCGGCGCCGGTGGACGGGTGCGCCACGAGCCGCCTCCCGTCGGAAGACAGCGTGTCGAGTTCGTCCTCGATGAGCGGCCTGAAGCGCCGGTGGATCGACACGCGCGGCAGGCGCGTGTCCTGCGCCTGCTGGAGGCCCTCCACGAGCAAGGGTCGGTACTCGGCCGGGTCCAGGACGTGGGTATCGAAGTAGTTGCGCTCGACCCGCGCGGCGTTGGTCAGGATGATGCGGCCGACACCCATCGCCGCCAGCTGCGCCCACAGCCGGCGCATCACTTTGGGCCGGGGCAGGGCGAGCAGGAGATCGACGTCGGGCTCCGGCGGCGGAGTTGCCTCGAGCGTGCACGAGAGCTCGATGCCTGCGTCGCCGAGGCGCGTCACGCGACCGGTGCCGCGCGGACCGTCGATCACGCCGACGCGGACGTCCTGGCCGACGGTCACGCGCAGCACCTCGACAGCGTGGCGGGCTTGTGCGCCCGTGAGCCAGGTGCATCCGTCACGCAAGGCGGCGGGTTCGAGGAGGATCAGGTTCACGTGCCGGCGGCGGTCCGCGCGCGTTCGAGGAGCAGCTCGCGCTCCCGCGCATTGCGGGTGAGCGACGCGGCGCGCTCGAATTCGGCCCGCGCTTCCTCCAGGCGCCCGACCTTCGCCAGCAGGTCGCCGCGCACGCTGGGCAAGAGGTGGTACTGCTCGAGGGCGGCCACCGACGTCAGAGCGTCCACGAGGGCCAGGCCGGCCTGCGGACCCGATGCCATCGACACCGCCACCGCGCGGTTCAGCTCGACCACCGGCGAGGGGACGCGCTCGAGCAGCTCGTCGTAGAGCGCGACGATGGCGCTCCAGTCGGTGTCGCGCGCCTCGCGCGCCCGGGCGTGACAGGCGGCGATCGCCGCCTGCAGCACGTACGGCCCGCGCATCTGGCCCTGGCGCTCCGCGCGCTCGAGCGCGGCCAGGCCGCGGCGAATCAGCAGCTGATCCCAGAGCCCGCGATTCTGATCGAACAGCAGCACCGGCGCGCCGCCGGGCCCAACGCGGGCGCGGGACCGTGACGCCTGGATCTCCATCAGCGCCACCAGCCCGTGCACTTCGGGTTCGAGCGGCGCGAGCTCGGCGAGGATGCGTCCGAGCCGCAGCGCATCCTCGCAGAGAGCCGGGCGCATCCAGTCGTCGCCGGCCGTCGCCGAGTAGCCTTCGTTGAAAATCAGATAGACGACCTCGAGCACCGATGACAGCCGTGCCGCCAGCTCTGGCCCGCGCGGCACCTCGTAGGGCACGCGCTCCTTGGCCAGTGTCTTTTTGGCGCGCACGATGCGCTGCGCGATGGTCGGCTCGGGCGCGAGAAACGCGCGAGCGATCTCACTGGTGGTGAGTCCGCCGAGCAGGCGCAGCGTCAGCGCGACCCGCGCCTCCATGGTCAGAACCGGGTGGCAGGCCGTGAACACCAGCCGCAGCAGGTCGTCGCCGATGTCGTCGTCGAGCGCGGCATTCAGCTCCGCCGCGGTGTCCTGCCGCCCCGCCTCGACGGCATAGCCCAGTTCGCCGTGCTTGCGGTCGAGCATCGACGAACGGCGGACATGGTCGATGGCCCGGTGCTTCGCGGCGGCCATGAGCCAGGCGCCAGGATTCCGGGGAATCCCTTCACGGGGCCACTGTTCGAGGGCGGCGACCAGCGCGTCGGCCGCCAGGTCTTCGGCCACGCCGACGTCGCGCACGATGCGGGCGAGACTCGCGATCAGGCGGGCGGACTCGATGCGCCAGACTGCGTCGATTGCGCCGTGAGTGTCGTCCGCCTCCACGGTTTCCCACTATACTTCCGGCTTCCCCCAGCTGAGCCGCAAGGAGACGCCCGTGCCCGACTCGATCGCCTGTCCGGTGAAAACGCGCGAGATCAAGAACGCAGTCGCCGATTCCACCCGCTGGAATTACGTCACGTTCCGCGACGACGACATCGTGGTGGCCACTTACGCGAAGACGGGCACGACGTGGACGCAGCAGATCGTGGGTCAGCTGGTGCACCAGGGCAAGGATGGCGCGCTGCTCGAGGCATCGCCGTGGATCGACTTTCGCCCCATCCCGCTCGAGATCGTCCTGGAAGGCATCGCGGCGCAGAAGCACCGCCGCTTCCTGAAGACGCACCTGCCCGTGGACGCGCTGCGGTTTTCGCCCAAGGCGAAGTATCTCTATGTCGTTCGCGACGGACGCGACGTGGCGTGGAGCATGCACAACCACCACCTCGGGTTCACCGAACAGGTCTACCCGATGTTCAACAACACGTTTGGCCGCGAAGGCGACCCGCTCGTGCCCCCGACACCCGACGTGGCCCAGTACTTCCGAGAGTGGCTCGACGGCGGTGGGCTGCCCGTCGGCGTCTCGTTCTGGGAGCATGTGCAGGGCTGGTACGACATACGTCACCTGCCGAACGTCCTCCTGCTGCACTTCAACAACCTGAAAACGGATCTCGCGGGGGAGATACGGCGCATCGCCGCGTTTCTCGACATCCCGATCGACGAGGCGAAGATGCCGGCGATGCTTGAGCACTGCAGCCTCGACTACATGCGGCGCACCGCCTCGGAACACTCACCGATCCTCGACATGGTGTTTCAGCAAGGCGGGACCACGTTCTTCAACAAGGGCACCAACGGCCGCTGGAAGGACGCGCTGACGGCGGCCGACCTGGAGAAGTACGACCGCCTCGTGCGCGAGAACCTGACGCCGGACTGCGCCCGGTGGATGGCCACGGGAGAACTGCCGGTTTAGCGCTGACGTGGGGGCCGGCTTGAGCCGGCCCGGGCCGCCTGAAGGCGGCCCCCACACCTGATTGGCGCCTCTACGTTGTGGGCCGGCCGGCCTGCGCCTGCATTTTCTCGAACCCCTCGGCGGCCTTCCGCACGTCCTCGGGAAAATCCGACATCTCCTGCACCTGCCGCACCTCGATGATCTCGTTGTTCCCCATCGGCGCCCGCTTCGCCCACTCGAGGGCTTCCTCCCGCGACTTCACCTGGATCATCCAGTAGCCGCCGAGCACCTCCTTCGCCTCGGCAAACGGTCCGTCTGTCACCTTGGGCTTGCCGTCGTCGAAGCTGACGCGCGCGCCCGTCGAGGGCGGATGCAGGCCGTCGAGCGCCAGCAGCACGCCCGCCTTCTGCAGCGACTCGTTGTATTTCATCATCCTCGCGACCGCCTTCGCGTCGGGCACGGTGCCGGGCTTGGCGCTCTCGTAGCCCTTCGGAATCACCAGCATCATGAATCGCATGTTCGGTCTCCTCGTAGCCGCGGGTCTTCAGACCCGCGGCTGGTTCACAGGGTCAGAGCGCCGCCGCCGGCGCGTCGCTCATCAGCCGGATCTCGCTCTCGCCGTGTCCGACCACGCTCAGGAAGCGCTTCGTCCACTCGATGGCCGCGGCCTTCGAGGGCACCTCGATGATCGCGAAGCCCGCCACGAGCTCCTTCGTTTCGGTGAACGGTCCGTCCGTGACGGTGAACGTGCCGTTCTTCACGCTGACGCGCGCGCCCCTCTTGCTGTGCTGCAGGCCATCGGTCGTGATGAGCACGCCCTTTTGCATCATCTCGCCGATCAGCGCGCCCATGTCGGCCATTTCCTTTTCCGTCGGTGGGGCATCGGTCTCGAAGCCCGGCTTGTAGATCGCCATGAATCGCATCGTCTCGTCTCCTGTCTTCGGGCGGTCTGAAGACTGCCCGCTACGTTTCGAGTGCCGGGCCATTACCGGCCTCTACTTACGCGTCGATTGACAGTTGCGCCGATCGACAGGCTCAGCGGGTGATCGGGACGACCATCCGCAGGCGCGCGTTGCGGAGGTAGAGGCCGCCCCAGAGGACCGCCGCGACGTAGAGCGGAAATAACGTATAGCCCAGCAGCGGGCTGCCCGCGCGTAGGTGAGTGGCGACGGCGCCGCCCAGGTGGCCGGTCAGCAGGATCGCGCCCAACACCGAGGTCCGCGGGATGGCGTAGAGCGCGAGGCAGGCGAGCTCGACGACGCCAATCGGGAAGACGGCGCCCGCCGGGTAGCCGAGCTGTGTGGTGGCCTCGACGGCGAAGGGCAGCCGCAACACCTTGATGACGCCGTCGAACAGCAGGAAGAGTACGACAAGGCCGCTCGCGATCCGGCCCGCCCACGTCACGCTTCTGGAAGTCATGTCCCGTTCTCCCGAGCACAGGTGCTGGGCCGTTCCGGGCGGTCTGAAGACCGCCCGCTACGTCCTGGCCTCTGCACACACGTCGAACGACGGTCGCCTGGATCGACCGGCACTAAGCCGGTTTGCCGGATACTGCCGCGCAACCCGCGTTCTGCGGTTGCGACAACGGGTCGCTGCTAGGGAAAGCCGACGACCACCAGGGTCTGGTCGTCCTCGGATTCATGGCCGGCGGCAAAGGCCGAGACGTCGGCGATCACGCGCTCCACCAGCGCCGTGGCCGGGACGCCGCCGCTGTGATCCAGCAGCCCGACGAGCCGTTCGAGCTCGTACATGTGCTCCTGTCCGTCGAGACGCTCGGTGATGCCGTCGGTGTAGAAGACGACGCGGTCGCCCTGCGCGAGCGTCACGCGCGCGGTCGGGATGCGGTCGAGGGGCATCATCAGCAGCGGGGTCACGGCGTCGCCCGCCAGCGGGCCCACCGCGGTGCCTTCACGCACCAGCAGCGGCAGCGGGTGACC
>Ga0070675_100002882_pt1 | contig 12966 bp, 11 predicted proteins | sample KBSM43metaG_FD_65343 | JGI IMG/M metagenome (GOLD analysis project Ga0070675, IMG submission 65343) | Miscanthus rhizosphere microbial communities from Kellogg Biological Station, Michigan, USA - KBS M4-3 metaG | ecosystem: Host-associated > Plants > Roots > Rhizosphere > Soil ...
CCCCCAGGCTGCTACATCCGGCAGTTCCACCCGCCGATAAGGACACCGGGACTCTCGGGTCATCAGAACCGGCCCGCCGCGGCCAGCGGCAGGTGCGGGTCTGTGCCAACGCACGCCACGGCGTGCGGGCGGCCCGGGCACCGGACAATGCACGTCAACGACCTGCTCAAGATCGCCGTCGACAGTGGCGCTTCCGACCTGCACCTGAAGGTCGGCACGTTCCCCATGATGCGGGTGCGTGGCAGCCTCGTGCCCGCGATGGAAGACAAGCGGCTCGAGCACGAGGAAATGGTGTCGATGGCGGCCGCGGTGCTGCCGGTCGGCTACCGCGACAAGTTCAAGGAGCAGCACGAGGTCGACCTCGCCTACAGCGTGGCCGGCCTGGGCCGCTTCCGCTGCAACGCCTTCCAGCAGCGCGGCACCATCGGCATGGTGTTCCGCGTCATCCCGCGGAACATCACCTCGGTCGACGACCTGGCGCTGCCGCCGGTGCTGAAGAAGATTTCGAAGGAAGAGCGCGGTCTCGTCCTAGTGACCGGCGCCACGGGCAGCGGCAAGACCACGACGCTGGCGGCGATGATCGACGAGATCAACTCCACCCGCACCGCGCACATCATGACCATCGAGGACCCGATTGAGTACCTCCATCGGGACAAGAAGTCGGTGATCAACCAGCGTGAAATCGGCGTCGACACCAACAGCTTCTCGCTGGCGCTGCGCAGCGCGCTGCGTCAGGACCCGGATGTCATCCTGGTCGGCGAAATGCGTGACTTCGAGACCATCCAGACGGCGCTCGTCGCCGCCGAAACCGGCCATCTGGTCTTCTCCACCCTGCACACCCTCGACGCGACCGAGACCATCAACCGCATCATCGCCGTGTTCCCGCCGCACCAGCAGAAGCAGATCCGCCTGCAGCTGGCCAGCGTGCTGCGCGCCATCGTGTCGCAGCGCCTCATGCCGAAGCCGCGGGGCGAAGGCCGGGTGCCCGCGGTCGAGGTCTTGACCTCCACGGCCTTCATCCGCGACTGTATTGCCGACCGCGAGAAGACGCACCTGATTCACGGCGCCATTGCCCAGGGCACGTCGCAGTACGGCATGCAGACGTTCGACCAGTCGATTTTCGGCCTCTACCAGCAGGGCCACGTCGAGCTCGAAGAAGCGCTGCGCTGGGCGTCGAACGTGGACGACTTCAAGCTGAAGGTCCAGGGCATCTCCACCACCGGAGAGATGGCTCGGGATCAGATGGCGCGCGTCGCGTCCGGCGGCGGGGGTGGTGGTGGACGCGGTCCCGAGATTACGAGGTTTGGCTGACACGGCCTATCTGACCGCGCTCCAGCAGCTCGCGCGCCGCGAACTGTCCGAAGCCCAGCTCCGCCAGCGCCTGTTACGGCGCGGCTTCTCACACGACGACATCGACGCCGCGGTGGCCCGGCTCAGGCAGGACGGCAGCCTCGACGACGCCCGGGTGGCCGGGGCCATCGCCCGCAGTCAGCTGTCGCTGAAGAAGCGCGGCCACCTGCGCGTCCGCCGCGAGATCGAGGCCGCGGGGATTGCCTCGGCGCTGGCCGAACGCGCCGTGGCGGAGGTCTACGCCGACGTGGACGTCGACGCGTTGCTCGCCGCGGCCATCGACCGGCGCCTGGGCACGGGCCGAATCGAGGACGACCGCGACATGGCGCGCGTGTTCCGCTACCTGATCGGCCAGGGCTTCGAGAGTGACCGTGCCATGGCCGCCCTGCGCGCCCGCCGCAAGCGCGGGTGACGGTCGCCTGCCGCCGGGGCTGAAGGCCGGCAGCCACGTGCCAGACCAAAAGCTGTCTTTCCCGAAGCCTGAACCCGAAGCCCGAAGCCGGTACAATTCACCAGATGACGTCCGCCGAGATCCGCCAGTCGTTCCTCGACTATTTCGCGACACACGGCCACCGCGTGGTGCCCAGCTCGCCGCTCGTACCGCACGAAGACCCGACGCTGCTCTTCACCAACGCCGGGATGAACCAGTTCAAGGACGTCTTCCTCGGCCGCGAGAAGCGCGACTACACGCGCGCCGCCACATCGCAGAAGATCATGCGCGTCAGCGGCAAGCACAACGACCTCGACAACGTCGGGCCGTCGCATCGTCATCACACGTTCTTCGAGATGCTCGGCAATTTCTCCTTCGGCGACTACTTCAAGGCCGAAGCGCTGCCCTTTGCGTGGGAGCTGCTGACCGGCGTCTGGAAGCTCGACCCGAACAAGATGGTCGTCTCAATCTTCAAGGGCGAGAACGGCATCCCGCGCGACGCCGAGGCATACGACATCTGGCGCACGCTCGGCATCCCGGCCGATCGCATTCTCGAGCTCGGCACGGACGACAACTTCTGGCAGATGGGTGACACGGGGCCGTGCGGCCGGTGCTCGGAGATCTACTACGTCCGCGGCGGCAGCGGCCACGATCCGGAGATCGAAATCTGGAACAACGTCTTCATGGAGTTCGAGCGGAGCGCGGACGGCACGCTGACGCCGCTGCCCGCGCCGTGCATCGACACCGGCATGGGCCTCGAACGCGTGACGGCCGTCCTGCAGGGCAAGCAGTCGAACTACGACACCGATCTCTTCACGCCGCTGCTCGCCCGCATCGGCGAGATGCGCGGCCTGACGTATGGAGACGACGAGACGCGCGACATCTCCATGCGCGTCGTCGCCGACCACACGCGCGCCATGACCTTTCTCATCGCCGACGGCGTGGTGCCGTCGAACGAGTGGCGAGGCTACGTGCTGCGCAAGATCATGCGGCGCGCCATGCGCCACGGCAAGCACCTGGGCATCAGCGAGCCCTTCCTCCACTCGCTCGTGGACACGATGGTTGCCGAGTTCGGCCACGCCTACCCGGAGCTGACGGCCAACCGCGAGTCGATTGCCCGTGTCATCCGCGGCGAGGAAGAGCGCTTCGACGCCGTGCTCACCGACGGGCTGCCGAAGCTCGAAGACGTGCTCGACCAGGCGGCCGCGGCCGGTGGCCTGGTGCCGGGCGAGGCCGCATTCAGGCTCTACGACACGTTCGGGATTCCGCGCGACTTCATCGAGGACATGGTCGAGGCGCGCAAGCTGCGGCTCGACGTCGAGGGTTTCGACGCGGCCATGGAGTCGCAGCGGTCGAAGGCGCGGGCGCAGAGCGCCTTCAAAGGGGGCGCGGCGAAGGACGCGGCCTGGACCGCCGGCGATGCCACCCGCGCCGTTCTCGAAGAGGTGGGGGATGCGGTGTTCCGCGGCTACGACCGCACCTCGCTCGATACCCAGATCCTGGCTGTATTCGGCGACACCCGGACCGAAGTGCCGTCGCTGGCCGCCGGGCAGACCGGGTTCGTCGCGCTGCGCGAGACGCCGTTCTATCTCGAAGCCGGCGGGCAGGTGTCTGACGTGGGCACGATCACCGCGCCGGGCGGCTCGGCGCGGGTCGCGGGCGTGGTGCGCGCCGGGCAGTGGCCGCGCGCCCACGCCGTGCAGGTGATCGAAGGCAGGCTGAGCGCGCGAGACCTGGTCGCCGCCGAGGTCAGCGTCGAGACGCGAGACGCGACCCGCCGCAACCACACCGCCACCCACCTTCTCCACGCGGCGCTGCGCCAGGTGCTCGGCCTGCACGTCAAACAGGCCGGGTCGCTCGTGGCCCCGGACCGGCTGCGGTTCGACTTCGTCCACTTCAGCGCCGTGACCCGGGAGCAGTCGCTCGAGATCGAGGCGATCGTCAACGCACGGATCCTCGCGAACACCGCCGTCACCACTGAAGTGAAGGCGACGGAGGAGGCGATTGCAGCCGGCGCGATGGCGCTCTTCGGCGAGAAGTACGGCGATACCGTTCGCGTCGTGTCGATTCCCGGCTTCAGTACCGAGCTGTGCGGCGGCACGCACGTGCGCGCCACCGGCGATATCGGCCTCTTCGCGATTGCGGCGGAGAGCGGCGTGGCCGCTGGCGTCCGCCGTATCGAGGCCACGACTGGTGCGCTGTCGCTGCGCGACTTCCAGGCCGCGCGCGACGTGCTGGGCGCGGTCGGCGCCGCGCTCAATGCCGCGCCGGCCCTGCTGCCACAGCGCGTGGCGGCCCTGCAGGACGACGTCAAGCGTCTCACCCGCGAGCTCCAGCAGGCCAAGACCACGGCCGCCATGGGCGGCGGTGGCGCGGGCGGCGCCGTGGAATCGGTGCAGGTGGCGGGGGTGACCCTCGTCGCGCGCCAGGTCGAAGGGCTCGACAAGGACGGCCTGCGCGCGCTCGTCGATCGCCACCGCGATCAGATCAAGAGCGGCGTGGTAGTGCTGGCGGCCCCGGCCGACGGCAAAGTGCTGATCGTTGCCGGCGTCACGCCCGACCTGGTGAAGCGGATTCCCGCCGGGCAAGTGGTCAAGCAGCTGGCACCGATCGTCGGCGGCGGCGGTGGCGGCCGCCCCGACTTCGCCGAAGCCGGGGGCAAGGACCCGTCGAAGATCGCGGAGCTCCTCGCCGCGAGCCGGGCGGTCGTGGAAAAGCTCGCGACGGCCTGACCGTCACTGCGGACGGGCGGCGTTCGAAGCGCCGTCATCGTTGCGGCACACGGCGCCGAAGCCGAATCCTCGCGCCCGCAGCAGCGGAATCAGCCGCGCCGTCGCCTCGACCGTCTGCCGCTGATCCTGCCGGGGCGCCGACTCGTCGCCGTCGTGCAGCACGATGATGTCGCCCGCCGCCGCGCGCGGGGCAATTCGGTTGACGATGCTGTCCGAGGTGCGCCGCCGGAACCAGTTCCAGTCCCACCGGTTCCAGCCCCAGCCGACGAGCCGATAGTCCGCCTGGTCAAGTCCGGCGTACATCTCTCCTCCCCGCCAGCCGGCGTGCGGACGAAACGCGCGGCACGGGCGCGTGCCGCCCGCCTGTTCGATGCGATCCGCCGCGGCCGTCAAGGTGCTCGCGAAGTCGTCGGGCGACAGCAGCATGTACGCCCGCGTCGCCGAGTGGATCCCGACGGCGTGGCCCTCGTCGAACATCCGGCGCACGAGAGGAGCGGTCTCGTCGGTCACGTGGGCGTCGATGAGGAAGAACGTGGCAGGGATGCCCTCGTCAGCCAGCACGTCGAGCAGATCGGGCGTGGTCGACGGGTTCGGCCCGTCGTCGAACGTCAGGTAGATCGTGGCGGGTTCGTCCCTCGACATGTGCCAGACCGCGCGATCGCCAGCCATCACGTCGAGGAGAAACCGGCCCGGGAGCGTATGCGCCAATGCGGTCACGGCGAGGCCGACCAGGGTGACGACGAACACCATATCCCACCCCTTTACGCAGCCGGCGCCGGCGCCGCGGCTACGACAGGCGGATCACGACCTTGCCGACGAACCCGCCGGACGAGTGGCAGGCGTACGCCGCCGGCGCTTCGTCGAAGCCGAATATCCGATCGATGGCAGGCTCGAGACGGTTGACGGCTACCGCCCGCAGCAGCGCCTCCAGCATGGCTCGATCGCCCACGAAGACGCCGTGCAGGCTCCCGCCCTTCATCATCAGCGGGTAGGGCGCCGTGTCGCCCTGCGGTCCGCCAAGGAAGCCGATGAGCACCACCTTTCCGCCGTGTGCGAGGGCGCGGAACGAGCGCGCCAGCGTTCCGGCGCCGCCGATCTCGATGACGCAGTCGGCGCCGCGGCCGCCGGTCACCCGCAGGACCTCCGCGTCCCACTCCGGCGCGCGGGTGTAGTTGATGGCGTCGGACGCGCCGAGCGCCAGGGCTCGCGCCAGCTTGTCGTCGCTCGACGAGGTCACGACCACCCGGGCGCCGGCAGCGCGCCCGAGTTGCAGCGACAGCATCGATACGCCGCCCGTGCCCAGGACCAGCACTGTATCGCCAGGCAGGACCGGCCGGCCCGCGGCGAAGAGCGCGCGCCAGGCGGTGACGCCGGCGCACGGCAGGCAGGCCGCCGCCTCGTAGCCGATGCCGTCGGGCAGCGCGACGACGCCGTCAGCGGCGAGCGCCACGAGCTCGCTGAGCATGCCGTCGAGCGGCGAGCCGAGCGCCGCCGGGCCTTGCGGCGTCGGCTGGAAAAAGGTGGCGGTGACGCGCGCGCCGGCGCCGACACTGCTGACACCCGCGCCCACGCTGACGACGTCGCCGGCGCCGTCCGACGCCGGGATGAGATCGCGGGTCGTGGCGCCGCCCATGTACTGTCCGCGGATCACGGCCTGGTCGCGATAGTTGAGCGACACGGCGCGCACCCGGACCACCACCTGTCCCGGTCCGGCGGCGGGCTCCGGCCGCTCCACGAGTCGCAGGCCGGCCGGATCGGTGCACCCCGCCGGGACCATCCACGCGCGCATCAGGCAGCTTCCTCGGAGTTGGCCGCTTCGACGCGCACGGGCCGCTTGCGCATCACCCGCTGCCACCACATCACGGCCCCGGTCACGAACATGATGGCCGGCAGGAGGCCGACCACGGCCCACACCGCCTGCAGCCACGGCATCTCGCGCCAGCGCCCGAAGTGGAGCCGCGTGAGCCACATCAGCACGATGTCGCCAGGCCGTTCGCCAAGAAACGCCTCGGGATCCGAGATCGAGTCGACGAAGTTCGAGAACGGTTCGGGCACGCCGAGGTAGAACCCCGACACGCCCCACATCAGCATGAAGAGGAACAGCCAGAAACCGACGGCGCTGTGCACGTCCCAATTGAAGCGCCGCCAGCCCGACGACCGCTTGATCTTCAGGCTGCGCCGCCACCGCGAGACGCCCGGCCACCACACCACGAGGCCGGTGAGGCTGAGCACGCAGGTCACCGCGCTCAGCACCCCGTTCCACCACCGGCCGGACCGATCGAACAGCAGCTCGTCGTGCAGGCGCGCGAGCCACAGCACGAAGTATTCGCCCTGCGTGACCGAGTCGCCGAGGTCGGCACCGGTGTAGGGGTCGAAGAGGCGCTCCTTGCGGGTGCCGCCCTGCTCCACCCAGATTTCGATGGTCGGGTTGCGGCGCGAGATGCGGTCTCCGACGCGGGTCACGGTGTGCTCGGGATAGGCGCGTTGCGCGGCGCCGCGCAGTTCGTCGGCGGTGAGGCGCCGGGCCTCGGCATCGTAGGCGGGCCGGGGCGTCCGGAAATACGTGTCGAGCTCGTTGCGGTACACGAGTGCGCTGCCGGTGAGGCTCAGCATGACCAGATACAGGCCCAGCGCGAGTCCGGTCCACAGGTGAATCTGGAACATCGCGCGGCGCAGCCACACGGTCTGCGGCTGCCGGATCCATTTCGTCCACACACTCATCGGCCGTCCTCGCGTCGCTCCAAAGTCCCGGGAGTTGTACACCAGTTCTTCACGGATCCGGCACCGCCTGCGCACGGGGGCACGAGGGCGCCCGGTTCGGCCCGTGCTGGCGGGGCCGCGTTGAGGCAGCCCACGCCTCGTGCCGATAGACGAGGAGGTGCCTCAGATCCCTTTTCCGCCCGCTCGAGTGTGCGCCGCCGCGGTTCTGCGATTCGCGATGCTGGCGCTCGGCGCGCTGCTGCTGCCGCCGGCGCCGGTGGACGCCCAGATCTACGCGTGGCGCGACGCCAACGGCACGCTGGTGTTGTCGGACCGCGAGCTGAACACCCCGACCAAGATCTACGAAGTGCCGGGGGCACCTGCCTACCGGACGACGACCGCCCACGCGGCGCCGGGGTCGGCGCCACGATTCGACGACATCGTCGTCACCCACGCCCGCCGCCACGCACTGCGCCCCGAGCTCGTGCGGGCTGTCATCCAGGTGGAATCGGGCTACAACCCGGCGGCCACGTCGCCAAAGGGCGCAATGGGGCTGATGCAGCTGATGCCGGCCACGGCGCGCGAACTCGGTGTCCGGAACGCCTACGACCCAGAGGACAACATTCGCGGCGGCACCGCGTATCTGCGGCGCCTGCTCGACAAGTACGACGGGAACGAAGAGCTGGCGCTCGCCGCCTACAACGCCGGCGCCGGCGCCGTGGACCGTTACGGGAACGTCCCGCCCTACCGCGAGACGCGCGATTACGTGCGCAAGGTCGGCCTCAAGGCCGCCGCCGGCGACGCCAGTGCGGCTGCGAAGGTGCGCATCTACAAGACCATCGAGATCATCGACGGCCGGGCCGTGCCCCGCTACTCGACCCAGCGTCCCGCCGCCGGTACCTTCGAAATCATCCGCCGCTGAACGCGGGCGTCAGGCCCGGGCGTATATTGGATTCGTCATGACGCTGATCAGGCGCTGGCCGCGCCTCGTGGCGCTGTCAGCGTGCCTCCTGGCCGCCTTGGTGTATCAGGCACGGGCCGTCGCACAAGGGGGAGCGCCGCAGCCTGTACCGGCCGCCCTCGAAGCGATGGCGGAGTCCGAGCGGGCGTTCGCGAAGCTGGCGACCGAGGTGGGCTGGAAGCAGGCCTTCCTCGAGTACTTTTCCGACAGCGCGATCGGCTACGACGGCGAGCAGGTCGGCCTGGCCAAGGAACAGATTCGCGGCAATCCCGACCCGCCGAAGGACCACCAGCTCCTGTGGGAGCCCCGTTACGGCGACATCGCCCGCAGCGGTGAGCTCGGCTTCCTGACGGGGCCGTCGCGCACCATCCTGCCCTCGCGCAACAACGGCCAGCCCCGCCACGGGGTCTATGCGTCGGTGTGGAAACGCGAGCGCGACGGCACGTTCAGAGTGGTGATGGACGTCGGCACCACGACGCCGCGCGCTGCGTCGTTCGCCGAGGGCTTGACCCGCGCCCCGAGCGCCAACCGGTTCGCCGGCGATCTCGACGATCGCACGCCCCCCCTTGGCACTGCCGACAGCGTCCTGAACAGCGACCTGAAGACCAGTGCGGCACGGGCGTACCGCAGCCGCCTCGCGCCTGGCGTCCGGTTCCACCGCCAGCAGACCATGCCGGTCGTGGGCGAGCCGGCCGTACTGCGCTATCTGGCCACCCAGCCGCGCTACGAGCAGGTCGATTCGCGCTACGCCGAGAGCGCGCAGTCGGGCGACCTCGGCTACACCTGGGGCACGTGGAGCCGTCCCCTGCCGGCGGCCCGGGGCGCCCGAGGCGCAGCCCCCGCCACGACGGGCCAACCGGCCCCTTCCTCAGGGCGCGGGCAAGCGCGATTCGAGACCGGCATCTACCTGCGGGTCTGGGTGCGCGAGCGCACCGGCCAGTGGAGGGTAGTGCTCGACGTGCTAAACTAGCCCCTTTGTGAGGGTTGGCGTTCGGCCACCCTGTCTCCAGCCGGGGCTCTGGCCCCGCTGGGCGGACGTCAACCGAGAGGATTCGAGCACCGTGGCCAAGCGCACCAAGTCAGCCCTCAAGGCAAACCGGCAGAACATCAAGCGAAACGAGCACAACCGGCAGATGCGTTCCACGCTGCGGAGCGCGCTCAAGGCCATTCGCGCAAAGCTCGACGAGAAGGACCTCGACGGAGCCAAGGCAGCCCTCAGCAAGACCGTGTCGATCGTGGACCGGATGGCGAAGACCGGCATCATCCACCGCAACACGGCCGGCCGCTACAAGTCGCGCCTGGCGTCGCATCTCGAGCGCGCCGCGAAGTAGGGTCCACGTTCAGGCGGACTACCCGGGCCGCCTAAAGGCGGCCCCTACAGCCGGCCCCTGCGTCTTACCGCCGCCCGGCCACCCTCCAGCGCTGCGCGCCGCCCATCGGCGGGCCAGCCCGGCCCGACCGGCCGTCGCCGCACAATTCGACCACCAGCCGCTCCAGCAGCAGCTTCTGATCGCCCCCGCTCGACTTGAGCGCGAGGTCGGTGCGGAAGACCGCCGTGACCGCGTCGCGCAGTCGCGGGCCTGGCGTCTGCTCAGCCACGAACCGCAACTGTCCCAGCACCATGAACGGCGTGGCGCCGCCGTCGAGGGCCGCCGCCAGCTGCTTGAGCGCGGCGCCGGCGTTCGCTTCCCGGATCGCATTGGCAATCCCGAAATGCCGCTCCGCGTCGGGACCCGCCGGCACCGATTGCCGGACGTCCTCGGCCGAGATCGCCGGCTGCCCCAGCGCGTACATCGCCACGCGCTCGAGCCCGCTTCGCAAGCGCACGAGGCTGGTACCGCCGCGCTCGACGAGCGCGCTCACTGCCGAGGCGTCGAGCGGCACTTTGTCGCGCGACGCGCGGGCCTTGATCCAGCGCTCGGCGTCGGCTGCGTCGAGGATGGTGCCGCAGTCCACCACCTGCGCTGCCCGCGCCAGCGTCTTCGAGATGCGGCGCCGCATGTCGAGCGACCCGCACACAAATACCACCGTGGCGTGGGGCGACGGGCTCTCGATGAACGCTTCCAGCCGCGCCAGTTCCTCGTCGGCCGCTTTCGACTCGCGCTTGGGGATGAGCAGGCGCTCGGCCTCGAGCACGAGCACGACGCGCCGAGGCGCCATCATCGGAAAGGTGTTGGCCTCGTCGAGCAGCCGGTCGACGGTGGTCTCGCCTCCGTAGAGACGATCCACGTTGAAGGCCTGCAGGCCCGGGTCCACGAGGTCCGCGAACTCGCTCGCCACCGCCGCCTTCTCCGCGTCGTCCTGGCCCACCAGCAGGTAAAGGGGCCCTGGCGCACCGCCGTTGAGCTGGGTGCGGAGCGCGGCGGCCGTGAGCGCGGGCACCGCCTAGAAGGCCTCGAGAATCGCGGTGACGACCGTGCGTGCCACGTCGGTGCCGATGCGGTCCATCGACGAGCGCTCCTGGTCGAGAAACGATTCGCCGCGGATGTTCTCGGCGGTGCGGGTCTGCAGTTCGTACTCCCCACGGAAGACCAGGCTGTCGTTCGACCACAGGACTTCCCGCGTCGCGGTCTCGGTGAACTCGATCCTCATCGCAACGGTGAACAGATAGCGCGATGCCAACTGCTGTTCGTTGATGCCGACCGGTGTGACCGCAATTCCCAGCACCATCCCGGTGAGGACGGCGTCGGCGCCGGCAGCCTCGGGGCTCACCGCGTACTTGCCGCGGCCGATGAACTCAGCGCGGATTTTGTCGGTGAACACGTCCTCCACCTGGAAGAACGTGGTCCGGTTGTCCAGCTTGGGAATCCCGACCGTGCGGATGGTGGCGGGGAGAAAGGACCCGCGGCCCGCCAGCGCGTAGCCGCAGCCGCTCGCGGCGAGCGCCCAGACGCAGACGACCAGCGTGGCGACCTTGCGCATCGCTATCTGACCACCCTATTTCACCACGCTATTTCACCACGACGGACACGAGCCGTCCTTTGGCCACGACCACCTTGACCACGGTCTTTCCTGCAGTGTACGCCGCCACGCCTGAATCGGCGAGGGCCGCCTTCTCGAGTTCGGTTTCGCTGGCATCGGCCGCGACGGTGAGGCGTGCCCGGACCTTGCCGTTCACCTGGACCGGCACCACCACCTCGTCGGCCTTGGCGACGGCGGCGTCGAAATCCGGCCAGCGGGCGGCGGCCAGGCCGCCGGCGTGGCCAAGCCGTTCCCAGAGCTCTTCGGCCGTGTGCGGCGCAAACGGCGCCAGCATGCGGACAAGCGCGTCGACCGCCTCGCGCATCACGTGCAGGACTTCGACCCGCTCGGCCGGCGGCGCCGTGCCGTCGGCGCGGCGGCCCGGCTGGCCGCTGGCCGTGTGCTCGCTGAAAGTGTAGAGCTCGTTGACCAGCTCCATCATCGCCGACACGGCCGTATTCAGCTGCTGCCGCTGCTCGATGTCGCCGGTCACCCGGCGGATGGTGTCGTGCGTTTTGCGCCGGACGGCCTTTTCGGCGGCGTTGAACGGTCCCCCGTCGACGCTCGCGCCGCCGGCCGCGCGCACCGCCTCGGCCCAATGGTCGACCAGCCGCCACACGCGGTGCAGGAAGCGGTAGCTCCCCTCGAGGCCGCTGTCGGTCCACTCCACTTCCTTCTCGGGCGGCGCGACGAACATCACGTAGAGCCGCAGCGCGTCGGCGCCGTACTTCTCCAGCATCGTGTCGGGATCGACCACGTTGCCTTTCGACTTCGACATCACGTTGCCGTCCTTCAACACCATGCCCTGAGTGAGGAGCTGCGTGAACGGCTCGTCGTGCGACACCATGCCGAGGTCACGGAACACGCGGGCGAAGAATCGCGAGTAGATGAGGTGGAGAATGGCGTGCTCGACGCCGCCGCTGTAGAAGTCGACGGGCAGCCAGTACTTCACTGCTGCGGGATCGAAAGCCCGCTGCTGGTTGCGCGGGTCGGCGAAGCGGTAGAAGTACCACGAGGAGTCCACGAAGGTGTCCATCGTGTCGGTCTCGCGCCGCGCGGGACCGCCACACGCCGGGCAGGTGGTGTTCACGAACTCGGGTACCTGCGCCAACGGCGAATCGCCGCGGCCGCTGAACTGCGCGATCTTCGGCAGTTCCACCGGGAGCTGATCGTCGGGCACCGGAACGATACCGTGCGTCGGGCACACCACCATCGGGATCGGCGTGCCCCAGTAGCGCTGCCGCGAAATGCCCCAGTCCTTCAGACGGTACTGGACGGTGCCCTCGCCGATGCCGCGCGCCTTGGCGGCGGCGATCATCCTCTGCTGCGCCTCTTCGGTGCGCAGCCCGCTGTATTCCCCGGAGTTGATGCTGCTCCCGTACTGGGACATGGGCAGCGGCGGCTCTGGGGTATCGCCCGCGCCACCGGAGAGCAGAGCGACGACCCGCCGAATCGGCAAGCCGTACTTGGTGGCGAACTCGAAGTCGCGCTCGTCGTGCGCGGGCACCGCCATGATGGCGCCAGTGCCGTAGTCGCCGAGCACGAAGTTGGCCACCCACACGGGCACCGGTTCCTGCGTGAACGGATTGACCGCGGTGAAACCGGTGTCGAAGCCCTGTTTCTCGAGCTCGCCGCTGATGCGGGCGGTGCGGTCCTGCAGGCGGAAGGTCTGCACCTGCTTGCGGAAGCCGTCGGGATCGCGTGCCCGGCCGGCCAGCGTCTGCACCAGCGGGTGTTCCGGGCCGAGCAGGACGAAGGTGGCGCCGTAGATCGTATCGATGCGGGTAGTGAACACCTCGATCGGCGTCGAGGCCTCGTCTTCGAGCGCGAAC
>Ga0070675_100002883_pt1 | contig 12965 bp, 8 predicted proteins | sample KBSM43metaG_FD_65343 | JGI IMG/M metagenome (GOLD analysis project Ga0070675, IMG submission 65343) | Miscanthus rhizosphere microbial communities from Kellogg Biological Station, Michigan, USA - KBS M4-3 metaG | ecosystem: Host-associated > Plants > Roots > Rhizosphere > Soil ...
TCGGCGATCGCGACTTCACGCATACGGAACTTCTGAATCTTCCCCGTGACAGTCATCGGGAAGGAATCGACGAACCGCCAGTACGCGGGAATCTTGTAGGTCGCGATTCGATCCTTGCAGAACAGCGTCAGCAGCTCGGCCGTCAAGCCGGAGTCGGCGCGCGCGCGCACCCACGCCATCACCTCCTCGCCATACCGCTCGCTCGGCACGCCGATCACCTGCGCGTCTACGACGTCCGGATGTGTGAGGAGGTACTCCTCGACCTCACGCGGGTAGATGTTCTCGCCGCCGCGGATGATCATGTCCTTGATCCGGCCGACGATGTTCACATAGCCGTCGGCGTCCATCGTCGCGACGTCGCCCGTGTGCATCCAGCCTGCCGCGTCGATCGACTCGCGCGTCGCCGCCTCGTTGTTCCAGTAGCCGAGCATCACGCTGTACCCGCGCGTGCACAGCTCGCCCGGCGTGCCATGCGGAACGATCCGGCCGGTCTCGGCGTCGATGATCTTGACCTCGACGTGTGGATGGACCCGACCGACAGTCGAGACCCGCTTCTCGAGTGGGTCGTCGAGCAGACTCTGCGTCGACACCGGCGAGGTCTCCGTCATCCCGTAGCAGATGGTGACTTCGGGCATGTGCATGATCGACTGCACCTTCTTCATCACCTCGACCGGGCACGGTGATCCAGCCATGATGCCGGTGCGCAGCGACGTGAGGTCGAACTCCGCAAATCGCGGTTGCGTGAGCTCGGCGATGAACATCGTGGGCACGCCGTAGAGTGCCGTGCAGCGTTCCGCCGCGGTCGTCTCGAGGGTGGCGAGCGGGTCGAACGACTCGCCGGGGACGACCATACACGAGCCATGAGTAGTACAGGCGAGGTTGCCGAGCACCATCCCGAAACAATGGTAGAAGGGGACGGGGATGCACACCCGGTCGCGCTCGGTGAGGCCTAACGTCTCGCCGATGAAGAAGCCGTTGTTGAGGATGTTGTGGTGAGATAGCGTTGCGCCCTTCGGGAATCCCGTCGTCCCGGACGTGTACTGGATGTTGATCGGGTCATCGAACTGCAGCACGTCCTCACGCGCCGCGAGCTGTGTCTCGGTGACCGCAACGCCGCGTTGTAGGAGCTCGCTCCATGCATCATCGATGACGACCGACTCATCGAGATCGGGGCAGTCCGCGCGCACGTCGTCGAGCAGCGCGACGTAGTCCGCGCCGCGGAACTCGCGAGCGAGCAGCAGCAGCTTCACCCCTGACTGCCGCAACACGTAGCCCAGCTCGGACGACTTGTACGCCGGGTTGATGTTCACGAGGATCGCGCCCATGCGCGCGGTCGCGTATTGCGTGACGACCCATTCGAACCGGTTCGGCGACCAGATGCCGACCCGGTCGCCCGGCTCGATGCCGCTGGCGATGAGTGCGCGAGCGAGCTCCGACGTCGAGTCGTAGAGCTGCTGATACGTGGCGCGGTAATTCTGCGACCTGACGACGAGCGCATCGTGATCCGCGTGTTGCGCCACGGCGCGACGGAGGTTCTCCCCGATGGTTTCGCCGAGCAGCGGTGTGGGACTGGTGCCGTGAGCGTAGGAGCGCATGTGTCGTCCAGTTGGTTTCAGGGCTTCGTCGTCGACTCCACGAGCTTCGGCACGACGTAGAAATTCTCGTCGACCCTGAAGTCCGTCGGGTTCGCGAGCTTCACGGTCGCGATCTGCCAGGCCTCCGTCGGGCGGATGAGCGACATCGTCGGCCAGTCGAGCGTGACGCGGATCGGCATGTCGAATCCCGGCACGACGTTACTCCAGCGGTAGCTGAGCGTGTCTCCGGAGATGCGGTACTCGAAGTTCGGGACCTGTGTCGTCCGCAGATACTGGTCGAAGACCTTGCCGAGGCTCATGCCGGCCTGCGCGGTGATGTAGTCCTCGACCTGCTTGCCCATCACCGTCTGGTGCCAGAACGTCTTGTTCAGCCCCGTCAGGATGCCGCGCCACTTCTCGTCGTCGTTCACGAGCTGGCGGATGGTGTGCAGCATCTCGCCGCCCTTCGGGTACATGTCGCCGGAGCCCTGGTCGTTCACGCCGTACGCTGGGATGATTGGGCGGTCGTTCCGGATGCCGCGCCGGTTGCCGATGATGTACTGCGCGCCAGCGTCCTTCCCGAACAGGCACTCCGTATAGATCCCTTCGGCGTAGTTGGCGAAGCTCTCGTGCACCCACATGTCCGCGTTGTCCTTCGCGGTGATGTTATTGCCGAACCACTCGTGCGCGCTCTCGTGGACGATGATGAAATCCCACTTGAGCCCGAGGCCGGTGCCTGACGCATCACGCTTCCGGTAGCCGTTCGCATACCAGTTACCGTACGACACCGCGCTCTGATGCTCCATGCCCGTGTTAGGCACCTCGAGCAGCTTGTAGCCGTCCTCGTACCATGGGTATGGACCGAACCAGTGCTCGAAGCACTTGAGCATCGTTCTCGCTTGCGGGAATTGCCGCTTCGCGTTCGCGACGTTGTAGTCGAGCGGCCAGAAATCCATCGTGAGCTTGCCCTTCAGCCCATCGAACGTTTCCGTATAGTGAGCGTAGTTACCGGCAGCGACGGCGATCGCGTAGTTGTTGATCGGGTTCACGACGAACCACTCGTACGTCGTCGTCCCGTTCGCGTTCTTCTTCGTACTGCGCAGGCGTCCGTTCGACACGTTGATGAGCGGTTCGGGCACGGTGAGCGCGACACGTTGCGAGTCGGGCTCGTCGGCCTGCGTGTCCTTGTTAGGCCACCAGACACTCGCGCCCATGCCCTGATCCGTCGTGACGACCCACGTGCGGCCAAGGCTGTCCTTCGCCCACGAGAAACCGCCTTGCCACGGCGGATTCTTGGCGATCTGCGGACGGCCGTGGTAGTAGACCGTGATCGTTTTCCGTTGTCCCACCGGCTGTGGGGCTGTGAGCGTCGCGAAGAACGCGTCGCCGTCGCGGCGGAAGCGGACGGCGCGCCCGTCCTGCTTCATGCTGTCCACGACGAGCGGTTCCATGAGATCGACCTGCAGCTCGGCCGCTGGCTTGAGCACCGTGTAGGTGATGGCGTTGTAGCCAGCGACGGTGCTATCGTTAGGCCGGATGGAGATGTGGAGATCGTAGAACCCGACGTCCCACCAGCTGCGGCCGGGTGTCGTGAACGACCCGCGGAGCGTATCGGCGTGCGACGTTTTGGGGACGTGCTGTTGCGCCGACGCCGGTCGCACGGGAAGGGCGAGCGCGGCTGCGAGCGAGACCGTGGCAATGGACAGAAAACGGCGCATGGGCGAATTCGGAGCTCGGATACAATATACGTGCAGTGAGAACATGCCCCGACCCGCTGACTGAAGCAATCGCCGCCCGTGACCTACCCGTGATCTGGCCGGAATCCGTCACGACTGCGCGACTCCTGCTCCGCCCGCCCGTCGACGCCGACGCGTCCGCGGTCTTCGAGCCGCGCGACTGTTTCTGCTACGCGCGCGTGCGCTACACTACTACGTCCTGAGATGCTGTCCCTTCCGTACCAGCCTCGCCATCCACTACCGCAGAGCCAATCGTGACCACTCGCGCCACCGGACCGTTCGACGTCAAGCTCACGCCGCAGGCCGGCGACACGCCGGCCGAGGGGTCGCCGTTAGGCAGGATGACGATCGACAAGCAGTTCCACGGCGACCTCGAGGCCACGAGCACGGGCGAGATGCTCACCGTCGGCACCGCCATCAAGAACACGGCCGTCTATGTCGCCGTCGAACGGGTCGCGGGAACGCTGCATGGCAAGACAGGCACGTTCGCGCTGCATCACACCGGCGTCATGAACCGCGGAACGGCCTCGCTCACGATCACCGTCGTTCCCGATTCCGGAACTGGCGAGCTCACCGGCCTGACGGGCACGATGTCCATCGAGATCGTGAACGGCAAGCACTCGTACGTGTTCGAGTACGCGCTGGCGCAGTAACGTTAGGCACTCGAGCAGGGCGTCGTCAGCTCGCCAGCGTGATTTCGAAGCAGCACCTCGGCCGCTCGTTGCGCTCGCAACACTCGCGAACCGGCGTTTCGAGAAACTCGGCCAGGAGCGCCTCCATCGCGCGGCAGACCTGCGGTTTCCCGTGGACCGCGGCGGCGAGAAGGCAGCCGAATCCGCGGATACGCATCGTGCTGTCTGATCGTTCCACTTCGTTAGGCGCGCCAAGCTCCTGAAGGAGTGCGGACGCGCTGTCGACACGCTGCGCGAGCGTGCCACTGGACCGCGGCCACTCGGCTGCCAGCCGATGCCCCACGTCGCGCATCACCTCGTCGAGCTCGTGCTCCGGAAAACGCTCGCTCAAGGCGCGAACGAGATGCGAGGCGAACGGCATGTACGCGCGCGACAGGGCGTCGTCCACGCCAGGCGCCAGCTCGTACACGGCCGACGGTCGCGTCCCGGCGCGCCTCAGACCGCTCGAGCGCACCAGTCCGTCTCGCTCGAGCGCCGTGAGGTGCCCCCGAACGGCGTTGTACGTCAGCTCGAGCCGTGCGGCGATCTCAGTCACCGTAGCCGGCGAACGACGGATGAGGTCGATGATCCGCCCCCGCGTCCCCGCCATCGACCCCGTCTTCACCGGCTCATTCCCCATCGACACTCCCTTGCAATTCGATCGTCAGCGACTCGACGGGATTAGTTATTGCAGAAATACATGCAAAATCTTCACAATGCCGAACCGAGAGCGCAGGAACGGAGGATCCCCCAATGCAACGTAGCAAGTGCGCTTCCATCCTCACCGAACGCGGACCCGCGATTCGAAAACATCCAGCCCGGATCCAGCCTCTGCGATTTGCGCTCGGTGCTCTCGCCGCCCTCAGCGTAGCCGCGTGTGACGAGGCAAACAGCCCCGATGTAGTCTCGCCCACGGCAGCCCAACCTGCGCTGGCCGCGACTGAGGCAGCCAATCCGGCACTCGTCTCTCAGGGCAGAACGATCTTCCGATTCGACACGTTCGGCGACGAGACGTTCTGGACGGATACGTTGCGGATGCACGAGGTGATCCGTACGTCAGTGAGCCCGAAGACGGCGCTCGCTGTCGGACTCAAGGTCGACGCCGACGCCCTACCGCCCGACGTAAAGGCAGGCATCGCGAACAAAACGATCGACCTCGACGCCCCCGCCACCACGGTCGCTCTTCTCAAGCTCGGCGCGGTGGTTGGGGTCGTCGGTCAGGTCGATGCGAGCAACACGTTGACGCGCGTCGGGATCACCTGCGCCCTGTGCCATTCCACCGTCGACAACTCGTTTGCCCCTGGGATCGGGTCGCGACTCGACGGCTGGCCGAACCGCACGTTGAACGTCGGCGCGATCGTCGCGCTCTCCCCGACACCTAACGCGGACCAGAAAGCCGTCTACAACTCCTGGGGTCCGGGGAAATACGATCCGCGTTTCAACATCGACGGCAAGAACATACCAGTGGTGCTTCCGCCAGCGTTCGGCCTTCGTCACGTGAAGCGGGAGATCTACACCGGCGACGGCGTTGTTTCATACTGGAACGCGTACGTCGCGATCACGCAGATGCACGGCCATGGCCATTTCGCCGACCCGCGCATCGGCGTGAACGTGACGAACCCGCCGGATCTCGTGTCAGCCAAGCTCGACCCACTTCGCGCCTACCAGCTCAGCCTCGAAACTCCCGAGCCACTCGCGGAACACTCTGCTGGGATGGCCGCGAAACGCGGGCGGATGGTATTCAACGGAGTCGCCCGGTGCACGAGCTGCCATCTCGGCGATGCACTCACTGACGTGAATGCCAACAGACTCCACACGGCGGCTGAGGTAGGACAGGATCCCGCATACGCACTGCGGAGCGCGACGAAGCGGTACCGCACGACGCCACTCCGCGGGCTGTGGCATCCACCGCAGCTCGTCGGGCCCTACTTCCACGATGGGAACGCGAAGACCCTGGAGGCAGTGGTGGCGCACTACGTACAACTGCTTGGTCTCAACTTGACCACGCAGCAGAAGGCAGATCTGGTGGAGTACCTCAAAACACTGTGACGACGCTTTGTGCGGTGTCGCTCAGGCGTCGTTATCGAGCGTCGGCTCGCGGGCGCTTCGGTGCGCTGATCGGCCAGTCGCCAGTCGCCGGGCAGACGCGCAGGCCAAGCCGCCGCATGAGCTGATGGAATCGTGGCTGGGACTTGAGCGGGTCGAACAGGGCATCGCACGGAAGGCTCGGCACGCCGAACTGCGTCTCGCGCTGAGCGATTCCGCGTTCCATCTCGGTCATCGCGGCGTCGTTCTCCGCGTAAACGAGATGCACCACCATGCGCAAGAAGTGGGGGGAGTTTCCCAGGGGTCGGCGCTCGACGATCGCGCGCTCGCGGTCGGCGTCCCGCCATCGCCCCGCCACCGCGTATCCGAGCATGAGGTACGATCGCCCGCCAAAGGCGAGCGAGTCGAGCCTGAAGGCAGTCTCGAATTCGGCAAGGGCGCTGTCGGGCGCGTGCTTGAATGCGTAAATGAACCCGAGCGACTGGTGGATGATCGGCTGCTCCGGCTGTAGCTCGGCGGCGAGGCGTGTGACGACCAGCGCCGAGTCGTATTGCCTGCGCATCGTTAGGCCATAGCCGAGAAGTCCGATGACCGTCCCGGACAGAGGGTCTCTGTCCCGCCCGCGTCGCAGAACGGCGAGGCCTGCTTCGACGTCGCCTACGGCGTAGAGAGCGGCACCATACGGCCAAACGACATCGGTATTGTTCGAGTCCGCCGTGTACGCCCGTTCGAACGCCCGGCAGGCCTCGACCAATTTCATTTCGTTCAGGAGCGCGTTGCCTTCGGCGACATGCGCCTCCGCGACGGTCGGGTCGAGTGCGATCGCGCTGGCGGCCGTTGCCCGGGCCAATCGCGTCACCGAGTCCGGGGACGCTCGCCCGAGCACCGGCTCCATCGAGTACGAGTTCGCGAGCGCGCCATAGGCGCGCGCAAACCGCGGGTCGAGCGCAACCGCCTGACGGTAGAGCGCACTCGCTTTGTCCCACGCGAAGGCGTCGGCGGCGTGGTTTCCTCTGAGGTAGAGGTAGTAGGCCTCGGTGTTAGTCGTGCCTCGCGTATTCGCCGAGCGCTGTTGGACGTCCAGGCTTCCGCGGGCGACGCTCACGCGCTCGGTAACGGCTCGGATGATCGTGTCCTGGACGCCCGGGAGAGACCCAGGCGCCACATCGAACGTCGCGCTCCACAGCACGCCGTCGTCGTCGGCCCGCACGAGCTCCGCCGTGACATGGAGCCGGCCGCTCGACCGACTCAGCGCGCCTTGCAGCACCGCCGCGGCGGCGAGCTGTTTACCGACGTCGCGCGCGCCCTGTCCCTTGAGCCGCCGCGAGGAGCTGCGCGCCTTGACGGTGAGCCCGGGAATCGCGTTCAAGGCGTCGCGTACCTGATCGGTGATGCCGTCTTCGAGATAATCGAACGCGGTGTCCTTGCTCGTGTTATCGAACGGCAGCACGGCGATCGAGCGAATCGACTCAGCGTTTGCTGCGGCACCGCGACGAGAGAACCGTGAGAGCCCGATTGCCGCGACGACCAGGGCGACCACCGCGGCCGCCACGATGATCATGCGTCGTCCCGGGCTCACGACGTGAAACCGTGTGGGTGCAACCGCTCCCGTAGTGACACCGTCCAGCGCTTGCACGACCTGCGCTGCGCTCTCGGGGCGTGCGGCCGGGTCCTTCGCCAACAAACGCATGACGACGTCCGCGAGCGCCGCCGGCACATCGGGGCGGCGATCCACCAGCGGCGCGGGCGCCTCGGTGAGATGCGCTGCGGCAACCGCTCGAGCCGTCCGACCGCCGAACGGGTGTCCGCCGGCGAGCATCTCGTACGCGATGACGCCGAGCGCGTAGAGGTCCGCGCGATGATCCGTCGTCGCGTCGCCCACGGCTTGCTCGGGTGCCATGTACGCCGGCGTCCCGATCGCGACGCCGGTGGCGGTGAGATTCGCGTTAGGCGACGCAGCGTTCTGTGTGGCGGCGGCGAGCGCCTTGGCAATGCCGAAGTCGGCGACCACGGCGTGCCCGCCGGACAGCAGCACGTTCTCCGGCTTGAGGTCCCGGTGCACGATACCCCGGCCGTGCGCGTACCCGAGCGCGTCGGCGAGCTCGCGCACCAGGCGCATCGCGTCCGCGAGCGGGAGCGCCCCCTCGCGCGTGAGGCGCGCCCGGAGCGTCTCGCCCTCGACGTACGGCATAGCGTAGTAAGGCATCCCACCGGCCTCGCCGGAGTCGAAGAGCGGGAGGATGTGCGGGTGCTGGAGCTCGGCGGTGACGGCGATCTCGCGGAGAAATCGCCCCGCGCCGAGGTCGGCGGTCAGCTCCGGGCGTACGACCTTCACGGCCACGCGGCGGCGGTGGCGCAGGTCGCGCGCGAGGTAAACGGTCGCCATGCCACCGCGCCCCAGCTCCCGCTCGACCTCGTACGCGCCGCTCAGTGCATGGCGTAATGTGGCGAGTGTCGCCGCCTCGCCGTCCGGCGACGTGCCGGATGCCGGCTCGGCGGGGAACAGGGCCGCGGCCCGTTCTGCGGCGGGCTGCGCGAGGAAGTCGCCCGCGGACTCAGCGCGCTCGCACGCAGCGAGCCACCGCGCAGCGTCCGCGCGCACGGCCGTATCTCCGCCCGCACGCTCGAGGAAGGCGCCGCGTGCCGACACGGGTAGTTCGAGCGCGGCGTCGACCAACGCGCGCACTGCGCGCCAGCGCTCCGACCCGTCACCCGCGCCGGCGTCGGGCGCCGCGATGCCGGCCGCGGCCCGGGGGCGGTCGGATGTCGGGCGCTCGCCGTTAGGCATCGCGCAGCTCCTGGTACAGCCATCCCTTCGCGAGCGCCCACTCGCGCTCGATGGTGCGCAAAGAACTGCCGAGCGCCTCCGCGGTCTCGGCAGCGGAGAGCCCGCCGTAGACCCGGCACTCGACCACCTGTGCGAGTCGCTCGTCCGCTAGCGTTAGGCGGTCGAGCGCCTCGTCGAGCGCGAGCAACTCGGCGGCGCGTTCTGCGGCGACGAGGACGCCGGCGGCGTCGGCTTCCTCGAGTGCCACGCGCCCCGCATCTGGGCCACCACGCCGCGCGGCCCGGTGGCGGCGTGCGTAGTCGGTGAGCACGCGGCGCATCACGCGCGCGGCGAGTGCGAAGAAGTGCGCGCGGTCGGCCCAGGCTTCATCCCGCTGGCCGGCCAGCCGCAGGTACGCCTCATGGACGACGGCGGTGGTCGAGAGCGTGTGACCGCCGCGCTCGGCGCCGAGCTGGCGGTGGGCAATGCGGCGAAGCTCGCCGTACACCAGCGGCAACAGACGATCCATCGCGTCTGCGGCACCGTTGCGCAGCGCCGCGAGCGCCGCGGCGACCTCCTGCTCCTCGTCCTGGGGTCGCGCCTGGTATTGCGGCTCGGTGGGCATGGACGCTCGCGGTGCAGACGTGGCGGGTTCTGCGCCCGACTCGCGCGTCTGCTCGTGCGGCAACACACGCCGCTGAACCGACACGAGCCGAAAGTAGGCCACGACGACGCACCCGGCAACACGCCGGGTCGCGACGAGTCGCCTGCTACCACCAAACCGGAGGAGGATCGCATGACCAGACGCGCTCGCAGCAGACGGCACGCCCTCACGGCACTCGCCGCCGCCACCGTGATCACGGTGATGACGGCGTGCGCCGACGCACCGACCGCCGGGCCGCCCAATCCCCGCGCCCCTACGGCGTCGCTCGCGGGCTCCGGGCCAGACGAGCTGCCCGCCTACGAGATCACCGATCTTCCGACGTTCGGCGGGTTCTTCAGCGTTGCGCTCGGCGTGAACGACGCCGGCCACGTCGGCGGCAGCTCGAACACCGCCGAGGAGATCGCGCGTGCCTTCCTCTGGACGGGTGGCCCACTGACACACCTGGGTTCATTGGGCGGGAACATCCTCGCTATTGGACCCAACAACCGCGACGAGATGGCAGCCCTGGCCGAGCTGCCCCAGGCGGACCCGGACAATCAGGATCTCTGCGGCTACGGCACGCACCGCATCTGTGCGGCCGCCTATTGGCGGCACGGTGAATGGGAGGAGCTGGCGAAACTCCCAGAGCCGCGCGGCCTCAATTCTGTAGCGGTCAATCTCAACGATCGCGGCCAGGTGGTCGGCCTCGCGGAGACCGCTGTCCGGGATCCGAGCTGCGCCGAGGCCACACCATTCCAGGTGCATCGGTTCGTGCCCGTCGTCTGGGGGCCGAAGCCTAACGAGATCCAGGTCCTCCCGTTGCCCGAGGGCGACGAGGTCGGCTTCTCTTACGGCATCAATGACCACGACCAGGTCGTGGGCTCCACGGGATCCTGCGCGACCACGTCGGTCATGGGGTCGGGGCTTCTGGCCGGACCGCACGCCGTGCTCTGGGAGCACAACGTCGCGATTCCGCTGGATGTGCCGGGCAGCACCAATACGATCAGCACTGCCTTTTCCATCAACAACCGCGGCGAGGCCGTCGGGGTATCAGGCGCGACGGCGCTCCACGCTTTCCTGTGGACCCGGCGCGCGGGAATGCAGAGCCTTGGCGCCGTAGAGGATGACGCCGGCAGCGTCGCTAATTGGATCAACAACCGAGGCCAGGTGGTCGGTATGTCCTGTCCGGAGACGCCGGTGTGCAAGCCTGGTCCTGACGTTCCCGCCCGTGCCTTCCTGTGGCAGAACGGCGTGATGATGGACCTCAACAAGCTCGTCGTCGGCGATCCGAAGATGTACCTGCTCAACGCGCTCGCGATGAACGACAGAGGCCAGATCGTGGGCCTCGGCCTCACAGAAGACTTCGAGTTGCACGCCTTCCTGGCGACGCCAGTCTCCAGCCATGCGCACGGCCAGGTATTGCCAAGCCGAGTTGCGTCGCGGCCGAAGGCGCTAACGTTAGGCACCCGCCCGCTGCGGGGGCGGACGCCGGATCTGCGGCAACGGTAGGCTGGGGTGACTGGAGTTGGGCGAAGGGCGGCACGCGTGATGCCGCCCCTCGTCCAACTCCAGGTTAGGGCCTCACCGCGCTGTCTCCGCGCATGCGGCCCATCACGATGGTCACGAGCTTCTGGATCGTCTCGCGGTCCGAGTGGATGTGGCCGCCGGACATCCACATGAGCTCCTTGGGCTCGTGTGCGCTGCGATAGAGTGCGTCGACCGCTGACCGCGGCAACCGCTCATCGTCCGTGGCGTTGACCATGACGAACGGCCGCGGAGCAATGCGCCCTGCCCACCGCACGGGATCGAGACGAGGGCCATTGATGATCACCGTCGAGATCCCGGCGGCAATGGCGCGCAGCGGAGCGAACGGGATGTTGCGCTTCATGTTCGCCTCGAGCGGGACGTACGACCCACCCGATCCGTGCAGCGCCCAGACGCGTGTGAATCTCGTATCGAGCGCGCCGGCGATCGTGATGAATGGCACCCCAAGGCTCACGCCGATCGCTTCAATGCGAGTCGGGTCGACCTCGGGACGCTTCGACAGATAATCGAGCGCCAGCATGATCGCGGGCGGAGTGTCGAGGAATGCGCCGCGAATCTTCGGGATGTCGCCGACGAAGGTGACCGCATCGGGCCGCGGGTCGCCGGTATACGGGTAAGAGAGCGCGGCAATGAGCACACCTGGCGCGTCGCCGAGACGCTCCGCGGCCTTCCGCCCCGTGTAGTGGCCGCCGAGGACGACGGCGAGCGGAAGCTTCCCAACGCTATCGGCGACGGCGCGTCGCAGCATGAGGTCCACGGCGAGCCCGCTGGTTGCCGTGACGCGCACCGGCGTCAGAACGTAGCCGCGGTCGATGATCTGCTCGCCTTCCACGGCCGACTGGAGCGCAGAGCGGCGCGCGAGGAAATGTGGAAGTGGGTCGCGAAGCAGGTTGGCCGCGGTCCCGGCGAGCAGGAGCGCCATCGCGGCGCCAATCAGGGCGATGACTTTGCGCCGCCGCCGCTTCGCGGGCGGTCTTGGACTCTTCGACGTGTGCTGCATGTACGGCTCTCTGCGTCGTGGCTCGACCTCGAAAAGCGTACGCTCGGTGATGCATCCGTCTCGTACCGGGAATCAATCAGTCAGATCCCCGGTATCCGTTCGCCTTCTCGTCTGAGATGCGTAGTGTCGTGGGATCGTGCATCCCGAAGAGACCTCGAGCAGCGTGGGTCGCCCGCGCGTCAGCCGCCTGGGCGATGCGTGTGCTCGGCGGGTTGCGTGCCGGGCATTTGCATGTGCCCTTCATGACCCAACCCCATCAGCTCGTCGAGCGCTTTGTCGATGAACTCACGCGCCTGCGGCGACCGCACGGTGCCGCGGTATGCCGCGACCAGCGCGTCGGAATGCGCGAGCGTCGTGGTCACCAGTCGGTCGTACATGGCCGAATCACCACGTTTCTCGGCCATCTCGAGACTGTCGACGGCGGCTCTGAGCGCTCGGCGGTGGGGGTAGGCGACCTTCGTAAGCTCCGGGCCACCGCGCGTCTCGAGCACGTCGAACAGTTGCGGCGGGTGCGTCGCGATGGCCAGCGCGAACGCGAACCGGCGGGCGCGTTCCCCACGAGCCGTCATCGCGGTGAGCTCTGACGCCGACGGTCGCTTGAGTGACGCCGCCATGTACGGCAGATAGGGGTTGTAGCGCGCGAATGGACCGCCCGGCGCGTCCGTGAGCCAGAGGTGGACCATCACGATGTGCTCGTTCGGATCGCGAGAGAGCTCGTCGTGGGCGTGCCAGTCATCGGCCGGCCCGTCGAAGCCCTCGGGCACTGGCTGTGTTCGCGGATGTTCGTAGGCGTAGGCCACGCCGACGAGCGTCGGCTTGCCGTTGACCGGCGCGTACATGAGCACCGGCGGCTTGGTCAGGTCGAACTTCCCGCCCTTGATGAGATCGGGCCGCACGTAGTGCACACCCTGCAGGGGGACGAGTCCGAAGACCGGTTGATACCCGGAGTCTTCAGCGGCGACGGGATCGGCGAAGCCCGCCAC
>Ga0070675_100002884_pt1 | contig 12960 bp, 6 predicted proteins | sample KBSM43metaG_FD_65343 | JGI IMG/M metagenome (GOLD analysis project Ga0070675, IMG submission 65343) | Miscanthus rhizosphere microbial communities from Kellogg Biological Station, Michigan, USA - KBS M4-3 metaG | ecosystem: Host-associated > Plants > Roots > Rhizosphere > Soil ...
GCGTACGGCATCGACAGGATGCTCGTCCACGCGATCCCGACCCCGACCATCGAGAGGAGCAGCAGCTTCGGCTGGTGGATCACGACGACCGAGAGCAGGCCGGCTGCGCCCGCTAGCAGGCAGAACGCGTGCGCTTTCGTCCGTCCGAGTGCGCGCGCGATCGACGGCAGGAAGAACGAGAACGCGAAGCAGACGGCCGAGTAGGCGCCGAAGCAGACGCCGGCCCATTCCACTCCCTGTTGGTAAAGCGGCGAGCTCGAATCCGGCGCGCCGAACACGTTACGCGCGACGGCGACCGGGAAGTACAACCACATGCAGAACAGGCCGAGCCACGTGGATAATTGCACGACGGCGAGTTGGCGCATCGTGTCCGGCATCTCACGCGCCGCGTGCAGAATCTCTCGGGCGTTCGCCGCCAGGCCGACGTTCGCCTTCCGGCGACGCTTGAACGCCTCGATGTCTTCCGGCGGATGCTCCTTCGTGGTCAGCACCGTATACAGCACCGCGCCAATGAACGCCGCGGCGCCGATGAAGAACGACAGCTTCACGGTGAGCGGAATCGTGCCCGGCGTGCTTCCGGCGACACCGAACCAGTTCGTCAGCATCCACGGCATCGCCGACGCGATCACCGCGCCGAGACCGATGAAGAGACTCTGCATCGCGAAGCCACGCGTGCGCTCCCGCGGCGGCAGGAGATCCGCGACAAACGCGCGGAATGGCTCCATCGAGATGTTGATCGACGCGTCCAGGACCCACAGCAGTCCCGCCGCCATCCAGAGCGTGCTCGATGTCGGCATCGCCAGCAGCGCGAGCGAGCTCAGAATCGCGCCGACGAGAAAAAATGGTCGCCGGCGCCCGAAGCGCGGCGACCACGTGTTGTCGCTCCACTGTCCGATGATCGGCTGCACGATGAGTCCCGTGAGCGGCGCCGCGAGCCACAGCATTGGGATCTGATCCGGTTTCGCGCCGAGGTACTCGTAGATGGCGCTCATGTTCGCCATCTGCAGGGCCCAGCCGAACTGGATCCCGAGGAACCCGAAGCTCATGTTCCAGACTGTCAGGAATCGCGTCGGGGATGCATCGGGGGACGCATTCGCGGAGGACGTGCCCGTCGGAGCCGTTCGCGGTGCCGCAGCCATGTCGTGATTCCTCGCTAGCGCCCACGCTCAGCGCTCGTAGACGTCCACCATCGTGCGAAGTCGTTTGACGATCTCGGGAGTGATCTGATCCCAGGAGAAGCGAAAGCCCCAGTTCCCGGACGCTCTCCCCGGAAGATTCATGCGTGCTTCGCTGCCCAGCCCGAGGATGTCCTGCATCGGGATGATCACCGTGTCGGCGACTGACGCGAGCGCGGTGCGAATCAGCGTCCAGTTCATCTCGCGGCCATTGGCGCCAAGGTACTCTAGCGCGAACGCCTTCTCGCGCGCCACGTCTTCCGCCGCACGCGTCGAGTCGGCGGCGCCGGTCGATTCCCACCACCCGACCGTCGTGTCGTTGTCGTGCGTACCGGTGTATACCACGCGTGCGCGCGGAAAGTTGTGCGGCCTGAACTGCCCGCTCTCCGGATCGGTTCCGAAGGCGAACTGCAGGATGCTCATACCGGGATAGCCGAACTGCTCGCGTAGCGCCTCCACCGCCGGCGTGATGACACCGAGGTTCTCGGCTACGATGGGCACCGGACCGAGCGCCTTCGTCACCGCCTCGAACAGCGCGGCACCGGGGCCCTTCACCCACTGGCCAGTCTGCGCGGTCGGCGCCTCACCCGGAATTTCCCAGTATGCCTCGAAGCCGCGGAAGTGATCGATGCGGACGACGTCGAACAGCTCGAACGCCGCGCGGAGCCGCCGCACCCACCACCGGTAGCCGTCGCGATCCATGGCATCCCAATCGTAGATTGGGTTGCCCCAGAGCTGTCCGGTCGCACTGAAGTAGTCTGGCGGGACTCCCGCCTGCACGAGCGGGCGTCCGTCCGCGCGAAGCTTGAACATCGAAGGGTTGGCCCAGACGTCCGCGGAGTCGTGGGCGACGTAGATGGGAAGGTCACCCATGATGCGAATGCCTCTCGCCGCGGAGGCGCGGCGCAGGGCGTCGAACTGCGAGTAGAAGAGGTACTGCTCGATGTTGTACCGTCTGACCGATGGCGCGAGGCGCTCGCGCCAGTTGGCCAGTGCGCTCGGCTCACGCGCCGTGGCTCCGTGGTCCCAATCCGGCCAGGCGACGCCGCTGTGCGCTTCCTTGAGCGCCATGAACAGCGAGTAGTCCTCGAGCCACGAGGCGTGTGCGGCGACGAACGCGTCGAAGCCGGCGTCGGGCACCCACTCGGCGATCGCCTTGTCGAGGAGTGCGCGCTTGTGCGGAATCACCGATTCGAAATCGACCGTGTGCGCGGGAAACTTGCTGCCGTCGCCCGGGATCGCGATGAGCAACGGGTTTCCGGCGAACGCCGAGAAGCACTGATACGGGGAGTCGCCGTAGCCGGTCGGGCCCAATGGCAACACCTGCCAGAGCGTCACGCCAGTCGCGGACAGGAAGTCGAGAAAGCGAAGAGCGTCTGAACCGAGCTCGCCGATCCCGTTCGGGCCGGGAAGGGACGTTGGATGCAGAAGAATGCCGGCCGAGCGGGGAAGGCGCATGGGGTTGAAGCAGGTCTGAACGTGATCGTGAAGCAACGCGTGGCGAGCCGATCGCCGGCCACGTCGGAGGAGACTATACCCGGACGATGATTCGCGCGAGCGGGTGTACCGCCCGTCGCGGCAGACGCTTCGTGACCGTTAATACCCTTGACAGCGGCGACTCTCGGACGAAACGTGATTGCCAGCCAGCGCTGCAGGCGAATTCCCGGTTGGTCGGGACCCGTGCGTTCGTAGAGTGCACGCCGGGAAGGGTGGGGTGAGGTGGGGTGGACAGTGCTCGCAGGAGGGGGACCGATGAACCGGCAACGCCCGTGCTGGCGCCGTGTCGCGCGCCTAACGTGTCCCTCGCGGACGGCGGTCTCCGCGCGCCCCTGCCTTTCGGCGATCCGTCGCTGATGATGCCCCGTCCATGATGCGCCGCAGCGCCGCATCGCCGGTGCGATGTAAACGATTACTCGATCCGCGCGACCACCCGCGACGTCACGCATTCACGCGATTCTTTCCCCGAGGCGTGGCCACGCACGTGGCGTCGTCTCCGCCTTCCGTTTCATCAGGAGCCATCATGTGGCGAACAGCGTTTGTCGTTCTCGCAGCAACGGTCGTCGTAGGCGCGCCTGTCCTCGCACAAACAGGAAGGATCACCGGCAAAGTCACCTCCGCTGAAGGAGCCCGGCCCATCCCTGGCGCGCAGGTGGTCGTGGCGGGAACCACGACTGGCGCGGTGACTCGTGACGACGGGCGCTACACCATCACCGTTCAGCCGGGCAGATACACCGTGCGCGCACTCCGGCTCGGCTTCGCGCCCGATTCCGTCACCGGACTCACCGTCACGGCCAACGGGGAGACCACTGCCGACTTCTCACTCGCGACGTCCGCGGCTACGCTCAGCAACATCGTGGTCGTCGGGTACGGAACGCAGGAGGCGCGCAATAGCACGGGGGCAGTGGCGTCGGTCGACTCGACGCAGTTCAACACCGGGCGCGTCGTCAGTCCGGAGCAACTCATTCAGGCGAAAGTCCCGGGCGTGCAGGTGATTGGGAGCAACGAGCCGGGTGGGACCGTCAACATCCGTATCCGCGGAGGGACGTCCGTCACGAGCAGCAACGAGCCGTTGTTCGTGCTCGATGGCGTGCCGCTGCCTGTCGGCGGTGGCGTGAACGCGGGCCGTAACCCGCTCAACTTCCTGAACCCGTCTGACATCGAGAACATGACGGTGCTGAAGGATGCGTCGGCGACGGCGATCTACGGATCGCGCGGCGCGAACGGCGTCGTCCTGATCACGACCAAGTCGGGTGCGCAGGGCATGCAGCTGTCGTACTCGGGGTCCGTCTCCACTTCGACGGTGGCGCGTGAGGCGGATCTGCTGGACGCGACGCAGTTCCGTTCGGCGGTTACGCAGTATGCCCCGGAGAATACGAGCAAGCTCGGCACGGCCAGCACCGACTGGCGCGGCGCGATCCAGCGCTCGGGGTTCGGGCAGGATCACCTGGTGGCACTGGCCGGCGGCCGCGATGACCTGCATTACCGCGCATCGTTAGGCTACCTGAACCAGGACGGCGTGCTCGAAGGCAGCACCGCGCAACGGACATCCCTTGCCCTCTCGTATGGCGACCTGGTGCTCAACCACGCGCTGGACGTGCGGGCGAATATCAAGGGCAGCCGCACCGACGATCGTTTCACGCCAAACGGCGTCCTCGGCGCCGCGACATCATTCGCGCCGACGCAGCCGATCCGCAACGCATCGGGGTCGTACTTCCAGTGGGCGGACCCGTTAGGCGCCAATAACCCGCTGTCGGACCTCGAGCTGCTGACGGACGAAGGCACGGAGTACCGCAGCGTGGGCAACCTCGAGACCAAGTATCAGCTGCCGTGGGTCACCGGCCTCTCAGCCACGGCTCGCGGCGGGTACGACTATGCGACGGCCCAGCGGACGAGCTTCTCGCCCAGTACCGCCCAGGGGCAACTCGAGAACAGCACCGGCGGCACGTTCAGCGAGAACACGCCAGGTCAATTGAACACGCTGCTGGAACTGTTCGGTAACTACAACCACCAGTTCACGAAATACAGCAGCAATCTCGACGTCACCGGCGGCTACACGTACGAGAACTTCCAGTACGATTCGACGCGCGCGCTCGCGGTCGGTCTGAGCACCGATCTCCTCGGGCCTAACGGCATTCCGGGGTCGAAGACGCAGCAGACATTCCTCGATACGCAGGAGAGCCGGCTCGTGTCGTTCTTCGGCCGCGCGAATCTCTCGTTAAAGGACAAGTACCTGCTCACGGGCAGCGTGCGGCGTGATGGCTCATCGAAATTCGGCCCCGACAACCAGTGGGGCATCTTCCCGTCCGCCGCGTTCGCATGGCGCGTGATCGATGAATCGTTCATGAAGAACGTCGGCTGGCTGAGCGACCTCAAGCTGCGCCTCTCATGGGGCGTGAACGGCAACCAGGCGTTCAACAACTATCTGGCGTATTCGACGTACACGGTCGGTACGAACCTCGCGCAGGTGCAGTTCGGCGATGAGTTCGTGACGACCATCCGGCCGAGCGCGGTCGATCCGGACATCAAGTGGGAGGAGACGACATCCACGAACGTCGGCCTCGACTTCGGACTCCTGTCGAGCCGCCTAACGGGAACGATCGACTACTACTACAAGAAAACCGAGGATCTCATCTTCAACGTCCCGGTGGCCGCGGGGACGAACCTGTCGAACTTCGTCACCACGAACATCGGCAGCATGGAAAACCGCGGCATCGAGCTCGGACTGAACTACCGCGTGTTCGAAGGGACGAACGGCGCGTTCAGCTGGGACGCGTCGCTCAACGCGGCAAAGAACGACAACAAGCTGCTGGGGATCAACGCCGGCGGGACGGGCGGCAACCAGATTCTCGTCGGCCCCATTGACGGCGGCGTCGGCAGCAACGTCGAAGTGCTGAAGCCAGGCTACCCCGTGAACTCGTTCTTCGTGTACCAGCACAAGCGCGACGCGAACGGCAAGCCGGTGTACGCCGACACGAACGGCGACAAGAACATCGACGACAAGGACCTGTACGTCGATCTCAATGGCGACGGCAACGTGAACCAGGACGATCTCCGTCCGTACAAGAGTCCGGCACCGAAGTGGATCCTCGGCGCGTCGTCGCAGATGAACTTCAAGAACTTCGACGGGAGCTTCACGCTTCGCGCGTATCTCGGCAACTACGTGTACAACAACATTGCCTCGAACCTCGGACACTATAGCGCCGTCAAAGGCGCCGCCCCGGGCAACCTCGATGCCTCGGTGCTCAACACCGGGTTCGTGAATCCGCAGTACTTCTCCGACGTGTACGTCGAGGACGCGTCGTTCGTGCGCCTGGACAACGTCACCATCGGATATCGGCTCCCGAAATTCGGATCGTTGAAGCAGCTGCGCGTCTTCGGCACGATCCAGAACGTGTTCACGCTCACCGATTATTCCGGCATCGATCCGACGGCCGGCGTCACCGGGATCGACAGGAACATCTACCCGCAGTCGCGCACGTTCATGACTGGCTTCACGGTGGGGTTCTGATGACTACGACCACACGGATCGCGCGGACCACGCGGATCACTACAGCGCTCGAGGGAGTCATGAAGACGACGGCACGGACGACGCTCTTTGCGGCACTGACACTCGTCACGGTCGCGGCGTGTACGGACCTGACGTCACCGCCAAAGAGCTCGCTCACGAACGTGAACGCGTTCAACGAGCCGAGCTCGTACAAGGCATTCATCGCCAAGATCTATGGCGGCCTGCAGGTGTCCGGGCAGGAAGGCCCGGCAGGACGCCCGGACATCCAGGGTATCGACGAGGGGTTCGGTGGCTACATCCGCCTGATCTGGCAGATGCAGGAGCTGCCGACGGATGAAACGGCGATCGCGTGGAACGACGCCGGCGTGCAGGAGCTCAACACGCAGCTGTGGTCGTCGTCGAACCAGTTCCTGCAGGCGATGTACGGCCGCGTTTTTTTCCAGGTGGGGCTCGTGAACGAGTTCCTCCGCGAAACGACCGATGAGAAGCTCGCCTCGCGCAACGTGACTGGTAACCTGCTCGCGCAGGTGAAGCAGTACCGTGCCGAAGCACGCTTCCTCCGCGCGCTCAGCTACTGGCACGGCATTGATCTCTTCGGCGACATCCCGCTCGTCACCGAGGCGTTCGCGTTAGGCAGGACGCCACCGAAGCAGAGTACGCGCGCCGAAGTGTACAACTACATCGTCTCCGAGCTGACGGCGATCCGGACCGAGCTGCCGGCGCCGCGCGCTTCCTACGGGCGTGCGGACCAGGGTGCCGTGGCGATGCTGCTCGCAAAGGTGTACCTGAACGCAAAGGTGTACACCGGCACCGAGCACGCCACCGAGGCTAGAACGGAGCTCGAAAAAGTGATCGCTGGTTCGTACCAGCTCGAACCGATCTATCAGCGGCTGTTCCTCGCCGACAACAACAAGTCTGCTGAGCTGATCTTCGCGGTTCCGTTCGACGGGACCAAGACGCAATCCTTCGGTGGAACGACGTTCCTGACACATGCCGCAGTCGGTGGCACCATGAACGCGACGGCGTTCGGCCTCGACGGCGGCTGGTACGGACTGCGCGCGCGACCGGAGTTCGTGGCGCTATTCCCCAACGCGACGGGTGCGGGTGATCGGCGGTCGGGGATCTTCTACACGGATGGCCAGTCGCTCGCGATGACGAACCTCACCGACTTCAACACCGGTCTCGGTGCGCCGAAGTATCGCAACGTCACGTCCACGGGTGCGCCGGGATCGAGCACGGGCTTCTCCGACATCGATTTCCCGATGTTCCGGCTCGGCGACGCGTACCTCATGTACGCCGAGGCCGTCGTGAGAGGTGGCGGTGGATCGCGTGCGCAGGCGCTGACCTACGTAAACGCGCTCCGCGCGCGGGCCTACGGCAACGCGACCGGCAACATCACCGATGCACAGCTGACGCTCGACTTCCTCCGCGACGAGCGGGCGCGTGAGCTGTTCTGGGAAGGGCATCGGCGCACGGACTTGATTCGTTTCGATCGTTTCACGACGGCGGGTATCTGGGCCTGGAAGGGCAACGTGGCCGCGGGGAAGACCACGGAGGCATTCCGCAATCTGTATCCGCTGCCGGTGACGGAGCTCAGCGCCAACCCGAACCTCAAGCAGAACACGGGCTATTGATTGTCTGTCATTCCGAGCGAGCGACCGCGAGTCGAGGAATCGAGACTGTCCGGGTAGAGGGCCCACTACCCGTATGATCGCGATTCCTCGACTGCGCCGCTTTCGCGGCTCCGCTCGGAATGACGACGCGCTCGGAATGACAACGCCCGCTCGCGTCGCCGCGTTCTCCGCGGTGTTGTTAGGCTGTGGCGCGCCGACCAACACGCGGCAGCGCGACACCACGTTGCTGCCCTCGACGCCGGTGACGAGCGCCGTGCCTGACTGGCGACGCGGCGCCACGTGCTACGAAGTGTTCGTCCGGTCGTTCTACGACAGCAACGGCGACGGCATCGGTGATCTCCGCGGGCTCACCGAGAAGCTCGACTACATCAACGACGGCGATCCGGCCACGAGCCGGGATCTCGGCGCCCAGTGCATGTGGCTCATGCCGGTGGCCGAGTCGCCAACGTATCACGGGTACGACGCCACGAACTATTACCGCATCGAGCCGGACTACGGCACGAACGCGGATTTCACGCGACTGGTGGTCGAGGCGCACCGGCGGGGGATCGCGGTCATCGTCGACATGGTGCTGAATCACCTGTCGAGCGAGCATCCATACTTTCGTGACGCGTTAGGTGGGCCAACGGCGCCACACCGAGCCTGGTTCCGATGGTCCGCGACGAAGCCGGCGGAGCTCGGGCCGTGGGGGCAGGAGGTGTGGCACCGCTCGCCACTGCGCGATGAGTACTACTATGGAGTTTTCTGGCAGGGCATGCCGGATCTGAACTACGATACGCCGGCCGTTCGGGAGGAGGCGAAGCGGATCGCCACGTTCTGGCTCACGCAGATGGGCGTCGACGGCTTCCGGCTCGACGCGGTGCCGTATCTGGTGGAGGAAGGCGCGACGCAAATCGGCACGGTGGGGACGCACGCGTTCCTGCGCGAGTACGCGGCTCACGTTCGGGCCGTCGCGCCGACGGCGTTCACGGTCGGTGAGGTATGGGACGGCATCGACAAGATGCTACCCTACTATCCTGATCAGCTCGAGTCGTACTTCGCGTTCGATCTCTCGGACGATCTGCTCGCCGCCGTGCGGACCGGATCGGCGTCGGCGTTGATGCGACGCTTCCAGCGCTTCCAGCAGGAGGTGCCTAACGCCCGCTGGTCGACGTTCCTGCGCAATCACGACCAGACGCGCACGCTGACCGCCCTGGGCGGCGACACGCAGCGCGTGAAGGTCGCGGCGACGCTCCTGCTCACGCTCCCAGGCACGCCGTTCGTCTACTACGGTGAGGAGATCGGGATGACCGGCGATAAGCCGGACGAGCAACTGCGAACGCCAATGCAGTGGACGGCGTCGGCCGGCGCGGGGTTCACGAGCGGCACGCCGTGGGAGCCGCTCAACGCGAATTGGCCAACGACGAACGTCGCGGCGCAGGAGACCGACACGACCTCGCTGCTCGCGGCGTACCGCACGCTCATTCACCTCAGGGCAGGCAACACTGCGCTCGGCCGCGGTGATTTCCTGCCACTCGTTGCGTCGAGCGACGCCGTCGCCGCGTATCTTCGTCGGGATGGCACGACCGTGGTGCTCGTCGTCGCGAACGTAGGGCAGGCGGCGCTCTCGAACGTGACGGTCGCGTTTCCGAGCGGTGCGTTGCCCGCGGGAACGTACGCGGCGCGGAGCCTGGTCGGGGCGAATGTCTCTCCAATTTCCGTCGCTGCGGATGGAAGCGTGCGAGGCTACGTGCCGTCGGTCACGCTTGCGCCCATGAAGGCGCACGTCGTGCAGCTCTCGCCTTCACCGTGATTTGCGATCGTCAGATGGGTCGGCCGAACGACTCACAGCCGGAGATTCATATGCGCACCGCTCTTCCCCCTGTGACCGCCGCGATCGCGCTGCTGGCGTGTTCGCCCTCTTCCAAGGCAGCGAGTGACGATTCCGCGGCGGCTGCGACTGCATCGAGCGCGGCGGCGACACCGGGTAGGGCGGCGAGACCTAACGATCCCGTCGCTGCTTCGCGGCCGAGCGCGGATCCGGATTTCCATCCGTCGTGGTCGCGCAAGTCGGTGATTTACGAGGTGAACGTCAGGCAGTACACACCCGAGGGCACGCTCGCCGCGTTGCAGAGGCACCTTCCGCGATTGGAAAAGCTGGGCGTCGACATCCTGTGGCTGATGCCGGTGCAGCCAATTGGCGTCAAGAACCGGAAGGGCAAGCTCGGTAGCTACTACGCCATCAGCGACTACACGGCAGTGAATCCCGAGTTCGGCAAGATCGAGGATTTCCGGGCCTTCGTAGCCGGCGCGCACCAGCGGGGGATGAGAGTCATTCTGGACTGGGTCGCGAATCACACCGCGTACGATCACGAGTGGGTCACAGCGCATCCCGACTACTACGAGCGGCGCGCCGATGGCTCGCTCATGAACGCGCGTGACAACGAGGGGAAGGAAACAGATTGGACGGACGTCGCCGAATTGGACTTTCGCAATCCCGCGCTGCGTCAGGCCATGATCGCCGAGATGAAGTGGTGGATCGATAGTACGGGCATCGACGGCTTCCGTTGCGATGTGGCCGGCGGCGTCCCGGTCGACTTCTGGGTAGAGGCACGCACCGCGCTCAAGGTGCGCGCTCCGGCCCTGTTCCTGTTGGCCGAGGCGGAGGACCCGCGCATGCATGCGGCGTTCGACATGACTTATGGCTGGGATCTGCACCACCTGATGAACGCCATCGCGCAGGGGAAGCAGGGTACGCCGGCGCTCGACGCGTACTTCGCCAGGGACGATAGCGTGTACGGCCCGGGCGCGTATCGCATGTACTTCACGAGTAATCACGACGAGAACAGCTGGAACGGTTCGGAGTTCGAGCGCATGGGCGCGAACCACAAGGCGGCGTTCGTGCTGAGCGCGACGGCGCAGCGGTCGATGCCGCTCCTGTACACGGGGCAAGAGGTGAGCATGAAGAAGCGTCTGCGCTTCTTCGAGAAGGACACGGTGGACTGGACGGGTCCGTCGCTCGCGGACTTCTATAGCTCGGTGTTCGACCTCAAGCACACGCAGGCGGCGCTCGCGAACGGCCCGTGGGGCGGCCCGCAGGTGAAGCTGGCGACCGATGGCGGTGACCGTGTGTACGCATTCACACGGTCGCGGGATGACAACACGGTGCTGGTGGCGCTCAACTTCGCCGACAAGCCGACGTCGGTGTCGTACCGCGGCCTAACGCGTCCGGGCGGGTACACGGAGTGGTTCACGAAGGCGTCGGCGTCGCTCGCGACGGACGGGAAGATCGAGATTCCGGCAAATGGGTACCGGGTTTTCGTCCGATAACGGAAGGCTGTTATGCCCGTTCTGGAAGACAGTGGGCTCTCGAGGTCCAACAGCGACGCAGAAGGACGCAGGCGCGCTGCGCGCGCAACGCAGAAGGACGCAGAAAACTGCAACACGGTCAACCCGAGGAGCAGCAACGACGAGGGACCTTCTGTGATGGAATCGTAGCAATTCTGGCCACAATCACGTTCGAGAAGATCCCTCGCTGCCGCTCGGGATGACACGGACGTTTCGGTCGGGATGACATTGGTCAGCGAGCGGCTCCAGTTCCCCGTTCCCGGTTCCTCGTTCCCACCTCACCATTGCCGGCGCGGACGACCGTCTCCGACGAAACAAGCCTAACGAGCTCTCTCGCCTCCAGATCGAACAGCTGTCCCGTCCCGACCAGCCCGACGCGGAGATGACTCAGCGTCAGCTCGCCACCCTTCTTCACCTGACTCGCGTTGTCGAAGCGCACCGTGTCGCGACCGTCCACGAACGTGACGCCACCCTTGCCGACCACCTCGCCGATCGAGCCGCGCACCACCAGGCCCGTGTCTTCGTCGATACCGAGGCCCATGAGCTGCGGGTAGCCGGCGATCGCCACGAAGAGACGATGCAGGCGCCGGCGCTGCGCGAAGTGTGTATCGATGAGCGTTCCGAAGCAGAGCAGGCCGAGTCCCGGGCCGATGTACATCTCGACCTCCTTTCCATCCTCGTCGACCTCACCGCCCGCCATCGTCGTCTCGGTGAGCGCCGCCGCGCCCGCGCTCGTGCCGCAGACGACCGCGCCGCGCACGAACGCCTCGCGGATCGCGGCGCCCAGCAGCGTACCGCTCAGCGTCGCGATGAGGTGCACCTGATCACCACCGCCGAGGAAAAGGCCGGGCGATTCTCGCACGCGATCGGCTAGCGCAGCGTCGTTCGCGGCGTCGCGGTTCTGCACGAGCGGGAACTCGACGTTCTCGACACCCGCCGCAGCGAAGTCCTTCCGCCAGGCGGCCGCGGCGCGCACAGGATTGCTCGACGCCGTGGTGAAGCCCATGATCCCAGCACCGCGATCGGCTCCGGCGAGACGGATGAACGTACCTAACGCGTCGCCGTCGGGGCTGCAGGCGCCGCCGATGAGGACGAGCGCGCCACGTGCCGTATCGACCGGAGTACGTCGCGCGGCGGACGTGGAGGAGCGCTGGGCAGGACGGCGGGCGCCGTCGCTACCCGACGCCATGCGTGCTCACGTGCTCGAGGGCGCGCGCGGATCCCCGTCCGGGATGCTGGTCGGGCCGCAGGGCCTCGACGCCGAAGACGCATAACGCGGCGGCCACCTGGACAGTCGGAGCGACGTCGTCCCGAACCGCGCCACCATCGACGACGCCATCGACGTGCTCCAACACGATGCGGCCATCCTCGACCCACGCCGCCGCGCCGGCGACCTTCTTGTCACGCGCGGTGATGTTCGCATCCGTCGCGAACACGGCGACTCGGCAACCCGCATCGCGGGCGCGATCCTGCACGTCCCATGATTTCGCCGGCGCGACGAGCAAGCCGCCAGAGCGCACGCCGTCCGCCACGACCGACACGAGGCGCGATGCGCGCTCCGGGTCACGGTACCGTTCGGGCACGTCGGTCGGTTGATCGTCGAGCACGATAGCGGCGTCGGATCGAGAGTAGGGTAGTCCTGCCTGGAGGATGTATCCCGGCGCGACGTCCACCACCAGATCATCATCGACGCCGAAGCCTCGGCTCGCAAGCTCCGTCCTCGTCTCGGCACGCCATGCTCCGCCGGTGATGCCGCACAGGACGTGCGCCTTGAGCGGCGCCGCTTGCGGATGAGCGGCGAGCGCGCGCAGCTCGG
>Ga0070675_100002887_pt1 | contig 12957 bp, 8 predicted proteins | sample KBSM43metaG_FD_65343 | JGI IMG/M metagenome (GOLD analysis project Ga0070675, IMG submission 65343) | Miscanthus rhizosphere microbial communities from Kellogg Biological Station, Michigan, USA - KBS M4-3 metaG | ecosystem: Host-associated > Plants > Roots > Rhizosphere > Soil ...
GAGGCCTCGCTGCGGCGGTGTCCGTCATCGCGGTCCTTGCGGTCATCGTCGCCATCGGCGTCATCGTCGGTCCGCCGCTCGTCAAGGCGTTCGCGAAGCTTGCGACCGACCTCCCCAGCGCCGGCGACATCGACGCGGCACTCGACCGCTTGCGGGCGCAGCTCTCGGCGCTGCCCAGCGGATCGGCCGATGCCATCCTGCCGGTCCTCGTAACCCTTGCGACGACGGCACGCGAGGTCATGACGACGCTTCCGGAGCGGACCGATGCCTTGACCCAGGAGCTGCTCAGGATCCTGCTGAACACGCTCGGCGCCGTCCTCGGTCTGATCGTCCTGCCGACGTGGATGCTGTCGGTGATGAGCCAGCAGCGGCGGGGTCGGATGGCCGTCGACCGCGAGCTTGCCCCATGGTTGCGGCGCGACCTATGGGCGATCGTGGCGATCGTCGACCGTGCGGTCGGCTCCTACCTGCGCGGCTACGTGCTGGCCGCCGGTCTGGTCGGCATCCTCACGTACCTCGGACTCCTGGCAGTGACGCGTCTCGGCGGCCCGGCGTTCCAGGAGCCACTGGCATTGGCCGTGCTGGCCGGAGCCACGCAGGTCGTTCCTGTGGTCGGACCGATCGCGGGCGCGCTGCCAGCGCTCCTGATCCTGCCGATCTCGCCCGAACGCGCCGGCGCGTATTTCGTGATCTACATCGCGGCTCGGGTCATCGGCACGACCGCTGTCGGCGCCCGCCTCCGGGATCGATACCAGGGCGTCCCGCCCGTGATCCTCGTTCCAGGTGTGGTCGTGCTCGGCCAGTTCGGGCTGCTCTGGCTGCTCCTCTCGGCTCCGATCCTGACCGTCGCCGCCGATATCGTCCGCTATCTGCACGGACGCCTGTCCGAACCTCCGCTGCCGGCGGGGGTCCTGCCGCGGACGGCCGACTACGGCCGTCGCCCAGCGGTCGCGCCCGCGCGGGTGCCGAACGTCTACCGAACCATGCGGCGCAGGTCGGCGGGAGCCGCGCCGGCCGGCGCCACCGTCAGTGCGCCGGCGGGAAGGGGCTGATCCATGGCGACCGACACGAGCCAGCCTGAGGTCGACGCCCAGGGCGTCCCCGTTCCCGTCGTCGGGATCCAGCTCACCCAGGTCCGCGTCCCGTTGGACGAAGCCGCGGAGGCGCTCAGCACGCAGGACGAGGCGGGCCGCCTCCCGATCGTCGTGCTCCCGAAGCAGGCCTACCGGATCCGCAACGGCTTCGTCGGCGCGGGGTTGCTCCTCGTCCTCGGCGGGCTCGTGTTCGACGTCACGCTGCCGCTCCGTGGCGGGACCCTCGCCGCCGGCGCCCTCCTGGTCATCCTCGGGGTCTTCCGTGCGTTCATGGTGCCCGTCCCCGAAGGATCGCGGGCCGTCCTGCTGCGCCGCGGCCGGTTCCACAAGACCCTCGGCCCGGGCAACCACATCGTCGTCCCGAACATCGTCGTGAGTCACATCGTGACGACGCGTGAAACGCCGTTCGATGCCCCCGCGGCTGAGATCCCCACGCGCGACGACGTGCGGACGAGCGTCGACATCCTCATGACGTTCCGGATCGAATCGCCCGAGAAGTTCGTGTTCACGATCTCGGCGGCCGATTTCGACCAAGTCTGCCAGGCGACCTGCCAGGAGGTGGTCCGGCTGCTGCTACGCGACAAGGTGGCCGACGAGGTCCTCGATCTGGGGGAAGCGGACTCCGAGCGACTCCGCACCGGGATCGGTGCGGCGCTGGAGCCGTACGGCGTCGTCGTCGTGCGCGTCGTCGTGACCCATGTCATGCCGCCCCTCGAATTCATGGCGTCGCGCGAGTCGCGACGCCTCGCGGGCCTGCAGCGAGCCGAGGAGGCCGAGCACCACGCTCTGGCGCTCCTCCGCCAATCCGATCAAGAGGAGCTCGAGCAGCAGCGCATCAAGGCTCGCGAACGCGCGATCGAGCTGGAAGCTGCGAACGAGGTCGCGCGGCTGACGCGGCTCGAGGAGCGGCTGCGTGCGTATCCCAATGCCGTCCACTGGGACGTCGAGACACAGCGGCTCGATGTCGCTCGCGCGCTCGCCGCGAACACGCGAGCGATGGTCCAGGTCGGGTCCGGAAGCGATGTCGCGGCCTCCCTCCTGATGCACACGTTGCCCGAGGACGGGACGCCGGCGATGCCCGACGGCGATGGGGACGGCGGCGGCGCCCCGCCAGGCCAGCAAAGGACACCCGACGAGGCGACCAGGCGCCGGAGGCGTGCGTCGCCCTCCTCGTGAGCGGCCGTGATCCGTGCGGGTGCGCACGCCTGCGCGGTCGGGGGCAGGCCGGGTGGAGGCCATCCGCCGAAGCGGCGACGCTGGGCCCTGACGATGCGACCGGGCTGGTCGCGCGCGACCGGGTGCGGACTCGAGAGGACGGCGAGTGACGTGGCCCGTCAGCTGAGGGCTGATCTCGATGGGTTGTCTCCTAGTCATGCTCGGCGCCTTCTTCCCGCGCCTGGGCGTGCTGTTCGTCTGGCTGGCGCGTCCCGCGGTCTTCGAGGCCGCCATCCCGTCGGCCCTCGTCGCCGTCCTGGGGATCATCTTCTTCCCGCTCACCACGCTCATGTACGTCCTGCTGTGGTCTCCGAACGGGCTCAACGGCTTCGACTGGGTCTGGCTCGCTCTCGCGTTCGTGCTCGATCTCGGAGGGGTGATCGGCTCCGCGTACGGGAATCGCGATCGGATGCCGATCGGCGCTTGAGGTCCGTCCCGTGGCAGGCAGCGATCTGATCCCCCTCCCGTCGCGACCCATACCGCGTCGTCCCGGGATCCTCGAGACCAAGCTGCTCCTTCCTCGCCAGACCCATGCCCTCGTCGCCCGCCCTCGCCTCCTCGATCGGCTCGTCGCCGATCCCCAAGTGCCGCTGGTCGGAGTGTTCGGTCCGGCCGGCTTCGGCAAGACGACGTTGCTCGCGCAGTGGGCGTCGATGGATCGACGGGCCGTGGCGTGGCTGACGCTGGATGAGCGCGAGGCAGACCCCACCGCCCTGCTGAGCTATGTCGCCGCCGCGATCGACCGTGCGACCGGGCTTCCGGGCAGCGTCCTGGGCTCGGTCGGCGTGGCCGACCCAGCAGACTGGCAGACGGCGCTCTCGCAGCTCGGTGCAGCCCTCGCAACGACAAGGGAACCGCTCCTCATCGTGCTCGACGACGTGGAGCGGGTCGGTCCTGGCGAGCCCTGTGAGGCCATCGTCGCCCTGTCAGCGCTCCTGCCGCCCGGGTCGCAGGTCGCCCTCTCGTCCAGACGATCGGATGTCTTCCCGGTCCCGCGACTCGTCACGGCCGGGCTGATGACGCTGATCGAGCGGGACGATCTCGTCCTCGACGACCGCGAAGCCGAAGAGCTCTTCCGGCTGATCGGCCGGCCGCTCGCCGCCGACCAGGCGCATGACCTCAATCACGCCCTCGAGGGCTGGGCAGCGGGCTTGTATCTCTCCGCGATGAACCAGCGCTCGATCACCGAGCTCATGCCGACGGACGACGCCCTGGTCGCTCACCGGATGGTCGGCGAGTACGTCCGAAGCGAGATCGTCGGGTCGATGTCCCCCGACCGCCGGGACCTCGTGCTTCGCGCGTCCGCATTCGATCCGTTCGACGCGGCCATGGTCGGCGCGATCCTCGGGATCGAGGGCGTCGACGATGTGCTAAGGGACGTCGCACGGACGACACCGCTGCTGATCGAGCTCGACGTCCCCGGCAAGTGGTATCGCTGGCACCGCCTCCTGCGTGCGACCCTGCAGGCGGAACTAGCGCATCGCGAGCCCGACGCCCCGCGCGCCCTCGCGGAGCTCGCGGCGGCGTGGTACGAGCGCGCCGGCATGCTCGAGACCGCCATCGACTTCGCCATGCAGGCGGGCGATGCGGCTCGGGTCGCTCGATCGTTGCCCCGCCTCGTGGAATCGGCGTGGAATGAGGGTCGCATCGAGACCGTGCTGGCGTGGCTCGATTGGTTCGAGACCCAGGACGGCCCGGGCGCCTACCCGCGCGTGGCGATGCTCGGGAGTCTTATCTATGGGCTCGTCGGGCGGTCCGCCCGGGCCCTTCGGTGGGCTGATCTGGCGCGCGTCGACCAGCCGTCCCGGATCCAGGACAGCGACGCCGGGTTGGCGGCACTGGTCCGCGCGTCGATGTGCCGTGCCGGCGTCGCGCGGATGGCCGACGACGCCGAGATGGCGGTGAGCCTCCTGCCGGCCGACAGCACGTGGTCGCCGACAGCCCGCATCCTCCTGGGCGTGGCGATCGCGATCGAGGGCCGGCGCCGGTCCGCCGACGTCGAGCTCGCTGCCGCCACCGAGCTCGCGAGCGCGGCCGATAGCTCGCCTACCCACGCGGCGATCGGATTCGTATTTCGCGCCGCGCTCGCGATGGACCGTGGTGACTGGACCGTGGCGGAAGCCCTGGCCCGCCAGGCGCGCACGATCGCCCTCGACGGCGAGGTCGCGGAAGGTGCGGCAGGCATGGCGGTCGATGCGATGTCCGCGCGGATCGCGGCACGTCGTGGGGCGTTGCATCAGGCCACCGCGGACGCCGTCCGCGCGCAGCGACTTCGCGCGAACGCAGGGCACGCGGTCCCATGGCTCGCCATCCGCGCGCGTCTGGACTTGGCCTGGGCGCTGCTGGCGCTCGCCGACCCGACCGCCGCAGACACCGTGCTCGGCGAGGCCGAAGAGGTCGTCGGGCGCGACCCAGCCATGGGCGTCCTCGTGGAGGAGATCGAGGAGCTTCGGGGTCACCTCGAGCGGTCGATCGAGGGGCCGGCGGGCGCCTCCATGCTCACCCTCGCGGAGCTTCGACTGCTACCGATCCTCGCCACCCATCGCTCGTTGCCGGAGATCGCCGCGCAACTGAACCGCTCGTCGAACACGATCAAGACCCAGGCGAAGTCGATCTACCGCAAGCTCGAGGCCACGTCGAGGTCAGAGGCCGTCGACCGCGCTCGCGCCCTTGGTCTCCTCGATGGAGCGCCACCGAACGAGGCGCTGACAGCCTGACGCGAAACGGACGCGGTTCTCGACCAGCGGCCGCTGCGCCCCACGCCACACTCGTCGCACGTGACGAAGCCGCCCCGGGATCCGGGGCGGCCCCAGCGTAGGGACGCCTCAGGCGGCGGCCGACGCCGGCTCGGTCGCCGCGAGCGCCGGCACCGTCGTCGTCCGGATCTTCAGGAGCTTCTTCACCTCGGCGATGACGAGCACCGCCAGCGAGACGACGAAGGCCGTCATCCACTGCTGGACGGTCAGGTTGACCGTATCGAGGATCGTGTTCGTGATCCTGAGCTCGGTGGCAAGGATGGTGAACAGGAACGCGATCCCGGCGGCCTTGAGAAGCGTCGGGTTCTGGAGCGTCTCCGAGCTGAAGACCGACTTCTCCTCGTCCGCGGTCTCGAGGGCGAACCAGATGTTGGTCAACGAGAAGGCAACGACGCCCATCGTCCGTGCCACGTCCTCTCCGTACTGCGGCGTCGCCCACGAGATGATGCCGAGCGTCACCACGGCCATCGTGAGTCCGGCCACGACGAGCCAGACGATGAGGCGCCGCGACAGGATCGGGACCTCCGGCGAACGTGGAGCGTCATGCATCAGGTCGGGACGGGGCTTGCCATAGCCGAGCCCGATGGCGAGCGCCACCTGGACCGTGAAGTTCACATAGAGCGTCTGGAGCGGCAGGAACGGTAGGCCCCCTGCGATGAACAACAGGCTCGAGCCCAGGAATGTCGCGATGAAGCCGAACAGTGCCGCCATCTGGAAGCGGATGTACCGCACGAGATTGTCGTACAGCGCGCGACCGAGCTCGACCGCCTTGACGATCGTCGCGAAGTTGTCGTCGGTGAGGATCATCACGGCAGCCTCCTTCGAGACCTCGGTGCCGGTGATGCCCATGGCGACGCCGATATCAGCACGCTTCAGCGCCGGCGCATCGTTGACGCCGTCACCTGTCATCGCGACGACGTGACCCTTGCGCTTGAGGATGTCGACGAGGCGGACCTTGTCTTCCGGCGCGACGCGCGCGATGACTCCGACACCCTCGATCTGACGTTCGAGCTCCGCGTCGCTCATCGCGGCGAACTCGGCACCGGTGATCGCGCGACCCTCGATCCCGAGCTGTGAGGCGATCGCCGCCGCCGTGACCGCGTGGTCGCCGGTGATCATCCGGGTCTGGATGCCGGCGGCCTTCGCCTTGGCGATCGCATCGCGTGCCTCCGGCCGGGCCGGGTCGACGATGCCGACGAGGGCAAGCAGGGTGAGATCCGCCACGAGCGGCAACATGTCCGCCGCGGTCGAATCGAACGTCGCGGGATCGAGGTCGCGATAGGCCGTCGCCATCACACGCAGGCCCTGCTCGCCGAGCCGCTGGTTCTCGGCCATATAGCGGTCCTTGCCCTCGCCCGTGATCGGCATGACGGTCCCGTCGCCCTGGATCGCGCCGGTGGATCGGGCGAGCAACTGGTCCGGCGCACCCTTGACGTAGCAGCGCACGACGTCACGGCCGTTCTCGTCGTTCATCCGATGGAACGTGGCCATGAACTTGTACGCGGCGTCGAACGGGACCTCGGCCATGCGCGGGTACTTCTGGCGGGTCAGGACCGGGTCGACGCCGCCCTTGGCGGCAAGCACGACGAGCGCGCCCTCGGTCGGATCGCCGACCAGTCCACCGTCCTTGGCGACAGCATCCGCGCACAGGGCCATCGGCAGCAGGTAGCGCTCGAGAGGCACCTCGCCCTTCCCGGCCTCGCCGGCGATCTGACCGACAGGCGAGTAGCCCTCACCGCTGATGGTGAATCGCTGCCCGACGATCGCCATCTGGACGGCGGTCATCTGGTTCAGCGTCAGTGTCCCGGTCTTGTCCGAGTTGATGGCCGACGTAGAACCGAGCGTCTCGACCGATCGCAGGCGCTTGACGATCGCGCCGGCGGCCGCGAGCGTCGATGTCCCGGCGGCGAGGATCGTGGTGACGACGGCCGGCAGACCGGTCGGGATGGCCGACACCGAGAAGGCCACGGCCGACAGGAACAGGACATCGAAGGGCTGCTTGCGCGCCAGACCGAGACCGATGGAGATCGCCAGCGCGACGCCGGCGATGATGAGGATCTGGTTGGTCAGCTTGTTCAGTTGCTTGGTGAGCGGCGTCGCCTCGGCGGTCTGCCCCTGCAGCATGTCGGAGATGTGGCCGACCTCCGTCGCCATGCCCGTCGCCGTCACGACGAACGTCGCCGCGCCGCGGGTCACCTGCGTGTTCATGAACGCCATGTCGATGCGGTCGCCGAGCGCGGCCTCCGCAGCGACCGGGTCGATGCCCTTCGGGACCGGCGCGCTTTCGCCGGTCAGGGCCGATTCGTCGATCTCAAGCGTCGCCGCGCGCAGGATCCGCCCGTCGGCCGGGATCAGGTCGCCCGCCTCGACATTCACGATGTCGCCCGGCACGAGTCGTTCCATGGGGACCTGGACGACCTCGCCGCCGCGGCGCACCTTGGCCTGGACGACCATCATCTTCTGAAGGGCTGCGACGCTCGCCTCGGCCTTGCCTTCCTGGCTCATTCCCAGGAAGGCGTTGAGCAGGGTCAGCCCGATCAGCAGGACACCCGTTGCGAACTGGTCGGGCAGGAACAGGCTGACCCCGCCGGCGATGAGCAGGACGATCTGCATCGGGTCGCCGTACTGCCGCAGGAACGCCTTCCAGGTCGGCTCCTTCGGCGCATCCGCGAACTTGTTCGGGCCGTAGGTCTGCGTGCGGGTCGCGATCTCCGCGTCGGACAGCCCGGTCTCCTGCTGGACCTTCTGGGCCGCCAACGCTTCTTCCCCGCTCATGGCGTGCCAGACCGGCGGTTCGCCCGCTGTCATCGCGTATCGCTCGGTCATGTTCGCACCACCTCTGCGCTCTTGTTTCGTCGGTCAGCCGAGCAGGACGGCGATCGACATGACAGCCATACACAGGATCGCGAGGATCACCAATAGGGGCCACACGAACTTGATCCACGTGCCATAGCCCACCCGCGCGATCGCCAGCCCACCCATCACGACCGCCGACGTCGGCGTGACGAGGTTCACCAGCCCGTTCCCGGTCTGGTATGCGGTCACCACGAGCTCGGGGGGCACATTCGCGAAGCTGGCGAGCGGAGCCATGATCGGCATCGCCACCGTGGCCAGCCCCGACGACGATGGGATCAGGAACGACAGCGGCAGGAACAAGGCGAACATCAGGTTGATGAACGCGACACCACCGAGCCCGGACACGGCCTGCTCGGCCGAATTGAGGATCGTGTCGGTGATCTGACCGTTGGTCATGATCACGGTCACGCCTCGCGCGATCCCGATGATCAGGGCGACGCCGAGAAGATCTCGAGCGCCGTTGACGAAGCTCTCGACGAAGTTCGTCTCGGAGCTGCGCGCCGCGAACCCGATGAGGATCGAGAACAGCAGGAACGACGCCGTCATCTCCGGGAACCACCAGTAGTGGGTCGGGATCCGCTGGATGCCGAGGTCGGCCCACGGGACGACCCCGATGATCATCACGACGAACGCCAGGAAGAAGAGCCCGAGGACGAGCTTCTGGCGGCTGGTCATGCCGGCCGCCTGCCCGTCGGACGTCGCGGCGAAATGCGAGTCGATCTCCGCTCGGTCGGCGGCGATGAGCGACCGCGCCGGGTCGGCCTTGACTCGCGCGGCATAGCGCATGACCCACCAGACACCGGCAGCCCAGCCGATGATGAGGATCACCAGTCGCCCGATCAGGCCTTCATCGATACCAGTGCCTGCGAATCCGGAAGCGATACCTGTCGCGAACGGATTGATCGTCGACCCGAGCACGCCGATGCCGCACCCGAGGAGCAGGATGGCCGCCCCTGTGAGCGAGTCGTACCCAGCCGCGACCATGACGGTGATCACAAGGACATAGAACGCGAGGCTTTCCTCGGCCATGCCGAACGTGGTACCGCCGAGCGCGAACAGCGCCATCAGGATCGGGATCATCAGGCGCTCGCGGCCGCGCAGGCTTTCGACGACACGTCCGATCCCCGCCTGGATCGCGCCCGCCTGCATCGTGACGCCGAGGAATCCGCCGATCACGAGGATGAACAGCGCCACGTCGATCGCGCCGAAGAGCTCGCCGCTGTTGTAATAGGAGATCGAGCCGTCCTCGCCGGTGATGCCGTAGAGGCCGTTGATCGGCGCGGTGAGCGAGTCGACGATGATGCGAGCAGGGTTCTGCTCGACGGGGTGGTAGGTCCCGGGGATCGGCGTCCCGTCGTCGTTGTAGTCGTAGCGACCCGCCGGGATGATCCACGTCGCGATCGCGACCGCCACGATCAGGATGAAGAGGATGGTGTAGGCCGAAGGAAGCTTGAGCCCTCGCTTGGCAGGCTCCGCCTCGACGGCGGGGGCGGCGGCGGTCATCGACATCCCTCCATCAAGCCTGGGCCGCGACGCCCGCAGTTTCGATGCGCGTGCCGCGCTCCCCGGCGATCACCTGCCTGATCTCGGCCAAGCGGCCGATCGCCGCGGGCTTGCCGGTGTGCTCGGCGAATGCGATCCCTGCCTCGACCTTCGGCCCCATCGAGCCGGCGGGCAGGTCGAGATCGCGGATCTCCTGCGGCGTCGCCCGCCCGACCGGAGCCTGGTTCGGCGTCCCGAAATCGCGGTAGACCGCGTCGACGTCGGTGGCCATGACGAAGAGGTCCGCGCCGAGCTCCTCGGCCAGGAGCGCGCTCGCCCGATCCTTGTCGATGACGACTTCCGCCCCGACGAGCTTGCGGGTACCCGGGGCATACATCGTCGGGATGCCGCCGCCGCCGGCGCAGATGACGACGCACCCGCGCTCCAGCAGCCAGCGGATCGGCCGGATCTCGAAGATCCGTTTCGGCTGGGGTGACGCGACGACGCGCCGCCACTTGTCGCCGTCGGGCTTGATCTCCCAACCCTTTTCTGCGGCGAGCCGTTCGGCCTCGGCCTTGTCGTAGACCGGGCCGATGAACTTGGTCGGGTCGGCGAATGCCGGGTCGTCGGGGTCTACCTCGACCATCGTCAAGAGCGAGGCGAACGGCCGGTCGGCCGGCAGGATGTTGCCGAGCTCCTGCTCGATCATGTAGCCGATCATCCCCTCGGTCTCCGCGCCGAGGACATCCAGCGGGTAGGCCTCGACCGCCTCATAGGCAGAGGCCTGCAGCGACAGCAGGCCGACCTGCGGCCCGTTGCCGTGTGAGATCACGAGCTCGTGCTCGGCAGCGACGGGCGCGAGCTGTTCGGCGGCCACCCGGACGTTCTCGCGCTGCTGGTCGGCGGTCATCGGCTGACCGCGCTGGAGCAGCGCGTTCCCCCCGAGCGCGACGACGATCCGCATCGTGCCCGACCCTCAGTTGCCGATCGTGGCGACGAGGATCGCCTTGATCGTGTGCATCCGGTTCTCGGCCTGGTCGAACACGATCGACGCCGGCGACTCGAAGACCTCCTCGGTGACCTCCATCTCGGTGATCCCGAACTCCGCCGCCATCTCCGCGCCGACCTTGGTATCCGCGTTGTGGAAGGCCGGCAGGCAGTGCATGAACTTCGTGTCAGGGTTGTTCGTCGCGGCCATCGTCTTGGCGTTGATCTGGTACGGCGAGAGCTCGGCGATCCGGTCCTTCCAGACCTCCTTGGGCTCGCCCATCGAGACCCACACGTCGGTATACAGGTAGTCGGCGCCGTCGACGCCCTCTTCGACGGATTCCGTCAGGGTGATCCGTGCGCCCGTCTCTGCCGCGATCGCGCGCGCCTGCGCCACGAGGTCGTCGTGCGGCCAGCGGATGCGCGGCGCGACCAGCCGGACATCCATCCCGAGCTTGGCGGCCCCGATCATCAGCGAATTGCCCATGTTGTTCGCGGCATCGCCAAGGAACGCGAAGGCGATCTGCTCGATCGGCTTGCTCGAGTGTTCACGCATCGTGAGGATGTCGGCCAGGATCTGGGTCGGGTGGAACTCGTCGGTCAGGCCGTTCCACACCGGGACACCGGCGTTCGCGGCCAGGACCTCGACGATGTCCTGATCGAACCCGCGGTATTCGATCCCGTCGTACAGGCGGCCGAGCACACGAGCGGTGTCCTTGATGGTCTCCTTGTGACCCATCTGCGATGAGACCGGGTCGAGGTATGTCACGTGGGCACCCTGGTCATACGCAGCGACCTCGAACGAGCACCGGGTCCGCGTCGAAGTCTTCTCGAAGATCAGGCAGATCTCCTTCTGGCGCAGGTGCTCGGTCTCGGTGCCGGCCTTCTTGGCGGCCTTGAGCTCCGCGGCCAGATCGAGGAGATAGCGGATCTCCTCTGGCGTGTAATCGAGTTCCTTGAGGAAGTTGCGACCCTTGAGACTGGGGGTCGGGGTGAGCGTCGCCATGTCGTCCTCCGTCGTCGGTCGTCGTGCTGGTCGTCGTTCCGTTGGTCGCGGTGTCGATCAGACCGGGTCGCGCAGGAGCGGACAGGTCATGCAGTGGCCACCGCCCCGTCCCTTGCCGACCTCGGACCCATCGAGGGTGATGACCTCGACCCCTGCCTTGCGCAGGAGCGTGTTGGTGAATTCGTTCCGTTCGTACCCGACCACCACGCCGGGCTCGAGGGCCACGACGTTGTTGCCGTCGTCCCACTGCTCACGCTCGGCCTGGGACGCATCGCCGCCTGTGCCGACGACCGTGATGTCCTTCAGCCCGAGGGCGTCCTTGATCGCGCCGAGGAACGAGTCCTCGCGGCGGATGTCGAGCTCACCTTCCTGCTCGGCCGGCCGGACCGAATACGCCGTGATGGACTCGACGACCTTGGGGTACATCGTGACCTTGTCGCGGTCGAGGAAGGTGAACACCGTGTCGAGGTGCATGTGGGCGCGGTCGCGGGTCATGCCGGCCGCGATCACCCGGTCGGCGGCACCCTTCGCGAACAGGGCGAGCGCGATCTTCTCGATCATCTGACCGGTCGTCCGCTCGCTCATCCCGATGGCCACGGTCCGATTCCCGATCGGCATGATGTCGCCACCCTCGGAGCTCGCGCGACCAAAGGATTCACCCTCCTGCTCCCGCGAGTACCAGAAGTCGAAGCCGGCATCCCGGAAGTTCGGATGGAAGCGGTAGATGGCCTCGACGTTGAGGGCCTCGAGCCGCCGAGCCGGCCAGTACATCGGGTTGACGACGACGCCGCCGTAGATCCACGCCGATGGGTCGCGTGTGAAGTAGCTGTTCGGCAGCGGCCGGAGGATGAAGTCGTCGTCCTCCATCGCGGCGACGACCAACGAGCGCTTCGTGACCTCGCCGTTCCCGACGCCTCGAACGCCCTTGCCGACCAGGATGTCGCGACCCTCGCGGACGGTGAGACCGCCGATCAGGTGGTCGGCGAGCGTCACCGCGTCGACCTCATCGAGGTACGCCCGGATCTCGTCCGACATCCCGGCGCCGACCGTGAACGGCGTGACCGCCCGATCGAGCACCCACTGCTTCGCATCCTCGGCCCGCAGGGTCTCCGCGAGCAGCTCCTCGAGATACACCACGTCGATGCCCCGGTCGCGCATCAGGTCGGCGAACGCGTCGTGCTGCTGGCGGGCGCGGCGGACCCACAGGACGTCGTCGAACAGGAGCTCGTCGTGGTTGTTCGGGGTGAGCCGCTTGAGCTCGAGATCGGGCCGATGGATCATCACCCGCCGGAGCTTCCCGACCTCCGAGTGGACGCCGAATTCCCATGCGGTCGCGGCCGGGCGATGGGGCTCGGATGGGATGACGGCAGCCATCTGGGGTTCCTCCTGACCAGCCCGGCGACGGGGCGTTCCGGGGCCGGTGACGCGTGTTGCTGCGTGGCGGCGAGCGGAGGCCGGCGAGCAACGTCGGACGGCTCCGCGACTCGTTCTTACGACACACCGGGGCGCCGGGTGGTGTCATCACCCGTCTCGGGTGATGAATGCGGGGATGCGCCAAACT
>Ga0070675_100002889_pt1 | contig 12950 bp, 10 predicted proteins | sample KBSM43metaG_FD_65343 | JGI IMG/M metagenome (GOLD analysis project Ga0070675, IMG submission 65343) | Miscanthus rhizosphere microbial communities from Kellogg Biological Station, Michigan, USA - KBS M4-3 metaG | ecosystem: Host-associated > Plants > Roots > Rhizosphere > Soil ...
ACGCAGACGGCCGCGAAGCTCGAGGGCGAGGGGTATATCCGCGTCCTGGTCACGCGCGGCGTCGGCGAGCTTACGTACGATCTGAAAGCCACTCCGAATCCTTCAGTCGTGATCATCGTCAAACCGCAGGTCGACCCCGCGGCAGAGGTGTACGAGAAGGGCGTCCGGGTGGTTGTCGTGGATGTCGTGCGCAATCACCCGGCGACGGTGAACCCGATGATCAAGAGCAACAACCTGATGAACAGCGCGCTCGCCATGCAGCAGGCGCTGCGGTCGAACGCCTTCGAGGGCGTGATGCGCAACTACAAGGGCGAGCTGACGGAGTGCACGACGGCAAATCTGTTCATCGTGAAGAACAACGTTGCCCTTACTCCACCTCTCGACGCCGGGTTGCTGCCCGGCATTACCCGAGAGTTTGTGTTCGATATCGGAAAGGAAGCCGGGGTGGAGGTGGCGGAACAGGTCCTTCGCGATGACGACCTATTCAGAGCGGACGAGGCGTTCCTCACGAGCACGACGCGGGAACTGGTCCCGATCGTCACGGTGAACGATCGGACGATCGGCAACGGCAGGCCCGGCGCGGTGACCTGGAGGCTCCTGAACGCGTTCCGCCGCGCCGTGGAGGCGAGCTAACGGCAGGCGGACCTCGAACACGGTCCCGCGGCCCTCAGCCGCGCGGCATGCAATCGAACCACCGTGTCGTTTGACGATTTCCGAACTGATGAAGAGGCCAAGACCGGTGCCCGGAATCGCACCGACGGTGTTTGCCCGATACCCCCGTTCGAAGACATGACTGCGGTCCGCCTCCGGTATGCCGATTCCGTGATCGCGGATCGAAATCGCCGCATCGCTGCCGTCGGCGCGGATGCTGATGTCGATTTCTCCACCGTCCGGCGAGTATTTGATCGCGTTGCTGATCAGATTCTGCAGAACCCGCTGGATGCGGCGCTCGTCGTAATCGACCATGACCGACTCTCCTGAACCGGTGTAACGAAGCGCGTGGCCTCGCGCAATCGCCTCCATTTGATCCTTCGCGGCTTCAACGGTCCGGCGCAGATCAGCGGGCCGACGCTCCAGCGCGATTCCACTGCCGTCGAGCGAGTGGAGATCGGATAGTTGGTCAACAAGCGAGACCGCCTGTAGCGCCGCCGATTCGATGCGATGGAACACGCGCGGGTTGTCGCTTCCCCGATCGCGAATCGCAACGCGCGCCGAGCCGAGAATGACGGCCAGCGGGTTCTTCACGTCGTGTGAAATCGTGGCGAGAATCGCGGCACGCTCGGTGCGCAGCTGGCGCTCGCGCTGCGCGAGGTCCTCTGCCTTAATCTGCTGCTTACGCTTCGCGGAGACGAGCAGGCCGACGGTAATGGCAATCGTGCCGAAAATAACCTCGTCTTTCCACTGCTCGAGCGGAGGCAACCGTCCGGAGAGCACCAGGTCGTCGCCGACGACCACTGTAATGGCGACGGTCACCGCCGGTCCTGTCCCACCGAGCAGCGCGGCCATGACGACCAGCAGCACGGCAAACATGACGTACACGTTGTCCGACGCTCCGGTCGCCGACGCGAATACCGCAACCGCGACGCCTGCAATAATGCCCGCCGTATAGGCCAAGACAATGCGCCACGCCCTTCGTTTCAGCGGTGCCAAACCCTCAACGTCCATGGCGTGATGTGCTTAAGACGGATCGCTCATCGAATTAGTTGCGATTTCCGGTCCAAGGGCGAGGCGCGAATATCAGGCGAACGCCTCGAGGGGCGGGCACGAGCAGAAGAGGTTGCGATCACCGTACGGATTGTCGATGCGCCCGACGCTTGGCCAGAACTTATTAGTCCGGACAAACGGTAGAGGGAATGCCGCCTCTTCACGTGAGTAGGAGTGTGACCAATCCGCCGCGGCAATCGCCTCGGCGGTGTGCGGGGCGTTCTTGAGCACGTTGTCGACCCTGTCCACCTTTCCGGAAACGATGGCTTCGATTTCGTGGCGAATCTGAATCATCGCGTCGCAGAAGCGATCGAGCTCCGCTTTGTCCTCGCTCTCGGTCGGTTCGACCATCAGCGTCCCGGCCACCGGAAACGACACAGTCGGCGCGTGAAAGCCGTAATCCATGAGGCGTTTTGCCACGTCCATCTCTTCGATGCCCGCCGACTTGAAGCCCCGCAAATCGAAGATCAATTCATGCGCGACGCGGCCGTTCGCACGCGCGTACAGCACGGGATAATGCTGCTGCAGCCGCGCCTTGATGTAATTCGCGTTCAGGATGGCGTATCGCGTCGCGTCCGTCATTCCCTCCGCGCCCAACAGCCTGACATACGCATACGAAATCAACAGAATGCTCGCACTGCCCCACGGCGCTGCCGACACTGCGTGGATGGCGCGATCCCCTCCAGTTTTCGTCAACGGATGCCCAGGCAAATACGCGGCCAGATGCGCGGCGACCCCAATCGGGCCCATGCCAGGCCCGCCGCCGCCATGTGGGATGGCAAACGTCTTATGCAGGTTCAGATGACAGACGTCCGCACCGATCGCCGCGGGGCTCGTCAGCCCGACCTGCGCGTTCATGTTCGCGCCATCCATGTAGACCTGGCCGCCGTGTTCGTGGACGATCGCGCAAATCTCCTGTATGTCGTCCTCGAAGACGCCATGCGTCGAGGGATACGTGATCATGAGCGCCGAAAGATGATCGCGATGCTCCGCCGCCTTCCTGCGCAGGTCCGCGACATCCACATTGCCGTTGGCGGCGGTCGCGACAACGACGACGCGCATGCCCGCCATCGCGGCGCTGGCTGGATTGGTTCCGTGGGCCGACGCGGGGATCAGCACGATATCCCGATGTGAATCGCTGCGGTCGCGGTGGTACGCGCGAATCACCATCAGGCCGGCAAATTCTCCCTGCGCGCCGGAGTTTGGCTGCAGTGAGACCGTTGCAAAGCCGGTGATCTCCGCCAGCGCCTGCTCCAGCTCGGCAATGACTTGCGCATACCCCTGCGCCTGGTCGATAGGGGCGAATGGATGGATTCGGGAAAAGTGCTCCCAGGTGACCGGCAGCATCTCGGTCGCGGCATTCAGCTTCATCGTGCACGAACCGAGCGGAATCATCGACGTATCGAGCCCGATGTCCTTCCGCTCGAGCGACCGGATGTAGCGCATCATCTGCGTTTCCGATCGATGCGTGTTGAATACCGGGTGGGTCATGAACGCGGATGCGCGCCGCGGTTCAGGATTCGGGATTCGGGATTCGGCCGCTTCCCAGTCGATCGTGTGACTGGATTTGCCGAACGCTTTCGCGAACACGTTTACGATGTCCTGGACATCCGCCCTGGTCACCGTCTCGTTCAGCGAAATGCCGACCGTGCGGTCGTCGATGTACCTGAAATTGATGCCCGCTTCCAACGCGGCGCGGCGAACCGCCTCCAGTCCTGACGGGACCTCGAGGCACAGCGTATCGAAATAGGATGGATTCGTTTGCGTCACACCGTTGGCTGCGATCTCACGCTCCAGCACCCGTGTCAGTCCGTGGACGCGATCCGCAATCGATTTCAGGCCATCAGGACCATGGTAGACGCCGTACATCGCGGCCATGTTCGCCAGCAGCGCCTGTGCCGTGCAGATATTCGATGTCGCCTTCTCGCGCCGGATGTGCTGCTCACGCGTGGCCAGCGCCATTCGGTAAGCCTTGCGTCCGTGCACGTCGACGGACACACCGATGATTCGTCCCGGCATCTGGCGTACGTAGGCCTGACGGGTCGCGAAAAACGCCGCGTGCGGACCACCGTAGCCGAGCGGAACACCGAATCGCTGCGAGTTGCCGAAGACGACATCGGCGCCCATCTCCCCGGGTGGCTTCAAGAGCGCCAACGCAAGCAGGTCTGCGCCAATCGCGACCAGCACGCCTGCCCGATGGGCGCTGGCGATAAACGGCTCGAGATCGATCACCGTTCCGTACTGGTCAGGGTACTGAAGCAGCACGCCGAACACCCGCGGCTCGAATGTCATCGCCTCCATCGGGCCAACATGCAATTCGATGTCGAGCGGTTCTGCACGCGTGCGCAGTACATCGATCGTTTGCGGTAGACAGCGATCGCTGACGAGAAAGAGGCTTCGCTCGGCTTCGGTGCCAGGCGAGGCTCGCCGTGCACCCGAACGTGCGCGGTGGAGCAGCGTCATCGCTTCAGCCGCTGCCGTCGCCTCGTCGAGCAACGATGCGTTGGCGACGTCCATCCCCGTCAACTCGGCGACCATCGTCTGAAAATTCAGCAATGACTCGAGACGTCCCTGCGCGATTTCGGCCTGGTACGGCGTATACGGCGTATACCAGCCCGGGTTCTCCATAACCATCCGCAGGATCACGGCAGGTGTGATCGTGTCGTGGTAGCCGAGCCCGATGTACGAGCGGAATGTCTTGTTCCGCCGGGCGATGCTCGACAGGCGCCGCAGATACGCGTACTCGCTTTCAGCCGGCGGAAGATTCAGCGGCCGCTTCACGCCGATCGAAGCTGGAATGGCCTCGTCCATGAGCGTATCGAGCGACGCTGCGCCGACGGCGGCAAGCATCCGATCGCGATCGTCTGGCGAGGGACCTATATGGCGGCGGGCAAACCTGTCAGTCGCGTCGAGTCGGTTCATCCGAGGTGTGATTGATACTGCGACGCGTCGAGCAGCGCGCCCGAATCGGTCGGCGTGGCGAGCTTGACTTTGATCATCCACGTCCCGTGAGGATCGGTGTTGACCACTTCCGGATGGTTCTTCAGCTCGTCGTTGACGGCCGTTACCTCCCCACTCATCGGAGCAAAGAGTTCGGACACAGCCTTCACGGATTCAATCGATCCGAACGACTCGCCCGCCGCGATTGTGCGGCCGATTTCCGGCAGTTCGACGTACACGACGTCGCCAAGCTGCTGCTGGGCGTAATCGGTGATGCCGATTTCGCCCGTCTCGCCGTTGACCCGAATCCATTCGTGGTCCTTGGTGTATTTCCGGTCCGCCGGATACGCCATGGTGCTCTCCGGGCGGTCTCACGACCCGCCCCTACACGCTCTGTAAAAGACCTGCCCCTACATCTGCCGTTTATAGAACGGCAGCGGGACGACTGTCGCCCGCGACATGCGGCCTCGCACATCGATCGTAACGTCCGATCCCGGTGTCGTCAGATCGAGCGGCACATACGCCATCCCGATCGATTTCTTCAAAAATGGCGTCTGAGTTCCACTCGTGACGACGCCGATTGGCTTGTCCCCACGAACGACCTGATAACCGTGGCGTGCGATGCCGCGATCCAGGAGTTCAAACCCAACGAGCTTGCGTGTGATGCCCTGTTCCTTCTGTTCACGCAGGCGTTCGTGCCCGATGAACGACTCTTTCTTCCAGCCAACAATCCACGCCAGGTCCGCCTCGAGCGGCGTGGTGGTTTCGTCGATATCGTTGCCGTACAACCGCATCGCCGCTTCGAGACGCAGCGTATCGCGTGCACCGAGGCCACAGGGAATCACGTCGGCCGAGCGACCCGACTGCAGAATCGCTTCCCAGACACGATCGGCGGTTGCGGGAGGAACGAAGATCTCGAATCCATCCTCGCCGGTATAACCCGTTCGCGAAATCAACGCACGGGCACTTGCGACCTCGCCGTGCGCGAACCAGTAGTATTTGACAGCGGACAGATCGACCGTGCACAGCGGCTGCAGGACGTCGACCGATGCGGGACCTTGAATCGCAATGAGGGCATACCGGCTGCTCGAATCGACGGCAGCGGCTTCACCGGCCTCCCGAATCTGCGCCGCAATCCAGGCGTAATCCTTCTCGATGTTCGACGCGTTGACGACCATCATGAAGTGATTCGGCGCCATGCGATAGACGAGCATGTCGTCGACGAACGTTCCTTCGAAGGTGGTCAAGGCTGAGTAGTGCGCCTGCCCGATCTGCAGCCGGCTCGCGTCGTTGCTCGAAATCCGCTGCACGGCCGCCAGCGCATCCTTGCCAGCGATTTCGATCTCGCCCATGTGACTGACGTCGAACACACCCGCGCGCGTCCGCACGGCCATGTGCTCGGCCGAAATGCCCGAGTACTCGACCGGCATCTCCCAGCCGCCAAAGGGAACCATGCGCGCGTTGGACCTGCAGTGGCGGGCGTGAAGCGGCGTTTTCTTGAGGGTTGAAGCGATCGTCTCGGTCATCGGAAGTCGACGCGGGGCGATCCGAGTTTACTGTGAAATTCGCTCTCGCGGAACGTTACGACGCGGTGCGAAGCGGCGCCGACGCGTCAATCAGCAGACGTTCCAGCACGTTGGCAAGCACTGCGGCAGTGACCGGTCCTGTAGACGAGAGCTCGTGCGCCTTGAAGAGCGAACCGCGTCGATTGACCAGGAATAGATAGAGGTCGCAGGCGCCGGCAAGTTCGCTCGGATCGTGTGACGCGAGCACGACCGCGGCGCCCCGATCGCGCTTGGCTTCGATGGTCCGCGACAACCAGCGCGCGCCGTCCACGTCGAGCCCTTCCCACGGCTCGTCGAGCACAACCAGTCCGAGGTGAGGGCGCGAGAGCACGGTCCGCAGGCCGAGCAGTTGGCGCGTGCCGCGCGACAGGGTTCGGATCCGGCGCTGCTCCGGCGTGATCGGATTGCCGGTCGCCAGACTGCCCCAGTGACGCGCTCGAACGGAGCCCGGCAACGTGAAGTCGCCGGCAAAATACGCGACGTTGACGCGGGCGACGGCACGGCGTGGCGGCATGCCGCGCACCTGCACTTGACCTTCCGACGGCGAGATCAATCCCGCAATCGCGCGTAGAACCGTCGTCTTCCCCGCGCCGTTCGGTCCGATGACGCCGAGTACCTGGTTCGGGGCGACCTCGAACCTCAGCGCATAGACCACCTCGCGCCGACCATAAAGGAGGCTGACATCATCAACAGAAAGAAGCGCCTCGCTCACTGCGCGGCCTCGAGCGGTGCGGAGCCGCGCACGATCGAAACCATCGCGGCTCCGAACGCGATGAGGGCGCTCGCACACACGGTTACCAGCATGAAGCGATCTCCGGTCGACCACGTCGTACCCATCAGTTGAACGGGCGAGGCCACCCGCGCCATGGAGGGAATCGTCAGTACCAGCAACCACACAACGGTTGTTGCCGTTCGAGACGAGAAGGCTGCAACACCCCAGGCCAGGAGCGAGGCGGCGATACACGCTGCACAGGTGCCAGGAGCGATCGACAGCCAGCGCGTACCACGGCTCGTTGCGGCCTCGAACGCGCCAATGCACAACCAGCTGACGATGCCCGGGAGAATAGAGACCAGGCAATGCGCGAGTGCAATTTGCCAGCGAGGTGTGCTCGACGTGAGCAGCAAATCGTAGTACCCACGCCGCGCGGCAAACCTGAAGCCGGACGCCGCAACAAAGAACTGCAGCAATAACACCGGCGTCAACGCATCGATCGCGGCCGACGGGTCGTTCATCAGACGCATCGCGCCCGCCACCACGGCGATGGCAAGGGCGACGACAAACAGTGGCGGCACAACAGGAACGATATGAAAGTACCGCACCGCATAGAGGAACCTCACGGCTCGGACGGCCCCTCATGTACTGCGGCGGCCGCGCGTACCTCGGCCGTCGCGCTCGCAGAGCGAACCCACGCGGGCAACTGTCGGCTCGTATCGACGTCCTGCTGCGTATACCGCAGGTAGGCCTCGAGCGTGTGATAGCTGATATCGAGCTGGCGGCATGCGCGACGTTTGTTCCGGCCGCACCGCTCGAAGACGAGCCGCGCGTAACGGCTGCCCCACGCCCGCATCGATTCTCCGGCGGCCATCGAAGGACCGACCACCTCCAGATACTCGCCGCGCAATTGAGGCGGGAGGTCGTCGAGCTCAATGTGATTGGATTCCGCAAGCGCCACGGCACGTTCGATGAACCGCTCGAGCTCGCGCACGTTTCCAGGCCACGTGTACATCCGCAGCGCATCAACGGCTGCATCCGACAACGACAGCTCGCGCGTCTTGCTGTGACGTGCGAGGAAATACGTCGCAAGCTCGCTGATGTCCTCGCGCCTGGAACGCAGCGGCGGCACGTGGATTTCAACCCCTCCGAGCCGATAGGAAAGGTCGGTTCGAAACAGGCCACGCGACACCATGTCGGATAGCGGGCGATTGGTGGCCGCCACGATGCGGGTATTTACGCGTCGCGATCCGTGCCCGCCGACTCGCTCAACCGCAACGTCCTGAATGGCACGCAGCAGCTTCGCCTGCGCCGAGAGCGACAGGTCGGAGATTTCATCGAGAAACAACGTGCCGCCTTCAGCGTGCTCGAACTTTCCCTGACGGCCGCGCACACCCGTCGCCGTCCGTTCCTCGATGCCGAACAACTCGGCTTCGAGCAGCGTCTCCACGAGCGCAGCACAATTGACGGCGACGAACGGACCGGTGCGCCGGCGGCTGACCTCGTGAATCTGGCGGGCGACCAGTTCCTTGCCGGTCCCGCTCTCGCCTTCGATTAACACGGTGAAATCGGTATGCGCGACGCGTTCGAGACGGCCACGGAGCGTCTGCATGATGCCGCTCGAACCGATCAGCGGCGCCAAACCGTCGGATGGTCGCGCGGTACTCGACACGCGGCTGCGGGATGCTTCCAACACCAGGCCACCGAGCTGTGCTGAAGCCACAAGAAAGTCGAGCTGAAGATCCCCTGGCGGGGTCGCCGCATCAAAGGTCACTTCCAGCATCCCCTGCGTCCGGAGATCGCCAGTCGGCACACCGAGCACGATCGACTGCGACGTGCGCGTCGGCGTCACCAGACGTGCGTGGCACCGCAACGGAATTTCGCGAAGCCGCACGACGCGCATACCGGCAATGCGCTGAACCTCGCGTTCGAAGACCGCCTGGAGATCGCGTTCAACGGGATCGCCTACCAGCGCCTCGCCTACCGCCCGTAATACCTGCGCCATTCCATCGTCGACTACGTCCATCAACAGCCTCCGCCTCGGCTATACCAAGCGTGATGCCACGACCGGCGCTGCGGGAGTTTCCTCGACAGATGGAGCTTCGGCGAATTCGATGTCACAAGATGCAGGTCGATCCGGGTAAGGCATGCCCCGCTGCATTTCGGGTGCGAGAAGGGGCGCGGGCAGCGCATACCCGTCACCCCGTATGTCGACGGCACGATCAAACGCAAACGCCACTCGATAGTGCACAGCGTCGGGTTCGACTTTGAACACGAAGGCACGTGCTACACGACTGCGGACAAGGATGCGTCCCTCGGCCGAGACGATATGGACGTCGAGATGCCGGCCTGGCAGCAGTCGCTCGGTGGTTTCCATGACCGCGCCCCAGCTCGATGCTTCGACGACCCGCAGCCGACCCCCCGTCCGTAAGCGGGCGTGCCCGAGTGGTTCGTCTGCAGCCACGTTCCGACGCGTTGCGCGGCGTCGTTCCATGTCAGAAGACTTCCGCCCAGGCACCGCTGCTCGCGACCAGCCGGAGAACACGCGTGCGGCCGGTGGCGCCAAGCACACGAACCGCGTACTCGGATCTGTCCGCGCCCCGGAGGTACAACGTTCGCGACGAAGCTGTCCCCAGCGGCGAGAAGGACATCAAAGCGCCCGAATCAAATGTGGATGTCACGTCAGGATCGTTGAGAAACAGCGCGACATGTGGGAACAGATTTGACAGACGAACGGGAACGTCGATCGGGGTGTCGATACCAGCCGCGATATCGCGCGTACGAACGCCATCGGCGTTGTTGTCCACGTACGTGCCTACGATGAACGTGCCGTCAGCGGCGCTGAGCTGCAGTGCGACATTCGCGGATCGTGCGACCGCCTGTGCACGCGCGAGTGCAAGTCGACTCGCGAGGTAGCGTGCTGCGCCCAGCGTCCGGCTCCGCTCGACACCGGCAGTGAGCTGAGGAATTGCCGCGGCGGCAAGTACCGCAACGAGGCCGGCCGCGAATACGACCTCGATGAGCGTGTAGCCGCGCGAAGTGTCGGCGCGCGCGGGCCGCGGGCGGCGCGGCGCGCCCCCGCGACCCGACACGACTGCTACTGACCTGACTTCGGGCCGGTGACCGTGATCAGCGGTTTCATCTTGAGGAAGCTCTTCTCCCCAACGCCGCTGACATTCATCAGGTCTTCCACCTTCTTGAACCCGCCGTTCTTCTGCCGATAGTCGATGATCCGCTCCGCCATTTTCGGCCCGACACCGGGAATGGTGGCGAGCTGATCGACGGTTGCGGTGTTCAGGTTGACCGGTGCCGTGGCGGTCGCCGTGACAGTTGCTGCGGCCTTCGGCGTCGTGGCCTTGTTCTGCGCGCTCGCTACAGCGGCGCTGACTGCGACTCCGAGAATCGCAGCCATCAGGATGCGGGTGATCATCTCGTCCTCCTCGTGACATCGTTTGCGGATTGGAAGGTTCCGGCGATCCCGCTTCCGATGCGTTAGGTCGGGCGCACGGGCATGTTAAGACCGCCGGAACATCTCGCCATTGAGCAAGTGGATGGCCGGACGAGAGATCAAGCTCCTGTCGTTGGATGCCGAAGGAAAGGTGCGACTTATCGGCCGCGGCCGAGAGGCGGCGGATTCTGCGCGCGTGGAAGGCGACAACCGGAGTGGGCGCACGGCCAACCAGGGTTGTCGCCAACGAGCAGCCGTGCACGATCTCGAAGGATCGTGGGAACGCCGGCGCGTCGATCGTTAGGCGTCTAGAGACCTACTTCGCGCGGCCCTTGTACCCCGTCGACAGCATCTGGACCTTCCATGCGGCGTTGCGGCCGACGATGTAGAGCGTTTTCTTGTCGGGTCCCGCAAAAGCGAGGTTCTGCGGCGCACGCGCCAACGGGATTGTTCCCAGGTGCTGCCCTCGCGGGCTGAACACTTGTACGCCGATGGTGGTCGCCACATATACGCGCCCCTCGGTGTCGACAGCGAGGCCATCGGCACCGCTCGCGACGCCCTGCGCGTCCTTCTGGACGCCTTCGTACCTGGCGAAGTTGCGCTTCGGTCCAAGGGTGCCGTTCGGCTGCACGTCCATCGCGATCAGATACTCGCCGCGCGTGTCGTTGACGTAGAGCGTCTTTTCGTCGGGACTCAGCTGAATGCCGTTGGGATTGGTGATGCCCTCGGCGACCTTTGCAGCCCGGCCGCTGTTCGGCGCGATGTAGTACACGGCCGCCACGAAGGGGGTCGCTGATGGGGCCTTTCCTCGCGCCTGCGCTTCGGAAAGCGGTCCTGGCACGGTGAAGTAGATGCCGTCGTTCTTGGCGAGGACGAGATCGTTCGGGTTCCCGTTGAAGTCGTCGGCCAGCGTCGCTTCGGCGCCCTTGGGACCAATCACGCCGATTTGGACGTGCGCCGGTCCCCTCTGGACCGACACCATCCGGCCCTTCGAGTCGAAGGCCAGTGCGTTCGATCCGTTTGAATTCTCGAGATACACAGAGACCTTGCCGTCTCGATCGATCCGCGTGATCCGGTTCGCGCCGCCTTCGGTGAACGCCAGCGTGCCGTCGGGAAGCGCGACCGGCCCTTCGGTACCCTGAAAGTCATCCTTGATGACGATGACCTTCGTCCCCGCCTTGACCACGCCCGGAATCTCCGGTGCGACGGTATCCGTAGCAGGCGGTAGCGGAGGCTGACCCTGCCCCGGAGCCTGGCCAAGCACGGGCGCGGCGCACATCGCGCCGAACAGGAAAACCGCAACAGCAACCTTCATCGTTCCGCTCCTTTGGAAGAAATGAGGACGACAGATGAGTGATCGGGTCACTTGTCGAGCGAAAGGCGATAGAGATTACTTTGTGCCGCACGCCTCCAGATCAAATAGGAGGTATCAGAGAGACGGCGCGATTGTAGCGGATCCTATCGAGGGATTTTCGCGAACCCGACGCGGATTAATCGGCGCCGTGGAGCACCGACGGGGTCATGCGACGCCCACCTGAGAGTCGCGATACCACGCCACCGTTCTGGCCAGCCCGTCTTCGAAGCTGACGATCGGCTCATATCCCAGGATGCGACGGGCTTTGGAGATGTCGGCCTGCGAATCCTTGACGTCGCCCGGCCGTGGCGCCGCGTAGATCGGTTCCACCCTGGCCGCGACGAGATCGCGGATGGTCGTGAACAACGTGTTCAGCGAGATCCGGCCACCGGTCGCGACGTTGATGACTTCGCCGCTCGCACCTGCCGCGGTGCACGCCCGAAGCACTCCGTCCACGACATTGGCGACGTACGTGAAATCGCGTGTGTGCTCGCCGTCGCCAAAGATCGTCGGTTGACGCCGCTCGCACAGTGCGCTGATGAAAAGCGAGATCACTCCGGAGTACGGTGACGAAGGATCCTGTCGCGGTCCAAACACGTTGAAATACCGGATGGTCACCGTTTCGAGGCCGTAGAGGCGCGTGAACATCTGGCAGTACTGCTCCGCGACGAGTTTTTGCAGGGCATACGGTGACAGCGGCGCCGTCGGCATCGTCTCGATCTTCGGCAACGTCGGTGTATCGCCGTACGCGGACGATGAGCCGGCGTAGACGAGGCGCTTGACACGTGCATCGCGCGCCGCCACGAGGATGTTCAACGAGGCGTCGATATTCGCGCGGTTCGAGGTGATCGGGTCCTGCACCGAGCGCGGCACCGACGGGATCGCCGCCTGGTGCAGCACGTAGTCGACCTCTGTGACCGCACGTCGCGCGACTTCCAAATCGGCAAGATCGCCTTCAACGAAATCCACCGACGTGAGGTGCGCGATGTTCTGGCGCTTCCCGGTGCAGAGGTTGTCGACGACGCGCACGCGCTCGCCGCGGCGAACCAGTTCTTCCACCAGATGAGATCCGATAAAGCCCGCGCCGCCAGTGACCAGATAAGTCGCCATAGTGAAGTGAGAACTGAGCAAAAAAAGGGCCGACCTCACGCCTTCACGTTCCGCTTCGGCGAGGTCGGCGTCAGATTGGGTTAAAGCGTCACAGTCAGCCGATAAGCCGAATTCTGT
>Ga0070675_100002892_pt1 | contig 12942 bp, 11 predicted proteins | sample KBSM43metaG_FD_65343 | JGI IMG/M metagenome (GOLD analysis project Ga0070675, IMG submission 65343) | Miscanthus rhizosphere microbial communities from Kellogg Biological Station, Michigan, USA - KBS M4-3 metaG | ecosystem: Host-associated > Plants > Roots > Rhizosphere > Soil ...
GAGAACGTCATCGCGCCGACGAACGTGCCGATGAACAGCTCCACGCGGTTGCCGTGCGGCAGCGGGACCGGGATATTGAATGCGAGCGGGTTGCTGACGACGGCGAAGGCGATGAGGACCGCGGCGAGGCCGACGAGCGAGTGCATCGCCGCGACCAGCTCCGGCATCTGCGTCATCTCGACGCGCTTGGCCGCGTACCACCCGATCAGTCCGCCGACGGCGAGCGCAGCCATGGAGAGATGGATGTTGTGCGTGACGGCAAAGGTGACGAGCACCGCAATCAGCATCCCGACGATGCCAAAGCGGTTGCCCTGCCGGGCCGAGAGCGGATGCGAGAGCCCCTTCAGCGCGAGGATGAAGAGAACGCTCGCGACGAGATAGAGAAGGGCAACCTGGTTGGCGGACAGCAGCTGCGTCATTACTTCTTCGGGTCCTTCTTCTTGAACATCTCGAGCATCCGCTCGGTGACGAGGAACCCGCCGAAGGTGTTGATGGCTACGAGCACCACGGCCGCGCCGCCCAGCATGGAGCCGAGCCCGCTGCCCTCGGCGCCGGCGGCGAGGATGGCGCCGACGATGATCACCGAGCTGATGGCGTTGGTCACGCTCATGAGCGGCGTGTGCAGGGCCGGCGTCACGGTCCACACCACGTGGTAGCCGACGAAGACGGCCAGGACGAAGACCGTCAGGTTGGTGATGAGCGGGTCGACCGCGACTCCGTGCACAGGTCAGCTCCTCGCGGGGGCGCCGTCGGCGCAGACGAGCGTGCCGGCGATGATCTCGTCGGCCTTGTCGATCTTCAGCTCGCCAGTCTTGGCGTCGAACAGCAGGTTGATGAAGTTCAGGAGGTTGCGCGCGTAGAGCGCGCTCGAATCGGCGGCCATGTCCGCGGGCAGGCTCGACGGCGCCACGATCTTGACGCCGTGCTTCAGCACCACCTGGTCGGCCACGCTATAGGCGACGTTGCCGCCCTGCTTCACGGCCAGGTCCACGATGACCGACCCGGGCTTCATGGCGGCCACCGTCTCTTCGGTGACCAGCCGCGGTGCGGGGCGCCCGGGAATGAGCGCCGTGGTGATGATGATGTCGGCGGCCTTGGCGCGCTCCTGGATGAGCGCGGCCTGCCGCTGCTTGTAGTCGTCGCTCATCTCGCGCGCGTAGCCGCCGGCCGACTCCTGCGCCTTGAGCTCCTCGGCCGAGAGCGCCACCTCGACGAACTTGGCGCCCAGCGATTCGACCTGTTCCTTCACGGCCGGCCGCACGTCGAACACCTCGATGACCGCCCCGAGGCGCTTGGCGGTGGCGACGGCCTGCAGCCCGGCGACGCCGGCGCCCAGGATCAGCACCCGCGCGGCTTTCACCGTGCCGGCGGCCGTCATCAGCATCGGCATGAAGCGGCCGTACTCGTAGGCGGCCACCAGCACCGCCTTGTAGCCGGCGATGTTGGCCTGCGACGACAGCACGTCCATCGCCTGCGCGCGCGAGATGCGCGGCAGCAGCTCCATGGCGAAGGCGGTGACGCCGCTCGAGACGATCCCGTCCAGCGGTTCGTGAGGCGACAGCAGGCCGACGAGCAGGCTGCCTTTCCGGAGCAGCGCGAGCTCCTGCGGCTCCGGCTTGCGCACCTTCAGGACGACATCGGCCTGATAGGCTTCCGCGGCGGTGGCTGCGATTCGGGCGCCCGCCGCTTCGAAGTCGCTGTCGCGGATGGCGGCCCTTTCACCGGCGCCGGCCTGGATGACCACGGTGTGGCGGCCGCCCGCCACGAGCTTTTTCACGGTTTCCGGGGTAGCGGCCACACGCGCTTCGCCCGGATAGATTTCGGCTGGTACGCCGATGTGCATCGAGTTGAACCCCTATCGAGTGACCCCTGAGGTGCCGCCCGGATTCAACGCTCCGCATCGGCCACGAGGTTGCAGCCCGATATTCTATCGGATTACACGTGGCTGCGGGTCTTTAGACCTGCCTACTGCTGGAAAGTGTCGCAGCTCTGAATCTGGCCGCTTTCGAGGCCGCGCTTCAGCCAGGAGACGCGCTGCTCCGACGAGCCGTGCGTGAAGGATTCCGGCACCACACGGCCTTGTGTCTGCCGCTGCAGCCGATCGTCGCCAATCGCCGCGGCGGCGCGCAGCCCTTCCTCCGCATCACCCGGTTGGAGTAGATCGTGCTGCGCGGCGTAGTGGCCCCACACGCCGGCGTAGCAGTCGGCCTGCAGCTCGAGGCGCACGGACAAGGCATTCCCCTCACCCCGGCTGACGCGCTGTTGCGCCTTCGAGACGCGGTCGGAGACTCCCAGCAGATTCTGCACGTGGTGGCCGATCTCGTGCGCGATCACGTACGCCTGGGCAAAGTCCCCGGGCGCGCCGAAGCGCTGATCGAGCTCCTCGAAGAACGAGGTGTCGAGATAGACCTTGCGATCGGGGGGGCAATAGAAGGGCCCCATCGCCGATTCGCCGAGCCCGCACGCGGTGTTGGTGGCGCCGGAGAACAGCACCAGTGTCGGTTCCTGGTAGCTGCTGCCGTTGCTGCGGAAGATCGACGTCCAGGTGTCTTCGGTATCTTTCAGGACGACGCGCATGAATCGCGTCTGCGGATCCGTCGCCGGCGGCGCATTCGGGTCCGGCTCCGAGTAGCCGCCCTGGTCGGTTGAGCCGCCGATCAGATCGAGCGGGTTCTGGCCGGTCAGCGCGGAGAACAGGAGCAGCAGCACCACGCCGCCGATGCCGCCGCCCACGGGCAGGCCCATCCGCATGCCGCCGCCACCCGCCCCGCGGCGGTCTTCGACGTTGCCGCTCTCACCTCGACCTTCCCATTTCATCGGCTTGGCTCCCCAAGCGATCTAGCAAACAGCCTGCCGCCGGTTCGCTATTATGCAGGCCATGGACCTGGGCCTTTCGGGAAAGATCGCCGTCGTTACCGGTTCGAGCCGCGGGCTCGGGCTCGCCAGCGCTCGTGCGTTGGCCGCCGAGGGATGCCATGTCGTCTTGTGCGCGCGTTCGCGCGCCGGGCTCGACGCGGCCGTCCACCTTGTGGCTGAGTCTGCCGCGAAACCAGCCCGGCTGCACGCCGTCGAGGCTGACGTCAGCACGAGCGCCGGCGTCCGGACGGTCATCGACTCGGCCGTGGAACACTTCGGCGGCATCGATATCCTGGTCAACAACGTCGGCTCGTCGATGGGCACCGATCTGCTCGGAACCGGCGACGAGGTGTGGCATCAGGCTCTGGACCAGAACCTTTTTCCATCGATTCGTGCGTCGCGGCTGGCGGTGCCGTTCATGGAGCAGCGCGGCGGCGGCGCCATCATCATCATCGCCTCGATTTACGGCCGGGAAGCCGGGGGGCGGATGACGTACAACGTGGTGAAAGCGGCCGAAATCAGCCTCGCCAAGTCGTTGGCCCAGCAGCTGGCGCCGTCGAACATCCGGGTGAACAGCGTCTCGCCAGGGTCGATCTCGTTCGAGGGCGGCAGCTGGTGGAAGCGGCAGCAGGAGAACCCGGCCGCCATGGCCGAGTGGGTCAAGCGCGAGATCCCGATGGGCCGGTTTGGCCGTCCCGAGGAAGTGGGGGAGGTCGTGGCCTTCCTCGCCAGCGCCCGGGCGAGCTGGATCAGCGGCACGTCGATTGTCGTCGACGGCTGCCAGAGCCGCGCCTTCTAGGCCGGCGTCTCCGGCGTCTCCCGGCCCGCCGTGATGGTTCGGCCGGCGGACCGTATAGTTCACCGAATGGCCGCTGAGGAGGCAATGCCGGGGCGAATCGTCCGGTGGATCTCACGGGAAGAGATCAACTGGGACGAGGTCTATGCCGAGCAGCTGCCCCGTGTCTTCAACTTCTTTCGGTACCGCTGCGGCAACGTGGCCGACGCCGAGGATCTGACGTCGATTACGTTCGAGAAAGCGTGGCGCGGGCGCGACCGCTACCGGCGCGACAAGGGCGCGTTCTCCACCTGGCTGTACACCATTGCGCGCAACGCGGCGGTGGACCACTACCGCGCGCGCGCACCGGTGGTGCCGCTCGACGAGGCCGCCCTGGTGGCGACCCTGGCCGCCACCCCGGAGGATCAGACCGCGGGCCGGTCGGATGCCGCGCGGCTGGCGGTGCTGCTGCAGACGCTGTCGGACCGCGATCGCGATCTGATCGCGCTCAAGTACGGCGCCGAGATGAGCAACCGTGACATCGCTCACGCCACCGGGCTGAGCGAGTCGAATGTGGGAACGATTCTGCACCGCGCCGTCCAGGCGCTGCGGGAGAAATGGTGATGGCTTCAGAGCCCAATCTCGACGCCCTTCGTGGCCAGCCGGATCAGGAGTTCGCCGATCGCCTGCGGGCACGGCTGCGGCAGCAGCCGAGGGGACGCACTCGTCCCGCGCGCGGCGTGCTGACGAAGCTCGCGGCCGGCGTGGCCGTTGCGGCCGGCATCGGCTTCGCGCTGACGATCCCCACCGTGCGGGCCAAGGCCAGTTCGTTCCTGGCGCTCTTCCGCGAGGTGAGCTTCGTGGCCGTCCCGGTGAGCCCCGGCGAGGTGGAGCGCGTCAACGGCCTCGACCTCGAGCACCTCATTGGCGATCGCGTGCAGGTGCTCGAGCAGAACGCGTCGGTGGATGTGACGTCGCGCGAGCAGGCCAGCCAGGCGTCTGGGTTCACAGTGGTGCTGCCGACAGTGCTTCCCGAGGGCGCCGTGCAGACGGCGATGTCGGTCGGCGGCCGCAACGTGGCGCGCATCACGGCCGATACCACGCGGCTGAAGCAGGTGCTCGGCGCGCTGGGATTGAGCGACCTGGAGGTGCCGGACGAGCTCGATGGCGAGACGGCGATGATCACGGTGTCGCCGATGGTCCTGACCGGGTACGAGCAGGGCGAGCGCAAGGCGTCGTTCATTCAAGGGCCGATGCCCGAGGTGTTGATGCCGGCCGGTGTCGACCTGGCGCAGCTCGGTGAGATCGGGCTGCGGGTGCTCGGCATGCCCGCCGACGAGGCGCGGACGTTCGCGAAGAGCGTCGACTGGCGCACGACGTTCCTGGTGCCGGTGCCGCCGATGGCGACGCGCTTCCGGCAGACGCTCGTGGGCGCCAGCCGAGGCATCGTGATCGAGGGGCCGATTCGGGATCCCGAGACCAAGGCGGAGAAGGGGAACTGGAACCTGCTGCTGTGGTCGCAGAGCGGGCGCGTCTACGGCATCCGGTCTACGATGCGCCTCAGCGACGTGATGGCGATGGCCAACTCTCTCCAGTGAACGAGCGCGTCATCGACGCCCGCGGCCTCCGCAAGACCTTCGGCGAGACGCTCGCCGTGGACGACCTGTCGCTGCAGGTCAGCCCCGGCGAGATCTTCGGCTTTCTCGGCCCGAACGGCGCCGGCAAGACCACGTCCATCAAGATGCTGTTGTCGCTCGTCACGCCCGACGAGGGCGAGGGCGAGGTGCTCGGCCACCCGATCGGCAGCCGCGCCGCGCGCGCGCGCGTCGGGTTCCTGCCCGAACATTGCCGGTTTCACGACTCGCTGACCGCCCGCGAACTGGTCCGCTTTCACGGTCGCCTGCACGGCATGCGCGGGCAGCCGCTCGAGACGCGCATCGATCAACTATTGTCACGCGTCGATCTGCTCGACGCCGCGGACCGGCCGCTGCGCGGCTACAGCAAGGGCATGCTGCAGCGGGCCGGCCTGGCGCAGGCGCTCGTGCACGATCCGCGGCTCGTGTTCCTCGACGAGCCGACGTCCGGCCTCGATCCGCTCGGGCGTCTGCTCGTGCGCGACATTCTCAACGAGCTGCGGTCCAACGGCGTCGCGGTGTTCCTGAACTCGCATCTGCTCGGCGAAGTGGAAACCACCTGCGACCGCGTGGCGTTCGTGAAGCAGGGGCGGGTCGTCCACCATCTGACCCTGGGGGCCGCGCCGTCGTCGTTCGAAGTCGAGATTGCGCCGTGCCGCTCGACCAGCCGGTGCTCGACGGGCTCGCGCGGTTCGGGACCATCGCCGGTCGGCCAGCGGAGGACCGCGTGCGGCTGCGCGTGACGGACGACGCCGTGCTGCCCGACGTCTCGCGGTGGCTGGTGTCGCAGGGCGCACGGCTCTACGAGATCCGGGGACGGCGGAAGTCGCTCGAGGAGTGGTTCGTGGACGTGATGGGCGAGGACCAGCGTCCAGGCTAGCGATGTCTTCGATCCTGACCATCGCGCATCTGACGCTCTACGACGCCCGGCGGCGAAAGATCCTGGCGGCCGCGGCACTCTGTGCCGCGGTGTTCCTGGCCGTGTTCACCACCGCGATTGCGCTGGCGACGCGCGAGCTGATCGAGCGGCCGGCACCATTCATCGAACGGCAAGCCACCTTCGCGGTGTTCTCGATCCTGGGGCTCTATGCCTCCAACTTCCTGTCGGTGCTGCTGGCGGCGCTGCTGCCGGTCGATGCGCTGTCGGGCGAGATCGATTCCGGCGTGATGCAGACGCTGGCGTCGAAGCCGATCGGGCGGTCGGAGATCGTGCTGGGGAAGTGGCTCGGCTACGGCCTCGTGATCGTGACGTACTTTCTCGTGGTGGCCGGCGGTGCGCTGATTGCGACGCGGGTGGCAGCGGGATATCTCGCGCTCAATATCGGGACGGCGCTGCCCTTGATGGTGCTGGAACTGCTCGTGATGCTCAGCGTGTCGATTGCCGGCGGCACGCGGTTCGGCACCGTCACCAACGGCATCGCCACGCTGGGCTTCTACGGCGTGGCGTTCATCGGCGGGTGGGTGGAACAGTTTGGCGCGCTTGCCGGGCTGCAGTCGGCGCGCACGCTCGGCATCGGTGTCAGCCTCATCAGTCCACCTGACACCTTGTGGCGGCTCGCCGCGTATTACCTGCAGCCCGACATCGTGCGCACGCTCGGCAACGGTGGGCCATTCTCGGCGGCGTCGGTGCCGTCGGCGCTGATGGTCTGGTGGGCCATCGGGTTCACGATGGTGACCGTGGCGGTGGCCGTCTATTCCTTCCGCGGCCGTCAGCTCTGACGAGCCGCGGGCCCGGCCGCTACCGTCGCCGTCCGACGGCGATGAGCGACAGGCCGATCGGTGGGGCCAGCAGCCGTTCGCCGGGCAGCGCCCACGGCGCGATGAGGCTGTCGAACACGCGCACCTGCGCCAGGCTGTGCTCGCGCGACTTCAGCACGTGGGCGTTGAACATCCATCCCAGCAGCCCGATCGGGTTCGAATACCGCAGCGTGACCATCTCGAACCCCGCCGCGGTGAACGCCGCCCGCAGCGACGCCTTCGAATAGCGCCGGAAGTGCCCGAGCTCGGCATCGAGCGGGCCGTAGGCGGCCTGGACGGCCGGCACCCACACGAGCGCATGCCCGCCGGGCGCGAGCACGCGGTGGAACGTCCGCAGCGCCTCGCGATCGTCTTCGATGTGCTCGAGCACGTTCACGCAGAACACGGTGTCGAAACGCTGCGAGGCCAGCTCCGTGAGGTCGCACTCCTCGAGATGGCAGGTGCGCAGGCTGAACTTCGGATCGCCGCGCATTTCGTCGCGCACGAGGCCGGCGCAGTGCGGGTTGGGTTCGATGCCCAGCACGACGTCGGCCACTTCGCTGAGCCGGCGGCTCATCGTGCCGATGCCGCAGCCCACCTCGAGGACGCGCCGCCCGACGTGCGGCCGGAAGAGCCGGAACAGATGCGCGCCATAGCGTTTGGCCTCGCGCATCGTCTCCAGGTCGTCTGCGGCGTACTGTTCGGCCGTTTGCGTCTGTCGCCGATCGATGTAACTCACGTCCCCTCGAAGTCCAATTGCACGGTAGCATACGGCCTCAATCGCGGCCAATGCAGCGCACCGTGGAACGCGTCACCGAATGGTTCGCGCGCTGGCCCGTGCTCGCCAGCGGGCTGGTGTATGCCGCGCTCGCGGCCATCTCGGGCCGCCTCGTGCTCGCCCACCCGGCCTCCACCATCGTGCACGACGTCGGCGACCCGCTCCTGACGGCCGGCTTCCTGTACTGGAACGCGTGGACGCTGCCGCTCACGCACGCCTGGTGGCAGTTCCCGATCTTCGCGCCGGCGCCAGACGCGCTGACCTTTTCCGAGCATCTGCTCGGCCTGAGCGTGGTGGCGACGCCCGTCGAGTGGATCGTGCGCGACCCGCTCGTGGCCGCCAACCTGGTGACGTTGCTCACGTATCCGTTGTGTGGTGTTGCGGTGTATCTCGTGGTCCGGCGGCTGACCGGCAGCGCCGCCGCGGCCTTTCTGGCCGGCCTCGCCTATGCGTTCTCGCCGTTTCGCGCGGCGCAGCAGCCGCACGTGCAGATGCTGGCCACGTTCTGGGCGCCGCTGGCGCTGCTCGGGTTGCACGGCTACCTGGAGTCGGGCCGCCGCCGCTGGCTCGTTCTCTTTGGCGCTGCGTGGCTGCTCCAGGCGCTCGCCAATCTCTACAGCCTCTATTTCCTGTCGGCGCTTGTGGCGCTCTGGGTGCTGTGGTTCGTCATCGTGCCTCGACGCTGGATCCAGCTGCGCGACATCACGATCGCCACCTTGGTGTCCGCCGTCCCGCTGGTGCCGACGCTCAGCACGTACATCACCGTGCACGCCCGCCACGGCTTCACGCGCTCGGCCGTGGAGGCGCAAGCCTTCAGCGCCGATTTCATGGGCCTGCTGTGCGCGCCGAGCGAGGTTGCGCTCTGGAAGTGGCTCCGGGTGAGCTGCGGGCCCGAGTCCACGCTGTTCCCAGGACTGGTGCTGCTGGTCCTCGTGGGCTTCGCCGTGGCAGGGGTGCGGCGCGATGCGGCGGAGGCCCCGCCCTCGCCGCGTGCCGTGCGATGGCTGCGCGCGTTTGTCGGCGCCGTGGCGGCCGTGGGTGCCGCCGTTGCGCTGAGCGTCGTCGTTGCGGGCCCCTGGCGCTTTACGGTCGGCGCGTTGCGCGTCTCGGCGTCCGACGTGGACAAGCCGCTGGTCATCTTCGCCATGGCCGGTCTTGCCGCGCTGGTCGTGTCCCGCACAGCTCTCGCGACACTGCGACGGCGATCGGTGACGGGCTTCTATCTGTGCGGCGCCGTCGTGATGTGGGTGCTCGCGCTGGGGCCGACGGTGCTGTTCATGGGCGTGCCACGCGCGGTGCCGGGGCCGTTCCGGCTGCTGTTCCTGCTGCCCGGCGGCGGAGGCGTGCGCGCGCCGGCGCGCTTCTGGCTGATGTCCACGCTGTGCCTGTCGATCGTGGCGGGGCTTGCGGCCAGCCAGCTGCTGGCACGGCGTCGCCACGGCGCCGCCGTGCTGCTGACGGCGCTGCTCGCCATCGGCCTGCTCTCGGACGGGTGGTCCACCATTCCGGCGGCGCCCGCGCCCGCGCCCTTCCCCGACGAAGCCGCGCTCCGCGGCCAGACCGTGCTCGCGCTGCCCATCGGCAACTTCCAGGACTTCGGGCCGCAGTACCGCGCCATCGTCGGGGGCTGGCGATCGGTGAACGGTTACAGCGGCTACGAGCCGAAGCATTACGAGGCCGTGCGGCAGGGAGCGCGTTTCGAGGTCGACAGCGTCTTCGCACCGTTCCGCGCGCGCGGCGATCTCTTCGTCGTGGTCAACACCGATCAACCGCGGCTCATGAGCCTGGTGGAACGTCAGCGCGGTGCCGTCTGTATCGCCGAGCGACGAGGCACGCGGCAATACAAGTTGCCGCGGACGTCCGATCCGGTGCCCGCGTGGGCGATCGGGGCGCCGCGCCCGATTGCCCGCGTGAACGCTTCGTGCCCGGCGGGTGAATCGGCCGTCGACGGCAACCCGAGTACGAGCTGGGTGTGTGGCCCGCAGCGAGGAACCGAGTGGTTCATCGCCGATCTGGGTGCGGCCGTCGATGGCGTTCGGGCGGTGCGCTACATGATGGGCGAGGCGTATCGCGAGTTCCCGCGCGACCTCGTGGTCGACACCTCGCTCGATGGCGAGGCGTGGGAGCCGGCCTGGGACGGTGACGTGATCGCGCAGACGATCGAGGGGAGTCTGCTGGACCCGCTCATGGCGCCCACCACGGTGCCGTTTGCGCCGCGCAGGGCCCGGTTCGTGCGCCTGCGCCAGACGGGGCAGGATTCGGCGAATTGGGCGCTTCCCGAGCTGTCGGTCCTCGCCGGCGGCTGATCGATCAATTGGCGAAAATCTAGTTGAGCGCGGTCCGAATTTCGCCTTATATTCGTCCGACGATGCTGCCGGCCAAACTCCCCAGGCAGACCGATCCGGCCCGAGCCATCGCACTCGACGCCGTCCTGGACCGCCTCACGGGCAGGCCTGCGGGCGCGGAGTGTCCAGACAACCCGGATGGATGGGTCACGGCGGTGCGCCGTCAGCCGGCGGCTGCCGCCGTGTGTGCCCCTTTCCCGGACGCGGTCGACCCGCGCTTGCGCGAGGTGTTGAAGGGGCGGGGGATCGAGGAGCTCTACACCCATCAGGCCGCCGCGGTGGGCCACGCCCTGGCCGGGCGGCATGTGGTCGTGACCACCCCTACCGCGTCCGGTAAGACGCTCTGCTACAACGCGCCGGTCCTCAGCTCCATCCTGCGCGACCCGTCCACGCGCGCGCTCTATCTCTTTCCCACGAAGGCGCTCGCCCAGGACCAGCTGGCCGAACTGCACGAGCTCGCGGACCGGCTGTCGCGTCCCGACGAACTCGATATCGGCGTGTTCACCTACGACGGCGACACGCCGCAGGACGCGCGCCGCGCGATTCGGGGGCGCGCGCACGTGGTGCTGAGCAACCCGGACATGGTGCACTCGGGCATCCTGCCGCACCATCCGCGCTGGGCGAAGCTGTTCGAGAATCTGCGTTTCGTCGTGATTGACGAACTGCATGCGTATCGCGGCGTGTTCGGCAGCCACCTCACGAACGTGCTGCGCCGCCTCCGCCGGCTGTGCCGGCACTACGGCTCGAATCCGACGTTCATCTGCTCGTCGGCCACCATCGCGAACCCGCGCGAGCTCGCCGAGGCGCTGGTCGAGCAGCCGTTCGAGCTGGTGTCGGAAACCGGCGCGCCGCGCGGCGAAAAGGTGTTCCTGTTCGTCAACCCGCCGGTGGTCAACCAGCAGCTCGGCATCCGCCGCTCCTATCTCGCGGAAACGCGCCGCATCGCCGCGGAGTTCCTGAAGCGCAAGCTGCAGCTGATCGTGTTCGCGCAGAGCCGTCTGGCCACCGAGATTCTGACGACGTATCTGAAAGACGATTTCGCCGCCGCGCCCGGCGCGCGCGACGAGATCCGCGGCTATCGCGGCGGCTACCTGCCGCAGCGCCGGCGCGAGATCGAGAAGGGGCTGCGTGAAGGCAGCGTGCGCGCCGTGGTCTCCACCAACGCGCTCGAGCTCGGCATCGACATCGGTGCGCTCGACGTGAGCGTAATGGCCGGGTATCCCGGCACCATTGCCGCCACCTGGCAGCGCGCCGGCCGTGCCGGCCGCCGGAGCGGACGTTCGGCCGCGGTGCTCGTGGCCAGCAGCGCGCCGATCGATCAGTTCATCGTGCGGCACCCGTCGTACTTCTTCGACGCCTCGCCCGAGCACGCGCTCATCAACCCCGACAACCTGCACATCTTCGTGGACCACGTGAAGTGCGCGGCGTTCGAGCTGCCGTTCACCACCAGCGAGTCGTTCGGCCGGCACGACGTGCAGGAAGTGCTGGGCGCGCTGGCCGAGAACGGCTTCGTGCACCGCAACGACGGTGGCGATGGTGGGGAAGGCGCCTGGCAATGGACCAACGAGTCCTATCCCGCCGACGCCGTCAGCCTGCGGTCGATCTCCTCGGACAACTTCGTCATCGTGGACACCACTCACGGCGCCGACGTGATCGGCGAGACCAGCTTCAACAGCGGCCCGTCCACGCTGCACGAGAAGGCGATCTACCTGCTCGAGGGCGCGCTCTATCAGGTGGAGCGGCTCGACTTCGAGGGGCGCAAGGCCTACGTGCGGCAGATCGACTGCGACTACTACACCGACGCCATCACCTACACGAAGGTGACGCCGCTCGAGACGTTCGAGACGGAACCGCCCAATCGCTCCCACGGCGAAGTGCACGTGTCCTCGCGCGTCGTCGGCTTCAAGAAGATCAAGTTCTACACGAACGAGAACGTCGGGTCGGGTGAGTTGGATCTGCCGGAGCAGCAGATGCACACCACCGCCTACTGGCTGACGATTCCGCAGCCGGTGATGGCGTCGCTGCCATACGCGGCCGACGATCGCCGCGACGGCGTCGTGGGGCTCTCGTTCGCGATGCGGCAGGTGGCGCAGCTGCTGTTGATGTGCGATCGCCAGGATATCGGCGTGTCGATCGGGAGCGGGGAGCAGGGCGAGGAAGTGGATCCGCGGTCGCCTGTCAGTCTGCCCGACGAGCCGCGGATCTTCATCTACGACAACTATCCCGGCGGCATCGGCTTCAGCCAGCCGCTGTTCGCAATGCACGCCGATCTGCTGCGCCGCACGCGCGAGGTGATTGCCAGCTGCGCCTGCGAGCACGGATGTCCGACGTGCGTGGGTCCTGTGGGCAATACGGGACCGCTCGCGAAGCTGGTGGCGCTGCGCATTCTCGATCGGCTGGCGCAGGCGTCGTTCCCCGGCACCGTCCCATCGCTCGAATCCGAGCTCGCGCCATTCTGATGATCTCCCTCAAGGACCGCCTCCGCGACGTCATCAAGCCTGGTCTACGTGGGGCCGAGTCTTCAGACTCGGCCGGCCAGGTACGTAGAGGCGAACCTTCAGATTCGCCTGAGGAGTTCGACTCCAACGACCCCGCCGAGGTGCTGGGCGGGGTCTGGCAGGACGACGGCCAGGGCTTCGTGGTCGTCGAGCGACGCTATCCGCCTGGGCACCGCCATGGCGACGTGACCGTCGCCGACGGGCTGCCTCCGTCGGATGGCGCCTGGCCCGCCCTCGATCTCCTGGCGCGGACGCCGTGCCGCGATCGCCTGCTGTTCGTGGACCTCGAGACCACCGGCCTTGCCGGCGGCGCCGGCAC